>Ga0209239_1002443_pt1 | contig 11043 bp, 6 predicted proteins | sample GraSoi013_2_20cm_FD_185824 | JGI IMG/M metagenome (GOLD analysis project Ga0209239, IMG submission 185824) | Grasslands soil microbial communities from the Angelo Coastal Reserve, California, USA - Sample 10_02_2013_2_20cm (SPAdes) (version 2) | ecosystem: Environmental > Terrestrial > Soil >...
GACTCCGACAAGCAGGCGGCGTATCTCGCCACGCTCAACCAGAGCGCCGGCGCCTGGCCGTATGAGCTGAAGACGCTGCCGCGAGTGAAAGGAAAGAGCACGCGCGTCGTCATCACCGAATACGATCTGCCGCGCAGACCCCTCATGCCGCACGACGTGATCGTCGACGGGGACGGCATCGTCTGGTACTCGCAGTTCGACCAGCAATTCCTCGGCAGATTCGATCCGAAGACGCTGACGCACGCCGAGTTCGCGATTCCCGTGCAGCGGCCCGATTTTCCCAAGGGCACGCTCGACCTCGAAGTCGATCCGGAAGGCAACCTCTGGCTCTCGCACATGTTTCAGTCGGGCATCGTGAAGTTCGACAAGAAGACCGAGAAGTTCCAGGCGTTCCCGCTGCCCAAGGGCGTCGTCAACGAGAATTCCCAGCAGTCGATGGTCGGCCCGCAGCGCTGGACCGTGGACCGCAAGGTGTGGCTGAACGACGCCGGCATTCCGGGCCTGCACCGCCTGGACATGACGACCGGCAAGTTCGAGACATGGAAACCTTACCAGAACATGAAAGGGCCGCATTCGGTCTACGGCATCTACGCCGATTCGAAGAACAACATCTTCTTCATGGATTTCGGCGGAGAGAACGTCGGCAAGATCGAGGCTGCGACCGGGAAGCTGACGCTCTTCCCGACCCCGACGCCGCGATCCAGACCGCGCCGGGGCAGGATGGACGATCAGGACCGCGTCTGGTTCGCGCAGTGGCGGGCCGAGAAAATCGGGATGTTCGATACCAAGACGGAAAAGTTCAGGGAGTGGAATGTCCCCACGCCCTATACCGCGCCTTACGACGTCGTCCTCGACAAGGCAGGCAAGGTGTGGACCGCGGGCATGAACACCGACCGCGTGCTGCGCATGGACCTGGAGACGGGCGAGTTCAGCGAATACCCCCTGCCGAGCCAGACCAACATCCGGCGCGTCTTCGTCGACAACTCAGCCACGCCGCCCGCGTTCTGGGTGGGCAACAACCACCACGCGGCGATCGTGAAGGTCGAGCCGCTGGAGTAGTCTTCAAAACGCCTTCACTGCTCGCGTTCCATGTAGCGAGCGGTAAAGGACGCGTTGCTGACGTTCTGATTGGCTTTGTAGTCGCTGATCTGGATGAGAGTCCGATGTCCGGTCTGCACGTTCTGCGCCTCGAGTTTCATCGGCACGTATTTCCGGTGCGCCGCATCGACCAGCCGTATGTCCTGCGCGTGATAGACCTTTAAGAGCTCACCCTGTTCGTCGTAGACCTCTGCTTTGATGGAGATGAAACTATCCTTTGCGATCCAATTGACTCGCTTCGCGTAACCGCTTTGCCCGCGGACCGCGTCACTGTTCGCCATGCTCTGCACAATCCAGACCGGTATCCCATCGACGGCGCTTTCTCCTATCAGGCGGTTCGTCCATTCCTGTGGACGGTGACCCAGCAAGTCACCGTACGAATAGTCGGAGCCGACAAAACTGTCGCGCCGGCTATTGGCGCTCAATCGGCGCACCTGTTTCAGCGCCGGCAGATACACCATGATGTTGTCGTCGCCCGAGCTGTTTTCGATCAGTACAGTTGCTGTGCCTTTCACGTCAGCGGGCCAGGTGAAGCGGATCAGGCGCATATTGTCGATCCCGTTCGGCTTCAGTTTCGTGGGGCCGGTGGTCTTGCGCACCCGCTCCTGTCCGTTTCTGTCGACGAGCGTCCACATGGCCGACGAGGTCGAATCCTGAACGCGGCTGGCGACGAAATTGCGTTCCATGATCTTGTCCGCTGTCAGTACTTGGGCATGGGCCCTGCCCGGCATCAACGCAGCCGCGACCATGACGGCCCCCAGCCACACGCCGACTCGCGACACCGGCATCCCCAGATTCGATCGGGCTCTATGGAAAATGAACGCCGGCTTCAACTTCAAGACGACCAGAGGGATCAGAGTCAGCGCAGCGAGCACGCTTGTCATCATGGAGCAGAAAACGAGCGTGGCAAGCCACGTATGGATGTAAAAGCCCGGCGAAAACCAGAGCACGCCGTACCCCAGCCCCACCGCCGAGGCGACGAACAAGCATGCCTGACCGGCAGTGTTGAGCGTCGCGCGGACAGCTTCTGGCAACTCTTTGCCGGCGGAGATCTCCTCGCGTAACCGATAGATCAGGTAGATGGCGTAGTCGGATCCGATGCCAATTCCCATTGCCAACGAGATCGCGTTGGGAATATTGAGCCGCATTCCCAGCCACCCCATGACGCCGAAGTTCACAACCACGGTCAACGCCAGAGGCAGCAGCACCAAGGCGCCGGCGACCGCCGAGCGAAACACCAGTGCCGCGATGACGAACACCGCGCCGGCGATCTGCACGATGTTGAGTATTTTGCTGTGCACCATGATCTGATTCAGCGCCGCACTTGCGGGAACGCCGCCACCCACTGAAACGTGCATGTCCGAGGGCATTATTCTGGCTATTTCCAGATTCATTCGCTCAATCAGGCCCTCGATTGTCGCGCTGTTATCGACCTTGGAGAAGACATAGATATTCGCGGCGCTGTGCCTGCCGTTGATGTAATTTTCAAAGTCACTCGGATCGCCGGACAGGGAGTATAAGAGAAGGTATTGCGAATTCAACTCACTGCTGTCCGGTATCGAATCGAATTTTGGGTCCTCGCCGTGCATCGCCTGGTTCATGCGTTTGACGAAGTCTGCTATCGACGTCGTCTTGCCGATGTTGGGTTGCGACTGCAACCACTCCTGCAGGGAGGCGATACCCTTCATCACCGCAGAGTCCTCGATCCGATCTTCGCGGTCGCCGTCGACCAGCACATAAATCGTGTTGGTGCCGCCAAGACGTTGGTTCAGTAAATCATCGTCCCGCATGAAATCGAGCTCTTGCGAGAAAAAACCCTTCGTGCTCGTGTCGACGATGACTCTCGCTCCACCTGCCAAAGCGACCGCTACGACCAGCGCGGATGCGCCGGACACCAACGCGCTCTTCGGCCCGGTAACCCAGCTTGCGATCGTGTTGGTGATAAGCGTCCAAATTGCTTTTCGCTGCGAAGTACGCAGGACTTTTGGCGGGGGCAAAAGAGAGCGGACGGCCGGAATAAAGGTCAATTCCACCGCCAGGGAGCTCAGGATTCCAATTCCAGTGAATATTCCGAAGGTGCGCACGGAGCTGACGTCAAAAATCACCAGCGAGAAAAATCCGGCCGCGGCAGCCAGCCCTGCGGTCAGCATCACCGGGCCGACGCGCACCATCGAAACCACAATCGCTTCATTGCTGGCCTGCCTGGGGGTCAAGGCTCCGCGCAGGCTGAGCCGCTCGTAGTCCTCGTAATATCGCTTCAGAAGCTGAACGGCGTGGCCAGCGGCGATGGCGAGAATCAGGATCGGGGTCGTCGCGTTGAATGCGTCCATCGGGACGTGGACGAGACCCATCACCCCGACCGCCCAAAATGTGGCAAGCAAGGCCGTCACCAAAGGCAAGAACAGGCCCTGCAGCGTACGGAATGCCTCGAAGTGAATTAGGCCCACCAATAGCACGGCGAGCGGAAACAGGATCGCCATCCGCTGCGACAGTCTCTCCAACTGAGCCAGAAGCACCGGCAGGCCTCCGATCGCGATATTGACGGAGGCGTCGCGCTCGCGGGCAACGATCGGTTCCAGCGCGTCCATGATGGCGCGCATTCCGCCGGTACCGTTCCGGTATTCGACCAACACGGCGGTCGTCTTGAAGTCCTTCGACACAATGGTGTTTTGGTAAACCGGATTACGCAGTAGCGCTTTCCTCAGCGCACTTAGCTGCGCCTGGCTCGGGGGGGTGGACCCAACAAGGGGGCGGGCTTCCATCTCCCTCCCGGCGCCCTCAATATCCTTTGCCTTGCGCGCCGTCAGAGAAAGGATATGGGTCTTTATCACGCGCGGCGTTTTCACCACCCCCTCGGTAATGTGTCGCACTTTTTCAATGACGCTCGCTTGAAAAATGTCGCCCGAAGTGGGCGTGATCGCGATGATCAAGACGTACTTCGATCCAAACAATTGCTCGACCTTATTCGTGGTTACCACGTAAGGGTGGGACTGCGGCAGAAAATCGTTGCTATCCATGATGATCTTCAGGCTCTTGACCTGCGCCAGCAGGAAGGCCGAGGCCATCAAAATCAACAAGATCGTCACGGCCCGCCACGCCAGGATCATCCGGACAAAAGGTTCCATATCGGAATCTACCGTCTCAACAAGCTTGACTGTTCGTGGCGTGGCTCTTCTGCGTACATCTCAAAAATGCTGATTTCAGAACACATAGCGCAATTCGTTGAAGAGCGTCGAGTTGTCTTTCAGCGCACCGAAAAGGCTGTGGTCCGGACCGCCGTAACGATCAAAACCAAAGTTGATGCGCCAGTGGTCATCGGGCGCATGGACCAGCCTCCCGCGCCAAAGACGGGCGCTGTTGGTGACGCTGAAGATGGTCGATGTCTCCGCATGCCAGCTGTCATTGGCCCAATTCCAGGCGAGACGGAGCGTAAACCCCTGTTGGAAACCCGCAATCTGGTTGGCGGTCGCCGCCTGCTGCCAGGCGACCTCGCGCGCGATCGGGTCGGCAAGGTCGTCCGGGCTGTTGAAACCCGCCACCTTCTGCGCGAAATACTGCAAGTTGACGTTAAGATGTTCGCCGAAACTCCGCTCGCCCCCGATCACCAACCATGTCTGCGGATGCTTGTGCGCGAACGCGCCGGCTTCCTCGGCATCCGGGCGCATCGATGCGACCTCGCCGCGCAGCGCATAGCGGCCCACGCTCCAGCTGGCATCGGCGCCCCATACCCGCAAGTGATGATTGGTCAGCCCGACCGTGACACCGCTCGGGCCGACGCCGACCAGCGCCAAGTCGGGAATGGTGTCATACCCATCGAAATAAGACAGCGACCAATCGAGCTCGCGCCCGGTGTAGTCGAACTTGAACGCCAGCTGGTTGCGTCGCGGCGGAGAGTCATAGCGGTAGCTCACCATGGAAACGGGGCGAAGGGGAATCACGCTGGTTTGGAACGTCGGCAACCACACGGACTGAACAGCGTACTCACCGATATGATAAGTGGCGCTGGTGGCAAAGTTGCCAAAGCGCTGGTCACCGTCTTCCGGCGTCAGTAGCGTAAAATCCCGTGGTGTCAGGTTGTCGGTCGGTTTGATCGCATCCGCACGGCCCCAAACAATTATCTGCGGTCCCAAGCTCAAATCGACATCGCCCGCGCTTTTCCGCCAATACAGCTCACGTAATCGTTCGTACCGATTCCACCGATTGCCGACGGAGTTCCCGCGCGATTGGTCGCCGACCCAACCGTCGAAATTTGCGTCGCCCACGGCTCCCAAATCGAGCTGGGCCTTTGCCCATAGCGCACCCTCACCAGTAGCGATATCAGATTCTTGGTCTAACGAGCGCGACTTGCTCCACAAGCCGGCCCGTGCCGAGCCGTTTACGCTTGCGGACGCGCCAGAATCCACGGCGGAGTCTGCAGCAACCGCATCCCAACCGGCTAGCAAGCTGACCGCCAACAATATCGCACCCAAGCTCCGGCGCGCAATGCCGAGTGCTTTCTTGTTTTCGGGCAGGGCAGCGGGCCGGTGAATTAGGATGAGAAGTGATCCGAGCGCCCATCGGAAGATTTTCAGGAGCCCGCGGCACATTCTTCGGCCCTCGCCAATCCTGTTTTCGGATTCTACCTCCCTTGTCGGGCCAAAGCCGGGATGCGATATCGTATTCTTGGAAGTTCACATCGGGAGAAGCCGATTGAATTGCCCCTTTAGGCGGGAAGCGGATGCCGTAAACTGATTCGGGGCGCACGAAGCGCCCCGATCGCGGCATCGCGCGAAGGATCAGGTATTTTGTTTCCTCCGGTTCGGCTCGTCGCGGTCTTTGAACGCGATCGAATGTACTTTGTGGCCTTTGACTTCCGGATAGGCGAGCATCGTCAGTCGCCGTACCACGCTCGTGGGGATGTCGGGAGAAGGCTGGTTTGCGGCTCTTGCGTTGCGCAACTTGCGCAGCCAATCGATGTCTTCGGCAGTCAGCCTGCGGTCCATAGCGGTCTCCCGTATGTTTTGGGGCGCAGGTGCCGCCAGACGTCCTGCGCGAATGAGCGGATGACCGCAACCTCCGTGCCAGACCATCGAATCCGCTGACGATCAAACAGTTAGCACAGTGTCGGAGTTGGGAAGCCCTTGGATTCCGTCGCCGCGAGGCGACGGCCCGTTGAGGAAGGAGAGGCTAGGACGCTGATCTGGCAGAGCTTCGGGGTGTCGTATACCGGCGACGTGAGACTGGTGCAGACCTCGTGAGCTCAGCTTCCGCCTACGGACGGGCGGATTTCGCCCAGCTGTCTCTCAGCGTCACCGCGCGATTGAATTTCGGCGCGCCCGGCCTGCAGTCGGCGAAGTCGGCGGTGAAATAGCCGTGGCGCTCGAACTGGAACCGCTCCTCGGGCCGGGAGTCCTTCAGCGCGGCCTCGAGCTGTGCGGTGACGAGCTTCTTCGAATCCGGATTCAGGTCCGGCACGAGCTCGCTGTCTCCCGCTCCCGGATGCGGGACTTTGAACAGCCGGTCGTACAGCCGCACTTCCGCCGCGTGCGAATGCTTCGCGCTCAGCCAATGGATGTTCCCTTTCACCTTGACCGTCTCCGCGCCCGCCGTGCCCGATTTCGTGTCCGGATCGTACTTGCAGCGCACTGCCGTGACCCTGCCGTCCGCGTCCTTGTCGCAGCCGGTGCACTCGACGACGTAACCGTAGCGCAGGCGCACCTTGTTGCCGGGGAAGAGACGAAAGTAGCCCTTCGGCGGGTTCTCGGAGAAATCCTCGCGCTCGATCCACAGCTCGCGCGAGAGCGGCAGCTTGCGCCTGCCCCATTCCGGCTTCTGCGGGTGGTTGGGTGCCTCGCATTCCTCCTCCTTCCCCGGCGGGTAGTTCTCGATGACGAGCTTCACCGGATCGAGCACCGCGATGCGGCGGGGGGCGACTTCGTTCAGGTGCTCGCGCATGCAGTCCTCGAGAACCGAGAAGTCGATCCAGGAATCCGCCTTCGCCACGCCGATGCGCTCCGCGAAGAGTCGAAAGCCTTCGGGGGTGAAACCGCGCCGGCGCGCCGCGACGAGCGTCGGCATGCGCGGGTCGTCCCAGCCGTCGACGTGTTTTTCCTCGACGAGCTGGATCAGTTTCCGCTTGGACAACACAACGTATGTCAGATTGAGTCGCGCGAACTCGACCTGCCGCGGCAGCGGCCGCTGCAGGAGGCCGGGCCTCTTCACGCCGTCGTACCCGGTCCAGTCCTCGGCGAGGCGCTCGTTGAACCATTCGTAGAGCGGCCGGTGGTCTTCGAACTCGAGCGTGCAGAGCGAGTGCGTGATGTTCTCGAGCGCGTCCGACACGCCGTGCGCCCAGTCGTAGGTGGGATAGATGCACCAGTGGTCGCCGGTGCGGTGATGCGCGGCGTGGCGGATGCGGTACATGGCCGGGTCGCGCAGGTTGATGTTGGGCGAGGCCATGTCGATCTTCGCGCGCAACACGTGCTCGCCGTCGGCGAACTTGCCCTGCCGCATTTCGCGAAAGAGCTTCAGGCTCTCCTCGACGCCGCGCTCGCGGTAGGGGCTGTTCTTGCCGGGCTCGGTGAGCGTGCCGCGCAGCGCGCGCATCTGCTCCGCGGAGAGGCTGTCCACGTAGGCGTGGCCGCGGCGCACCAGCTCTTCGGCGAACTGGTACAGGTATTCGAAGTAGTCCGAGGCGTAGTACTCGTTCGTGTTCCCGCCCGGATCCTCCCAGGAAAAGCCGAGCCACTTCACCGCGTCGCGGATCGAATCGACGTACTCCGTTTCCTCTTTCGCCGGGTTGGTGTCGTCGAAGCGCAGGTGGCAGGCGCCGCCGTAGTCGCGTGCGAGGCCGAAGTTGAGGAAAATCGACTTGGCGTGCCCGTAATGCAGATAGCCGTTGGGTTCCGGCGGGAAGCGCGTACGGATCTTCGCCGGATCGGGCGGCGCCCGGTGAAGCGAGAGCGCCGAGCCGGGCTTGCCGTTCCACTTGCGCGTCGCGTACTTGCCCGCCATGAGATCGGCTTCGATGATCTGGCGGATGAAGTTCGAGTGCGAGGCTTCCTCCTGCTTCCTGGGAGAGGGTGCGGACATGGTGCTCACGGGCATTCGCGCGATTCTACCCCAGCGCTCGGCCATCGCCCGGCGAATTGCGGGATCAGCCGGCTCTCGTCGAGGTGAACGCGAGGGCGAGGCAGATCGCCACGGCCGCGGAGAACGCCGCGGGCGCGATGAAGAAATACACCCCGCTCAGGATCGTGAATCCCAGGTAAGCCAGGAACAGGGAGGCGATGAGCGGCTTCGCCCCGGCCGGGTCGCTTTTCGCGAGGCGCGCCAGTTGCCACAGCAGCACGGCGAGCAGCAGCAGAGTCACGCTGAAGAGAAGGCTGAACCCGCGGTAGAACTGCCAGTGCGTGCGCCTTGCGCCCATGATCTCGAACGGATAGGTCTGCATGGCCATGAACACCGCCGCCTGTTCCGGGTCGACCGAGGAAGAGCCCAGGGTTCCGTAGGTTTGCCCGGCGCAGAAAATCAGGGTGAGCAGCGAAGCGACGCGCAGCAGGACAGGCGGTTTCATGTAAACCTCGCAGTGTGAGGGGTGTCGTAACACTCGAGCGGCTGCAGCTTACCCTGACCGCGCGCCCCGCGGGTCCTTTTCGAGGATGCGATAATGCTGTTCGATGAAGTGTGCGCTAAGCGTTTTGACGCTCGTCGTCGCGTCGGCGCTGCCGCTCGCCGCGCGCGCGCAGGCGGCCTGGCCGAGCCACACGGTGCGCATCATCGCGACGAGCCCGCCGGGAGGGTCGGTGGATTTCCTCGCGCGCGCGCTCGCCGAGGACTTCAGCAGGACCTTCGGCACGCCGTTCGTGGTGGAGAGCCGGCCGGGGGCGAACGGCAACATCGGCGTCGATCTGGTTGTCAAGGCGCCCGCGGACGGCCACATGCTGTTCGTCGCGCCGCCGGGGCCGTTCGCGATCAACGCCCATTTGATGGACTCCATGCCCTTCAATCCGGCGAGCGACATCGCGCCGGTGGCGATGCTGGGCGTCGCGCCGCTGCTCCTTGTCGTGCACCCTTCCGTGCCGGCGAAAGATCTCCGCGAGCTGCTCGCCTGGCTGCGCGGCGAGGGCGCCCACGCTAACTACGCCTCGCAGGCGGTCGCCTCGACCGGGCACCTCGCGATGGAATTGTTCAAGTCGCTCGCGGGCGTCGACGCCACGCACGTCCCCTACAAGGGGTCGGCCGCGCAGGCGACGACCGACCTCCTCGCGGGCCGCGTGGCGATGAGCTTCGTCAACACCAGCACCACTCTGCAGCACGTCCGCGACGGCCGCTTGCGCGCGATCGCGGTCGCCGAGCTGAAGCGAATCGACGCTGCGCCCGAAATTCCCACGCTCGCGGAGTCGGGTCTGCCGGGGTTCGAGGCGACGTCGTGGGTGGGCCTGGGCGCGCGCTCGGGCACCTCGCGCGAAATCGTCCATCGGCTGAACGACCGCGCTTCGCGCGCGCTCGCGCACGCGCAGGTGGCGCTCCGCATGAGGAACCTCGGCATCGAAGCGCGCCCGATGACGCCGGAGCAGTTCGGCGAGTTCTTGCGCGCCGACACGGAAAAGTGGGCGGACATCATCCGCCGCTCGGGAGCGAAGGTGGAGTAGGGGAGATATCATTGCCGCGGAAAGCGGGTTCCTGCCAATGGCGCACAAGCTGACTCATCTCTCAGCGGTCGAGCTCGCGCGCCTCGTGCGCACGAAAAAGGCGAGCCCGGTCGAAGTGGTCGAGGCGCATCTCGCGGCGATCCAGAGGATCAACCCCGCGGTCAACGCGTTCTGCACCGTAGCCGCCGAGAAGGCGCTCGCCTGGGCGCGCGAGGCGGAGCGCGCGGTGAAAAAGCGCGCGAAGCTGAAGCCCCTGCACGGCGTTCCGGTCGCGATCAAGGACCTCACGCTCACCGCGGGGATCCGCACGACCTTCGGGTCGACCTTGTTCCGGGATCACGTGCCCACCGAAGACGCGGAGGTGGTGCGGAGGCTGAAGGCGGCCGGTGCAATCGTTCTCGGCAAGACCAACACCCCTGAGTTCGGCGCCGGCGCGAACACGGTGAACAAGGTGTTCGGCGCCACGCGCAATCCCTGGAACACGGCGCTTTCGGCCTCGGGATCGACCGGCGGCGGGGCGGCGGCGCTCGCCGCGCGCATGGCGCCGCTCGCCGAGGGCACCGATTTCGGCGGCTCGCTGCGCACGCCGGCCGCCTTCTGCGGGGTGCTCGGCCTTCGCACCACCGCGGGACTCGTTCCCAAGCACCCGGCGGCGATGCCCTGGCACGACCAGAGCGTGGCGGGGCCGATGGCGCGCTCGGCCGAGGACTGCGCCCTGCTTCTCGATGCGATGACCGGGCTCTCCGGAAAGTCGCCGCTCTCCACGCATGCGCCGTGGAAGAGCGCGCGCGATGCGGTCGCAAAAGCGAGGAGCCTGAGGGGCCTGCGGCTCGCCTACGCGCCCGACATCGCCGGAATCGGCGTCGACGAGGAGATCGAGCGCATCTGCCGCACCGCGGCGCGCGATCTGCGCGACGCCGACGGCGCGGCGCTCGAGGAGATCGAATTCAACCTCGCGGACGGGCGCGACGCGTTTCTCGCGCTGCGCGGCGAGGCGATGGTGGGCAATCATTTCGATCGCCTCGAGCGCATCGGCGAGCTCGGCGACAACCTCGCCGGCAACATCCGCGCGGGGCTCGCGCTCACCTCGAGCGAGATCGCGCGCGCCGAGCGCAAGCGCGCCGAGATCTGGCACCGCTGGCGCGCCCTTTTCGAGCGCTACGACGCACTCCTCACGCCGACCGCTCCGGTTGCGCCGTTTCCGGTGGAAAAGAACTACCCCGAGGTGGTCGAGGGCCGGAAGATGCAGAGCTACATCGACTGGATCGGCCCGACGTTCCTCGTGTCGCTCGCGGCGCTGCCCGCGGCGAGC
>Ga0209239_1002444_pt1 | contig 11043 bp, 10 predicted proteins | sample GraSoi013_2_20cm_FD_185824 | JGI IMG/M metagenome (GOLD analysis project Ga0209239, IMG submission 185824) | Grasslands soil microbial communities from the Angelo Coastal Reserve, California, USA - Sample 10_02_2013_2_20cm (SPAdes) (version 2) | ecosystem: Environmental > Terrestrial > Soil >...
ACACCACGTTGTTTGCGGTGCCGGGAATGAAGGCCGAAACCGCCGTCATTGCGTTGGATCTTGAAGGGGTTGCCGTGTCTGCGGGCGCGGCCTGCTCCTCCGGCAAGGTCCAGCCGTCGCATGTGCTCGCGGCCATGGGAGTTCCGCCGCACCTTGCCCGCGCCGGCGTGCGCGTCAGCCTCGGTCCGAGCACCACCGAATCTGAGATCGACCGCTTTATCGAAGCTTGGATTAAGGTGTCCGGATCATTACTTAAGCAGCAGTCACCGGGCATCGCCGCCTAAAGCACGCGCGAGGGTCAAGCCAGACCAGACGCAAACGACCATAACCGACTGATCCAACCCGCGGTCCTTGAAACCGCAGCGGAGGGAAGAATGCCGGCCCTACCACAGACGGTCGATCAGGTCCGCCGGATCGACGTCGACCAGTATAAGTACGGGTTCGTCACGGACATCGAATCCGACAAGGCCCCCAAGGGGCTTTCCGAGGACATCGTCCGCTTCATTTCGGCCAAGAAGAACGAGCCCGAGTGGATGCTCGCGTGGCGGCTCGACGCCTATCGTCGCTGGCTCACCATGCGCGAGCCGCGTTGGGCGCGCGTGAACTACGGCCCGATCGATTACCAGAACCTCTATTACTACGCCGCGCCCAAGAAGAAGGACGGCCCCAAGTCGCTCGACGAGATCGATCCCGAAATCCTCAAGACCTATGAGAAGCTCGGCATTCCGCTGCGCGAAGTCGCGGCGTTGGAAGGCGTAGCGAGGCCCGAGGGCGAGGAGGCGGAAGGCGGCAACGGCTACGGCCGCGTTGCGGTCGATGCCGTGTTCGACTCCGTCTCAGTGGCGACCACCTTCCAGGACGAGCTCGCCAAGGCCGGCGTCCTGTTCATGCCGATTTCCGAGGCGCTGCAGAAGCATCCCGATCTGGTGAAGAAATACATCGGCACCGTCGTGCCGATCTCCGACAATTTCTACGCCACGCTCAATTCGGCGGTGTTCTCCGACGGCTCTTTCGTCTACGTGCCGCCCGGCGTGCGCTGCCCGATGGAGCTGTCCACCTATTTCCGCATCAACGAGCGCAACACCGGCCAGTTCGAGCGCACCCTCATCATCGCCGACAAGGGCTCCTATGTGAGCTACCTCGAAGGCTGCACCGCGCCGATGCGGGATGAGAACCAGCTCCATGCCGCGGTGGTCGAGCTCATTGCGCTCGAGGACGCCGAGATCAAGTATTCGACCATTCAGAACTGGTATCCCGGCGACGCGAGCGGTCGCGGCGGCGTCTACAACTTCGTCACCAAGCGCGGCGACTGCCGCGGCAAGAACTCGAAGATCTCCTGGACTCAGCTCGAGACCGGTTCCGCCATCACCTGGAAATATCCGAGCTGCATCCTGCGCGGCGACAATGCGCGCGGTGAATTTTATTCGATCGCGATTTCCAACGGCCACCAGCAGGTCGATTCCGGCACCAAGATGCTGCACCTCGGCAAGAACACCACGAGCCGGATCATCTCCAAGGGCATTGCCGCGGGGCGCTCCAACAACACCTATCGCGGCCTGGTGATGGCGCATCCCCGGGCGAAAGGCGCGCGCAATTTCACCAACTGCGATTCGCTCCTCATCGGCGACAAGTGCGGCGCCCATACCGTGCCCTATATCGAGGCGAAGAACTCCTCTGCCGTGTTCGAGCACGAGGCCACCACCTCGAAGATCTCCGAGGACACGCTGTTCTATTGCCGCCAGCGCGGACTGTCGGCCGAGGATGCGGTGGCGCTGGTGGTCAACGGCTTCGTCAAGGACGTGCTGCAGCAGCTGCCGATGGAATTTGCGGTCGAGGCACAGAAGCTGATCTCGATCAGTCTCGAAGGCAGCGTGGGATAAAGATGCATCTACTGGAAGTGAAGAACCTGCACGTCGAGGTCGACGGCAAGAAGATCCTCAATGGGCTCGACCTCTCGGTCGGCCGCGGCAGCGTGCACGCGCTGATGGGGCCGAACGGCTCGGGCAAGTCCACACTCGCGCACGTGCTCGCCGGCAAGGACGCCTACGTCGTCACGCAAGGGGAGGTGCTGCTCGACGGCGAGGATATTCTCGCGCTTGCGCCGGAGCAACGCGCCGTCAGGGGGCTTTTCCTCGCCTTTCAATATCCGTTCGAGATCCCCGGCGTCGCCACCATGACGTTTCTGCGCACCGCGCTCAACGCGCAGCGCAAGAGCCGCGGCGAGGCCGAGCTTTCCACGCCCGAGTTTCTCAAGCGCGTGCGCGAGGTCGCGGGCAAGCTGGGCATCGAGCAGGAGATGCTGCGGCGCGGGGTCAATGTCGGCTTCTCCGGAGGCGAGAAGAAGCGCAACGAGATTCTGCAGATGGCGCTATTGCAGCCGCGGCTGGGCGTGCTCGACGAGACCGATTCGGGCCTCGACATCGACGCGCTCAAGGTCGTCGCCGGCGGCGTCAATGCCCTGCGCTCGCCCGAGCGTTCGTTCGTCGTGATCACGCACTACCAGCGGCTGCTCAATTACATTGTGCCGGACGTCGTGCATGTGCTCTCGCGCGGCCGCATCGTGAAAACTGGCGACAAAGCGCTGGCGCTCGATCTCGAAGCGACCGGCTATGCCCAATACCAGGAAGAGATGGCGTGAACTTGCGATGAACGCCGAGGTGCTTCCGATCAAGACTGCGGCCGAGACCGCACTCGCAACGAGCTTTGCCGCGGTCAAGGACGCGCTTCCCGGCGCGGCGGCGGTCGGCGCGCTGCGTGAGGACGCCTTCCGCCGTTTCGAGGCCGAGGGGCTGCCGCATCGGCGCGTCGAAGAGTGGAAATATACCGACTTGCGCGCGCTCATGCGCGAGGCGAAGCCCCTCGCAGTGCCGCCCGATGCCGCCGCGAAAGCGCGCGCCAAAGACGCGCTCGCCACGCTTGCAGCCATCGATGCGCGCCGGATCGTGTTCGTCGACGGCGCATTCGTCCCCGAGCTTTCCGATCTCGCCAGCCTCGAGCCGGGGCTGACCGTCGGCTCCATGGCACAGGCGCTGGCCGGCGGCGATCGCGGTCTCCTCGCCCATCTCGGCCAGGTCGTGCCCACGCAGGACGTCGCGGTGGCGCTCAACACCGCGTTCATGGGCGACGGCGCGCTGATCCATGTCGCGCAAGGCGCGGCGCTGGCACAGCCGCTGCATCTGGTGTTCGTGAATGCCGGCCGCGAAGCGGCATCCATATTCGTCCGCTCGCTCGTGGTGATTGAAAGCGGCGCCCGCGCGATGCTGGTCGAAAGCCATGTCGGCTCGAGTGCGAGCGAGGATCAAGTGAACGCGGTGCTCGAGCTGAAGGTCGGCGATGCCGCTCACGTCGATCACATCAAGATCACGGACGAAGGCGCGGGCGCGCTGCATCTGTCGACGCTGATCGCCGCGATCGGCGCGCATGCGCGCTTCAACGAATTTATGTTCACGACCGGGGGCGGTGTGGTGCGCAACCAGGCATTCGTGCGCTTCGGCGGCGAGGGCACGGTCGCCGGCATCCGCGGCGCGAGCCTGCTCAAGGGCCGCCAGCACGCCGACACGACCTTGGTTGCCGAGCACGCGGCGGCGGACTGCACCAGCCGCGAGGTGTTCAGATCGGTGCTCGACGACGAAGGCCGCAGCGTCTTTCAAGGCAAGATCATCGTGCGGCCGCACGCGCAGAAGACCGACGCCAAGATGGTGACGAACGCGCTGCTGCTCTCCGAGCGGGCGGAGGCCGACAACAAGCCCGAGCTGGAGATCTTCGCCGACGACGTGCAGTGCGGGCACGGCGCGACCTCGGGCGCTCTCGACGAAGAGCTGTTGTTCTACCTCAAGGCGCGCGGCATTCCGGCGAAGGAGGCGCAGGCGCTGCTGATCCAGGCCTTCGTCGGCGAGGCGGTGGAAGGGATCGAACACGCGGGGCTGCGCGACGCGCTGATGGATCGTGTCGTCGCCTGGCTCAGGGCGCGAGCATGACAATGCATCCGGCGGTCAATAACGGCGCCTATGATGTCGAGCGCATCCGCGAGGATTTTCCCATCCTCGGCATGCAGGTCTATGGCAAGCCGCTCATCTACCTCGACAACGCCGCCTCGGCGCAGAAGCCGAAGGCGGTGCTCGATCGGCTCAACCACGCCTACATCGCCGAATACGCCAACGTGCATCGCGGATTGCATTACCTCGCCAATGCCGCGACCGAGGCCTACGAGGACGCGCGCGAGAAGGTGCGCGCCTTCCTCAACGCGGCCCGCAAGGAAGAAATCATCTTCACCCGCAACGCCACCGAGGCCATCAATCTCGTCGCCTACACATTCGGCCGCGAACGCATCAAGGCCGGCAACGAGATCGTGCTTTCCATCATGGAGCATCATTCGAACGTCGTGCCGTGGCACTTCTTGCGCGAGCGCCAGGGTGCGGTGCTCAAATGGGCGCCGGTCGATGACGAGGGTAACTTCCTCATCGACGAATTTGAGAAGCTGCTCTCGCCGCGCACGAAAATGGTCGCGATCACGCATATGTCGAACATGCTCGGCACGCTGGTGCCGGTGAAGGAGGTCGTGCAGCGCGCGCATGCGCGCGGCATTCCGGTTCTGCTCGACGGCGCGCAGGCTGCCGTCCACCTCGACGTCGACGTGCAGGACATCGGCTGCGATTTCTACGCGGTGACCGGCCACAAGCTCTACGGGCCGACCGGCATCGGCGTGCTCTACGGCAAGCACGAGCATCTTGCGGCCATGCCGCCGTTCAACGGCGGCGGCGAGATGATCCGCGAAGTGTTCGAGGACCGCATCACCTACGGCGATCCGCCGCACAAATTCGAGGCTGGGACGCCACCCATCGTGCAGGCGATCGGGCTCGGCGCGGCGATCGACTACGTCAACTCGATCGGCAAGGCGCGCATCCGCACGCACGAGGCCGCGCTCGTCACGTACGCCCACGAGCGGCTGCGCGAGATCAACTCGCTGCGCATCTTCGGCACAACCAGGGACAAGGGCCCGATCGTCTCCTTCGACCTCAGGGGCGCCCATCCCCATGACGTGGCGACGATTATCGACCGCGCCGGCGTCGCGGTGCGTGCCGGCACCCATTGCGTGATGCCGCTGCTCGCGCGCTTCGGCGTGACCGCTACGTGCCGAGCGTCATTCGGCCTTTACAACACGCGCGCCGAGGTGGACGGGCTTGCGCAAGCCTTGATCAAGGCGCAGGGTTTCTTCGCATGAGCGACGACCCGAACAAGCCTGCGGCGGCTGCCGACTCCTCGGCCGAAGCCCCGCTTGCGCCCGCCGCGGCCGCGCCCTCGGCGCTGCCGGACGGCGAGTTGGCGCGGTTGACGGACGACGTCATCGCCGCGCTCAAGACCGTCTACGATCCGGAGATTCCCTCCGACATCTACGAGCTGGGTCTCATCTACAAGATCGACATCGCGGATGATCGTGCGGTGGCGATCGACATGACGCTCACCACGCCCAACTGTCCCTCGGCGCAGGAGTTGCCGACTATGGTCGAGAACGCGGTGGCGAGTGTTTCCGGCGTGGGCGAGGTCAAGGTCAACATCGTATGGGATCCGCCCTGGGACCCGAGCCGCATGTCGGATGAAGCGCGGGCCATGCTCAATATGTGGTGAGGCGTGAAGCTCGACCGCGTGATCGAGACTTGCCTTTACGTCGATGACCTCGACCGTGCGGCGCGCTTCTACGAGCAGGTGCTGGGGCTCACCGAATTGACCAGCGACGCCCGTTTTCGCGCCTATGACGTCGCCGGGCAAAGCGTGTTGTTGCTGTTTCACCGCGGCGCCACGCTCGAAACGGTGCGGATGCCGGGCGGAACGATTCCTCCACACAACGGCCACGGGCCGCTGCACATGGCCTTTGCCATTGCCGCGGATCAATTGCCACAATGGGAACAGCGATTGCAGGAGCACGGCATCGCCATCGAAGGCCGCACCGCCTGGTCCCGCGGCGGACACAGCATCTACTTCCGCGATCCCGACGGGCATCTGCTCGAGCTGGCGACGCCGGGCCTGTGGGCGACATATTAGGTTCGTGCGTGGATCTGGAACTAATCAAATGAGTCGTGGCGGGCTTGCGAAAGCTGGCCTTCACAACGGCAAATTCGTTGTTATCTTAGGCGCATAACGGATTCCGCCGCCGGGCCTTGAACCCGGCGGAAGGAGAAAGATGAGATGGCCACACCTCGCGCGAGACCCCAGGCGATCCGCCTCACGGATGCCGCTGCCGAGCGCATCAAATATGTGATGGCGAACGCGGAGCAGCCGATCGTCGGCGTGCGCGTCGGCGTCAAGAACGGCGGCTGCGCCGGCATGGCCTACACGATGGAATACGCCGAGCGGATCGAGGCGGCGGACGAGGTGGTCGAGGACAAGGGCGTGTGCGTGCTGATCGACCCAAAAGCCGTGCTGTTTCTGATCGGCACCGAGATGGACTACAAGACCGATAAGCTCGCCGCGCAATTCGTGTTCAACAATCCGAACCAAACCTCCGCTTGCGGCTGCGGTGAATCGGTCAAGCTCAAGCCCGCGGCGCAACAGCATTAGAGCTGAAACAGTACCAGCCGCCTCGATAACTGACTTGTCATGCCCGGCTTTATGCCGGGCATCGACGTCTTATTGTTCTTGATCCGATAAAGGCGTGGATGGCCGGGACAATGGGGTCCCCGCCGACAAAGTCGGCGGGATGCATGACGCGGGATAGGTTAGGATTAACAGCCGTTCGTATGAGCGCGTTGGCCGCTCACGCGGAGAGGCAATCAAACGAACCTAAGTTCGTCATTGCACATGACCGTTGCGCATCAAGCCTTGGCGCGCACGGGCCGCAACAGAAAGGCCGGCAGATGTCCACCCCCGTCGGCATGGTCGGCGTGGGGTGCAGGTTTCGGCGCGCGCTGCGGCCGCACCTCGTCGAGGCGAGTTACCGGCACGGGGGCGGTGTCGCGCCGGACGGGACGCTCCTGTCGATGCCCGCGGCGGCCGCGCCTGCGATGTTCGTCTTTGTGAGGCTCGGGCGTTTCAGTGGGCTCGGATGCTCGCGGCGCCTCGCCCATCCAGGGAATCGTCTGCCCGATCAGCTTCTCGATCGCCGCCACGTTTTTGCGGTCGGCGGGCGCAACGATGGTAATTGCGGTGCCGCTCCTTCCGGCGCGTCCGGTGCGGCCGATGCGGTGGACGTAATCGTCGGCATGGTGCGGGACATCGAAGTTGAAGATGTGGCTGACGGCGGGAATATCGAGGCCGCGCGCGGCGACGTCGGAGGCAACCAGCAGGGTCACTTCGTTCTTGCGGAATTGGTCGAGCGCGGCTGTGCGCGCCGGCTGGTCCATGTCGCCATGCAGCGCGATCGCGGAAAAGCCGTGGCGGAGCAGCGAACGATGCAGCGCCGCGACTTCGCGCTTGCGGTTGCAGAAGATGATCGCGTTGGTCAAACCTTCGGCCGAGCGGATGACGCGGCGCAGCGTATCGCGCTTGTCGTGCGGCTCGCGGCCGGTCTTGACCAGCAATTGGGTGGTGGTGGCGACCGTGGTCGCTGGGCGCGACACCTCCACCTTCACCGGATTATGTAGGAACTGTTCGGTGATGCGCCGGATCTCCGGCGGCATGGTGGCGGTGAAGAACAGCGTCTGCCGCGTGAACGGAACAAGCTTGCAGATGCGCTCGATGTCGGGAATGAAGCCCATGTCGAGCATGCGGTCGGCCTCATCGATCACCAAGAGCTCGACCCCGGTGAGTAACAGCCGTCCGCGCTCAAAATGGTCGAGCAGGCGGCCCGGCGTCGCAATGAGAACGTCGACGCCGCGGGTTAGCTTCGAATCCTGGTCATCGAACGAGACGCCGCCGATCACCAGCGCGACGTTGAGCTTTTGACCCGCGCCGTACTTTTCGAAGCTTTCCTGAACCTGCGCGGCGAGTTCGCGCGTCGGCTCGAGGATCAGCGTGCGCGGCATTCTGGCGCGCGCGCGGCCGTGCTCGAGCCTCGTGAGCATCGGCAGCGTGAAGGCCGCGGTCTTGCCGGTGCCGGTCTGCGCGATGCCGAGCACGTCGCGGCGTGCGAGCACGTGCGGTATGGCTTGTTGTTGGATGGGGGTGGGGGTGGTGTAACCGGCCGCTTGGACAGCGGCGAGAACTTTGTCGGACAAGCCGAGCTGTGAAAAGGACATGAAACCTCGAGTCGGGACCGTCCGGAGCCTAGCCGCGCCGGATGACGGAACAACGACTAAAAGTTGCGCGGAGACGGACGGTCGAATGTACGGTCGAACCGTTTGCGCGGAACATAGTGGTTCGCAGCTCAAAGTCAATCCTGCTGCAGTGCAATAAGTCGAATTGTGGCTTAATTTTTTCCTGTCGGAAGCGGAGTCGGTGATGTCTGAACCGCTGCCTACCGTCCTCATCCCGGGGCTCAACTGCTCCGCACGGCTTTATGCAGAGCAGATTCCCGTGCTGTGGCGATTCGGGCCGGTCACGGTCGCTGACCACACCCGCGACGACAGCATGGATGCGATTGCGGCGCGCATCCTTGCCGCCGCGCCGCCGCGCTTTGCGCTCGCTGGGCTTTCGATGGGCGGCTATCTCGCCTTGACGATCGTGCGGCAGGCGCCCAAGCGCGTGCAAAAGCTCGCGCTGCTCGACACGTCGGCGCGGCCGGAAACCCCGGAGCAGACCGCGCGTCGCAAGCCGCAGATCGCGCTCGCCCAAAGCGGGCGCTTCGCCGAGGTTCCGGCGCTGCAGTTTCCGTTCTTCGTGCATCGCAACCGGCAAGGCGACGACGCGCTGAGAACGCGCGTGCGCGTCATGGCCGAGGAAACCGGCGCGGAGGTTTTCTTGCGGCAGCAACGAGCGCTCATGACGCGGGCGGACGCGCGGCCGCTGTTGGCGACAATCAGATGTCCGACGCTGGTCCTCGTCGGCGACGGCGATGAGCTGACTCCGCCGGCGCTCTCGCGCGAGCTCGCTGAAGGCATCGCCGGATCGCGGCTCGTCATCGTTGCGGATTGTGGACATCTTTCGACCATGGAGCGCCCGGAGGCGGTGAACAGGGCGCTCGTCGAATGGATGTCCAGCTGACGGCTGTCTTCGGTTGCGCAAGAGTCGTAGCGGGGCACCGCCGTCGCAAGAATCCCGGATGTCGCTTCGCTCCATCCGGGCTACGACGCTTAGGATAGAGGGACGACCATGGCATCGGTGCTCGATCTCATCGGAGAGACGCCTCTCGTCGAGGTGACGCGCATCGACCGGGGCGCCTGCCGGCTCTTTCTCAAGCTCGAAAGCGCGAATCCCTCAGGCTCGCTCAAGGACCGTCCCGCGCGCGCCATGATCGAGGCTGCGGAAGCCGACGGGCGCCTCAGGTCCGGCGGCACCATCGTCGAAGCCACCGCCGGCAATACCGGGCTCGGACTCGCGCTGGTCGGCGGCCGCAAGGGCTACCGCACGCTGCTCGTCGTTCCCGACAAGATGGCGCGCGAGAAGGTGCTGCATGCCAAGGCCATGGGCGCCGAGGTCGTGACCACGCGCTCGGACGTGGGCAAAGGGCATCCCGATTATTATCAGGATCTCGCCGAAGCGATCACGCAGCGCACACCCGGTGCTTTCTTCGTCAACCAGTTTGCCAATCCAGCCAATCCGCAGGCGCACGAGACGACAACCGGCCCGGAAATTCTGCGCCAGATGGATGGCGACGTCGATGCGATCGTGGTCGGCGTCGGCTCGGGCGGGTCGCTGACCGGGATCGGCCGCTGCATGCGGCGCGCCTCGCCCAAGACGGCGATGATCCTCGCGGATCCGGAGGGCTCCGTGCTCGCTCCGTTCGTCGAGACTGGCCAAATGGTGCAGGCTGGAAGCTGGGCGGTGGAGGGCATCGGCGAAGATTTCGTGCCGCCCAATGCCGATCTCACGCTCGTGTCGCAAGCATTCGCGGTTCCCGATGCCGAGAGCTTTGCCAGCGCGCGCGAACTCCTGCGCACCGAGGGCGTCCTCGCCGGCTCCTCCTCGGGCACGTTGCTGGCCGCGGCGCTGCGCTATTGCCGGGCGCAATCGGCTCCCAAGCGAGTCGTGAGCCTTGTTTGCGACTCCGGTGCGAAGTATCTCTCGAAAGTATTCAATCCCATCTTTCTGGCGCAGGAAGGCTGGAGCCATCCCGACCGGCACGGCACCGTGCGCGACGTGGTCGTCAGCCGCGTTAGCGAGGGGACCGCGGTCGTGGTGCGGCCGCAGGATAATCTGCGCACGGTGTTTGCCCGCATGCGCTCGGCCGACGTGTCGCAGCTTCCGGTCGTCGACGAGGGTGGGCGCGTGGTCGGCCTGGTCGATGAGAGCGACGTGCTCGCCGCGCTGCTCACCGAGTGCGACGATCCGAACAGCGCCTTTGCGCGGCCGGTCAAGGACGTGATGGCCACCCGCCTCGAGACCATTTCCGCCGACGCGCCGATCGCCGATCTCCTGCCCCTGTTCCGCAAGGACTACGTCGCCATTGTCATGGACGGGGACCAGTTCCTTGGCGTGGCGACGCGCCTCGACCTGATCAACTATTTTCGCATTGCGCTGTAACTCCGTAGGGTGGGCATTGCGCAATCTCGTTCTCTCTTGCAGGCACTTATGTCGGGGGCGCAATGCCCACGCGGTTTGTTTGCGTGGGCAAAATCGCTCTTGGTACAGCTCCGATTTTGCCTCATCTCGGCAGCGATTTTGCCCACCCTACACAGCCTATGCCCGCCCATGACGAAAAACAGAGAGTCGTGATGACCAAACCAAACCAACTCGACTTCTCCACGCGCTGCATCCACGCGGGCCAGGAGCCCGATCCCACGACCGGCGCCGTTATGATGCCGATCTACACCACCTCCACTTACGTTCAGCAGAGTCCGGGCGTGAACAAGGGCTACGACTACGCCCGCACCAAGAATCCCACGCGCATGGCGTTCGAGCGCTGCATCGCCGATCTCGAAGGCGGCAGCGCGGCTTTCGCCTTTGCCTCGGGCCTTGGCGCGATCTCGACCACGCTCGAGTGCCTCGACCATGGCTCCCATATTGTGGCGG
>Ga0209239_1002445_pt1 | contig 11043 bp, 8 predicted proteins | sample GraSoi013_2_20cm_FD_185824 | JGI IMG/M metagenome (GOLD analysis project Ga0209239, IMG submission 185824) | Grasslands soil microbial communities from the Angelo Coastal Reserve, California, USA - Sample 10_02_2013_2_20cm (SPAdes) (version 2) | ecosystem: Environmental > Terrestrial > Soil >...
TGAAGAAGTGCGGCGCTTTTGATTTCATCCAACTCATTTGCGGACAATCTCAATTCACGCGCAATAGCCAAAGCGTACTCCGAGACTCGTCGCGAGTGACCAGACGTGTAGGGGTCCCGTGCCTCCATGGACTTGACCATCAACTCGAGCTTTTCTTCAAGCTCCCCCTGCAACTGTAGGTTCATTTGATACAGCTGTCGCAACAGGAATAACGGGAACACCAGAACAGCGATCCCCAGCAACTGCAACTTTACGTAGAGAAACACCAGCAACGCCGCAAGAGTACTGGAGAATAGGTCGGTCCCAATCGCGTCTTTGCCAATCCGGCCCCATGCTTCTCGCACGGAAAGGCCGTTGCTCAGCGAGACAGCGAGGGAGACGCTCCCCTTGTTGACGACGAAGAACGTCACAACGAGACCGACAAACGGAACCAGGGTGAACTCGAATGATTCGAGGCTAACCGAGCCCCCGAGTCGCGAGTAGACCAGCGATGCCAGACCAGTGGCGAGCATGTACTGCGCGGTGTTGAATGCCACCCGGACAGCAGGCTTGTGACGCACAAACAGGTCGACGACTAAAGCGGTAACACCTGCTATCACCATCGGCCAAGGATGGCGGAACAATGCTACAGACGCGATGAAGGGAATGAATCCGACCGACGTGTTTACCTTCGCAACAGGGAGTTTGAACGAGAGCGAGTCGCTGACGATTCCAATGATCGCGAAGGTCGCCAGCGCGTTCCAAAATCTCGATGGGAACGGCGCCGGTAACTCCCACGCCAGACCAAAGAGCAAGTAGAGGCTAGCAGCCGCTACAACACCAACCAGCAGGTACGTCTGCGCATTCTCGCGTTTTTGACCGCGGTTGTCACTCATCGCAGATCGTCTTCCGCTCGTGAAGAAGGGAAAGGGCCCCTTAATCGGTCCGCTACCAGCTGACGAGTCCCATAAAAAGCGCAGCAAGGAAATGCAACATTGAGCGTCACCCCCTTCTGGAGACTGCGAGTCGCAACGATCGACCCACCAGGAGTGGCACGCCTCGCTATGGCGTACCCGACGCTCCGCTCGTCAACTTTTCGCTCAGCTCCGCTCGGTAGTAGCGGTGACCAGGGGCCCCTTTATTCGATTTGTCACTATATGGCTCGCCGGCTTCCCACTGGCCCGACGCAGCCGAAAAAAACCTTCAATCCGTTGTGAAGCCTACGCCGCCTTGCGCCGCCGCAACGCTTCCCGCATCGCCTCCACCACCGCCGGCATCCCCTCCGACTTGTTGAGAATCACCTTCACCCCCATCTGCCGCAGCTGCACCCCCGCCTCCGCCGGCATCCCCCCCGTCACCACCATCACCTCGGCGTCCAGCCGCCGCCCCGGCTCCAGCAGCCGCTGGATCACCTGCGACGCGTTCAGATCCGGCAAGCTGTAGTCGAGCACGATCAGCGACGGCTGCACCCGACCGATCTCGAGCAGCGCATCCACCCCCGTCGCCGCCTCCACCACCTCCAGATCCAGATCCGACCGCTCGATCGTCAACACCAGCGCCTTGAGATAGCCGGGATCGTCGTCCACCACCACCACCACGTCGTGCCCGTTCCCCCCCTCGAGCTCCGGGGGCACCGCCATCTCGTGCGCGTGCAAAAACGCCGTGAGATCCTCCGCCTCCACACGCCGCCGCCCCGTCGGTGTCTTGTGCCCCTTCAGCAGCCCCTGGTCGATCCAGTTCGCTACCGTCGCGGGGGAGACCTGACAGACGCGCGCCACGCGCTGCGTACCCCAGTATCGCTTGTGCTTTGGCAAACTCACAGAACCCCAAATAAGCCAAAAATGGGAAGTGCGCAAGGGGGTATGTAGACCGGCTGCAACAGCCGATGGCGCTGCTTTCTAAACGACTGAATTACAACATGTTGGAAGGAGTGTCACTGCCACTGTCAGCGCCGTCTTACCGCCGCGCGTCGGTCCATCTGTTGGTTGCGTCCAACACCGCCAGCACCGCGCTCCGCTCCGTGCTCTCTCTGATCTCGCACGTGCCGGTGAGCAGCTGCGCCTCGCGGCCGCCCAGTCCGTGTACCGCCACCAGCACGAACTTGCGATCGAACGCCTCGATGATCGTAGCCCCCTCGAGCGCGATGGAGTTGTCCGGCATCAGCTGGTCCAGGCACGACGATGCCGCCCGCGCCGCCGCCTCCACCCGGTTCCGCACCGTGTCGGTCCCCTGCTCTTCCGCCTCCGCCTCCCGCCCCTCGAACGACAGCTTCACGCGCACGATCACGCGCTGCGGCCGCTCCGAGGGCCGTACCTCGAGCCCCTGGAAGATGACCACCCGCTTCTTGGCACGGGTGCGCACCGCCTCATCCTGCATCTCCTCGATCGGGCGCACGTCGGCGGTCTGCGCCACGCTGATCTTGCGGTGGTCGATCTTCAGGCCCAGCTGCGCCATCAGCGCCGACTCGATGTTGCGCACCACCTGCTTCGCCTGCTGGTCGCTGGTGGTGAGCACGTGGATCTCGCTCACCTCGCCCAGCGGGGTCACCACCACCCGGGCGGAGAGCACGCCGGTGAGGCTGGTGATCAGGTTCTCGGCGCGCTTCACCCCCCACGGATCGGGCGCCTGGGGCGGGGGCGTCAAGGGCAGCGCATCGCGGTTCTCCGCGCCCTCGGGATTGGAAGGTGTCACGCTCAGCGTTCCCCCGTCGCCACCTGGTTTCGCCCCGAGGCCTTGGCGCGGTACAGCGCACGGTCGGCCGCCACGAGCACGTCTTCCGTCTCCGGGCCCCGTCCCGGTACGAACTCCGCCACCCCCACGCTCGCCGTCACCAGCCCCTCGGCGTAGCCCAGGGTCCGGCCCATGCCCTCGACGGTGGCCCGCACCTTGTCCGCTACGCCCAGGGCCCCCTCCACCCGGGTGCGCACCAGCACCAGCACGAACTCGTCGCCCCCGTAGCGCGCCGCCAGGTCGGTGGTGCGGATGTGCGCGCCGCATTCCCGCGCCGCGCCGCGCAGCACCTCGTTCCCCGCCTCGTGGCCGAACTCGTCGTTCACCTTCTTGAAGTTGTCCAGATCCACGAACAGCACCGCGAATGGATCGCCCGTACGATCGCTCCGGGCGACCTCGGAGGCGAGGCGGTCGCGCAACACCCGGTAGGTGGCAAGCCCGGTGAGCCCATCAACTGCCGCTTGAAGCTGCGCCGCGCGGGCCTGCTTGTCGAGATAGGGGGGGCACGACCTGAGCGTCGTGCGTCCCAGCGCGGCGGCGTTGGCGAACGCCCGGCACGTCGCGTACCCGCACGCGCCGCAGTCCCACGGGTTGCCGTTAGGCGCGAGCCCGATCTCCTTCAGTACGGCTTCCACCGCTTCCGTCTGCGGCCGGTGCCCGTTCTGGGAGATCGGGAACGACTCGGCGACCTTCACCCCGCGCGCCACCGCTTCCTCCACCACCGGGGCGCGCGACCGCGCCGGCTCCGTCGCCCCCACGATCTGGCGCCGCCGGAACAGCTCGTCCCGCGGACCCAGCAACGGATGGTCGAGGCACCCCTCGCACGGCAGGATGTCCACGAAGCCCAGGTCCAAACGATCCACCGCCACCGCGCGCGCGATGGCCCCAAGGCCGCTCAAGCCCCGGACCTTACGGAACCGGCGGCTCGCCTGCGTCTCCTCGAGCAGCACCTCGAGCGGCAGCCCGCCCGCCATGCTCAGGTGGCGCCGCCGCTCCTCCGGCACGCGCGTGAAGTACTCGGCCTGCTCCGAGACCACGATGCCGCGCCGCTGGAACAGGTCCGCCAGCTCCTCGAACGTGATCGCCGCGTCCACGTCCGGCCCGCCCTCGGTGAGGCACACCCCGGCGTACACGACCGGCGTGCCTACGCCGTGCAGCTGCTTCAGGTAGCGCGCCTCGGCCGCGATCGGCGTCGCCACCGGGGCCAGGTAGGGGATCAGCTCGGGGTACTGCGTCCGCACCGTCTCCACGATCACCGGGCAGGTGCTGCGGATCATGGTGCCCCAGTCGCCGTCGGCCCAGAGGTCCAGATACTCCCGCGCCACCAGCTCGTCGCCCAGCACGCCGCGGTGCACGGTGCGGAACCCCGCCGCGTAGCAGGCGTTCACGACCTGATTGGGGGCCGCGGGATAAAAGTAGACGGCGCACTCGACCGACAGGATCAGCGCGGCCCGGCCGGCGAGCGCCAGCTCCAGGGCGCGGGGCACGTCGCCCACCGCCTCGATCGCGTCGTGCGGGCACGCCGGGAGGCACAGCCCGCAGCGCGTACACGCCTCGTCCACGATCCGCACGATGGCGCCTTCGACCGCCACCGCGTCGGCGGGACACACTCGTACGCAGGCCATACAGGCCACGCACGAGTCAGGTTTGATCTTAAAGTCCACGAGACAGCCGGCCGGGGCGCTGCCGCTCTCCGAAAAACGTCCAGCAAGGGCGCCGTAACATGGACGCCCGAGCACTGCCTGTCAATAGGCGCACGGACGACAACCCTTTGGTGGAGCGTGATTTAGGCGAGGGCGTACGCTTTCAATTTGCGGTACAGCGTGCGCTCGCCGATGCCCAGGACCTCGGCCGCCTTGCGACGATTGCCCTGCGTCTCGCGCAACACCGCCTCGATCGCTGCACGCTCCACGTCCGCCATTGTCATGCCGGGACGGTACACCACGCCGGCCTCGCGCGCGGGCTCCGCTTCGCCCGGCGTGACCGCGCTAACTCCAGACCCGGGGCCTACCTCGATGACCTCCACGTGCGGAGGCCGCTCCTCCAGGCGTCGCCGCAGCTCTTCAACCTGTAACTTAAGCTCCACAAGACTGCGGAAAATGAACTCCAACTCCTGAGCGCCGGCCCCCCCTGGCCCTCCCAACCCACCTACATCGCGGCCCGGACCGACCAGCCGCATCGGGAGCATGCTGCCGTGCTCCCGGATGTCCTTCGGGATATCGCTCGCGCGGATTTCTCCTTCAGGCGCGAGCACCACCATCGACTCGATGAGGTTGCGCAGCTGGCGGATGTTGCCGGGCCACTCGGCGTCCACCAGGATCTGCAGCGCCTCCGGCGTGATGCCCTTAAACAGATGACCCGGGCGGGAGTGCTCCCGCACGAACTCGGGCGTGAAGCGCCGCACCAGGAGCGGGATGTCGGTCTTGCGCTCGCGCAGCGGCGGCAAGTAGATGTAGAGCACGTTCAAGCGGTAGAACAGGTCGTCGCGGAACCGCCCCAGGGCGACTTCTTCCTTGAGCGACTTGTTGGTGGCGGCGATGACCCGCACGTCCACCTTGATCGCCTGGGTGCCGCCCACGCGGAAGAAGGTCCGGTCCTCGAGCACGCGTAGCACTTTCACCTGGGTGGCGGGCGCCATCTCCCCGACCTCGTCGAGGAAAATGGTGCCGCCGTCCGCCAGCTCGAACCGGCCCAGCCGCCGCTCGGCGGCGCCGGTGAACGCCCCTTTTTCGTGGCCGAACAGCTCGCTCTCGAGCAGCGTGTCCGGGATGGCGGCGCAGTTCACCGCGATGAACGGCTTGGCGCGCCGCGGCGACAGGTCGTGGATCGCCCGCGCCACGAGCTCCTTCCCCGTGCCCGACTCTCCTTCGATCAGCACCGTGGAGCTCACGGGCGCCATCTGCTCGATTTTCACGAGCACTTCCTGGATGGCGGGGGATTCGCCGATGATCCCGGTGCGCTGCTGCAGCTTGCGGCGCTCGATCAGGCGGCGCACCGTCGCGGCCACCTCGGCCGGGTCGGCGGGCTTTTCGAGATAGCCGGTGAGACCGAGCCGGCGGGCCAGGCCCTTGGCATCGGGCTCGGTCTCTTCCACCAGGCCGAGCGTCGAGACCGAGCGGTCGCGCGCCAGGGTGAGGAGCTGCGCGGCGCCGGACTCGTGCAACCCGCCCGTCACCACCACGCAGTCGGGCGGTGGATCGCGGCGCAGCGCCTGGCGCGCTTCGTCGAGCGTGTGGGCCAGCGTGGTGTGGAAGCCCGCGGCCTCTACGCCTGCGTTGATGCGGACGGCGTGCTCCAGGTCGTCGGTGGTGATGAGGATCCGGTCAGGCATGGCTGGTTCGCTCCCCGGTCACGAGCTCCACCGCATGATCCAGGAACAGCTCCAGCACGGCCAAGCCATCCGCCACGCCACCGGTCGACCCGGGAAGATTGACGATCAGCGTCTTGCCGCGCGTGCCGGCCAGCCCGCGGGAGAGCCAGGCGCGCGGGAACTTGGGCGCCGCGACGCCGCGCAGCGCCTCGGCGATCCCGGGCGCGAGCCGGTCCACCACCGCCTCCGTCGCCTCCGGCGTCACGTCCCGCGCGGTGAGCCCGGTGCCGCCGGTGGTGAGGATCACGTCCACCTCACCCGAGTCCGCCCAGCGCACCAGCTTCCCCGCGATGCGGTCGGTCTCGTCGGGCACTACGCTCCGCACCGCCACCTCGTAGCCGCGCGCGCCCGCCCACGCGAGAATCGCATCGCCCGACGTGTCGGCCCGCTGGCCGATCGCTCCCAAATCGGAGACTGTCAGGATGCCGATACGCATACCGCCCTGTACCGCCCATTGCCGCCCATTACCGCCCTTTGGTCTTTCGCGCCACAAACGGCATCGGGACCACTTCCGCCGGCGCCCGCTTGCCGCGCACGTCGATCGTGAACCGGGTCCCCGGCTTGGCCTCTGCCACCGGGAGGTAGGTCATCCCGATCGCGCAGTTCACGGTCGGCGTCACCGTACCGCTGCGCACCACGTCCACCGGCGGGCCGTCCAGGTACACGCCGTAGCCGTGCCGGGCGACGACCTTCGGCTCGGTCACCTTGAAGCCCACGAGCCGGCGTTTCACGCCCGCGAGCTTCTGCCGCTTCAACGCGGCGAGTCCCGTGAAGTCGGCGCCCTTCTCGAGCTTTACGATCCAGCCCAGTCCCGCCTCGTACGGCGTCACCGCGGCGTCGATGTCGCTCCCGTACAGGGGGTAGCCCGCCTCGAGCCGCAGCGTGTCGCGCGCCCCGAGCCCGCACGGCTCCGCCCGCCCCGCTCCCACCAGGGCATGCCACAGCGTTTCCGCGTCCGCCGCGCGGCAGTACAGCTCGAAGCCGTCCTCCCCCGTATACCCGGTCCGCGAGATGAAGCACTGCACTCCGGCGACCTTCCCCTCGGCGAAGTGATAGTAGGGGATCATCGCCACGCCGACGGGCGTGAGCGGCGCGAGCAGCGCCTCGGCCTCCGGTCCCTGCACGGCGAGCAGCGCGGTGGCGTCCGAGATGTCGCGCAGCCGCACGTTCGCGCCGCGTTTTTGCGCCACGATGTGCGCCCAGTCGGCCGCGATGTTGGCGGCGTTCACGACCAGCATGAGCCGGTCGTCGAAGCGGTACACCAGACAATCGTCGACGAACGTGCCCTGGTCCGTCAGGATCGCGGAGTATTGGGCCTGTCCCGGTTTCAGCGCCCCGACGTCGTTGCACGTGACACGTTGCACGAACGCGTTCCGGTCCGGACCGGTGACCTCGAACTCACCCATGTGGGATACATCGAACACCCCCACGCGCTCGCGCACGGCGCGGTGCTCGGCCGCGATCCCTCCCGCATAGCTGACCGGCATCTCGTAGCCGCCGAACGGCACCAGTTTGGCGCCGAGCGTGACGTGGATCTGGTGCAGCGGGGTGCGCTTGGGGGTCTCCATCTCTAGCCCATCAGTGTGGCCAACAGGGCCTTCTGCACGTGCAGGCGGTTCTCCGCCTCGTCCCACACGCGCGACTGCGGGCCTTCGATCACCTCGGCGCTGACCTCTTCGCCCCGATGGGCCGGGAGGCAATGCAGGAAGATGGCTTTCGGATCCGCGAGCTTCATCAGGTCCGGGTCCACCGTGTAGCCCCGGAACGCGTTGCGCCGCGACTCCGCCTCCTCCTCCTGCCCCATCGACGCCCAGACGTCCGTGTTCACCACGTGCGCGCCCTCCACCGCGTCTTCGGGGGCCTCCGTGATGGAGACGCAGGCGCCGGCGGCCTTGGCCCGCTCGAAGATCGCGCGGTTCGGCTCGTAGCCCTCCGGGCAGGCGAGGCGCAGCTCGAACCCCAGCACCTGCGCCGCTTCGATCCAGCTGTTCGCCATGTTGTTGCCGTCACCCACCCAGGCGATCCGCTTCCCCTCCCACGTGCCGAGCGCCTCGCGCACGGTGAACAGGTCGGCGAGCACCTGGCAGGGATGCGACAGATCGGTGAGGCCGTTGATCACCGGGATGGAGGCGTGCCGCGCCAGCTCCTCGACCTCGGCGTGGTCGAACGTCCGGATCATGATCCCGTCCACGTAGCGCGACAGCACCCGCGCCGTGTCGGGGATCGGCTCCCCCCGCCCGATCTGGATGTCGCGGGACGAGAGGAACAGCGCCTGCCCGCCGAGCTGGTACGCACCTACCTCGAACGACACGCGGGTCCGGGTGCTCGACTTCGCGAAGATCATCGCCAGGGTCTTGCCGGCGAGCGGCGTGTCGCGGTAGCTGCCGGCCTTCATACGGCCCGCGAGGTCGAACAGCCGCAGGATCTCGTCCCGGCTGAGGTCGGTGACGGCGAGGAAGTCGCGCTTGGCCATGGATTGCCCTGAAGGTGAGCCAAAATGACAGTCGTCGACTGCTAATTCTACTTAGAGGATATAGCGGCGCAAGTCTTCGTCATCCACGATCTTGCCGAGCCGGTCGCGCACTTTGTCGGCGTCGAACTTGATGCGCTTCTCGGCCAGCTCGGGGAGGTCGAACAACACGTCCTCGAGCAGCGTGGTCATGACGGTGTGGAGCCGGCGGGCGCCGATGTTCTCCATGCGCTCGTTCGCCTTGGCGGCGATGCGGGCGATCTCCTTGATGCCGTCGTGCGTGAACTCGAGCGTCGCCCCCTCGGCGGCGCACAGGGCGGCGTACTGCTTGGTGAGGGCGTTCTCGGGCTCGGTCATGATGCGGACGAAGTCCGCCTCGGTGAGCGGCTGCAGCTCGACGCGAATCGGGAAGCGTCCCTGGAGCTCGGGGATCAAGTCCGAGGGCTTGGTGGCGTGGAACGCGCCGGCCGCGATGAACAGGATGTGGTCGGTGCGCACGAAGCCGTACCGGGTCTGCACCGTCGAGCCCTCGACGATCGGCAGCAGGTCGCGCTGCACGCCTTCGCGCGACACGTCCGGCCCGACGGTGCCCCGCTCCCCCGCGATCTTGTCGATCTCGTCGATGAAGATGACGCCGTGGTTCTCGACGCGGTCCAGCGACTCGTTCACCACGTCGTCCATGTCGACGAGCTTCTTCAGCTCCTCGTCGACCAGGATGCGCCGCGCTTCGTGCAGGTGCACGGTGCGGCGCTTTTTCTTCTTGGGCAGCATCTCCTGCAGCAGCTCGGTGAAGTTGACGTCCGTGCCCTCCATGCCCTGCGGCGGCTGCATCATCTCGAGTCCGGGGAAGCCCTGCTGCTGCACCTCGATTTCGACCTCGCGCTCCTCGAGCGTCCCCTCCTTGAGCTGCTGGCGCAGCTTCTCGCGGGTGCGGCGGCGGCGCTCCTGGGCCTCCACGTCGGCCTCGGACGCGGCGGGAGTGACGTCGCCCTTGGACGACACGACGAACAGCGGCCGGCCTGCTGCTCCCTGCTCCCCGGTCCCTGCTCCCTGGGGCGGATGGGGCGGGGCGGCCGTCGGGTGTGTCGGGGTCGGGGGGAGGAGCAGGTCCAGCAAGCGTTCCTCCGCGCGCGCTTCGGCCTGGGGATAGACGTCGTCCTCGCGCTCGGTGCGCACCATGTTGATCGCCACGTCCACGAGCTCGCGCACCATGGACTCGACGTCGCGGCCCACGTAGCCGACTTCGGTGAACTTGGAGGCTTCGACCTTCAGGAACGGCGCTCCTGCCAGCCGGGCCAGGCGCCGCGCGATCTCGGTCTTGCCCACGCCGGTAGGGCCGATCATGATGATGTTGTTCGGCAGGATCTCGTCCCGGATGTCCTCGGGCGCCTGCGAGCGGCGCCAGCGGTTGCGCACCGCGATCGCCACCGCCTTCTTCGCCACCTCCTGGCCCACGATGTAGCGGTCCAACTCGGCCACGATCTTCCGGGGCGGCAGCTCCTCGAGCCAGGGCAGCGTCTCTTCGGGTGCAACCGGTGCAACGGGCAGCTTGCCTTCGGGTGTGCGGGTCGGCTCGGCCATCAAAGCTCCAGAATCGTGATGTGCGTGTTGGTGTACACGCAGATTTCCGCGGCGATCTCGAGCGAGCGCTGCACGATGTCCTTGGCGGGGAGCTCCGACGACGTGAGCAGCGCGCGCGCGGACGCGAGGGCGTAGCTCCCCCCCGACCCGATCGCAAGCACGCCGTCGTCCGGCTCGATCAGCTCGCCCGAGCCCGAAATGATGTAGCCGTGCTCCCGGTCCGACACCACGAGCAGCGCCTCCAGCCGCCGCAGCACGCGGTCCGACCGCCAGTCTTTCGCCAGCTCGACCGCCGCGCGCGGCAGGTTGCCGGGGTAGCGCTCGAGCTTTTCCTCGAACTTCTCGAACAGCGTGAACGCGTCCGCGGCAGCGCCGGCGAACCCGGCGAGGATCTTGCCGCCCTTGAGCGCGCGCACCTTGTTGGCGTTGGCTTTCATCACCGTGTCGCCGATCGTGACCTGGCCGTCGCCGCCCAGGGCCACGTGGCCGTCCCGGCGTACGCAGAGAATTGTCGTGCTATGAATTCGTGGCGCTAGCAATCCAGCCTCTTTCCGTACCCCTTTGATCCCCTCCATCGTCCCCCCTCCCCCGCAGGGAGAGGGGGACAGGGGGTGAGGACTCATGAGCGGGGATGTGCCTGGTGGTACACCTTTTTCAACCGTTCCACCGATGTATGAGTATACACCTGCGTGGTGGAGAGCGAGGCGTGACCCAGCAATTCCTGCACCGCTCTCAGGTCGGCGCCCGCGTCGAGCAGGTGCGTGGCGAACGAGTGGCGCAGCGAGTGCACGTGCAGGTCGCGGCCACGCGCCAGCGTGCCCAGTAACCGCTTGATCGCGAGCTGCACGCCCCGGGGCGTGAGCCGCTGCCCGCGCCGCCCCACGAACACCGCCCGGCCGTCGCGCGTTCCCAC
>Ga0209239_1002447_pt1 | contig 11041 bp, 9 predicted proteins | sample GraSoi013_2_20cm_FD_185824 | JGI IMG/M metagenome (GOLD analysis project Ga0209239, IMG submission 185824) | Grasslands soil microbial communities from the Angelo Coastal Reserve, California, USA - Sample 10_02_2013_2_20cm (SPAdes) (version 2) | ecosystem: Environmental > Terrestrial > Soil >...
GCATGAACATCTACTTCATGCTGAAGATCGGCTCGGTCACCGGCAACAGCCTGTATCGCATGGGCGCCCAGATGCGCGGCGAGAGCTACGAGGATTTTCTGGCGACGCGCAACTTCAAGGATGCGGTTTAACTAGGAGGCCTGTGGCACGGATCGTCGCCGGGCTGGGACTGTCCCACGTGCCTTCGGTCGGCGTCGCCTACGACCGCGGCAAGATGCAGACCCCGGCATGGAAGCCGCTCGCCGACGCCTACGTCCCGGTGCGCGAGTGGCTTGCGCGCCTCGAACCAGACGTCGCAATCGTCGTCTACAACGATCACGGCGCCGATTTCATGTTCGACAAGTACCCCAGCTTCGCCATCGGTGCGGCCGAGCGCTACGGCATCGCCGACGAGGGCTTCGGCACGCGGCCGCTGCCGGAAGTCCGGGGCGATTCGGATTTTTCAATTCATATCTGTGAAAGTCTTGTCGCGGACGAGTTCGATCTAACCGTGTGCCAGGAGCTGAATGTCGAGCACGGCTTCCTGGTGCCGATGAACCTGTGCTTCGAGCACGGCAAGGACGGCTGGCCGGTCACCGCCGTGCCGCTGCAGGTCAATGTCATTCAGCACCCGCTGCCCACCGCGCGGCGCTGCTACAAGCTCGGCCAAGCCCTCAGGAAAGCCGTTTCTTCCTACCACGGGGACCTGCGTGTGGTGGTACTGGGCACCGGGGGCATGTCGCACCAGCTGCAGGGAAAGCGCTTCGGCTTCATGAACGAGCCCTTCGATCAGATGTTCCTGGATCAGATCGAATCAGATCCCAACCGATTGGCCAACCTCACCCACCAGCAAATCATGGAGCAGGCCGGCGCCGAAGCGGTCGAGCTCATCATGTGGCTGGTGATGCGCGGGGCGCTCTCACCGCAGGCGCGCCGCGTCCACCGGCACTACTACGCTCCCATGACCACCGGCATGGGCCTGATTACTTTTCAAGAGGATTAGAGATCCGCTCTCCGCCGGGCGCGGTCATTCGATCACCCGGTCGGCGCGGCGCAGCACCGAATCGGGAATAGCGACGCCGAGCGTCTTGGCAGTACGCTGATTGATGACCAGCTCGGTCTTGGTCGCCCGTTCGACCGGGATGGCGGCTGGCTTCGCGCCCTTCAGGATCCGGTTCGCTATTCTGGCACTGCGCCTTTGCGCGTCGGCGACTTCCGCGCCATACGTCATTAGAGCGCCAACCTCGGCCCATTCCGAGCGATGCCCGATGAGCGCGAGCCGGTTGCGCATCGCCGCCTCGACGACCTCGCGGCGGCGCGCGATAAGCGTGTACGACGACGTAAGTCCCACCGCGACAATTCCCGCTCTCCTTAGATTGCCGAAGATCTTGGCGACCGCTTCGAAGTTCGTGAACTTCATCGTCATCAGATCCAGACCGACGCGACGCGCCGCGGCCTGATGCGTCGTCTCCTGCTGCGAGGAGTCGGGAGAACGGCGATCAAGCAACAGCCCGAGACGTTTCAGGCCCGGATACACCTCGCGGATGAGTTCGAATCGCGTCTGCTCCGCGTCCTGCAAGCCTTGGAACGCACCCGTGGCGTTGCCGCCGGGCCGCACGAGCGAAGCCACCAGCCCGGTGGCCACCGGATCCGCTGCTGATGTGAACACTACCGGAATGGAAGCGGTCTGCCTGACCACAGCGAGTGCGATGCTCGTGGTGGTCGCATAGATCAGATCGGGGATACGGCCGGCCGCCGACCTCGCCAGCCCCTCCACGTACGCTCTTTCTCCACGCCCCTCGAGCCGCTCGTAGGTGATGTTTGTCCCTTCCACCCATCCCAGGCGGCGCATCTCGTCGAAGAAAGACCGCGTGGCGGGCTCGTCATCCTCCGATTCGCCGGCAAAGAGCACGACCACCGAAGCGATTCGCGCCGGTTGCGCGAACGCAAGTCGCGGCGCGACAAGGCCGGTGACTAACGCGCCGAGCAATCGTCGCCATTTCAAGGAATCTCTCGTCAATCGCCAAAGGACCGCCTCAGCCGAGCGCGATATACGCGCCGGCGAGCGCGGCAGTCAGCGCAACCGCGAACAGCAGGCGCGGCCCGCCGTCGCTCGCCAGCCTGCGAAGCAGTCCGACCGGCCGCGGCGCGCGGGCGAGGCGCTCGCGGTCGCGCCCGCCTTTCGCGGCCACGCGCTGCAGCGCCGCCGAGGAGTCGAACTGGCGAGACAGCGGCAGGCGCGTGTCGGAGACGATCGCGCGCGCCGCCGGCGCCTGCGGCGCCTTGTCGTCGGTGGACTCGAGCTTCACGGTCTTGGTCACCTGGTCGCGGTCCTTGCCCGCGGCTCCTGCGCGCGAGCGCAGCTCGGCGAGGCAGCTGCGCAGGTCGGCGGCCATCTCCGTTGCGTCCTGGTAGCGCACCGTGGGGTCCTTCTTCAGCGCACGCGCGACGACGAAATCGAGCATCGGCGTCACTTCGGGGTTCGCGTGCGAGGGCGGGACATGCTCCACGTGCGTCACGTTATGGGCGATCTGCGGCGTGTCCTCGGCGGCGAACAGCGGCGCGCGCGTCAGCATCTCGTAGAGCACAGCGCCGAGCGAGAAGATGTCCGAGCGCTGATCCACCGGCGCGCCGGCGATCTGCTCCGGCGACATGAAGCGCGGCGTGCCGAGCACGATGCCGGTGCTGGTCTTGAAGTCGTCGGAGCGCATGCGGGCGATGCCGAAGTCCATGATCTTCACCTGCCCGCGCGCGAGCAGCATGATGTTGCCGGGCTTGATGTCGCGGTGCACGACGCCGCGCTCGTGCGCGAAGGCGAGCCCGTCGGCCACCTGGTAGGCGACGTCGACCGCGTCCGCCGTGGGGAGCGGCGCCTTCAGCAGGCGCTCGCGCAGGTCGGTCCCCTCGAGCAGCTCCATCGCCAGGTAAGCGAGGTCGCCCTCCTCGCCGAAATCGTAGGTCGTGACGATGTGCGGATGCGTGAGCTTGCCGGCGGCCTTGGCCTCCTGGAAAAAGCGCTTGTGGTAATCCTTGCGACCCTCGGCGTCGTCGCTCAGGATGATGGTCTTCAGCGCGACGATGCGGTCGAGGTTCGGGTCCTCGGCGCGGTAGACGACCCCCATCGCGCCGCGGCCGAGCTCGCCGAGGATCCTGTAGCGGCCGATGCGCGCGAGCTTTTTCTTCGCCACTAGAACTTCACTTTCTGCACCAGGCTGCGCACGTACTTCTCGCCCTGCGCCGCGGTATCGCGGTACGCGGCCAGCATGCCCTCGACGAAGTTCTCCTGGCCGACCTTGGAGACGCGGCCCGCCACGCCGGCGGCCAGCAGGACCGCCACCGCGCCGGTGCTCAGGGCTGCATAGCGCCGCGCGCGGCGCCGCGCCGCATGCTGGTCCGGCCGGAACAGCTCGTGCGTGCGCAGGCCCGAATCGGTGAAGGTGCCGGCGGGCACCAGCGCAGCTTCTCTCCCCGGTGCCGCGTCGGCGAGCGCGTTGCGGAAGGAGCGCGAAATCAGGATGCGCGATGGCGAGGTGAAATCGGCGACGCTTGCCGCCACCGCGATGCCGTCGCCGACCATGCCGTCGCTGCGCATGGTCTGCACCGCGCCGTGATTGATGCCGATCGACAGCGGCAGGCCGGCGGCGACGGCGGGCATGGCGCGCTCGGCGAGCCGCAGCGCGCCGGCGGGATCCGCGAGGACCACCACGGCGATGCCGTCAGAGGCCTCGAGCACGATGCGGCTTGCCGGCGCCAGCTCCGCGGTCGTCACCGCCACCACCGCGTCGAGCTGCGCCCTCATGCGCGCCTGCTCGGTGACCGGCCGGCGCGCGAATTCCTGGACCTTGAGGAACACGACGCTCGCGAAGACGGAGGCGCTCTTATTCTTGCTCACCCCGGAAGGATGCAGGTTTTACGAACCTTTGAAAAGGAGCAATAAGCGGTTAGAATCCCGCTCGCTGAGGAGCGTTGCGTCCCTGCTGGACAAGGGTCAGGCTCAGCTAAATTTAACGGCGCTCGCACCGGAGACGGTGCGGGCGCCTTTTGCTTTCAGGAGGTCAAGGTGAAGATCGATTCGAAGTTCAGCGACTTCAAGGTAGCCGACCTGTCGCTCGCCGACTGGGGCCGCAAGGAAATCAGGATCGCCGAGTCCGAGATGCCGGCGCTGATGGCGATCCGGGCGGAATACGCGGCGCGGCAGCCGCTCAAGGGCGCGCGCATCGCCGGCTCGCTTCACATGACGATCCAGACCGCGGTGCTGATCGAGACGCTGAAGGCCCTGGGCGCCGAGGTGCGCTGGGCCTCGTGCAACATCTTCTCGACCCAGGACCACGCTGCCGCGGCGACCGCCGCGGCCGGCGTTCCGGTGTTCGCCTACAAGGGCGAGTCGCTCGACGAGTACTGGGAGTACACGCACCGCATCTTCGATTTCGGCGCAGGCCGCGGCCCGAACATGATCCTCGACGACGGCGGCGACGCGACGCTGCTGGTTCACCTCGGAATCAGGGCCGAGAAGGATCCCTCGGTTCTCTCCGCGCCCAAGAGCGACGAGGAAGTTGCGCTTTTCAACGCAATCAAGAAGAGGACACCCGGCTGGTACTCGCAGATCGCCAAGGAGATCCTAGGCGTCACCGAGGAAACCACGACCGGAGTGCATCGCCTCTACCAGATGGCGAAGGAGAAGCGGCTGCTCTTCCCGGCGATCAACGTCAACGACTCGGTCACCAAGTCGAAGTTCGACAACATCTACGGCTGCCGCGAGTCGCTGGTCGACGGCATCAAGCGCGCCACCGACGTCATGATCGCCGGCAAGGTGGCGGTGGTCGCCGGCTACGGCGAGGTGGGCAAGGGATCGACCCAGGCGCTGCGCGGGCTGCAGGCGCAGGTCTGGGTCACCGAGATCGACCCGATCTGCGCGCTGCAGGCGGCGATGGAAGGCTACAGGGTGGTGACCATGGATTACGCCGCCGACAAGGCGGACATCTTCGTCACCGCGACCGGCAACTTCCACGTCATCACGCACGAGCACATGAAGCGCATGAAGAACAACGCCATCGTGTGCAACATCGGCCACTTCGACAACGAGATCGACATCGCCAGCCTGAAGCGCTACCCCTGGGAGAACATCAAGCCGCAGGTCGACCACGTCATCTTCCCCGACGGCAAGCGCATCATCCTGCTCGCCGAAGGGCGCCTGGTGAACCTCGGCTGCGCCACCGGGCACCCCTCGTACGTGATGAGCTCCTCGTTCGCCAACCAGGTGCTGGCGCAGATCGAGCTCTTCGCGAACCACAGCAAGTACCCGATCGGCGTGTACATCCTGCCCAAGCAGCTCGACGAGAAAGTGGCGCGGCTGCAGCTCTCCAAGCTCGGCGCGATGCTGACCGAGCTCACCGACGAGCAGGCGCGCTACATCGGCGTGGCGAAAAGCGGTCCTTACAAGACCGACCACTACCGGTACTGACATGAAGATCGCCGTCATGGGCACCGGCGGCGTAGGCGGCTACTTTGGCGCGCGCCTGCAGCAGGCGGGGCACTCGGTCGCGTTCATCGCCCGCGGGCGGCATCTGCAGGCGCTGCAGCGCAATGGCCTCGCGCTGAAGAGCCCGCTCGGCGATGCGCAGCTGAAAGTGAACGCCGTCGAGAAGCCCGCCGACGCCGGCGCGGTCGACGTCGTGATGTTCACGGTGAAGCTCTGGGACACCGAGAGCGCCGCCGCGCAGCTGCGTCCCGTCGTCGGCGGCAATACTTTCGTCATTCCATTCCAGAACGGGGTCGAATCGATCGACTGTCTAAAAAAAATACTCCCTGAAAAAGCGATTATGGGAGGCGCGGCCTATATCGCCAGCCGCATCGCCGAGCCGGGCGTGATCGTCCAGACCGGGCAGATGGCGCGGCTGCGTTTCGGCCCCGTTTTCGAGCTGCAGCGCAAGGCCGCGGAGCTATTTCTAGGCGCCTGTCGCGAGGCGAAAATCGATGCCGAGCTGGTCGACGACATCGTCCGCGTGCTGTGGGAGAAATTCGTCCTGCTGGTGGCGCTCTCGGCCGCAACCACGGTGACGCGCAAGCCGATCGGCGTGGTGCGCTCCGACCCGGACATGCGCTGGCTGCTGGAAGCGACGATGCGCGAGACCTGGGAAGTGGGAAGGAAGCGCGGCGTCGCCCTGCCCGACGACTTCGTCGCCAGGACCCTCGCTTTCGTGGACGGCCTGCCGCCCGAAATGAAGGCCTCGATGCTGGGCGACCTGGAGGCCGGCGGCCGGCTCGAGGCGCCCTGGCTCTCAGGCGCTGTCGCGCGCATGGCGCGCGAGCTCGGCATGGAGGCGGCGGCGAACCGCGCGATCCATGCCGCGCTGAAGCCCTACCTCCATGGATCTGAAGTCAAAGCTTCTTGATCCGGCGCAGACGGTCCTTCTTTACGGCACCACCCCGCCCCGGCTGGGCACGCCCGACGAGCAGGTAAGCGCGGCCGCCGGAAAGCTCGCCGCGCGCCTTGCCGCGCTGCCGCTCGACGGCGTGGTGGTCTACGACATCCAGGACGAGACCGGACGCACGCAGCTGCCGCGCCCGTTTCCCTTCATGCGCACGATCGATCCGCGCCAGTACTCGACGCAGCTCATGCAAAGCACCCGCCTGCCGGCGATCACCTACAAGGCGCTCGGCAACCTGGATGAAGCCGGCTGGCGCACCTGGCTGTCCCAATCGCAGGGCATCGAATTCATTTCAGTGGTGGGAAGGCCCGTCTCCGGCGTGCGCTATGCGTTGCCGCTTTCCAGGGCGATCCGCATCGCGGCAAGCGATGCTGGCGGCTTTACGATCGGCGGTGTCGTGATCGCCGAGCGGCACACCGCGCTGCGCAGCGAGGCGGCGCGGCTGCTCGCCAAGGGCATCGAGGGCTGCGGCTACTTCATCTCGCAAACGGTCTACTCCGCGCGGCCGACGCAGCGGCTGCTGCGCGATTACCTGCGCGACTGCCGCGGCGCGGGCAGCGAGCCGCGGCGCGTCGTGCTCAGCTTCGCCCCCTGCGGGCGCGAGAAGACGCTCGCCTTCCTGCGCTGGCTCGGCGTCACCGTCGCCCCCGACACCGAGCGCGCGATCCTCGGCGCCGCCGATCCGCTCGCCAAATCGATCGAGATCTGCCGCGACAATCTGCGGCGCATCCTCGACGAGCCCTACGCGGGCGAGATCCCTCTCGGCGTGAACGTCGAGAGCGTATCGATCAATCGCGACGAGATCGACGCCAGCATCGACCTGTTCCACGCGCTGCGCGAAGCGCTCGCCGGAAAATGAAATGCTTTACGGTGGAGGCGAAAGCCGCCAGGTAAGGTCCTGATCGCGGCAGGCGCCGAAGCGGAACGGCATCGTATCGCGGCCCGGGGTGAGAAAGCGCAGGTCCACGAACCCTGCGCAAACCGAAACCGATCCCTTGCTGAAGCCGTCCAAGGCCGGCAGGTCGGCGAACTCGCGGAAAAAAGCGAGCGGCGGCGACTCCCAGGCGTCCTTCACCAGCTCATGCGTGGGCGGGTAGCCGTAGCGCGGCCGGGTCACCCAGATCGCCTGCTCGAGCGGCAGATAAGGCGCCTGCAGCCTGGCGATGAAGCCATCGCCCGGCCGATAGGGGTGCGGCTCCTTCCGCGCCAGATTGATGTGCGCGAAGCGATGCAATTCGTCGTCGCTCACGAACACGGTCCAGTTGAACGGCGACACCGGGCGCGGATGCGCGGTGACTCGCGCGCCGCTCAAGCCCTGGGTCTTCGCATACTGGTCCGCGAACTCCAGGGCGTGCTGGCGTTGGAGGAACTGAAAACCCACATAGGCCACGAGCAGCGCCATCGCCGCGACCGACGGCCATCTCGAGCGGTAAAGAAATGCCGAGGCAAGCAGGCCGGCGAGAATGATTCCGGTGAACCAGGGATCGATGATGAACGTCGTGCCGATCGCGGCGCGCCAGTCCGACAGCGGCGCGAGCACCATGGTGCCGTAGCTCGTGATGACGTCGCCGGCGATATGGGCGGCGATGGCGAGCGCGCTGATCCCGTAGAGCGCCCTCCAGCCGCGCGGCTCCCTGAGGATTTTCGCGAGCAGCCAGGACAGGGCGAGCGCCCACAGCGGCAAGAGCACCAGCGAATGCGTGATGCCGCGGTGGTTGAGCAGGTACTGCACCGGTCCGGCGTAGCCGAAAACGAAGTCGAGATCGGGCGCCGCGCAGGCGAAAAATCCCGCCGCGATGCGCCGCGGAATCGCACGCGGTTCCTCAGACGCTGTTGCGCGCGCCAGTAACGCGCCCGAAAGCGCGTGGGTGAGAGTATCCAAGCGAAATCAGGGACAGACCACGTTTTTTCGCGGGAAACGTGGTCTGTCCCTGTTTTTCAGTTTTTCAGGCGGCGCGCTTCTTTCTTTGCGCGTCCTTGACGTGCATCTGGGCGTAGGCGCCATGCGCCGCGGCTTCGGCGTCGCCGACATGCACCGGCAGCGCCATGTCGTTGAGCACCGAGCCGAGCGCCGAGAGGCACAGCATCACGTTGTCGGGGCGGCAGCTGTAGCCCATCAGGCCGAAGCGCCAGATCTTGCCCTTGAGCGGCCCGAGGCCGGCGCCGATCTCGAGGCCGAACTCGGTGAGCAGCATGCTGCGCACCCTGGCTTCGTCGACGCCCTCGGGACACAGCACGGCATTCATCTGCGGCAGCTGATCTTTTTCTGCAACCAAGAATTTCATTCCCATTGCTTCCAGGCCGGCCTTCAATGCGAAGTGGTGGCGCGAGTGGCGCGCCCAGGAGTTTTCCAGGCCTTCCTCGCGCAGCAGCAGCAGCGCCTCGTGCAGCGCGAACAGCGAATTCGTCGGCGCGGTGTGGTGATAGGTGCGCGCGCCCACGTTCCAGTAGCCCAGCAGCAGGTTCATGTCCATGAACCAGCTGTGGATCTTGTCCTTGCGCTTCTTCACCTGCTCGACCACGCGCTCGGAGAACGACACCGGCGACAGCCCCGGCGTGCACGACAGGCACTTCTGGCTCGCCGAGTAGATGGCGTCGATCTCCCACTCGTCGACCTTGACCGGCGTCCCGCCGAGCGACGTGACGGCGTCGACGATCACCAGCGCGCCGTGCTTGTGCGCGATCTGTGTCAGGAGCTTCGCGTCGGACTGGCAGCCGGTGGAGGTTTCCGCGTGCACGAAGGCGACCAGCTTCGCGTCCCGGTTTTTCTTCAGCGCGTCCTCGAGCTTCTGCGGGTCGACCGGCTCGCCCCACTTGTCCTCGACCACGACGGGCGATCCGCCGCAGCGCGCCGCGTTCTCGAGCATGCGGCCGCCGAAGACGCCGTTCTGGCAGACGATCACCTTGTCGCCCGGCGCCACCATGTTGACGAAGCAGTACTCCATGCCCACGGAACCGGGCCCCGACAGCGGGAAGGTCAGGGGGTTTTTCGTCTGGTAGACGTAGCGCAGCAGCGATTTCAGCTCCTCCATCATCTCGACGAAGATCGGATCGAGGTAGCCGATGGCCGGCTGGCTCATCGTGGTGAGCACGCGCGGATGGATCTCCGTCGGGCCCGGCCCCATCAGCGTCCTCTGCGGCGGGTGGAACGAATAGATGCGCTTGGCGGGGGCGTACTGGCTCATGGGATCGGTCTCCGAGAGAATGCCGAAGGGCGCGTCGCCGGGGCGCGACTTCACGCGCACCGGGTTCTTCGCGCTCGCTTCGTTGATGACTTCGACTGCGCTGATGCGGCCCTGGGTGAGGCGCTCGACCTCGCCGGCCCAGCGCGCGGGCACATAGCCGACCTTGACCCAGTTGTGCACCACGGCGCGATCCAGCTGGAAAGCGCGCGCGAGCTCCGCCTGGCTGCCGAAGATCTCGACGAGTCGCTCCGCGCAATTCATCATGTCTGTCCTCCTCGCAAACGTAGCATGTCAAATTCAGTTTGACAAGAGAGGCCACATAGTGAAAGCGGACCATCCCGTAGCCTTCAAACCCGAAACAGTCGGCTTCAGACCCGAAACGGCAGCGGACGCCTGGCTGGGGCTGCTCGCGGCGCGCGGCGTCGAATATCTCTTCGCCAACGGCGGCACCGACTTCGCCCCGGTCGTCGAGGCCTGCGCCAAGGGCCAGGCGCTCGGCTGGCGGCTGCCCGAAGTGGTGATCGTGCCGCACGAGAACCTCGGCGTCGCGATGGCGCATGGCTACACCATGATCACCGGCCGGCCGCAGGCGATGATGGTGCACGTCGGCGTCGGCACGGCCAACGCCGTGAACGGCCTCATGAACGCCTCGCGCATGAACATCCCGATCCTCTTCAGCGCGGGCCGCACGCCGCTCACCGAGTCGGGCGCGCTGCCCGGCGCGCGCAACAACTACATCCACTGGGCGCAGGAGCACTTCGACCAGGGCGGCATGCTGCGCGAGTTCATGAAATGGGACTACGAGCTGCGTCACCCGGAGCAGGTCGAGACGATCCTCGACCGCGCGCTCGCCATCGCGAAGAGCGAGCCCCAGGGACCGGTATACGTGACTCTACCCAGGGAAATTCTTGCATCTCAATTTCCGGGAAAATTTTCAGAAAGCACCACCATCTCTCCCGCCTCGCCTCCCGCGCCGGACCCCGACACGCTGGACGAAGCAGCAAAATTGCTCGGAAAGGCTGAAAGGCCCTTGCTGATCACGGCGAACGGCGGCCGCAGCGTCGAAGCGGCGCGTGCCATCCAGCAGCTCGCCGAGACCTTTGCCATCCCGGTGATCCATTACCGGCCGCGCTACCTCGCCCTGCCGACCGAGCATCCGCTCGCCGCGGGCTGGGACCCGCAGGCCCTGCTGCCGCAGTCCGACCTGATCCTGGTGGTCGATTGCGACGTGCCGTGGCTGCCGGCGCAGGGCAATCCCAGGCCCGAAGCGAAAGTGATCCATATCGGCCCCGACCCGCTCTTTGCGCGCTATCCGCTGCGCGGGTTCAGGACCGACCTCGCGCTCACTGGCGGCGTCGCGCCGACGCTTGACGCCTTGTGCGAGCGCACGCAGAGACACGCTTCTGCCTCTCGAGTAGAAAATCGAAGGCAGGCCGTGACTGCGCAATC
>Ga0209239_1002450_pt1 | contig 11037 bp, 10 predicted proteins | sample GraSoi013_2_20cm_FD_185824 | JGI IMG/M metagenome (GOLD analysis project Ga0209239, IMG submission 185824) | Grasslands soil microbial communities from the Angelo Coastal Reserve, California, USA - Sample 10_02_2013_2_20cm (SPAdes) (version 2) | ecosystem: Environmental > Terrestrial > Soil >...
TTGGTTTTCCCGCCGTACACCGAGCTCGACGAGGCAAAGACCAGATGCCCCGCCTGCCCCTGCCGGCAGCCCTCCAGGATGTTCAAAAATCCCACGAGGTTGCTGTCCGCATAGGCATGGGGGTTGACCAATGAGTACCGCACGCCTGCCTGGGCCGCCAGGTGCACGACCCGCCGAGTGGGATGGGCGGAGAACAGATTCCGCACGGCTGAGCGGTCAGCGATCTCCAGTTTGATAAAGCGGAACCGCGGGGAGGACTCCAGTTGCGCCAACCTGGCTTCCTTCAGCCGCACGTCGTAATAGTCGCTGAGGTTGTCCACGCCCAACACCTGGTCACCGCGCTCGAGGAGCCTCCGGGCGACATGGTAGCCGATGAAGCCCGCTGCACCGGTCACCAGGATCACAGTATCGGTACGGTTCATTGATTTCTCCATCCCCCGCGCTCTCTGATCACGCTGCCCTCGGACTTCCCCTCATGGAAGGGTGAGAAAGCCGACACGGGTCAGGTGCGACCCGGTGGAGTCGCCTGCCGCATGAACGGCGGATCGCCGTGGTCCTGCCGGTAGAGCTGGAGGGGATCCAGCGAATCGGTGGCCGGCACCACTTTGGTTCCGCCGTCGGGAGTCGGCCGAAAGATGTCGAGGGCGTGACTGTAATGGTACCTGCACCCAGACGGCGCCAATTTCTCTTTGAGCTGCTCCGGGGGCTCCCAGTTGGCGGTCAGGAGCGCGGTGCGGGCCGGGTTGCGCTGACTGAACATGAAGGACAGATGGTCCGGATACCAGTCGGCCCCTCCGGTGGCGTACGAGACGAACAGGCGGGCCTTCGCACTGGCGGCCAGTTGAGTCAGATAGCTGTTCGTCAAATGCCCGTTCTCGCCGGATTCCAGCCACCTTCCAGGATGGGATAAACAGGCATGGGCGGCGTAGGTTCGGACTTCGAGCAGTTGCTGCTGGGAGGCAAACAACGTCGCGATCGGTCCATGCCGCCGGACCAACTCGTCGATCACGCCCTCCTTCACGGCCGACTTCCCGGAGTTGGTCGGACCGCTGTCCACATGCACGAGCGTATTCCGGCCGCGATCGACGATCAGGTAGCAGTTCCGGGGCATTTCGATATCGCAGGGATCCTCCCCGAAGAAGGGGACGGAGACCACCTCTCCCCCGTCGAACTTCCAGCTGTCTCCATGGGCCAACTCGATCACCTGGGTAAACCCGAGCTCGCGCAGCAGCGCCAAGTAATCGAAGTAGAGCGCGCGGCGATTCTTTCGGCTGGGGACGACGACCGGGACGTCTTTCGGCAGGTGCAGCAGAGTCCGGGGATCCACATGGTCGTCATGATCGTGCGTCAAAAAGATGGCGGCCGGGCGGGGGAGGAGGCTACCCCAGAGTGATGGCACCGCCGATTCGGCGAACCAGGGCATCAGCCAGGGGTCGAAGAGGAAGAAACTGTCGCGCTGACGATAGAGCAAGGCCGCGTGACCGAGATGGACGATGTCGCGATCGCTGGTTGCCTCGAGCCACCGGCTCCGCACCGACGCGCGCGCGGACACGGCGAGGCAGTCATGCTTCGTGAGGAGAGCCATCAGCCGGCCGAGGTGTCGCTCAAGGTCGCGCCCGGACGCCGTGGCGACTGTCCGGACCTCCGAGACGGTGTGCGTCCCATCCAGAAATCCGAGGAATTTGGCGACCGCGGGAGCGATCGGTCGCTCGAAGTCGAGCGGCATCGCCTGTCGCGCGACCGCGTTGAAGATGCGGAGGCCCGTGTACGTGATGGTGGCCGACTTCGCTGGGTCCAACGGGAATTCCCATTGAAACGTGCCGTCTGGTCCGCGCCCGCACCGGATGTGGGCGCTCAGCTGCGGCCGGGACCTGACCAGCTCGGCGTAGGCGTCTTCCAACCGGGCGCGGAGCGAAGGATCACCGAGCGTGGCGCGACGCGAGAACACGTCGCTGATGGCGGTCTCAACGGCGCTCAATAGAAGACTGTGGGCTTGGTGGAGGCTGGCGACCACGTCGGGGGCCACCCCGCCGATAAACGGAAACGGGCCGGGGGGGTCCGAGCTTTCCAACTGGAGCCAGACCCAGGGAGCCAGACCGACATACTGGTCGCTACGGAGTTTGTCCAGCATCTTTACATCCGCTAGGCGTGAGGGGCACCCGTTGCTCCGGGAAATGCAACGGGTCCCCGGCGTGAGGCGACCGGACCCACAAGATTGAGATGCCGCGAAAGTCTCCACCCCATCTTGTACCCCTTACGCCTCACCCCTCACGCCTTACGGCTTATTGTGGGTTCGTACAGGACCTGGATCGTATTGCCGTCGGGGTCGGCGAGATAGAACGAGTAGCTGCTGTCCCGATGGCCCTTAGGGGGGTGCACGATTCGCGCCCCGCTCCGTTCAACCTGCTCGAACATCCGGTCCACCGACTCCGGTGAATCCATGATGAACCCAAAATGGTCCAGAAGCTGGCCGCGGGCTCCCCGGTACTGAGCCAGCTCCCCGACCGGAATCTGGTGCAGCGCCAGATTGTCGCTCCCCGAGCTGAGGTACAGATTGTCCTCATCCGGTTGCCAGACCACCCGCATCCCGAAGAGCCCTTCGTAGAAGGCTCGGGACTGCTTCAGGTCGGTCACGCGCAACGCAAGATGGCGCAGCCCTCGCATGATCGGCTCAGTCATCCACCGTCTCCCTCGACCGGCTCGACGGTTTCATCCTCCATGGGCGATCCGCGCATCAGCGCCCTGGCTGTCACCGTCCCGCCTCTTCCTCACGGTATACTAGGGCTGGGTCTAGAGTCCGTCAATCGGAAACTTGCGTGTCACCACGGCGCGCGGTCCATGCTTTGGCCCCCGCAACCTGACGTATCTGTGATTCGAGTTGCGCCCTGTGGTACGATCCTGATCGCTCCCATGCTCCTAACGTCAGAGACATTTTCCCTGAGCCCAGCCCGTCTGTTGGTCATAGCGCCCCTCGCCGTGCTGCTGATCGGCACAGCCGGTCTGGAATCGTCAGCCAGCCTTCAGACCGAGGCCAGCGGAAAAGACGGCGCCCCGATGGTTTTGGTGCCGGCCGGCCCCTTCCCGATGGGCGTCCCGACAGGGGACCGCGATGGAGGACGGGACGAGTATCCCCGCCACGAGGTCTCTCTGGATGCGTACTATCTCGACAGGTTCGAAGTCACGAACGGGAGATATCTGGAGTTCGTGCGAGCCACCGGCCATCGGACTCCGCAGAACGTAAAAGATCCCAGCCGGAATCTCTGGCAAGGCGGTCTGATGCCCGAGTCCGTTTCGGACCGGCCGGTGATCAACGTGGACTGGTATGACGCGGATGCCTACTGTCACTGGGCGGGCAGGCGTCTCCCGACCGAGGCTGAATGGGAGAAAGCCGCGCGTGGCACCGACGACCGCCGCTTCCCCTGGGGGAATGTCGAGCCCACACCGAAGCACCTGAATTACAACCAGCGCTGGATCGGGGAGAAAACCTTGATGCCGGTGGGGAGCTATGAAGCCGGCAAGAGTCCGTTTGGCGCCTATGACATGGCCGGGAACGTCTGGGAATGGGTAGCGGACTGGTACGACCCGCTCTACTACGAGAAAAGTCCCGCACGGAACCCGAAAGGCCCCGAAACCGGGACCCACAAGGTCCTCCGCAGCTCCGGGTGGCATGTGGAGACACCGCTGGTCCGCGCGTTCACGCGGGTCAAGAGCGAGCCACTGAACCGGAACGACTCAACTGGCTTCCGCTGCGCGGCGGACGCGCCTGCAAAGCAGGGCGCTCAGTGATGGGAGACCAGCAGGGGTTTAACGGCTTGCGCGTCGCGGCCTTTGAGAGCCGTCTGGCCACTGAGATGGCGCGCCTGATCACCCGCTATGGCGGTCAGCCGCTCGTGGCCCCCTCCATGCGGGAGGTCCCGCTTCAAGACAATACCGAAGTCTTGCAGTTCGGCGAGGAGCTCCTCGCCCGCCAGTTCGACATGGTGATTCTGCTGACCGGCGTGGGCACCCGCACCATGGTCGAGGTGCTGCAGACCCGCCATCCGCTGGACCGAATCAAAGCCGGACTCGCCCGAGTCAGTCTGGTGGCCCGGGGGCCCAAACCCATTGCGGCGTTGAAGGAGCTCGGGCTCACGCCCGAGATTTCGGTGCCGGAGCCCAACACCTGGCGCGATATCCTGCAGGCGCTCGATGCTCGCAAGACCCTGTCCGGCCTCAGGATCGCCGTGCAGGAATACGGCGTGTCGAACGCGGAGCTGCTGGAGGGGCTCAGGGAGCGAGGCGCGGTGGTCTCCCACGTGCCGGTCTACCGGTGGGCGCTCCCGGAGGACATCACTCCACTTCGTCGAGCCCTGGATCAAATTCTTTCAAGCCAGGTGGAAGTGGTTTTGTTCACCAACGCGGTCCAGGTCGAGCACGTGATGCAACTGCTGGAGCAGAACCGGCGAGCAGAGGAGTTTCAGCAGGCCCTTCGGCAGATGGTGGTGGGGTCCATCGGCGAGATCGCGAGCGAGCGGCTCCGGAGCTACAGTCTCCCAGTTGATCTCGAACCATCCCACCCCAAGATGGGCATCCTGGTCAAAGAGACCAGCGAGCAGGCCCGCGCAATTCTTCAGGTTAAGCGCCCGGCGACGACCTGAGCGACCGGATCTCGCGCGCGTTGGCGATTCGTTGATCGTATACCGTCTTTAACGACGCCGAGCTACCCACCAACTCTCCATCGCCAACAGGTCGCCCAGAGAAGAGTGCGGTTCGTCGTGACGCCGCCGAGATGGTGCGGGAGATCACGTGAACCTCAGACACAGTTCTGATATCCTGACCTAGAATGCCTTCCTTCAGAACTCACGAAGGCACATGGAAGATCAATGCGAGGGTTTGGTTGTAGAACAAAACACTATGGCCACCAAAGAAGCCCTGCATAGGCAGAGTTAGGGCCTGGGTCATGCGCAAAAAAATAACGATCATCGGATCGGGCAATGTCGGGGCCACCACAGCCTTGTGGGCTGCCTTAAAAGAATTGGGCGACATCGTCCTGTTCAACCGAACAAAGGGGCTGGCCGAGGGCAGAGCTCTGGATTTGAAGGAAGCCTCCCCACTCGAGGGGTTCGATCTGGAGATCGTCGGCACCGATCGGTTCGAGGACACGAGAGATTCCGATGTCGTGGTCATCACCGCCGGGCTGCCTCGTCAGCCAGGCATGTCCCGTGAGGAGCTGTTGAACAAGAACGCCTCGATAGTCGCGGACCTCTGCGCTCAGATTGCGAAGTTCTCTCCGCACGCAGTCCTGATTGTGGTCACGAACCCTGTTGACGCGATGGTGCATGTCGTGGCGAAGGCGACTGACTTCCCGAAAAATCGGATCGTGGGCATGGCGGGGATTCTCGACTCCTCCCGGTTTCGAACGTTCATCGCATTGGAACTGGGAGTATCGGTCGAGGATATCAATGCGCTCGTCCTGGGCGGACACGGTGACTTCATGGTCCCGCTTCCACGTCATGCGTCGGTCAGCGGGATTCCGATCACTGACCTGTTGTCGGACGCCCGCATCAACGCCCTGATTGAGCGCACCCGACATGGGGGGGCGGAAATCCTGTCGCTGCAAAAGGTGAGTTCGGCGTTTTATGCGCCGGCGGCGGCCATTGAGCAGATGGTCGAAACCATCGTGCGGGACAAGAAGCGAGTGTTACCCTGTGTGGCCTATCTTCATGGGGAGTATGGCATTGATGGAATTTTCATGGGAGTCCCGGTCCTTCTGGGAGCCAACGGGGTAGAACGGGTTCTGGAACTGAAACTGAACGCGGCTGAACTTCAGGCGCTTCGAAAATCAGCCGACGCCGTGAGAAAGTTGGTAGCCCAGATCTCACTCTAGCCAGTCCCCCGGCCGTTTACAGAATCGGAAATGGCTTAGGACTTCGGCTGGCTCTGCGTGTCTGTCGTCTCACGCATGTCCCGCGCGCATCGGAAACCGAGCCAGTTCATTTTCATTGTTGGATCCGCCCCGTTCCGTTGAGCAGGCCGCACGGAGGGCGTACTGTCAACCCACCCGCCGCCACGAAAGGCTTTCTGAGTTCCGCGTTCCGGCCCCTTGGGATTGCGGTCCGGCGCCGTCTTGTAATAGTTAGGGTCGTACCAGTCGGCCGTCCATTCCGCCACATTGCCGGACATTTGATAGACGCCGTAGGGGCTGACCGCGTTCTCATACTTGTCCACGGAGATGATCGGCGGATAGAGCAGCAGCCGCTCCGGTCGGTCGCGGACCGGCCCAGACAAGCCCGTGCGGCCGAAGTTGGCTCGGCTCAAACCCGCCGGCTGATTGCCCCAGGGATAGATGCGGCCGTCCTCGCCCCGGGCTGCCTTCTCCCATTCCGCCGAGGTCGGCAAGCGTTTCCCTGCCCACTTGCAGTAGGCGTCGGCGTCGTGCCAGGACACGTGCATTACCGGGTGGCTGGCCATGGACTCCTGAAAGTTCCCCCCATCATACTGCCAGTCCAAGAGAGGAGGCCGATCGGTGGCAAGCACAAACTTGAGATACTGCACCGTGGTGACTTCGTACTTGTCGATGTCGTAGGCATCCAGATAGACCTTCCGCTGAGGAAACTCCGGCTGATAGGCGCTCCGATCCACCTTCTTGTCGCTGCCCATGAGGAACCAGCCGGCGGGAATGCGGACCATCTCGTCCTTGGCCGGCAGCTTGACCCGCTCGGCCGCAATCTTCTTTCCCTCCGCAGTCCACTCGCGGGTCACATCCGAGACATCCAGCGCAGACGCGGCGCCGGTCGTACAGAGTACGGCGGCGAGTGCGACGTGTCCTATGTTCCTTCCTCCACGCACAATCCTTTCCTTTCCATGACGGCCGGTCTTACATCGGCTCGCCCTTCTTCTCCGCCGGCGCTCTCTCCTCAGACTCTCCCTGATCGAACTCCTCGAGCGGCTGGAAGTTGACTGGCAGTTGAAATAAGAAATCGGACAGCGGTTTCAACCGTACATGCCGGTATTCCACCACCCAACTGCCATCCTTTCTGGCCAGCTTCAGCGGAAACTTGATATCCGTCGCCAACCACTGATAGTAGACGTCCTTTCGATCGCCCTTTCGGACCGTCACTTCGTACAGCGTGGTGGGGTGGCCATCCAGCGTTTCGGTTCCGATCGCCTCGCGCGTCACCTCACCGTCCAGCTGCTCACGGACCTTGGGCGCTTGTTCGGGATCATAGGGCACGGTCTTGAAGTGCCGCATCCGGGACAGCAGCAGCCACATGACGTCCTTATCCTTGCGGACGATCGTCACATTCACCGGCCCTGCGTCAAAGTGCTCCAGACGCCAGCGGTCGTCACGGTAGTAGATCAAGGCCTTGCGGCTGTGCCCGTCGATCCGCGTGATCTGGTCGGCCATGAACTCCAGGGCCCAGGCATCCATCCCGGCCGCGAGCCAGACCACGCCCGCGAGTGCCATCGCCGCTGATTTCTTCATCGCCGGAGAGTCTAGCATAAGCGCATGGCCGATTTCCCTTCGGCGATTCTCACGTGGGCCAACTCATGGAGTCATCGGTCGAGATCGCGGCGGCACCGGATGGCAAGATCGTGGCGCGTTCGGGATGGCTGTGCAATAATGGGCGTCAGCGTGAACAGATAACATGAAGGCCCTCGTTAAAACAGCTCCGGGACCCGGACTCACGTTGCAGCAGATGCCCGACCCCAACCCCGGCCCATCTGAGGTCGTGGTCCGCGTCAAGGCCACCTCGTTGTGCGGTACGGACGCGCACATCTACAACTGGGACGAGTGGGCTCAGAGCCGAATCCGCCCTCCGCGGATCATCGGACACGAGATGTGTGGCGAAGTGGCGGCACTGGGCCCGGGGGTGTCCTCGGTGGCGGTGGGCGAGTATGTCGCCGCGGAGTCGCACTTCACGTGCGGGGTCTGCTTCCAGTGCCGAACTGGGCACGCGCATGTCTGTCGGAACTACCGCATCCTGGGCATCGACGTCGACGGATCCTGTGCTGAGTTCGTGGTGCTGCCGGAGCGCGTCCTGTGGAAAACCTCGCGAGACATCCCGCCGGAGCTGGCCTGCGTCCAGGAACCGCTCGGCAACGCGCTGGACGCGGCCTTGGCCGAAGACGTCAGCGGCCAGACCGTGCTGATCACCGTCCGTCATCATCGCCTCGGATGTCAGTGACTACCGACTCGGGCTTGCCAAACAGCTTGGCGTGGATCATACGTTGAATGCCAAGACCGACAGGCCCGAGTCCATGGCGGCGGCGCTGCTCGAGATCACGGGCGGCGAAGGCGTGGACGCCGCGCTGGAAATGTCCGGCGATCCTGCTGCACTGCATCAGGTGTTCCGGTCTGTCAAGAACGGCGGACGCGTGACGCTGTTCGGTATTCCCACCGGACAGGTTTGCTTCGACCTGCCAAACGAGATTATTTTCAAGGGCATCCGCGTGTACGGAGTGACCGGCCGCCGGCTGTTCGGGACATGGTACCGGTTGGCGGGGTTGTTCAAGGCCGGCCTGAACGTTCGGTCCGTCGTCACGCACACGTTTCCGATGGCTGAGTTTGCTCGCGGGTTCGAGCTGATCAAGGCAGGAAAGTGCGGGAAAGTGGTGCTGTTCCCATAGTGAGCGGAAAGCGAATAGCACATCGCGAACAGTGCTGAGCTATTCGCTAGTCGCTGCCAGCTATTCGCTTAACCTCCATGGCTTTCGGGTCCCTCAAACGAGTCATCGACAAGCAGCTCGCCGAGATCCGGTCCGCTGGGTTGTACAAGGCCGAGCGGCAGATCCTGGGCCCCCAGGGGAGCGAGATTCGGGTCGCGCAGGGCGAGGTCCTGAACCTGTGCGCCAACAACTACCTGGGATTGGCCAACCATCCTGACGTCCGGCATGCCGCGGCGGAGGGACTGCGGCTGTACGGGTACGGCATGGCGTCGGTGCGCTTCATCTGCGGCACGCAGGATCTGCACAAGCGTCTGGAACAGGCGTTGACCACGTTCCTGGGCACAGGGGATACCATCCTCTACAGCTCCTGCTTCGACGCCAATACCGGTCTCTTCGAAACGCTCCTCGACGAACGCGATGCCGTGATCAGTGACGCCCTGAACCATGCCAGCTTGATCGACGGCATTCGCCTGTGCAAGGCGAAACGGCTCCGGTTCGCCCATTCCGACATGACCGAGCTGGAAGTCGTGCTCAAGGAGGCGGCCGGCTGCCGGTTGCGGTTGATCGCCACCGACGGGGTGTTCTCGATGGACGGGGACCTGGCCAGGCTGAACGCGATCGTCGAACTCGCCGATCGCTACGACGCGGCGATCGTGGTGGACGACAGCCACGCCACCGGAGTCCTCGGCAAGTCGGGTCGTGGCACGCCGGACCACTTCGGGGTGGCCGACCGTGTGGACCTTCTCACAAGTACGCTGGGGAAGTCCTTGGGAGGCGGCTCGGGCGGGTTCACCTCGGGCCGAGCCGAAATCATCGAGCTCTTGCGCCAGCGGTCCCGTCCCTACCTGTTCTCGAACTCCCTCCCCCCGGTGATCACGGCTGCCGCCCTCCAAGCGCTGAAGCTCACGGCTCAGGGAGAGTCGCTGCGGGCCGCGCTGCGCGAGAACACGACGTTCTTTCGGGCACAACTGGACGCGCTCGGCTTTACCCTCGTACCCGGCGATCACCCGATCATCCCGATCATGCTGGGCGAAGCCGCGCTGGCCACACGGATGGCCGACCGCTTGCTCGAGGAAGGCGTCTATGCTGTGGCGTTCAGTTACCCGGTCGTGCCAAAGGGGCAGGCTCGGATCCGTGTGCAGATGTCAGCCGCCCACACGCGCGAGCAGCTCGAGCGCGCCGCCAGGGCGTTTGCCGTTGTCGGCCGCGAGTTGGGCGTGATCGCCTAAGAAGCTCGGGCTGCCCCCTGTATCACCGAGAGGGACTCCGTGGTTCTCCTCCCTGTGGCGGTTGCTGCAGCCGTTCCAAATGGAGTCGGCGCTCTTCGTCCTTGGGTTGGTAGGTGGGAGTGCCCATAGAGAACCACGAGCCAGACTGTCCGAGCAGCCACGCAACCAACGCCCCCCCAAGTGAGAGCGTGATCGCGATCACGATCCATCTCCCGTTATGTATCCAGATGTGGTGGAGCCAGGCTCGCATGGCGTTCGATCCGGCACGGCTGCCCCGTGCCGGCTCCCGATCGAAACCAGAACGGGTCCATGATGAGAAATTGTACCTCTGCGCTCAGAAATGGCAAGCGTAGCGCCCGGAGTAAAGGCCGAGAGGAATTTACCCCTTCTCGACAACCGAGTGCCGCGCCGGATGTTTGAAGCTGACCGAACAAGGTCCGAACGACCTCACTCCCGGACGGCATTCGCTCGAGACTGCAAGTAGGCGTTGCGGACGGCGCCATAGAGATCAACGGTCGCTTCCTCCACGCCTTGAAAGCGCTCGAGGTTGATGGCCCGGTCATTGACGATCTGGCCTACGCGCTGGCTCCACCATCCGATGAGCGCCGTATCGCGGACGGTGAGCATCGGTTGGCCGGCAAATCGATAGGGCATGACGGGAAAGACGAGGTAATTGAGGGGATCCAGTGCAAGATCGATGAAGAGAAAGCCGGTCGCATCCCGCAGGGTCAGCGGAGGAAGAAGTGGCAGAATGAGATACGGGCCGGGATTGACTCCATAGGCTCCCAACGTTTGGCCGAAGTCTTCGTCGGGTGTTTCCATCCCCAAGAGATCCTTCGCGGGATCGAAGAGGCCGCCGATGCCAACCGTGGTGTTGATCAGAAAGCGGCCCAACTCCACGCCGGCGCCTTTGAACTTGGCCTGAAAGAGATTGTTCATGAGTCGCGGGACGAACCGGACATTGTGGAAGAAGTTGGTGATCCCGCGCTCCAACGGATCGGGCATCACCCACTCATAGCCAGTTGCGACCGGTTTGAGTACATACTTGTCGAACTTGCGATTGAACTCGAAGGTTCTGCTATTAAACGACTCCCAAGGGTCATACTCTTCTTCCTCGGCAACCGATTCTCCCTTCCTAGCGAAAGGGTCATAGGCCTCG
>Ga0209239_1002452_pt1 | contig 11032 bp, 7 predicted proteins | sample GraSoi013_2_20cm_FD_185824 | JGI IMG/M metagenome (GOLD analysis project Ga0209239, IMG submission 185824) | Grasslands soil microbial communities from the Angelo Coastal Reserve, California, USA - Sample 10_02_2013_2_20cm (SPAdes) (version 2) | ecosystem: Environmental > Terrestrial > Soil >...
TGTTGCGGGTGAGGTTGAGCCCCACGTTGACCTTGATCTTCCCTTCGAGGAAGGACTGGTCGACGTTGCTCCGGAGCGCGTACAGCCGGGCACCCGTCCGCGGCGCCGTCCCGACTTCGTTGCGCGACGTCATGTTCACGTAGTACTGCGTCGCCGCCGTTCCGCCACTGAAGCTGCCGGTCACGTCATAGGACGGGTTGCTGTTGCTGTAGAACTCGTCTTCGTAATCGCGCGTGAAGGGGATCTGCCCGCTGGGGTACCGCGCGTTCATCGCGGCCACGCCCGTCGACCCATTCCCGTACGGGAGCTCCGCCACCTCCGTGACGGTGGTGAACTGCCGGGTCCCGAGCAGTCGATAGGCCGTGCTCCGCCCGACGCGGCTCGTGAGGTTGAATCGCGGCGCGCCGCCCGTCCCCCGCTTGGTCCGGATGATGACGACGCCGTTGGTCGCGCGGGAGCCGTACATCGCGGTCGCCGCAGCCGACTTGAGTATCTCGATCGACTCGATCTCCGCGGGGTTCAAGTCCGCAAGCCGGTTCACCAGGGCGTCCTGAGTGCCGCCGATGCCGGTGGCGAGCGAGCGGTTGCCTGCGCCGGTTACGCTGTTGGCGCCGTCGGAAATGGCGTCGTTCGAGATGATGACTCCATCCATCACGAACAGCGGCTGTCCATTTCCGAGAATCGACGTGACTCCGCGGATCTGCACCTGTGCGCCGCCGCCCGGGGCCCCGCTGTTCATCGAGATCGCCGCGCCCGCCACTTTGCCCTGCATCGCCTGCTCCAGCGACTGCGCGGGAGCCCTGGTCAGCTCGTCGTTCGAGACCTGCGAGACCGCCGTAGTCGCGTTGCGGCGCTCGAGCGTCGTCCCCTGGCCCGTCACCACGACCGCCTCGAGCTTGAAGGGATCCTCGGCGAGGGCCACCACCACGTTCGACTCGCCGGCATTCACCGTCACTTCCTTCTTCTGGTAGCCGATCGCGCGGACCACGAGTCGAACGTCGCCCGCCGCCACGCTGATGCGGAAGGTGCCATCGGCCCCCGACTGGGCGACGCCCTGACCACCGACCTCCGTGATCGTCGCCAGTCCTACCGGCACCTGGCCCAGCGCGCGTGTGACGCGGCCCGTGAGCTCGCGACCCTGCGCACGGGCCGGCACCGGGGTCAGGCTGAGCGCAAGGACGGTTGCCGCAAACACTGCGTGCTTGCTCATGCGCTGTCTCCTTCTGTGAGGATGGATGCTGCGGGGAGGGGATCGCCGAGGGCGACACACGTCGAGGAGCCCCGCGGCTGGGCAAGACCAGAGCACGCGAGACCTTGCTTCCCGGGAACAGCAACGGACACGGCCCGGGAAAAACGACATGTGACGGCGATCCATGTCGCTTACCCTAAAAGTGCGGGAACACCGAAGAGCGAGCAGGGGCCGTGCCGTGGACGCTTCATGAGGGAACTACCTTAGTGGTGTGGCGTCGCCGCAACGCCGCTAATGGCTGCGATTTGGGACTCCGCGTTTTGTCCAGACCAGGATCACCCCACAGCTGCTGTCCAGCCGCTGGTACTGAGGAGGGGCGCTGAAGATGTTGGAATAGACCTCGATCGCGAGGACCTCCTCGGGGACCACGGGTAGAGACGGGGTCTTGATCGGCGGCAGCGGGAAGTATACGCCGTCAATGAAATACGACGGCGGGCAATAGTTCGCGAGCGCGGGATTGGGGAGACCCTGCCCCCGCTGCAGCTCGACCAGGTAGCTCGATCCGTTGGGCAGCAGCCGTACCCCTGGAACCATCCGAAACACCTGTTCGAACTGGACGGCACCAGCGTTCCTGATATCGGTCGTGTCGAGGAAGTGCCCCTGCGCCGCGTTGCGGCGCCGCTCGAAGCCCACTCGCGCCAGGTAGGGCTCGTAGCGTCCTTCCACCGTGACCGGATCGAGCACGGAGATCGAGTCGCCCACGAGGATCTCTACGCGTTGCGTAATGCCGGGCCGGACTGTGGTTTGGGTCCGACCGGGTGGATAGCCGATCGCCTGCGCTTCGACGATACGAGGGCCCGCCACGACGTCCCGGAGCGTGAACCCCCCGGCCTCGTCCGCCAGAGTGCGGCTATCCGTGCCGATGGCAACCACGGTCGCGCCGGGGATCACGGAGCCGTTCCGGTTCCGCACGACGCCGGTGACGCCTCCGGTAGCGCCAGCCACGGCCAGGTCCAGGGCGGCTCGGCCGAACGCACGCCCGGCCAGATCGACCAGCACCATGCCGGCAGGGCCCGCGCCGGCTTTTCCCTGGAGAACGACCGCGACGTCCGTCGGGACATTGCACAGCAACACGCGGCCGGACCCGTCCGATCGGGCAGCGGCCGTGCCCGGCTCGGCGCGGATCGACCCTGGGCCGACCACGTAGATAGTCCAATGCGCGGTCACGGTGATGTTCGGCAACGGCTTGCTGTCGGCCGCGTCGCGCACCAGCCCGAGAATCGCTCCCGCCTTCTGCTGCCAGGGATCGTGCGGACACAGCGTGCGGTGCGCCGTCACAGGACCGGGCGTCGCCAGGATGACGGCTGTCGCACCGCCCGCGGCAACGTCCACGACCACCGGCGGTGCCGCCAAGCCGGTCGAGTCAAAGATGGGGTGATCGAAGGTGAGCCTGTAGCGACCGGCCGCGAGGGCGGCCAGCTCGAAGCGCCCCAGGCCATCGGTTCGCGCCGCGCGATTGGTGCCTTCGATCCAGACCTCGGCGCCCTCGAGGGGCGCCGCACTGATCAGACTGTCATAGACGACCCCGCGCAACACCCCGGTGCCTTGCGCGCCCGCACGGGCGGCCACGAGCAGGGCTTCGCAAGCGAGCATAAGGGTCGGTCGGACGGCGGCGCGACGGACCATGGCCTCTATAATACCGTGAACAATTGGTCGTGCCATCTGCGGACGGCTAGATTGGGACCGCGATGCCCGAGCTCACGACCACACCCCCCCTCACCAAGCTCTCCGAGGAAGAGGAGCTGTTCCGCGACACGGTTCGCGACTTCGCGGAGCGCGATGTCCGGCCACGGGTCGTCGCCATGGAGAAGGCCTCAGCCATCGACCCGACAGTACTGCGGCAGTGCTTCGACCTGGGGCTGATGGGCATCGACATCCCGGAGGTCCACGGCGGCGCGGGCGGGAGCCTCCTCATGACGGTGCTCGCTGTGGAGGAGCTGTCGGCGGTGGACGCCTCGGTGGCGATCTTCGTGGACGTCCAGAACACCCTCGTTAACACGCTGCTCCGCAAGTGGGCGAGCGACGAGGTCAAGCGGCGCTATCTCCCGCGCCTGGCGAGCGAGCTGCTCGGCGCCTACGCCCTCTCCGAGCCCGACTCGGGGTCGGACGCGTTCGGGCTCCAGACCCGCGCCACCCGGCGCGGGAGCACCTGGATGCTCGACGGCCGCAAGCTGTGGATCACGAACGGCGCCGAGGCCGACCTGTTCGTCGTGTTCGCGAACAGCGACTTCACCAAGGGCTACAAGGGTATCACCGCCTTCGCCGTGGAGCGTGGATTCAAGGGGTTCTCGGTCGGCAAGAAGGAGGACAAGCTGGGCATCCGCGCGTCGAGCACCTGCGAGCTGATCCTGGACGGCTGCGAGGTTCCCACAGCGAACGTGGTGGGCGAGGTGGGCCTCGGATACAAGGTGGCGATCGAGACGTTAAACACCGGCCGCATCGGGATCGGGGCCCAGATGATCGGCGTGGCGCGCGGCGCCCTCGCCGCGGCGCTCAAGTATGCGAAGGAACGCACCCAGTTCGGCAAGCCGATCGCGGAGTTTCAGGCGGTCCAGTTTCAGCTGGCGCAGGCCGCCACCGAACTCGAGGCCGCCCGGCTCATGGTGTACAACGCGGCGCGGCTCGAAGCCGCGGGCGAGCCGTACACCACGCAGGCGGCGATGGCCAAGCTGTTCGCGTCCCAGGTGGCGGAGCGGGTGACGTCGCTCGCGGTGGAGCTGTTCGGCGGCTATGGCTACACCAAAGAGTATCCGGTGGAGAAGTTCTACCGCGATGCCAAGATCGGTGCGATCTACGAAGGGACCAGCAACATGCAGTTGAACACGATCGCGAAACAGATCCTGAAATAGAGGGAGGACCCGATGCGCAGGTACTACGCGTTGGCCATCGCCGCGCTCGTCGCATTCGCCGCGCCACTCACGGCGCAGGGGAAGGGGCCGAAGAAGTACGCCGTCACGAACGACCGGGCCCTCGTCGTCACGCGGGAAGTGCTGGTGAAGCAGGGCTATGAGGTCGTGCGAGTCGAGAACAGCGGCCGGGATTATATCGTCTGGTACCGTCGGGGGAACCGGGGACGTGGCAAGGGAAAGGGCCCACCGGTGAAGATGGTCATCCATCGGACGGAGGATCGGGTGGTGTTTCTCAGCGCGCCGAGCGCTGTGCTGGTGGATATCGACGTCCGGTTGAAGTAGCGACCGCTATCACGACACTATTGCGTCGCTGACGACACACATAGCACGTCAAGCTATACCATTTTATGCAACGAAACAGGCGTTCTGCAATATCAGGCGGAACGACGGTCTCGGCCAAGTGACGTGTTTTAATCGCACCTACTTATGGGGCACCCTTCTTGCTCCATGCCGCTCCGGGAGATAGTAAGTGCCATGCGCACTTGCGCTTAGGTTACTGGGTGATATGCCGCACCGCCCGCCAGAATCACGCAGGCGACATTACGCGGGTCGGTTGATGGTGCAACACTGAACAGGTTCCGCTGAGGCCGCAGCGCCCCTCCTCAGCCCTAAACGAGCTAGGAGTGACACGAATGCGAGCCCTCATAGTCCTGTTTGCCTTAGTAGCCATGCCCCTCGTCGCGGGCGTGTCCCAAGTCCGCAACAAGTGCGTCAACGGTCAGAGTGACCTGCATCGCTCGGCCCAGGGAACGGCGAGCGCTCATAAGGGGTTGTGCGCGCCGCAGGATCCGCCCCCCCCCCCGCCCGCGGTGCTCGACGCCGATCACGACGGCGTGCCGGACAACCTCGATACGTGCCCCGGCACGCTAGTCGGCACCAGGGTTGACGCCTCGGGCTGCCCGGTGCAGTCCGCGCCGGTTGACACCGATCTCGACGGGGTGCCCGACAACCTCGATCATTGCCCCGGCACGCCGGCCGGCACCACGGTGGACGCTTTCGGCTGCGCGGTGCAGACCACGCCCCCGCCGTCCTCCGGCGGCTGCGTGAACTCCGGCCCGGCCGGGGGGAGCGCATCAATCGACGGCCAGGTGTTCGTTGATGCGTCGCCGTGGCCCGGTCTCACGGGCTGGTGCGTCGAGCTCAACGGCCCGGTCAACGCAACGGCGGCCACCGATGCCGCGGGCAACTACTGGTTCTCCGGTCTGCCGGCCGGCGTCTACACGGTCTGCGAGACGGTGCAGGCGGGTTGGCACCAGACCTTCCCGGGGAGCGGGCCGACATGCGCCACCGGCTTGGGCTGGTCGATCACCGTCGCGGAAGGCAGCGGCAATAGCTTCATCTGGTTCGGTAATCTGACGCCGTAGCTCGCGCAGCGGGACGAGTAGGGCTCCATCGAAGGCCCCGGGCTGGTTCGCCGGGGCCTTTGTCTTGTGACCCGCGCCGCGATGCACACCGACCGCCCCTTCATGCCGCGACAGTGCCATGAGTAGCGTGCTCCGTTTAGCGCACGCTCGCGACACCGCCCACGTTCTTGTAACCAACCGCACAGTTTTCCCACACCGCTTGGAGGACCTTCAATGTGCCCCAGTAAATAGGGGGGTAGCGCGGGTTGTGCGTCCGCCCGGCTCCCCAACACTGAGGCAGACCCGCTGAGGCGGCAGCGCCCCTCCCTCGGCCCTACGAGCTAGGGGTGATACCATGCGAGCCCTCATAGTGGTGCTTGCTTTGGTGGCGACACCGTTCTTGGCAGGCATGTCCCAGAGTCTACAAGCCCCCAATTGCGATAATGGCCTGGGTGACGAGCATCGCTCGCTCCAGGGGCAGTTGCATGCCCATAAGGGGCTATGCGCACTTCCGCCCCCACTCCTCGACGCCGATCACGATGGGGTGCCGGACGATCTCGACCAATGCCCCGACACGCCGCTCGGCACCACCGTGGACGCGTCTGGCTGCCCGGTGCTGCCCCCGCCCGGCTGCGTGAACTCCGGAGGCACAGGGACCGCGATGGTCCTGGGCCAGGTGTTCGTAGATGATCCGGCGCAGGAGTTTCCCTATCTCGCGGGGTGGTGCGTCGAGCTCAGGGACGGGAACGACGCGGTCATCGCAACGGCGGTAACGAGCGGCGTCGCCCTTGACGTCGAGGGGAACAACTACGTCTTCACCGGTGTCCCGGCGGGCAGCTATACCGTCTGCGAGTTGCTGCCGCCCAATACCACGTGGCATGAGACCACCCCGACGAGTGGGCCGGCCTGCGGCGGCGGCGTCATAGGCATAACAGCGACCGTCATGGAGGGGGGCGCGGCGGACTTCCTCTGGTTCGGGAATCTGCCGTAGGATGAGGACATCAGACGGCTAGGCGGATCAAAGGCCCCGGGCTATTTCGCCGGGGCCTTTGTCTGGTAACTTCCGCTTCCATGCACACGGCCCGACGCACGCACTCGTTCACGGAGTCGGTGATCCGCGGGATGACCCGGCTCGCGAGCGAGCACGGGGCGATTAACCTCGCGCAGGGGTTCCCGAACTTTCCCGCGCCCGACCTCCTCAAAGAAGCCGCGGCGCGGGCGATTCGCGACGACGTGAACCAGTACGCCATCACCTGGGGGGCCAAGCGGCTGCGGGACGCCCTCGCCCGCAAGTACGCGGATTGGTACCAGATGACGGTGAACCCGGAAACCGAGATCACCGTCACCTGCGGCGCCACCGAGGCGATGGCGTCGGCGCTGCTCGCGATCGTCGATCCCGGCGACGAAGTGATCGTGTTCGAGCCGTTCTACGAGAATTATGGGCCGGACACGATCCTGTGCGGCGCGAAGCCGGTATACGTGCCGCTCGCGGCGGCCCAAGAGCTCGACCTCGACCGCCTGGCGGCGGCGTTCTCGGCGCGAACCCGCGCGATCATCGTGTGCACCCCCAACAACCCGACGGGCCGGGTGCTGTCCCGGGGTGAGCTCGAAGCGATCGCCGAGCTGTGCCGGCGGCACGACGCCTACGCGGTGACGGACGAGATCTACGAGCACATCTATTACGAGGGGGAGCACATTCCGATCGCGACGCTCGACGGGATGCCCGAGCGGACCGTCACGATCAGCGGCGCGTCGAAGACGTTCAGCGTCACCGGCTGGCGCATCGGCACGATCGTGGCCCCGCCGGACGCGACCGACGCGATCCGCAAGGTGCACGACTTTCTGACCGTGGGAGCCCCGGCCCCGCTCCAGGAGGCCGTCGCCGTCGGGCTCGAGACCCTGGGGGACGACTACTACGAGCGGCTGGCGCACGAGTACCGGGCGCGGCGGGATCTGCTGTGCCGGGCGCTGGTCGACGCCGGGTTTCGCTGCACGCCGCCCCAGGGCGCCTACTACGTCCTGGCGGACTGTTCGGCCGTCTCGGACCTCGCGGACGACGCGTTCTCCTTCTGGCTGACGAAGGAGATCGGCGTGGCCCCGGTGCCGGGTTCGAGCTTTTTCAGCCGCCCGGAGCTGGGCCGGCGGCTGGTGCGGTTCGCGTTTTGTAAGACGGAAGAGATGCTGGCCGAAGCGGCACGGCGGCTCGCGCGCGTCAGGCGTCCGGCGCGTCCGGTACGGGCGTAGCGACCCGCGAGAGCACGCCGGGCGCCGGCGTCGCGCGCCGCCTCACCTGCAGCCCCGCCAGCGTAAACAGCCACCCACCCAACGGTCCGCTCCAGAATCGCAGTCGCCGCTCGGCCTTCGGATCGGTGCGATGCTCGGTGCGCGCCCGCGCCACGACCGCCGCGAGGAGCGCCGTCACGGTGACGACGCCGAACAGCGTGGGCACCCCCACCAGGCCCGCCAGCCCAGGCATGCGCTCCAGGACCACAACGATGCCGCCCGCGACCGCGATGCACCCGTAGCACAACGGTCGCAGCGCGCGCTCCAGGGGCGACGGCCCTTCCCCGTACAAGAACGCCAGCTCCTCGCGCCGGTGCGCCAGCTCCGCACGCAAGGCATCGACGAGGTCCTCCCGCCCGTATCCCGCCTTACGCAGCCGGCGCACCCGCGCGACCATGACCACGAGGGGCACCGCCGCGATCAAAACCGCGGCCGCGATGAGCGCGGCCCGGGCGCGGGGGCCTTCCGGCCCGAGCAACCGAACGGCCAGGAGCGGCAGGGTGACGGCCGCGAACGCCCCGTAAAGCAACGCGGTGATCGAGAGGTGGCGCGCCTCCATCACGAAGGCGCGCACCGCCACCGCGGCGCGCCGATCGAGCGCCGCCGCGAGCGCACCGGCGAGCGCTTCGCCGTTTGGGAAGCGCGCGCTCGGGTCCTTGGCCAGACAGCGATCGATGGTCTCGGCCAAGCGCGGCGGTACGCCGGGCGCGACCGACGCGAGGGGGGGTGGCGGATCGCTTACATGACGGGCCAGTACCGTCATGTCGTCCGGGCCCACGAACGGCAGCTCACCGGACAGCGCGAAGAATCCCACCACGCCGAGCGAATACAGATCGCTGCGGGGGTCCACCCGCTCGCCCAGCACCTGCTCGGGGCTCATGAACTCCGCCGTCCCGACCACGCGCCGGGGCTCCGTCGTGGTGGCGGAGCCCACGCGCGCGATCCCGAAGTCCGACACCAGCGCCCGGCCGGTCGCCAGGTCGAGCAGGATGTTGTCGGGCTTCACGTCTCGGTGTACCACCCCACGATCATGCGCGTACGCCAACGCCCGAGCCACCTCCTCGAGCAACCGCGCGCCCGTGTCATACGGCAGGGGACCCCTGTTTCGTACCCGCCGCCCGAGCGTGCCACCGTCCACGTACGCCATCGCGAAGTACACGAAGTCCGAGACCTCGTGCACCGCGAAGATGGGGACGATGCCGGGATGCGAGAGCTGCGCGGCGGTCCGGGCCTCGCGCAGGAAGCGCTCTCGCGCGGCCGGCTGCACCGCCCGCTCGGGGGGCAGGAGCTTGATGGCGACGCGGCGGTCGAGGCGCAGCTCGCGGGCCAGATACACGACGCCCATGCCGCCGCGCCCCAGGCGTCGTTCCAAGAGGTAGCGCCCGGCGAGGGCGCGCTGGAGATCCGGGAGAAGTGGGTCGGCCGTCACGGTCACGGGGCCTGTGTACCCCGAGGGGTGTAGGCGAGGTTCCGCGAACCGTGCGCAGTTTGGTCACAGCTTCGAAACAACATACGAACGGCGCGATGGTGATGATGGGCACACAGACGCGGGTCTCCTTCCGCCGTCGCACTTCTCTCGCCACATTCCCCGCCCTATGCCCGACGTTCACCAGCCCTACGTCCCGGCAAGCCAATCGCCCCCGGAGCTGACGGCGCGCGCGTTGATCCTGGGCGTGCTCCTGGGGCTCATTTTCAGCGCGTCGAGCGTCTACCTGGCCCTCAAGATCGGGCTCACGGTGAGCTCCTCCATCCCGATCGCGGTGCTTTCGATCACGATCTTCCGCGCCCTCGGCCGGACCTCGATCCTCGAGAACAACATCGTGCAGACGACCGGATCGGCGAGCGACTCCGTGGCGGCCGGTGTCGTGTTTACGATCCCGGCTATCCTCTTGATGGGATACGATCTGGAGGTCGGTCGGGTGGCGATTCTGGCGACGGTCGGCGGGTTGATGGGCGTGCTGATGATGATTCCCCTGCGCCGCGCGCTGATCGTGAAGGAGCACGCCACGCTGATCTACCCGGAGGGCACGGCCTGCGCGGAAGTGCTGATCGCCGGCGAAGAGCGGGGCCTGCAGGCCAAGCGCGTCTTTCAGGCGTTCGGCGTGGGCTTCGTTTACAAATTTCTGATGGGTGGGCTCAAGCTGTGGCCGGACGTACCCGGCCGGGCCTTCGGATTCTATCCGGGCGCAGCCATCTCGACGGAGATTTCTCCGGAGCTCCTGGGGGTGGGCTACATCATCGGCCCGCGGATCGCCGGCTATTTGTTCGCCGGCGGCTGTTTCGCCTACCTGGTGCTCGCCCCCGCGATCAAGCTCGTGGGGTCGGGTCTCACCGAGCCGTTCGGGTTCCCCGCGGTCAAGCTGATCCGCGACATGAGCCCCGGGGAGCTCCGGTCCAGCTTCGTGTTCTACATCGGGGCCGGCGCCGTCGCCTCGGCGGGCATCATCGCGCTGGCCCGCTCGCTGCCGACCATCGTGAGCTCCTTCGCCTCGAGCCTCAAAGATCTGCGCGAGTCGCGGCTCGGCCAGGCGGTGACCCGGCTGCGGACCGAAGATGATCTCCCCATCTCGCTCACCGTGGGCGGCTCCGTCGCCCTCGCCATCGTGCTCACCTTGCTGCCGCAGGTGGGCGTCAACCTGCTCGGTGCGGTCCTGATCGTGATCTTCGGGTTCTTCTTCGCCACGGTCTCCTCCCGCGTCACCGGGCAGATCGGGTCTTCGGCGAACCCGATTTCCGGCATGACGATCGCCGCCCTACTCGGGACGTGCCTGATATTCGTGGCCATCGGCTGGACGGGCGTGGATCATCGGGTTCAAGCGATCTCGATCGCCGCCGTGGTGGCCGTTGCCACGGCGAACGCCGGCAACACGTCACAAGATCTGAAGACCGGCTTCCTGGTCGGCTCCACGCCGCGGCGCCAGCAGATCGCCATCCTGGTGGGCGCGCTCGGCTCGGCACTCGTGGTCGGTTGGACCCTCACCCTGCTCAACCGCTCGTTCACCTACCCGATCCCCGAATCGCATCCGGCCTTCAGCGCGGGAGCCTTGGCGCCGACGGCGGGCGGCCGGGCGCCGGTCGAGATCCGGCCGGAGACGATGTCGGGCTTCCGGATCGCGGCCGGCGACTCGGTGGACCGCGCCACGTATCAGGTGGTCCGCGTGTACGTCGTCACCGAAGGCGTCGCGGCGGGGAAGTACCTGATGGACCTGGCCACCCACGAGCTGCGCTACGTGGTCGATCCGGGCATC
>Ga0209239_1002454_pt1 | contig 11026 bp, 7 predicted proteins | sample GraSoi013_2_20cm_FD_185824 | JGI IMG/M metagenome (GOLD analysis project Ga0209239, IMG submission 185824) | Grasslands soil microbial communities from the Angelo Coastal Reserve, California, USA - Sample 10_02_2013_2_20cm (SPAdes) (version 2) | ecosystem: Environmental > Terrestrial > Soil >...
GAGACCGGGCACGATGATGCGCGCGGGGAAACCGTGCGCGGTGAGGAGCGGGGCGTCGTTCATTCGGACGGCGACCATCGTATTGGGGTTCATCGCCCTCGACAGCGGAACCGCGGCGGTGTAGCCGTCAGCACAGGTGAAGACGATCCAATCGGCGTTCGGACTCAGGCCCGCGGACTGAAGCAGGGCGGAGAGCCGCACGCCGTTCCAACGGGCGGTGCTGATGAGATTGCCCCCCACCTCGTTGCTCACGCACTCCAGGGTGACGAACTCGTCCGCATAGTTCGGTGCCGACGGATCGGACAGCGCGAGGAGGTCCGCGTAGCGGTAGGTGGCGGGATTCGACACCATTCCTCCGACGGAGAGCAGCCAGGGTCCCGCGTCGACTGTCGGGTCGATCACGTTCTTCGTGACGACATAAAACTCCGGGGTCGGAGTGACCTCTTTCGCGAACATCTCGCTGATCGACGCGAACACGAGGCGACCTTTCTTCATCGAGAGGCTCGCAAATCCATAGACCGCCAAGATGGCAAACGCGATCGCGCCGACGCTTCCGATGAGGAACTGTCGTCGGCTGAGGCTGAACCCATCGGGATATCGCGCGGCGACGTCGACGAAGAAGTAGTCCAGCATGGCCGCGTACAACCAGGAACCGAGGAGTTGACTGAAGGACGCGAATCCAGGGCCGACCGAGGACTTCGATCCGAAGAATCCGGCATCGAGGAGGGGGAGGATTCCGACGAGGATGATCCCGGCCGATGTGAGTGTGAAGAAGGCGATTACGAATAGCCGGCGTTTCAGCCACTTCTGGACCCGCCAGAAAAGGGTCGCGTAGATGCCCGGCAGGACGAGGAAGACGACCACCGCGGTGAGGAGGGCGAGGAGCTTGGCTCCCTCCCCCAAGGTCCGAATGAAGAACGACTCAATCTGACCGGGGATTCGCCCCACCGTGAAGTCGACGGCGACCTCGGGCAGGAAGATCCCGAGTCCGAGCGTGCGCAGAACGAGGGTCACGATCAGCGCGCCGCCTCCCGCGATGACCCCAGCGGCAATGCGATGCCACGGAAACTTGCGGAGAAACGCTGAGATCGTCATCACCGCGGCTGCCACGCGGGCAGAACGCGCGGCGCGTCGTTTGAACCTATGCCAGCCTGGCGAATCGCGACCAATTCTTTATCTATGCCGAGGCTCGTCCTCCGAGCGCTGGCATGCCCGTCTCGTTCAGTTCCCAGATGCGAGTGGCCCAGCGCGTCGCACTCACCGTATTCTGGACGGTCATCTTCGTCGTGGGATTGGGCCTCGGCCTCCTCGTCGGGCTGCCCGGCCTCGCCGCCCTCGTGCAAAGAGGCTCTGAATCCACGACGGAAGCGAAGACCCTCGTCGTCGCCGTGGCAGTCGCGATGTCTCTGAGTGGCTTGTGGGGGATCGCCGCGAGCCACCGAAACCTGAAGCACTCCGTCGACTTGATTGCCGAGGTCGACCGCGCGCGGACAGAAACGATCGCGCTCGAGTCGACACGATACGCACAGCCTCCAAAATAGGATAGCACTCCTCAAGCGGATGGGAGTGGGCGGCCTGTAGTTCCCGCCGAAACCTGGTTGATCCAGTGAGATCGAGTCGCTAGCGTCGGGGCCCCTGCAGCGAACCTTCCATCAGGCGCAGATACAAGAATACAGGCTCTCCGAGTTTTGCGACCTCTCGCCCCTTCTCCGTCAAGGAGTACTCGACCCCGGGCGGCCGCGTGTCAAGCACGGCGCGGTGGACGAACCCCAGACTTTCGAGCCGCGCGAGCTTGAGGGAAAGGACCCGGGCACTGATGTCCCCGAGTGCCTTCCGAATTTCCTGGAAACGCGCGACGGAGGCTGTGTACAGGAACGTCAGGATCTCGACCGACCACTTGCCGAACACGGTCCGAGCGATGCGAATGTTCAGCCTCGCATGATCCGCGTGCGACGTCACGCGCACCCCGCTCCGCTCGGTCACCTCCCGGGAGAATTCCAAGGAACGGTCCGAAAATTCCCTGAAGAGGGTAGCCAGGGCCGGATTGATCTCGAGCCGGGCTTCCTCCTGCGGACCCGTCTTTCCGGTGGGCACCTTCCCGGACTTACGCTTCTGTCTTCGCTCGGGCGTCAATGGTTCCTTACGCTCCATGAGTTGCTTCCGAGGTCGAAAAAGCGGACCGTTCCACCAAAGGCACAGCCGCTATCGACGGAAGAACTATTCCACTTGTTACCGAGTTGTAACTTACTCACGGCGGTCCCACTATCCAATTCACTTTCCTAGACGGCATCTCGGCGGACGATGAAGCGCGTCCTTGTCTTTTCCATCGTGCTCGCGTCCGTGGCTTTGTTCGCCTCGATGACGACCCTAAATGTCGTCTTGGGCGACGACGCTCGGTACACGACAGTGAACGGAGTGCTCGTGGACAACCGATGGCTGACGGCGGCTGGAGCCGCTTCGGCCGACGATCGTCTGTACGCCGTCGTCGGTTACGATCACCCACCCACCGCCGCGGACGCATCGGCCCTTTCCGCCGTTGGACTCACCGCGATTCCCTACACGAACCTTCCCTACGCCGCCGTGGGCGGGACTCGGGATCAGATCTCCGCCGTGGTGAATCTCGCGGGCGTCCGGAGCCTTCATGCGAACCGAGTCTTCCAAGCGCTCTCCCATGATGCGAATCCCGATCCCTCCGTTCTGTTTCGGGACACGAATGCGTATGGGACCGGCGTCTCCTCCGTCCTCGCAGACCGTGCGTGGGCGCTCGGTGACACGGGCCAAGGAATTACGGTCGCGGAGATCGACACAGGGATCGACGCCTCGAACCCGTCCGTGGCTCCGTCGCCGTTCGGCCCTGTGATCAACAATGTGCAAGTGTTGAGCGACGAACTCCTCCTCTATCCGCAGCACGATGCGAACGTGTACCTAGAGGACCAGGTATCCACCGACAACTTTGGCCATGGCACCCACGTGGCCGGTTCCGTCGTCGGTTCGGGCCTCGCCAGCGGCGGATTCTACGTGGGCGTCGCGCCCGGCGCGCACATCATTGGCCTCGACGGCCTCCAGTGCACTCTGATCAGTGATGTGCTCGGCGGCTGCCTTGTCACGATCCTCTCCTCGTTCGATTGGGTCCTCAGCAACCACGACCAATACAACATCCGCGTCGAGACGAACAGCTGGGGCGGCGGCGCGGCGCCCTTCGATCCGAACGACCCGATTTCGATTGCCGTCCACCAAGTCGTCCAAGCCGGTATCGTGGTCCTGTTTGCCGCGGGGAACAGCGGTCCCGCCGCCGATACCATGTCGGCGGAGTCGCGGAATCCCGAGGTAATCGCGGTCGCGGCCGGCCAGCCCAGCGGCGGCCTCGTGGAATTCTCCTCTCGCGGCATCTCGGGAGGCGTCTCTCCTACGATCGCAGCGCCCGGACACCTGATCATCTCCACGCGGATCCACACGGGAGGGGAGATGGACATCTTCACCGCCGTCGGCTTCGACGCGATCATTCCGCCGGAGTTGATCCCGAATTATCTGGTCGCACAGGGGACGAGCATGGCGACGCCCGTCGCGGCCGGAGTCGCGGCCCTCGTGGTGTCCGCGAACCCGAGCCTCACACCCGCCCAGGTGAAACAGGTGTTCGAGTCGACCGCCACGCCGATGCTCGGGTATTCGACCTTCGAGGTCGGCGCGGGCTTCGTGAACGCCGAAGCCGCGGTCCGCTCGGCACTCGGGCTTCCGACGAAGGCGAACCGAGTGAAACTGCCCGCCCAGATGTCGATTTCGACGGATCCGACCACGAACTCGGTCGTCCTCGCCCACGATTATCGGGCGTCGATTACGGGACTCGGCCTTGTCGGGTTCGGACATTTCGCATTCTCATTCCCCGTCTACACCGCCGATGCGAAGCCGATCGACATCGTGCTGCACTGGGACACGATTCAACCGTACAGCGTCTACACGACAGGATATCGCGTCACGGTTTACGACCCCACTCTGACCGAGGTGGCCAGGATCGACACGGACTTTTTCACCCTGAGCCAAGGCCTCACGTTTACGATCGACGCCGCGACCCGGTCGAGCCTCACTCCCGCCGGAGGCGCGTACTGGTACATGGACATGGTCAACTTCAACCCGGGTTGGGGAATCCTGGACATGTCGGCCCACGTCGCGTACCCCGCCGGGTTCTCGCCCCCGCTCAAGACGACGAAGGTTCCGCCCTTCTTCCTGCACGGCAAGACCGACAAGTCCGCCGCGAGGCCAGGTCAGAACGTGCAAGGCCAAGGGACCGTGGAAGACGCCGATGGCAATGCGCTCGACGGGGTACCGGTACAGTTTGAGCTGGTGGGACCCCTGGGAGTGTCGGTGTGGCAAGGGGCGACCACGTCCGTCGATGGGTCCTTCACCGCCGCGGTACCGGTTCCGGCCAGCGCGGCGGACGGGTCGTATGCCGTGCGGTTCACCGCGGGCGATGTCACCACGTCGACTCCGTTGACGGTCGACTCTGCTCTACCCGTCCTCACGGGCGCCTCCGTTGCCCCCGCAGAGGCGGACGCCGTCCGGATTCAGGCGACCGCGACGGACGCCGTCGGGCTGGCCTATGTCCGCGCGGTCCTGTCGAACCCTTCGACGGACAGCACGTTCGCGGTGTTCCTCGTGCCTCAGTCCGATGGCACATTCGCGGCCGTCGTTGGCCTTCCGTCGAGCGGCACTTGGAGCGTCGCCATCACGTCGGTGGACCGGGCCGCAAACTTCGTCTCCATCGATCTGTCGATCCCGGTCGGATAAGGATCACCCTCTTCCTGTGCGGAGGTCGCCGCTCTCATCGACCTCCGCCCCTCTATTTTCTGGTCGCCGGATTTGTTCGCGGCGAGCACCCGCAAATATCCGTCCGAATGCCATAGGGGGCGGTGGAGTCGATATGACCGCCGAACGACAGAAGATCCGCGCCGCCGAGTGGCTCTATCGCTGGAACCTGAGCAGCAGTATCATCGGTATCGTCTTCACAATCCTCACCTTCATGGGCGTCTTCACCCTCGTGCTCGGTCCGATTTTCACCGAGCGGTTCGGGTTCACGTTTCTGCAGACCGCTCTCCTCCTGTTCCTGTTTGTCCTGGCGGTCATTATTGGCTTCGGCGTATATTTGGACAAGGTGATTCACTTCTGGTCGGCGCAGGCGACCGTCGCGACGACGAGAAATCCGTACTTGGTCTCGGCTCTCTACCAGAAAGAATTCCTCTCGCTCGTGTACATCCAAGTTCCCGTCTTGAAGAGCCTACGGGCTCTCGTCGAGGTGCAGATGATCGACGAATCGAAAAAGCACCATTTCCTCGCGGAATTGGATCGTTCTCTCGCGAAGGTCGAACAGTCGATTCGAGACAAGAGCTGGCCGATTGAGCCTCATGAACGCGTCTATTGACGGCCGTGAGGGCCGACCATCGGTGGCTTTATACCCCGAAGGAGACCTAGCACATCGGGGGATACGATGCGTCTTGTGGAGGGTCGCGCAGCCCATGGACTGAGGCTAGGGATTGGAGTTCTCGTCATGGTCCTCTTGGCGGTCGCTTTCACGCCTGCGATCCTCGGCGGGCCGACCAAGCCAGTGGGGTTACACTCTGCTCTGGCCGGTGTCTCCTCGGAAGCCGTGGTGCTCGCCGGGGCGGGCAATTTCACCCCGCCGCATTTTGACAGCGGATACGATGCCAACGGGAACGGCTTATTCGACTTTCTCCTTGTGAACACGAGTGTTCAGATCTCGATGCCGGGGAATTTCACGGTCCTCGGGACGCTCCATGATCCAAATTACACCTTGCAGGTCCAGAACTCGACGTCCGCGGGCCTTCCGATCGGGCCCGCGATCCTCACGATCTGGTTCGACGGTCGGCTCATCAACCAGAGCGGTATCGATGGGCCGTACACGGTCGACCTCATCCTGGTCAACGAAAACTTCTCACTGCTCGACAGCGGCACACACACCACGCAACCCTACAGCCATCTCGACTTCGATCCGATGCCCGCCTTCATGACTCCCCCTCATCCGGATTCCGGCCAGGATACGAACGGGAACGGTCTCTTCGACTTCCTGAACATCGACGTCCAAGTCCAAGTGAATGTGCCTGCTAATTACAGTCTGAGTGCGTTCTTGCACACGGCGAATTCCACGCTCGCCTTGTTTGCCTTCGCCTCGGTGTTTCTCCCCATCGGGCCGGGATCGATTCGGGTCTCCTTCCCCGGATGGCCGATCAACCAATCGGGAGTCGATGGGCCGTATACCGTCGAACTGCAGCTCTACGAGAGCGCCACGGGCTTCCCCCTTGGGTCGAATACCACGACGACCCAGGCATACAGCCATCTCGACTTCGATCCGATACCCGCCTTCATGACTCCGCCGCATCCCGATTCGGGCGAGGACACGAACGGTAACGGTCTCTTCGACTTCCTGAACGTCGACGTCCAGGTCCATGCGAATCTACCCGACAATTATACCGTGAACGGGTTCTTGCACACCGCGAACTTCACGCTCGCCGAGTTCGCCTCCGGGTCGGCCTTCCTCCCGATCGGGCCGGGATCGATTCGGGTTCCGTTCGCCGGAGGACCGATCAACCAATCGGGAATTGATGGGCCCTATACGGTCGAACTTCAGCTCTCCGAGGCCGGGTCGTCCGTGCTCCTCGGGATGAATACCACGACGACGCAGGCGTACAGTCATCTCGCCTTTGATGGGCCCACTCCTGTCACCCCGATTCAATCGTCTTCCGCCGTGACCACCCCGACGATTGACGGGGTGATCACGTCCGGCGAATGGAACGACTCGACCCTCGTCAACCTGACGGCGATTTCCGGGAACACACTACCCGCCTATCTTCTCGTGAAGAACAGTCCGACGATGCTCTACATGGCGTACGACGCCGTAGGGGACACGTCGTTGTCGTCGGCCGACGCCGCGGCGCTCGCGTTCGACACGGGGAATGATGCCGTGGCTTCGAACGGACATGAGGATCAGTTCGTTCAAGGCGGGTTCGGAGGGAATCCTTCGAATCAATCGCATTGGGTGTACAACAGTTCGTTGGGATACTGGAGTGTGGAGGACGCCCCGTACAACCCGGGTCTCCCGAACCATGCGGGACTTGCGAGTGCCTGGGGCTTCGGGCCGAGCCCAGCTCTCGGCGCGAACCACCGAATGTACGAGTTCGCGATTCCGCTCGCCCTGCTCGGAAGCGGTCCGAACCAAACCCTGGGGTTCTTCGGCGGGAGCCAGCAGTCCCCAGGCGTCGCGAACTTCCCGCCCTTCCGCTACAGTCTCTGGCCCGTATTTTCCCTCGGGCCGATCCCATTGGCCTCCTACGGCGACCTAATTCTTGCCGGAGGCGGCGGCGGCGACACCACGCCGCCAAGCATCGCGATCGACTCCCCGGCTCCCGGCGCGATTATCCCCGTCAATTCGATCACCGTGAACTGGAGTGCCTCTGATGTGGGCGTAGGACTAGACCACTTTGACCTGAGCCTGGATGGTGGGGCACCTGTCACGCTGGACGCGAACGTGACCTCATACACCCTGTCCGGTCTGTCCGATGGCAATCACACGGTCCAAGTCACCGCGGTCGACGGCGCAGGCAATGCAGCCTCGGCCTCGGTTTCCGTGATTGTCGATACCACGCCACCGGTCCTCTCGATCACGTTTCCCACCACCGGCACCGTGTTCGGGTCCACCACCGTCGCCGTGGCCTGGAGTGCGTCGGATGCGGGTTCGGGCCTGGATCACCTCGAGCTGAGCGTTGACGGTGGGCCCGTGACGGTCCTGGGCCCCACAGAGGTGAACCACACGTTCGCGGGCCTCCCCCAGGGCTCTCATGTCGCAACCGTGGTGGCCTTCGACCTCGCCGGACACTCGACGACCGCCACGCGCAGCTTCACGGTGGACACGACCGCTCCTACCATCGTCCTCAGTGCCCCCGCGGCGGGCTATGTGTCAACGCGTAACGTGTTGGTCACCTGGACCGCCTCCGACAACGTCGGATTGGATCATATCGAAGTCAGCTTGGACGCAGGTGCCCCGGTGACACTGGCCGCGAGCGCTACCAGCTACACGCTCACGGGCGTTTCGGATGGCCCGCATACGATTAGCGTCCTGGCGGTCGACCTGGCCGGGTCATCCACGTCCGATTCGGTGGATGTGACCGTTGACGCGACTTTACCGATCGCCTCGATCACGACTCCCATCTCTGGTCAGATCTTGGGAACGAACTCCGTCATGCTCACGTGGACGGCGTCCGATGCGACTTCCGGGATTGACCATCTCGAGGTGAGCGTCGATGGCGGTGCCGCGACTTCCTTGGCCGCGGGGACAACCTCGTACCCGTTCAGCGGCCTCTCCGATGGGAGCCACACCTTCCACTTGCGGGCCGTTGATCGGGCTGGCAACCCCGCGACCTCGGACGTGACCGTGATGGTCGATGTGACGAAACCCTCCGCGTCTATCACATCGCCCGCCGCGTCTGCCTACGTGACCTCTCACAGCGTCGTCGTGAGGTGGACCGCCGCGGACCCCGCCTCGGGCATCGACCACTATCTGCTTTCCATCGACGGCGGTGCGGCTCTGACCGTTGATGCGACCGCGACCTCGTACACGTTCAGTGGCGTCGCGGATGGCCCACACACGATTCGGTTGACCGCCGTCGATCGGGCCGGGAACACGGGCCTCGTCAGCGTGTCGGTGACGGTGGACACGGTCGACCCGACGATTTCCATCGCCAGCCCGGCGAGCGGTGCTGTGCTTTCGAGCTCCGCACCGACCGTCACTTGGACGGCGGATGACGCCACATCGGGAATTGATCACATCGAGGTCCGCGTGGATGGCGGGACCGCGCAGACCCTTTCCTCGGGCGCGACCTCCGATGCCCTGAGCGGACTTTCGGACGGAACACACACCGTGAATGTGACCGTCGTGGACAAGGCGGGCCATTCCAGCTCGAAGAGCGTCTCTTTCCGGGTCGACACCAGTTTCGTGAGCCCATCGGGACCGTACGGGATTGCAGGGTTGACATCGATCATCCTCCTGATCGTCGTCGTACTCGTCGCCGCGCTCTTGATCGTCCGCCGACGTCGGCGTCCGCGGGCGCCAACCTAGGCGGTGCCAGGTGGTCTCCGATTGAGGATCCGATTTCGGACTCCGCCCGTGTCTATGACGGAAGCGTTGGGTCCGAACCTCAGGGTGGGCTCGGTCGGAGAGACCAAGCCCGCCGAAGGACGGGACTAAGAACTTCCCCTTGGGCGCGAATCGCGCCGTCATGAAGAGCCGTTTCTACTACGCGGGCATTCGCGTTCGCAACCTGAGACGATCGACCAATTTCTACACGAAGGCGTTCGGCATGAAGGTCGTCGCCCGAGGTACAATGCCCCATGGCGGAAAGTACGTGCATCTGGTGACCCCCGGCACCCGAATGCGGCTCGAACTGAACTGGTATCCCAAGGGAAGTCGCTTCTATGTCCCCTATCGGAAGGGGGAGGAGCTGGACCACTTGGCCTTCGTCGTGGACGATGTCAAGGCCGCGTTCAAAGCCGTCACCCGAGCCGGCGCTACGGTCGCCGTGGACCCGGATCATTCGGAAGGGACCGAAGTCTACGTGAAGGATCCCGACGGCGTCTGGATCGAGTTGCTTGCGTAGATTTGGGTCGGCGTCTCGCAGAAGCCATGCCGCGATGCGCCAAGACTCCTTTCACTTCAGGGCGAACTCGGCCTGGTGTGTTTCTTCGGCGGCACCGCGACTGATTTTCCAGAGGTCCAAGTCCTCTTCAACCGACGTCTTCTGTGTCTCTCTCATGGACCGGTCTAGCCGCCGTTTGGTACATGAGCCTCCGGCCCGGCAACTCCGGTGACCTCAGAAGACTATGGAGTCGACTTGGAGTGCCCCTCATCCCGACGCTTCGCCCGATCGGCGGCGCGGACCCGCGGCAACCAATCGCCCGTCACCATGTATACCACCCGAAGCCCGATGTTCACGGCGTGGTCCGCGATACGCTCGAAGTAGCGGTTGACCAGAAGATATCGGGCGCCGGTTTCGATGTTCAGCTTGCCCTCCGTCATCCGGCGGACGATGTCCTTGAAGTTCTCGTCGTGTAACAGGTCCACCGCATCGTCGACCTCGATGATGTTCCGGACGGATTCCGCGTTGCGATGCACGAACGCCTCGATGGCGGTGTCGACCATCGTGATCGTCCGGTCCGCCATCTCCTGGATCCGCGCGACGTCCGCGCGTTCGACGATGTGTCGGTCCCGGAACTGGAGGGTGAGTTCGCTCAGGTCCTTCCCGTACCGGCCGATTCGGTCCAGGTCCGTAGTGATTTTGAGCGACGTCGTGATGGTCCGGAGGTCTCTCGCGACCGGTGCGTGGAGGGCCAAAAGGTCGATGCAGGTCCGCTCGATCTCGAGCTGGAGGCCGTAGACCTCCTGGTCCAACGTGAAGACCTCCTGGGCGACCTCGGGATCGAGACGCGTCAGGCCATCCACCGCCTTCCGGATGGAGAGCTCGGCCAATTCCGCGAGGGTGACCATGTTCTCGTTCAACTTGTGCAGACCTTTCTCCAGGGCCTTTCGTTCTGCGGCTTGCGGCATCTACCCGAACCTCCCGGTGATGTAGGATTCCGTCAAGGCCTCACGCGGCCGTTCGAACAGCTCCCGCGTGTTGTTGACCTCGATGAGCTTCCCCAGATACATAAAGGCGGTCGTTTCGGAAACGCGAGCCGCCTGTTGCATGTTGTGGGTCACGACGATCAACGTGAAATCCTTCTTGAGGTCGAAGATCAGGTCCTCGATTTTCGCGGTCGCAATCGGATCAAGGGCGGAGCACGGCTCGTCCATCAGCAGGACCTCCGGCTTCACCGCGAGAGCCCTTGCGATGCAGAGGCGCTGCTGCTGGCCCCCCGAAAGGCTCGCACCGCTTTTGTCGAGAGAATCCTTCACTTCGTCCCATAGAGCGGCTTGCTTCAGGCTTCCGAGGACCGCCTTGTCGAGCTCGTCCCGATTTCGGACGCC
>Ga0209239_1002455_pt1 | contig 11024 bp, 10 predicted proteins | sample GraSoi013_2_20cm_FD_185824 | JGI IMG/M metagenome (GOLD analysis project Ga0209239, IMG submission 185824) | Grasslands soil microbial communities from the Angelo Coastal Reserve, California, USA - Sample 10_02_2013_2_20cm (SPAdes) (version 2) | ecosystem: Environmental > Terrestrial > Soil >...
ACAATCCCCGCCGGAGTGCAGGGCACCAAGCCGGGCCGCTGTGTTGATAGGAAGCCGACATTGACTGGATGGAAGCCGTCCACATCCTTGGCAGGGTCCACTGTCATCAGGACTTTCTTGGCGTCCACCTGTGGCGGCAACGGAAGCTGCACCAGGATGCCATCGATCTCGTCCCGCCGATTGAGGTCAACGACCAAATCGATCAGAGCCTGCGTTGAGACAGTGTCCGGTGGCGTGTGTTTCTCGCTATAGATCCCCACTTCCTCGGAACTCTTCACCTTGCCTCTTACGTAAATTTCTGAGGCTGGATTATGGCCTACCAGGATTACGGCGAGGCCCGGACGCATTCCAGCCGCAGTCAGGGTTTTCACCTCGGAAGCGACTTCGGCCCGGATTTGGGCCCCGATCTTATTGCCGTCCAGAACGATGGCAGACATTTAGCCTCATTTTTGAGCGATGATCGAAGTGGAAATCTTATCGTAAACCATCCGCGAAAATGCACCTACCATCCACGCATCACAAAATTCATACTCCGCGTTGCCTGCCAGGAGTTAACATAGCAGCGTCATGATTTCTCAAGATTTGCTGGATATGCTGGTTTGCCCAGTCTGCAAAAAGCCTCTCACTCTGAAGGATGAAGGACAAAGTTTGAAGTGTGGCCAGTGTCGCCGCGTTTATCCGATCCGGGACAACATTCCAATCATGCTAGTTGACGAAGCGGTTATTGACCCGTCCTGACCGTCCCATCTTGCGACTCCGCGCCGCTTTGCGTCCCAGAACGACACAACCTGTCAATCCCAGAACGGCCCCGCGGGTACCCAAACGCCTATTACCGCGCAACGGATTGCCCGCAACTTAGCGTTCTGTAAAGGGTTTAGGAAACCAATCTACCGGTAGTCACGTATATGGGAATAGAACGTTGTTGCGGCAACGAAATTGCATGCAACGTACTGGGCATTCGGTGAGTCTAATAGTGCAGGAGAGGTAAACGGTCGGAGGTGATGACGGCCATGAAAGAGCGATTCTCAACAACCGAATTAACCGCTTTGCGGAACGATCTGTTACAGGGAGGGCTGATCGATTCGCGCGAAGCAGCCGAGCTCTTGCAAGTATTCCTGATGGGGCGGGGTTACGGAGTTTCGCCGCAAGCGGCTATGGATGCGGTGGGCCGTGTCGAAATGGCGGGGTGCTCGTTGCCGGTCCTGCAACAGGAGTTGGAGAACTTAGCATTGGTGATGTAAGTCGGTGACAAGATCTGCGGGGACTTCGAAACCAAGTTGCTCCCCGAAGGTGATAAGAGAGATGAGCCGGGCCAACCAGCCCGGCTTTCTTGCTTTTGGTCATAGATCGCGCAGGTTTTATCTCAAATCTGATCGACCCGGAGCCCGTTTGGACAGGCGAGGTCGCCTGTCGCTACGTGAGCAGTGCTGAAATGAGGTTTGCTCGCAACGATGTGCGGTTAACCGGCGACGCGCTGATCACTCATACCGCAGGCTCTCCACGGGATCCAGTTTGGCGGCGCGTGTAGCTGGAACCGTGCCGAAGAGAACTCCCACCAGTGAAGACACCACGATGGCCACGATGGCGGAGAGTCCAGAAATCGGGATGCGGTACTCAGTCAAAAATCGCACCGAGAAAGGCAGAGCAAGTCCGATGATGACTCCGACAAACCCGCCAATCAGGGAAATCAGAATGGCTTCCGACAGGAATTGAAAGCGAATCTCTCGATTAGTGGCGCCAATCGCTTTGCGAATACCGATCTCACGGATTCGCGCGCTTACCGTCGCCAACATGATGTTCATGATGCCAATGCCGCTTACTAGCAGAGTGATGGCAGCCACCAGCAACAGCACCACGGTCAGAGCGTTGGCGGTCTTTTCGGCAACAGCCACTAATTGGGTGAGGTTTTCCACGTTGTATACCGACTCGGGCCGATGCCGCGATTGAATCACACTCTTGATTTGAGCCGTCGCCGGCGCCACCATGGAGGGATCCGCGACCGAGAAGTAAATCTGCCGCACTGTGGGCGTATCCGTGAAATACCGGCTCACGGTATACGGAATCACCATCGTATTGTCGATCACTTCGGACTGTCCGAAGGTATCCACGCGTTCACGGAAAGTCCCGATAATGGTAAAGGGCAGCCCGCTTAGCTTGATTACTTTGCCAATTGCCTCCTCTTGCGATCCGTAAAGCGCCTCCGCCATTTTCTGTGTGATCACGCCCACCTTGTTGTGGGCCTGCTCGTCCTGGGCGTCGAAAAATCTTCCCGAGAGCACTACCAGATTTCGCACGATCCGGTACTCGGGATACACCCCGAGGACCTGAATGTCCCGTTCCTTTCCTCCACCAATGGGAATTCGTTCGCCCAGCGGAATCACGGGAGATGCGGCGATGATGCCGGGCACGTCTTCCTGCGCCGCTTGCATGTCGGCGAGGGTAAGTGGGTCGGCCGTCACGTTGGTGATGCGCTCGCCGCCGCTGACGTACTCGGCATAAATGAGATTGGCGCCGATAGCCTGGATTTGGTTCAGCACGTATTGCTTGCCGGTCATGCCGATGGTGACTACCAGGATCAGAGACGCCGTGCCAATCACCATGCCCAGCGCGGTCAGCGCGAAGCGAACTTTGTTGCTACAAAAGGTGTCGTAGGCGAAATTGAAAATTTCCCCTACCGCCATTCGCGGCCGCAAGCTTCGGGTTACGGAACCAATTTCCATACTAATTCGATGCTAACCGCTGCCAAAAGAAGGCGCAATTATGGACAAGCTACTCAATCCGGCAAACCCTCAACAATTCGTTGTGATAGGGGCAATCGATGCCGGCCGCGTTGCCCTCCAGTACTACCCAGTCCACTCCGAAACGCCTCTTGAGCCGCTGGAAATCGGCTGCTTGAAAATGACGCCATCCCTCTTGAGCTGTCACTTCTTCCAGCCATCGAGGCGCCAGACGAGGAACCTGGGTGGCGACCGATGGATCTTTTACATAATCGGCGAGCGCACTGCGTTCGGCCAAGGCGCGAAAACTATGGAAGTCCTCACCGGCCCGCTCCATGTAATAGAGATCGAGAGCGAAATAACTGTCCGGCGGTGTTTTTTGCCGGATCCAGGCAAACGCCTCAATCCACGGATTGTGCGAAACAGTGCCGGGAAGCTCCAGGTGCGGCGAAGCAGGAAAGGTCTGCCGCTGTGCGTAGAACATGAGCAGACCCAGGGGCACAAAGAACAAGAGCCACCGGGAAACGTGTCTCCGCAAAATATGCCGCCCGATTAAGCCGCCGGAAATTAAGACCAAAATCAGGTAAAGCAGATGCAAATAGCGCATCGGCTGCAAAGGTTTCAGCCGCTCCAGGCTAGGCGGCAACATGAGGATCACAGCTACCGCGAGTTGAAACATTCCATACCAGACGAGCCGCGAAGTCATGTGTGCAACGACGGTTGAGCCACCCCGCACCGAGACACGGCGAAACCACCAAAGCAAAATGATCGGAGCGAATACTCCCAACCAGTCATACCACTGCCAGTTGGAGAGGAAGTAATAGTCTCGTGTAAGTGCTGCTGCCCGCCAGGTGTCCGACGTAGGCTCAAAAATCCATCCCAAGGGGAACAAGAGCGCAAGCAATGGCGCGGTCGCTCGCGGTCGCTCTTTCCATGCCAGGAATACGCAATAAGAAATTCCAAAACTGGCCATCAGAGGATGAATGACGACAGCAATCGCCAAACAAACTGCAGCCAGAACGTACCTGCGATCCAGGACCGCGATAATGGCACCAAGAATCGCGGCCGTCGCCAGCAGTCGGGGATGAAGATACTGGTCGCCAAGATAAAGCGCGGTGCCGGCAACCGGCATGGTCAGTAGAACTGCCACGGTACCGACGGAGGCCCACTGAGCGTACGACTCTTTGAAACATCGCCGGCTGATCCGCCAGCATCCCCACAACAACAGAAAGATAGAAGCAAAGTGCCACAGCAGCGTGGCAATTCCAGCCGGCATGTGGGTGAGGCGTATCGAGCCGGCGATCAGTTTGTCGAACACCGTCGCCTGAAGTTGCAGAGTGAAGAACTCGAAATCATGAGGATAAAGTTGCGGATTCAAATGACGCTTGATGGCGGGGAGATAGACTCCATCATCTTCCACTCCAGGATGATAGCCGTGAAGCAGGATGGCAAATGCTGCGAGTAGAAGAAGAATTCCCAGATTCTTGCTGCAGTTTTTCAATTTCGCAATCCGCGGAGATGGAGAATTGGATCCCTGGAGAGTCCGCAGCGTCTACGCTTCCGGTGCGCCCGCTCGGCGAGCATAGTAGGTAGCATAGCCTGGCTCCAATCGCCGGCCTTTTGCGCTGAAGATGCGAAAATTCGCCACTCCCATTCTCTGCAGCGCAAATTCTAACGTGGTTGCCAGTACCCCAAGACCATATTTGACGCTTCGACGGAAGTTGATGGACGAAGCTTCCTCAAAATACTTGGTCGGACACGACACTTCTCCGATGCGGAACCCGAAATGTACGCATTGCGCGAGGATTTGGTTGTCGAAAACAAAATCGTCGGAATTCTCCAACAGGGGAAGATCCAGCAAAACCTGTGCGCTGAAGGCGCGGTAGCCGGTGTGGTATTCCGAGAGTTTGACTCCCAGGAACAGGTTCTCGAACGCGGTGAGGAAGCGGTTCGCGACGTATTTGTAGAACGGCATACCGCCTCGAAGCGCCTGGCCTCCAATAATTCGCGAGCCCAGCACGACATCGTAGACGTCGTGAGCCACCATACTGGCCATCGCGGTGACTAGCAGCGGAGTGTACTGGTAATCCGGGTGCAGCATGATTACGACGTCCGCCCCAGCGGCTAAAGCTTCGCGATAGCAGGTCTGCTGGTTGCGGCCGTAGCCGTAGTTCTGGTCGTGAACAAATAACTGCAGATTTAGTTGGTGGGCAATTTCAACCGTACGGTCCGAGCTGTGATCGTCTACCAGAATGCGGATATCCACCAGGTCCGGCAACTCGTGCACCGTCGCCTCCAAGGTTTTTTCCGCGTTGTAAGCCGGCAGTACGACTGCGATGCGCTTGCCGTTAATCATTCCTTGCCTCAGAGGAGACTGCGTGACGAAAGTTGCCGCTGAACATACCCCTTCTCATCATAGCGCGCCCCGGGCGAATTACTGACCCAAGACTGCTGCAACCGATTTATCTGCGTATCGTGGGACTCAGGGATAGGATATCCAAGTCCGATCTGATGCTACATGACCAGTGTAATTCCATCGCCAGTGCTAGTGCGGGCACCTTCGGGAACGATGTTGGTTCATGCCGCTTTCGTCCTCACCGGGGTAATGACGACGCTGCTCGGTCCGATGCTTCCCGTATTTTCTGCGCGATGGGCGCTCTCCGATTCACAAGCCGGCTATCTGTTTACCGCACAGTTCGCAACCTCGATTCTTGGGGTAGCGATTTCGAGTGCGCTGGTTCAACGGTACGGTTATCGTTTAACCCTGGTATTTGGTCTAGGATTTATGGCTCTGGGCGCAGGCGTGTTGGCCCATGCGAGTTGGATCCTCGGTCTGGTTTCCGTTTGCGTCTATGGTTTTGGATTAGGCCTCACCATTCCAACCGCGAATCTGCTGATCGCGAAATTACATCCAGACAGGCGAGCGGCAGCATTGAATTTGCTGAATTTTTCCTGGGGAATCGGCGCGGTCGGCTGTCCGTTTGTGGTTGCGGCACTGCAGCGCTCACAGCGGACTTCGCTGCTCTTGATCGGAATGACAGTGTGCCTGGCTTTGGTCGCAATCTCACTGGGTTCCATTCGCATGCCGGCCGACGCAAAAGGAGGTTCGCCGAAGCGTCCTGCATTCGACACAAAGATATGGCAAAGCCGTTTCGTGCCCGTCCTGGGAGCCTTGTTTTTCATCTACGTGGGAACCGAAAGCTCCATCGGTGGCTGGGTCGCATCCTACGCGCGTCGCATCGACGCGGGTTCCGGCACGTTTTGGGCATTGACTCCCTCGTTTTTCTGGGGAGCGCTGCTGTTGGGGCGCGCCTTGGCGCCCCTCATCCTGCGTCATGTGCGGGAAACCACGCTGGCCAGCGCCGGTCTTGTGCTCGCGTCGTTGGGCATCTTGGTTCTGTTGATTGCGAACACGATGGCGCTGGTTGTTGCGGGGGCGAGCGTGGCGGGATTCGGGCTGGCTTCGGTATTCCCCATCAATATCGCGCTGCTATCGCAATGGTTCGGAGAAATGGCTTCCCGCATCGGTGGAATGATGTTCGCCCTTTCCAGCCTGGGAGGAGCGACTGTGCCTTGGTTGGTCGGCGCCCTCTCCAGCCGTTTTGGCAGCCTGAGAGTAGGTCTGACGGTTCCTCTGCTAGGTAGTATCACCATGCTTTTTCTCTACCTAAAAAATCGACAGTCTCATCGGCTCACGTAGCGACAGGCGACCTCGCCTGTCCAAACTGCTCTCCGGGCGATAAGATCTGAAATGAAACCACCTAGGCTGGTCGCCTGGGACTACGCAATCTGATCCGATACGGAAGACTTTCTGCCGTGCTCACGCAAAACCGGTATAAAGGCAGAGCTCCAGGCCAAGACAATTCTGAACACGGTAAAAATTGGCGTGATATCGCGGATACTCACGGCTTATTGCGTCCTGAGGCGGTCGCGGTGATGCGGGGCTCGGATTTCATTATTCACGCCGGAGACGTCGAGGAGCCAATAATTCTGGAACAGTTGGCCAAACTCGCGCCGGTTACGGCGGTTCGCGGCAACGTGGACCGCGGGCCATGGGCGAAGAAACTTCCTGTTTCTACCGTGCTCGAGGCTGGCGGCGTTTCCATTTATGTCATTCACAATCTTCTGGAGCTGGACTTGAAGCCCGAAGCCGTGGGATTTGCTGCGGTCGTGTGCGGCCATACTCATGTGCCCAAACAGGAGAATAAGAATGGTGTGCTCTATTTCAACCCCGGAAGCGCCGGTCAGCGGCGATTTCGTTTGCCCGTAAGCGTGGGCCGACTAGTAGTCCACGACGCAAAACTGGTGGGCGAATTCGTAGAATTGAAAGTGTAAGTCCGACAAAGCGAAAATCGGCAATCGAGAATCGTAAATAAATTGCTGTTGCTACAATCCCACCATGTCCTTGTCCTTGCGGTTCCAGGTTGAATCCACATACGAAGCGGCACGAGCCGGGCGTCTGATTACCCCGCATGGGGAGGTCGAGACTCCGGCATTCATGCCGGTGGGAACGTTGGCCTCCGTGAAAGGCGTCTCACAGGACATTCTTGAAGAGCTCGATGTACAAATCCTGCTGGGCAACACCTACCACCTCTACCTACGGCCTGGGGTAGAGCAAATAAGGCGCTTGGGCGGCCTACATCGCTTCATGGCCTGGCCACGCCCGATTCTCACGGACTCCGGCGGCTTCCAGGTTTTCAGCCTCAATGAGCTGCGCAAAGTGAATGAGAAAGGAGTGACATTCCGCTCACACCTCGACGGGTCCTCGCACTCATTCAGTCCGGAGAGCGCGATGGAAGCGCAAATCGGACTGGGCGCCGACATCATTATGGCGTTCGATGAGTGCACTGAATATCCGGCCCCACCGGAACGCGCCCGTCAGTCGATGGAACTCACATTGCGCTGGGCGCAACGCAGCAAGAATTATTTTGAAGAGCACAAACAGCAGGTTCCGTGGTTTCAGAATGACGACCGCGTTGATCAAGGCCAGCATCAGGCGCTTTTCGGTATCGTGCAGGGCGGAATGAACCATGAATTGAGAAAGGAATCCGTCGAACGGACGGTGGGAATCGGTTTTCCGGGCTACGCCATCGGCGGTCTGAGCGTGGGAGAGCCGAGATCGCTCACCCGGGAAGTCGTGGAGGCGACGGTCGAACATTTACCACCCGACACGCCACGCTACCTCATGGGTGTGGGAACGCCTGAGGAGATTGTGGAGTACGCTTCCCTGGGAATCGACATGATGGATTGCGTGCTGCCTACGCGCGCGGCGCGCCATGGCTTGCTGTTTACTTCGGGAGGCAAGATTTCCATCAAACAGGCCCGCTATGCCAGCGATGAGGCGACACTGGATCCGAACTGCGCATGCCACGTGTGTTCACGGTACTCGCGAGCCTACCTCCGGCATTTGTATGCATCGAACGAAGTGCTGGCGCAAGTGCTCAACACCATCCACAACCTTAGCTTCTACCTTGACACCATGCGGAGGGTGCGTCATTCTATTGCGCTTGGGAAGAAGGCCTGTTTTCTTTCAGGTGTGTAGTCTCAACCGAAACCTGGCTCGCGCCGGGGTTTCATGCCTGAAGCTGAAGGACATCCGGCCTGAAATAGAAACTGACCTCCACGCCAATTTGCACCGGATCAGGAGCGCAGCAGGCGCGGGTGCAATCATGAGTAGGAACTGATCTCTAGGTCTTCATGAACTTGCAATATCTGTTGGCAATGCAAACGCAAGGCGCCGGGACCAGTTTGCCCTTCCTGGGAATGATGGCGTTGATGTTTGCCATCTTTTATTTTCTGCTGATCATGCCCCAGCAGCGACGTCAGAAAAAGTGGCAAAAGATGCTGGAGGAATTAAAAACCGGCGACAAGGTCGTTACGAGCGGGGGGCTTCACGGCACGATCGTAGCCATCAAGGAGGAATACCTCCATCTGCGTGTGCCGCCGGATAATTTGCGGCTTGAAGTGAGCCGGGCCTCCATACTGTCGGTGACCACGGAGGAGCTAAGCAAGTAGCAGGGATTGCGATTATCGATCGAAGTGGCATCTAAAACTAATATCAAAATTACAAGTCAGATCATGAACAAGAACTTAGGCTGGAAACTCGGACTCATTGCGGCCACGCTCATTGTATTTCTAATCGGCATCTTCGGTATTCCAAAAGAATGGTCGGGGAAGGGATTGCTGGCTTCTCTACAAGAACGAATTCATCTGGGATTGGACCTCAAGGGTGGAACTCATCTTATTCTTCAGGTGCAGGTGAACGATGCGGTGAACGCTGAGTCGGACCACGTTGTCGAACGGCTAAAGGACAGTTTGGGAAAACGCAAGGTTAACTACACCGATATCACCAAACCGGATCCGGTCGGCCATCCAGATCAAATCGTCATTAAGGGAGTGCCACCGGAGGCGACCTCCGACCTGCGGTCCATCGTGAGTGACACCTTGCCAGAATACGATCTTGCTTCGGGCGCGGAGAATTCCTGGACGCTCAACATGAAGGCGCAGACGCTGTCCGAGCTCAAGAACCGGGCAGTCACTCAGGCCATCGAGACCATCCGCAACCGTATCGACTCCCTGGGCGTGACCGAGCCGGTGATCCAGGAGCATGGTCTAGGACAATATCAAATCCTGGTGCAGTTACCTGGCGTGGATGATCCGGCGCGCGTGAAGGACATCATGCAGTCCACCGCCATGCTGGAAATCAAGCAGGTGCTGAGCGGTCCTTACCCCAGCGAACAGGAGGCACTGCAGCAGAGCAACGGCGTTTTGCCTCTGAATTCCATGCTGCTGAAAGGCCGCAGTGTTGGGAGTAAGACATCGAACGATGCGGGCGAGGAGTATTACATAGTGACTCGCAGCTCAGCGGTGGCGGGCGCAGACCTGCGTCCGGGCGGTGCCAGTGTGGGCCGCGATTCGAACACCAACACCCCGGATGTGGGTTTCCTGTTGACTAATGCAGGTGGGCGGAAGTTTGCGGCGTTCACCGGGGCGCATGTCGGGGACCGGCTGGCGGTGGTCTTGGATAACCGGGTACGCGAAGTGGCGGTCATCAATGAGCAGATTCATGACCAGGGGAGAATTAGCGGCGGTGGGATGAACGAGCAGACGGCAAAAGACCTGGCCCTGGTGCTGAACTCGGGCGCTTTGCCTGCCAGCATCAAGTATCTCGAAGAGCGTACTGTGGGGCCGTCGCTGGGAACCGATTCAATCCGCGCCGGCGTGCAAGCCGCAGTTATCGGCATGCTCGCGGTGCTGATCTTCATGCTGATTTACTATCGCGGAGCGGGAATCAATGCGGACATAGCGTTGATTTTGAATTTGGTAATTCTGCTAGGCTTCCTGGGTTACAGCGGGGCGACGCTTACCCTCCCGGGCATTGCGGGAGTGATCCTGACCATCGGCATGGGTGTGGATTCAAATGTGCTGATTTTCGAGCGCATTCGCGAAGAGTTGCGCAACGGAAAGACGCCGCCTTCGGCAGTCGAACAAGGCTTCAGCCACGCCTGGGTGACGATCGTCGACACTCACGTCACGACCATTGTTTCGGCCTTTATTTTGTTCATTTTCGGTACGGGTCCGGTGCGCGGGTTTGCGGTCACTCTGACCTTCGGTCTGCTGGCGAACCTGTTTACCGCAGTGTTCGTTTCGCGAATGATTTTCGATTGGATCTTGAGCCGCAAACAACGCGGCGAAGCATTGAGCATCTAGGCATAAAAACTAAGGGGTTCAAGCGGCGTGGAATTTTTTCGTAATCCAAACATAGATTTTCTCGGCAAAAAGTGGTATTTTCTCGCCTTTTCATTAGTGTTCAGCGTGGCGGGTGTGCTCTCCATGCTTTTTTGGCATGGAATCCCGCTGGGAGTGGACTTTCGGGGAGGCACGTTAGTTTACGTAAAGTTTTCGCACGCGCCGGATTACAACGCCATCCGAGTCGCGATGGATCGAGCGGGCCTGCTCAATGCACGCAGACAGCGTTATGGGCCGGTGACCAACAACGAGGTGCTGATTGCCCTCGAAGAAAAGGAAACCAGCGAACAGGCCCTCGATCGGGGCAAGGTTCAGATTATTAATGCCCTGGAGTCGAATGCGCCCCAAGGCAAGCTGGATCTGAACAATACCAGCTCTTTGGCATTGACCAGTTACTTGTTGCAGAAGGATCCACTGCGCGCCGGAACAGATGCCAATCAGCGGTACGCGGCGCAGGCACAGGCCATCGTGAATTATCGCGATAAAACCTGGGGCGGCGTACTGAGTTCGTTTGACGAACTTAAGGGTGTCGCTGATCCGGCGGTCATTGCCGCTTTA
>Ga0209239_1002456_pt1 | contig 11022 bp, 7 predicted proteins | sample GraSoi013_2_20cm_FD_185824 | JGI IMG/M metagenome (GOLD analysis project Ga0209239, IMG submission 185824) | Grasslands soil microbial communities from the Angelo Coastal Reserve, California, USA - Sample 10_02_2013_2_20cm (SPAdes) (version 2) | ecosystem: Environmental > Terrestrial > Soil >...
CGTCGAGGCGGTGCGGCACAACAAGCTGCGCGCGTCGCTCACGTCGCTGGGTATCCTGTTCGGCGTCGCCTCCGTGATCGCCATGCTGGCCATCGGCAAGGGTGCCGAGCGGGAGATCCTCGAGCAAATGCGCCTGCTCGGCTCCAACAACGTGGTGATCACGCCGCTGGTGGAGCAAAAAGAAGGGCCGGTTGAAGACGAGCAGCCCGATCGACAGGTCAAGAAGTTCTCACCGGGCCTGACCTACGCCGACGCGCGGGCGATCGCGCGGGTGATTCCCGCGGTCGAGGTCACGAGCGGCGAGATCGTCCTCAACACCACCATCACGCGCGAAGGGCGCCGCCGCTCGGGGAAGGTCGTGGGCGTGGACACGACCTATTTCCGGCTCACGAATCTGGCGCTGCGCCGCGGCGCCTGGTTCACGCCGCTGCAGGTGGAGCGCGGCCTCCCGGTCGCCATCGTCGGTCATGGGGTGCGCACGCGCTTCTTCACCACCGAAGACCCCATCGGCAAGCCGCTCAAGGTCGGCGACACCTGGGTGACGGTCATCGGCGTGCTCGACGAGCGGCGCGTGAGCGGCCAGGCGGTGCAGCGGCTCGGCATCCGCGACGCCAACATGGACGTGTACGTCCCGGTGCATACGCTGCTGATGCGCTTCCGCAACCGGGCCCAGGTGACGCAGCGCGACATCGAGCTCGCGGCGCGCCCGCCGAACGCCCCCTCCAGCGACACCGCCACGGAGTCCGAGGAGCAGCGCCGCGAGCGGACCAACCGCAATCAGCTGGACCGGGTCATCGTGCGCGTGACCGAGTCGCAGCTCGTGCCCGGCGTGGCGGACGTGGTGCAGCGAATGCTGGCCCGCCGTCACAACGCGGTGGTGGATTTCGAGATCACGGTGCCGGAGCTGCTCCTGAAGCAGGAGCAGCGCACCAAGACGATCTTCAACGTCGTGCTCGGCGCCATCGCGTCGATTTCGCTGGTCGTGGGCGGCATCGGGATCATGAACATCATGCTCGCCTCCGTGCTCGAGCGCATCCGCGAAATCGGCGTGCGGCGCGCGGTGGGGGCCACGCAACGGGACATCCTGCTGCAGTTCCTGAGCGAGGCCGTGCTCATCAGCGTGGCCGGCGGGGTGGCCGGGATCCTCGTCGGGTCGGGCCTGAGCGCGGGCATCGAGCGGGTCGCGGGCATTGCCACGATCGTGTCGTCGCTCTCTGTGGTCGTCGCGTTCGGCGTCTCGATCACCGTCGGCATCGTGTTCGGGATCGTGCCGGCCTACCGCGCCGCGCGCGCGGATCCAGTCGTCTGCCTTCGCTACGAGTGACGCCAATGACGCCTCGCACCTGCGTTCGCGCCGTCCTGCCCCTCGCCTGCGTGCTCCGCCTCGACGCGCAGCAGCCGAAGGTGCTGACCCTGCAGCTTCAGGACGCGGTCGCCGTGGCGCAGCAGCAGGGATATCAGGCACGCGCCGCCACGGCGGCGCGCGACGCGGCTCGCTACCGCGCACGCGCGTTCACGGCGCGGCTCTTGCCCCAGTTGTCGCTCAGCGGCGTGGTCCCGAACTACAGCCGGGCCATTATTCCCGTCGTGCAACCCGACGGCAGCACGTTGTTCGTGCCGCAGCACCAGACGAACGCGTCGCTCAACATGACGCTGTCGCAGAAGCTCCCCTTCACGGGGGGAGATCTGTTCGTGTCGTCGGCGCTGGCCCGCGTTACCGTCGCGGGCCAGCAGTCGCTCGAGACCTGGTCCTCGACACCGTTCTCGATCGGCCTGGCACAGGACATCTTCCGGCCGAACGTGGCCGCGTGGGACCGACGGGAGCAGGCCGCGCGCGCCGAGCTGGCCGACCGGCAGTTTCTCGAGGACATGGAGACCGTCGCGCTGCTGACGAGCGGAGCGTTCTTCGACGTCTACGCGGCACGCGTGGCGCTCGACAACGCGGAGAAGAACGCGGCGGTGAACGACACGCTCTACAAGCTCAACACCGGCCGCCTCGAGGTCGGCAAGATCGGCGAAAACGACCTGCTGCAGAGCGAGCTGGCGCTGGTGCGCGCGCGCACGACCCTCGAGAGTGCGCGGCTCGACTACGCGCGCGCCACGGACGGCCTGCGCCTGTCACTCGGCCTGCCCGCGGGTACGCCATTGGAAGTGGTGGTCAGCACCGTACTGCCGGACTTCGAGGCCGACACGACGCGCGCGGTGGCGGAGGCCCTGCGCAACCGCGCGGCGGTGAGCGAAGCGGCGCTGCAGGACGTCCAGGTGCGGCGCCGTGTGACCGAGGCGAAGCTGGCGAGCGGGGTCGGCGCCACGGTGTCGGCCAGCTTCGGGCTGAACGCGACGGCGCCGGAACCGAGCCTCGCGTATCAGCATCTGCTCGAAGCGCGGCAATTCGCGCTGGCCGTGCAGCTGCCTCTGGTGCAGTGGGGCGCCCGCAGAGACGGCGTGCAGGCGGCGGAAGCGGACCGCGAGCGCGTGGCGACTACGGCGCGGTCGACACTCGAGCAGATCGCCCACGACGCGCGTTTCGCGGCACTACAGCTGACCCAAGCCCGCCGCACGGTCGCGTTGCTGGCGAAAGCCGACACGGTCGGGGCGAAGCGTTTCGAGGTGGCGTACAACCGTTACGTGATCGGGCGTATCATGCTGGATAATCTCTACATCGCCCAGACGGAAAAAGACCAGGCCCTGGCGCAGTTCGTCCAGGCGCTCCGCGGCTACTGGGAGGCGTATTACCGGCTTCGCCTCCTCACCCTGTTCGATTTCGAGACCGGACGGGCGATTCGCCGCTGAGGCCTAGCGCGCGCGGATCCGCACGACTTGACCGATCCAGCCGTCCGAGCTGTCCCCGGTGCGCGACAGTACCTGGAGCGTCACCACGTCGCCGGGCTTCACCTTGCGGAGTACGTCGCGCAGCGCCGCCCGCGTGCGTGTCGGCACCCCGTTCACCGCGACGATGATGTCGGGACCGCCCTGGTCGTCGGCCGAGCGGAGGCGCTGATAGGCGGGGCCGTCCGGGGCGACGTCAGTCACTACTAGGCCGCCGCCGCGCTCGATCACGGGTTTGAGCCGCGGGTTTTGGGCATCGTCCTGGCTGAGCGGCTGGACCGAGATCCCCAGCATCTCCTCCTTGGTCGATGCGTTGTCACTCTTGAACTTGGAAGAGGCCTTCGTGATGTCGGTATCCGCCTCGTTGGGTGCGTGCGCCAGGCGCACCGTCATCGTCTTGCGCTCGCCCCCCTGGCGCAGCACGGTGATCTCCACCGCGTCGCCGGCCTTCTTGAAGGCCACCCTCTGCTGCAGCTGCGGCGTGTTGTCGACGGGCTCGCCGTCGATGGCGACGATGACGTCGCCGGGCTTGATCCCGGCCTTCTTGGCGGGTGAGTCGCCGTCAGTGTAGTCGTTCACGACGACGCCGGCGATCTGCTTCAAGCCCACGGCCTCGGCGTCTTCCTGATTCGCGTCGCGAATCTGGATGCCCATCACCGCGCGCTCCACGTGCCCGGTCTTGACCAGCTGGTCCATCACGGTGCGCGCCAAATTGATCGGGATGGCGAAGCCGTAGCCGGCATAGAAGCCGGTCTCGCTCGCGATCGCCGAGTTGATGCCGATCACCTGACCGCGGATGTTGACGAGCGGGCCCCCCGAGTTGCCGGGGTTGATGGCGGCGTCGGTCTGGATGAAATCCTGAATGGCGTAGCGTGTCTGCTGCAACCCGGCGAGCAGCCGGCCCTTGTTGCTGACGATGCCGGCCGTCACGGTGAAGGAGAACGCCTCCCCCAGCGGGTTGCCGACGGCGAGGGCCCACTCGCCCACGCGGGTCGAGTCCGAATTGCCGAACCGGACCGTGGGCAGGGTCCGGGTGTCGATCTTGATCACGGCGACGTCGGTGTTGGGGTCCGTGCCGACGACCTTGGCGGTAAACTCGCGCTTGTCGTACAGCTTCACGGTGACCTTGTCGGCGCCGGCGACGACGTGGTTGTTGGTGAGGATGTACCCGTCGGCCGAGACGATGAACCCCGAGCCGGAGCCCTGCTCGACCTGCGGCCGGCGCCGGAGGTTCGGAAAGAAGTCCTCGAACCCCGGTGGCAGACGCTGGTCCTGGGCGCGCTCGACGTGCTGCGACCGGATGAATACGACAGCGGGCTTCACGTGCTCGGCGACGGCGACGAAGGCGTCGCCCAGGTCCGCGGTCGAGTTGAGGGGGGGTAGGGCCACGGCCGGCGCCGCCGCCTGCGCGGCCGCAACGGACTCCGTCGCGCCGCTCCGTTTGGGCAGATCGAGTGTGGACGCGAACGCCAACCCGAACACGAACGCAATCGCCACCAGGGCCCCGAACTTCAACCAATCCCGCGTACGTACCGACATCGCCGTTTCTTCCGTAGGTAAGGGTTACTTCTTCTTGTCGTCGTCCACGATCTCGTAGTCTGCGTCGACGACGTTGTCTTTCTTCTCGGCCGTGGCGCCTTCCGGGCCGCCGGTCGGCGGCTCGGCGCCCCCCCCCGGCGCACCAGCCCCGCGCTGCGCCGCATACAGCGACGCGCCCGCGGCGGAATACGCCTGCTGCAGCTCTTCCAGTGCCCGGGAAATCTCGTCCCCGTTGCCGGAGCGGAGGGCCTGCTTCGCGCCCTCCAGGCCCTTGTCGAGCCGGCCCTTGAGGGATGCGTCGAGCTTGTCGGCCCACTCTTTCGTGTTTTTCTCCACCTCGTACACCAGCGAGTCGAGCCGGTTGCGCCGCTCGATGTCGTCGCGGCGCCGCTTGTCCTCGGCGGCGTGGGCCTCCGCGTCCTTGACCATCTTGTCGATTTCCTTGTCGGCCAACCCGGACGAGGCCTCGATCCGGATCTTCTGCTCCTTCCCGGTGGCCTTGTCCTTGGCCGAGACGTGCAGGATGCCGTTGGCGTCGATGTCGAACGTCACCTCGATCTGCGGCACCCCGCGCGGCGCGGGTGGAATCCCCGTGAGCTGGAACTTCCCAATCGTGCGGTTGTCGACCGCCATCTGACGCTCGCCCTGGAGCACGTGGATCTCGACCGTGGTCTGGGTGTCCTCGGCGGTCGAGAAGATCTCCGACTTCTTGGTCGGGATCGTGGTGTTCCGGGGGATGAGCACCGTGGTGACGCCGCCCAGCGTCTCGATGCCGAGCGATAGGGGCGTCACGTCGAGCAGCAGCACATCCTTCACCTCACCCGCGAGCACGCCGCCCTGAATCGCGGCGCCGATCGCCACGACCTCGTCGGGGTTCACGCCCTTGTGGGGCTCCTTGCCGAAGAAGCTCTTGACGATCTCCTGGACTTTGGGCATCCGCGTCTGGCCGCCGACGAGAATCACTTCGTCGATCTCGGTGGGCTTCAGCCCCGCGTCCTTGAGTGCTTGCTCCATCGGTGGAATGGTCCGTTTCACCAGGTCGTCGACCAGCTGCTCGAGCTTCGCCCGCGTGAGGGTGAGGTTCAGGTGCTTCGGTCCCGACTGGTCCGCCGTGATGAACGGGAGGTTGATCTCCGTCTGCATCACGGTCGACAGCTCCATCTTCGCCTTCTCGGCGGCCTCCTTGAGGCGCTGCAGGGCCATCGGGTCCTTGGAGAGGTCGATCCCCTGGTCGCGCTTGAACTCGCCCACCAGCCACTCCATGATGCGCGCGTCGAAGTCGTCGCCACCCAGATGCGTGTCGCCGTTGGTGGACTTCACCTCGAACACGCCCTCGGCCAGCTCCAGTACCGAAATGTCGTAGGTGCCGCCGCCCAGGTCGTACACGGCGACTTTCTCTTCCTTCTTCTTGTCGAGCCCGTAGGCGAGCGCCGAGGCCGTCGGCTCGTTGATGATCCGCACGACGTCCAGCCCCGCGATCTTACCGGCGTCCTTGGTGGCCTGGCGCTGCGAGTCGTTGAAGTACGCCGGGACCGTGATGACCGCCTTCTCGACCTTGTGGCCGAGGTAGTCTTCCGCGGTCTGCTTCATTTTCTGCAGGATCATCGCCGAGATCTCAGGCGGCGTGTAGCGCTTGCCCTGGATCTCGACCGAGGCGAGCCCGTTCGGCCCCTCCACCACCTTGTAGGGGACGCGCTTCGTCTCCTCCACCACCTCGCCCACCCGCCGCCCCATGAAGCGCTTGATCGAGAAGACCGTATTCTGCGGGTTGGTGACCGCCTGCCGCTTCGCCACCTGCCCGACGAGCCGCTCGCCATCCTTCGTGAATGCGACCACGGACGGGGTGACGCGCCCGCCTTCGGCGTTGGGAATGACGACGGGATCGCCACCCTCCATGACCGCCACCACCGAGTTCGTGGTGCCGAGGTCGATGCCAATGATTTTCTCAGCCATGACGAGTGCTCCTAGGTCCTAAGGTCGATGCGCCGGTCTAGTCGGTCGTCGCAGAAGCAAAGCCCGTGCCCAAGAAAGATGCCAAAAAGGCAGAGCGACGGAAGTGTTGCAAGGTTAGATTGCCTGCGTGATCCCGTACAAAGACGAGAATCCTACCGATCTGGCGCCCCTCTTCACCGTCGGCCTCATCGTAGTCAACGCACTGGTGTGGCTGGTGGTTCAGGGGGCCGGCCTGAACAGCGCGGATCTGGTCCGCTCGGTGTGCGAGCTGGGACTGATCCCCGGCGAGGTGCTGCGCACGGTGCCGCCGGGAACGGCGGTGCCCATCGGTCCGGGCATGCGCTGCCTGCTGACGGCGCAGCCGCACTGGTGGACCGTGGCGACCTCGATGTTCCTGCACGCGGGGTGGCTCCACATCATCGGCAACATGTGGTTCCTGTGGGTGTTCGGGAACAACATCGAGGACTCGATGGGGCACGCGCGGTTCGTGGCGTTCTATCTGCTGTGCGGGATCGCCGCCGCGCTCGCGCAGATGGTGAGCGACCCGCGGTCGGCGGTGCCGATGGTGGGCGCGTCCGGGGCGATCAGCGGGGTAATGGGGGCCTACATTCTGCTGTACCCGCGCGTGCGGGTGCACACGATCGTGTGGCTGGGGTTCTTCGTGACGACGGTGGCGCTGCCGGCGTACGTGATACTGGGCTACTGGTTCGTGTACCAGCTGCTGCTGGGCACGGTGGGCTCGCTGTCGCGCATGGAGGGCGGGACGGCGTTCTGGGCGCACGTGGGCGGCTTCGTGGCCGGGATGGCGCTGATCCGGGTGTTCGTGAACCCGGAGTACCTCGAGCGCCGGCGCTCCCGGGTGATCATCCTTCCGCGTGGTGTTTGATCGTCTTTCCTTCCACCACGAACACCACGTCTTCCGCGATGTTCGTGGCCAGGTCGGCGACGCGCTCGAGGTTGCGGCTGATCAGGAACAGGTCCATCGCCGCCCCGATGATGTGCGGGTCTTCCATCATGTGGGTGAGGAGAATCCGGAACACCGAGCGGTTCAGGGCGTCGACCGAGTCGTCGCGGCGGCAGATCTCGCGGCCCAGGGCGGCGTCGCCGCGCACGAACGCATCGAGGGCTCCGGAGAGCATGGCACGCGCCTGACGCGCCATCTCGAGCAGCTCGGGCTCGGGAGCGACCATGCGGGCGCCCAGCAGTCGCTCGGCCGACTGCGCGATGTTCACGGCGTGGTCGCCGACGCGCTCGAGGTCGTTGGCGATCTTGGTGGCGGCGACGAGCAGCCGCAGGTCCCGGGCCATGGGCTGCTGGGTGGCGAGCAGGTCGATGACGGTTTCCTCGATCTCGAGCTCGAGGGCGTCGATGGCGGGATCGGCCGCGATCACGCGGGTCGCGTAGTCGGCGTCCCGCTTGAGCAGCGCGTCGAGGGCGCGCCCCAGCGCCTCTTGGGCTTCGCCCGACATGGTGAGGAGCTTGGCCTTGAGCTCGGCGAGCTCGTCGTGAAAGTGTCGATGTGCCGCGCGGGGAGAGGCGCTCATCCGAACCGTCCCGTGATGTAGGCCTCGGTCCGCTCGTCCGCAGGCCTGGTGAACAGCTGCTTCGTGTCGCCGAACTCGATCAGGTGGCCGAGGTAGAAGAATCCCGTGAAATCCGAGACGCGTGACGCCTGCTGCATGTTGTGCGTCACGATGACGATGGAGTAGCTCTCCTTCAGCTCAACCATCAGCTCCTCGATGCGCTGCGTGGCGGCCGGATCGAGCGCCGAGCAGGGCTCGTCCATCAGCAGCACCTCGGGCTCGTTCGCGAGCGCGCGCGCGATGCAGAGACGCTGCTGCTGGCCGCCCGACAGGCTGGTGCCGGGCGCGTCGAGCCGGTCTTTCACTTCGTCCCACAACGCCGCCTGCCGCAGCGCGCGCTCCACCCGCTCCGGGATGTCGCGCTCGGGAGCGAGCGCGTTGAGGCGCGGCCCGTACGCCACGTTGTCGAAGATCGTCTTGGGAAACGGGTTCGGCCGCTGGAACACCATCCCAACCTCGCGGCGCAGCGCCACCGCATCCATGCCACGTGAGAACACCGACACCCCTTCGAGCAGGATGTCGCCGGTGTGGCGCGTGCCCGGAATCAGCTCGTTGAGCCGGTTGATGGAGCGCAGGAATGTCGTCTTGCCGCACCCGGACGGCCCGATGAGGGCGGTCACCGCGCGGCGCGGGATCGTGAACGTCAGCTCGAACAGCGCCTGGGTCGCGTCGTACCAGAAGCTGTACGCTCGCGCGTCGATGATGGGAGTCGGACGGTGGGACGGGCGCACGACTCTGACCCCTGTCACGAGTCCGGGATCCCCGGGCTTGCGCCCGGGGTCAGTGGCTGCGCGACCGTCCGACAGAGATGTCGTCATCCGAACCTCCCGGTAATGTAGGCTTCCGTCTGCTCCTGGGCCGGCTTGGTGAACAGCTCCTCGGTACGGCCCACCTCGACGAGGTCGCCGAGATAGAAGAACGCCGTGTAGTCCGAGACCCGGCCGGCCTGCTGCAGGTTGTGCGTCACGATCACGATGGTGTAGCGGCGCTTCAGCTCGTGGCACAGCTCCTCGATGCGCTGCGTGCCCGCGGGATCGAGCGAGGCCGTCGGCTCGTCGAGCAGCAGCACCTCCGGCTCGGGGGCGAGCGCGCGTGCGATGCAGAGCCTCTGCTGCTGGCCGCCCGAGAGGTCGAGCGCGCTCTTCTTCAGCCGGTCCTTCACCTCGTCCCACAACGCGGCGCGGCGGAGGGCGTGCTCGACGGCCGTATCGACCTCGCCGCGCGAGCGCCGCCCGTTCACTCGCAGACCCGCCGCCACGTTGTCGTAGATCGTCATTGTGGGGAACGGCGTGGGGCGCTGGAACACCATGCCGATGCGGCGGCGCAGCTGCACGGGATCGACGCTCGCGTCGTACACGTCGGCGCCGTCCAGCAGCACCGTGCCGGTGACCCAGCCGCCGTCGGACAGCTCGTGCATGCGGTTGAGGCAGCGCAGGAACGTGCTCTTGCCGCATCCCGACGGGCCGATGACCGCGGTGACGGTGTGCCCTGGAAACAGGATGGACACGTCCTTCACCACGGCCTGGCGGCCGTACAAGGCCGTGAGCCGCACGGCCTCGAGCTGGAGCCGGGCGTCAGCGGGCTGCGCCATGCCGCTGCCGGACGGCCGCGCGGGCGGCCAGCGCCAGGAGCAAGACCAGGCCCATCAGCACGAGCGCCGCCGCCCACGCCAGGCGGTGCCACTCGTCGAACGGACCGGTCGCGTACACGAAGATCTGGAGCGACAGCGTCTGCATGGGCTGCAGCACGTTGGTCGTGAAGTTCAGGTTGCCCAGCGCCGTGAACAGCAGCGGCGCCGTCTCGCCCGCGATGCGGGCGATCGCCACGAGGCAGCCGGTCACGATCCCTGCGAGCGCGGTGCGCGCGATGATCCGCAGCGAGGTGCGCCAGCGCGCGTAGCCGAGGGCGAGCGCCGCCTCGCGTAGCGAGTGCGGCACCAGGCGCACGATCTCCTCCGTGGTGCGCGCGAGCATCGGCACCATCAGCGCGGCGAGCCCGACGCTGCCCGCGAGCGCGGAAAAGTGGCCCATCGGCCGGACGAGCCAGGTCCATGCGAACACCCCGATCACAATCGAGGGCGTGCCGTTCAGCACGTCGGCCACGAACCGGACCACCCATCCGAGGCGGCCCGAGCCGTACTCGGCGAGATACAGACCCGTGCCGATCCCGATCGGCAGCCCGATCAGCGCGGCGACGCCGACGATGATCACCGTTCCGACGATGGCGTGCGCGACGCCGCCGCCGGTCTGGCCCGCCGGAACGGGGCTCCTGACGAAGAAGCTCCAGTCGAGGGAAGACGCGCCCTTGGTGACGAGGTGCGCGAGAATGAGCAGCAGCGCGAGCACGGCGACCAGGCACAAGCCGCTCACGACGCCCGTCATGAAGGCGCTCACCACGCGGCGCCGCAGCTGGCGGGCGCTCACAGGGCGCGGCTCCCCGCGGCCGTACCGCGGGCTACGCGCCAGATCATGAGCCGCGCCAGCGCGTTCACGACCACGGTGACGACGAACAGGATGAGGCCCACCTCGAACAGCGCCGACAGGTAGAGATTGGTGGTCGCCTCGCTGAACTCGTTGGCGATCGCGGCGGCCATGGTGTAGGCGGGCTGCAGCACCGACAGGCCGATGTCGTGGCGGTTACCGATGAGCATGGTCACGGCCATGGTCTCGCCCAGCGCGCGTCCCAGGCCCAGGATCACCGCGCCGATCAGGCCGGCCCGGCCGTAAGGCACCACGGCGGTCCACACCGCCTCCCAGCGCGTGGCGCCCATGCCGAGCGCCGCTTCCCGCTGGCTCGAGGGCACGGCGAGCAGCACTTCGCGCGACACGGCGGCGATGTAGGGGACGATCATGATGGCGAGGATCACGCCGCCCGCGAGCAGCGAGTTGCCGTAGAACACGCCCTGGAGGAACGGCGTCCACCCCAGGACGGCCCGCAGCGGCGGCACCACGTACGTGCGGAGGAACGGAATCAGCACGAAGATGCCCCACAAGCCGTACACCACGCTCGGGATCGCGGCCAGGAGCTCGACCAGGAACGCCACGGGCTGACGCAACCACTTGGGCGAGAACTCCGTCAGAAAGATCGCGACGCCCAGCGCCAGGGGCACCGCGAAGAG
>Ga0209239_1002459_pt1 | contig 11019 bp, 12 predicted proteins | sample GraSoi013_2_20cm_FD_185824 | JGI IMG/M metagenome (GOLD analysis project Ga0209239, IMG submission 185824) | Grasslands soil microbial communities from the Angelo Coastal Reserve, California, USA - Sample 10_02_2013_2_20cm (SPAdes) (version 2) | ecosystem: Environmental > Terrestrial > Soil >...
CGACGACGGCCTCATCGGCATCGGCTCGGGCGGTGCCTTCGCGCTGGCGGCCGCCCGTGCACTGGTCGGTCATTCCGATCTCGACGCCAAGGCGATCGTCACCGAGGCGATGCGGATCGCCGCCGGCATCTGCATCTACACCAACGACCACATCAGCGTCGAGACGCTATGAGTTCGCTCACGCCCACCCAGATCGTCGCCGAGCTCGATCGTTACATCGTCGGGCAGACGCGAGCCAAGCGCGCGGTGGCGATCGCGCTGCGCAACCGCTGGCGCCGGCAGAACCTGCCCACCGAGCTGCGCGACGAGGTGGCGCCAAAGAACATCATCATGATCGGCCCCACCGGCGTGGGAAAAACGGAGATCGCGCGCCGGCTCGCGAAGCTCGCCCAGGCGCCCTTCATCAAGGTCGAAGCCTCCAAGTACACCGAGGTCGGCTACGTCGGACGCGACGTGGAGTCGATGATCCGCGAGCTGACCGAGCTCGGCGTCACCATGGTCAAGGCCGAGATGACCGCCGCCGTCCACGAGAAGGCCGAGCAGCAGGCCGAGGACCGCCTGCTCGATCTCCTGCTGCCCCGCCGCGGCGACGAAGCGTACGCGAGTCCGTCGCTCGAGGAAGTCGGCCCCTCGTCGCGCGAGACGACGCGCGAGAAGCTCCGCGCCCAGCTCAGGGGCGGGAAGCTCGACGACCGGATGGTGGAGCTGGAGACCCAGCAGTCGACGATCCCCATGGTCGAGGTGCTGTCGGGGCAGGGCATGGAGGAGATGGGCATCAACCTGCGCGAGATGCTCTCGAACATCCTGCCGGCCCGGACCAAGGTTCGCCGCATGCGGGTCGGCGAGGCCCGGCGGCTCCTGGTGCAGGAGGAGGCGCAGAAGCTGATCGACCCCGAGGAGGCGGTGAGCCAGGCGATCCGCCGCGTCGAGAACTCCGGCATCGTCTTCCTCGACGAGCTCGACAAGGTGGCCGGCCGCGAGGGTGGGCACGGCCCCGACGTGAGCCGGGAAGGGGTGCAGCGCGATCTGCTGCCCATCGTCGAGGGCTCGGCCGTCACGACGAAGTACGGGATCGTCCGGACGGATCACATCCTGTTCATCGCGGCGGGCGCCTTTCACGTGTCCAAGCCCTCGGACCTCATCCCGGAGCTGCAGGGGCGCTTTCCGATCCGTGTCGAGCTTGACCCCTTGACGCGCGAGGATTTCGTCCGCATCCTGACGGAACCTCGGAACGCGCTGAGCCGGCAATACGTCGAGCTGCTTCGCACGGAGCGCGTGACGCTGGCCTTCACGGCGGATGCGATCGACGCCATCGCCGAGATCGCCATGCGGGTGAACACGGCGACCGAGAACATCGGGGCCCGGCGCCTCTACACGGTCATGGAGAAGCTCTTGGACGAGATCTCGTTCGACGCGCCCGACCTGCCGGGCAAGGAGCTCACGATCGACGCCGGCTACGTGCACGCGCGCCTGGGCGAGCTCACCCGCGACCAGGATCTCTCGCGGTACATCCTGTGATGGCGAGCTCGTGATGGACGAGGCGCTGCAGCGGGCCGAGATCCTGATGGAGGCGCTCCCGTACATCCGGGAGTTCCGCGGCAAGTCGATCATCATCAAGTACGGCGGCGCCGCGATGGAACAGGCGAACCTCAAGGCGAGCTTCGCGCTCGACGTGATTCTCCTCCACCTCGTTGGCATTCATCCGATCATCGTGCACGGGGGCGGGCCCCAGATCGGCGCGCTGATGAAGCGCCTCGGCAAGGAGCCACGCTTCGTGGGCGGCATGCGGGTGACCGACGAGGAGACCGTCGAGATCGTCGAGATGGTCCTGGTCGGCAAGATCAACAAGGAGATCGTCGGCCTCATCAACCATCACGGCGGGCGGGCGGTTGGCCTCTCCGGCAAGGATGCCAACCTGCTGCGCGCGCGCCGCCGGCCGCACCGGATGCCGAGCGGCGAGGAGATCGACATCGGCCTGGTGGGCGAGGTCGAGATCGTCAACCCCGAGCCGATCCGCCTGCTCGAGGAGAACGGCTTCGTTCCCGTCATCGCGCCGGTCGGCGTCGGCAGCCACGGCGAGACGTACAACATCAACGCCGACCTCGTGGCCGGGCAGGTGGCGGCCGCGCTGGGGGCCGAGAAGCTGATCCACCTGACCGACGTGCAGGGTATCAAGGACGCCGGGGGGCGTCTGGTGAGCACGCTGAGCCGCAAGGATGCCGAGCGCCTGGTGCACGACGGCGTCATCGACGGCGGGATGCTGCCCAAGGTGGAATCGGCGCTGCGCGCGCTGGAGGGCGGGACCGCGAAGGCTCACATCATCGACGGGCGGGTGCCCCACGCGATCCTGCTCGAGCTGTTCACGCGGGAAGGTATCGGAACCGAGATCGTTCTCTAAGGGGATCGACATGGACACGAAGCAGCTACTCGAGACGTCGGCGACCTATCTGATGGCGAACGTATCCCGCGCCCCCCTCGTGCTCGTGCGAGGCGATGGCATGCGCGTGTGGGACACCGACGGCCGCGAGTACCTCGACTTCGGCGCCGGCCTGGCCGTCACCGCGCTCGGTCATTCCCACTCCCGCGTGACGGGCGCCATCCGCGAGGCCGCCGCCACGCTGCTGCACGTGTCGAACCTCTACCACAACGTGCCGCAGATCCATCTGGCCAAGCTCCTCTGCGAGCACTCGTTCGCCGATCTCGCCTATTTTGCCAACTCGGGTGCCGAGGCCAACGAGGCGGCGATCAAGATGGCCCGCAAGTACGCCAAGGAGCGCTTCTCGACCGATCGGTACGAGATCATCGCCACCCACAATTCGTTCCACGGCCGCACGATGGCGACGGTGACCGCGACCGGCCAGCCGAAGTACCACCACGGCTTCGAGCCGCTCGTCCCCGGCTTCAAGCACGTGCCGTACAACGACCTGCGCGCCATGGAGATGGCCGTCGACAACCGGACGGCCGCGATCCTCGTCGAGCCCATCCAGGGCGAAGGCGGCGTGCACATTCCCGACGACGACTACCTCCCCGGGCTGCGCAAGCTGTGCGACGAGTCGGGGGCTTTGCTGATCCTCGACGAGATCCAGACCGGCGTCGGACGCACCGGTCGTCTGTGGGCCTACGAGCACAGTGGGATCGAGCCCGACATCATGACGGTGGCCAAGGCGCTGGCGAACGGCCTGCCCATCGGCGCCACGCTGGCGACGCGCGACGCCGGCAGTGTCCTGACCCCGGGAACCCACGGCACCACGTTCGGGGGCAACCCGTTCGTCACCGCGGTCGCCATCGCCAGCTTCACGACCGTCCTCGACGAGAAGATTCCCGAGCGCGCGGCCCGGATCGGCCGGTACTTGATGGAAGGCCTGCGCCGCATGGCCACGACGCGGCCCGTCATCCGCGCGGTCCGGGGCAGAGGCCTGCTCATCGGCGCCGAGCTGTCGGTGGCGGCCGGTCCCATCGTGGACGCGTGTCGAGAAGACGGCGTGCTCATCCTGAGCGCGGGCGAGAAGGTCGTCCGGATGGCGCCGCCGCTGATCGTCGAGGAGCGTGACTGCGACCGCGCCCTGGCCACGCTCGACCGCGCGCTCGCCCAGTGAGCCACTTCCTCTCGGCGGCGGACCTGAGCCGCGAGCGCGCGCAGCACCTGTTCGAGGTGGCGGCGGCGCTCAAGCAGGGCTGGAAAGCCGGCCGGCGCGGCGCCCCGCTGAGCGGACGGACGCTGGCGTTGATCTTCGAGAAGCCGTCGCTCAGGACGCGGGTGACGTTCGAGGTCGGGGTCGTCCAGCTGGGCGGCCGCGCGGTGCATCTCTCCGGTCCCGAGATCGGGCTCGGCACGCGCGAGTCGGTTCCCGATGCCGCGCGCAACCTCTCGCTCTGGGTCGACGGGATCGCCGCGCGGGTGTACTTGCACGAGACCGTGGAAGGCCTCGCCCGCCACGCGACGGTGCCGGTGATCAACGCGCTCAGCGACTTCGAGCACCCGTGCCAGGCGCTCGCTGACTTCTTCACGCTCTGGGAACGCGGCATCGATCTCGGCGCGATGCGCCTCGCCTGGGTCGGTGACGGCAACAACGTGTGCCACTCGCTGATCCTGCTCGGAGCGCTCTTCGGCACGACCCTCGTGGTCGCGACACCGCCCGGATACGAGCCGGACGCCCGGGTGCAGCAGACCGTGCGCAAGCTGGGTGGGCGCCTGACCGTCACCCACGACGCGCGTGAGGCGGCGACGGGAGCCGACGTCATCTACACCGACGTGTGGACGAGCATGGGCCAGGAGAGTGAGCGCGAGCGCCGCCTGGAGGCCTTCTCACGCTACCAGGTCAACGAGACGCTCGTCGGGTTCGCTCGAGGGTCGGTGCTCGTCATGCACTGCCTGCCCGCGCACCGTGGCGAGGAGATCACCGACGGCGTGCTCGACGGCCCGCACAGCATCGCGCTCGACCAGGCCGAAAATCGGCTGCACGCGCAGAAAGCGGTGATCCTCGACCTCCTGGGCGGCTCGCTCGACGATGTCTGACCCGAAGAAAGTCGTCCTCGCCTACTCGGGTGGGCTCGACACCTCGGTGATTCTCCGCTGGCTCATCGAGCGGTACCGCTGCGAGGTCGTCGCCTTCTGCGCCGACCTCGGGCAGGGCGAGGAGCTGCTGCCCATCCGGGAGAAGGCGCTCCGCACGGGCGCGGTGGGGGTCCACATCGTGGATCTCCGTCAGGAGTTCGTGCGCGACTTCATCTTCCCGATGCTCAGGGCCAACGCCGTGTACGAGGGCAGCTACCTCCTGGGGACGTCGATCGCGCGTCCGCTGATCGCGCGTGCCCAGGTGGACGTCGCGCGACACGAGAGCGCCGACGCCGTGGCCCACGGCGCGACCGGCAAGGGGAACGATCAAGTTCGCTTCGAGCTCACGTACGCCGCGCTGGCGCCCGAGCTTCGCGTGATCGCGCCCTGGCGCGAGTGGGAGCTGAACTCGCGTACCTCACTCCTCGAGTTCGCGCGGCGGCACGACATCCCGGTGCCGGTGACCGCGGACCGCCCGTACTCTACCGACCGCAATCTCTTCCACATCTCGTACGAAGGCGGGATCCTGGAGGACCCGTGGGCGGCGCCGCCCGACAAGATGTTCCAGCTGACCAATTCTCCGGAGGCGGCGCCCGACGTCCCGCTCGAGGTGCTGATCGACTTCGAGGCCGGCAACCCGGTGGCCGTCGATGGCGAACCCCTCGGGCCGGTGGCGCTGCTCGAGCGCCTCAACCGTCTCGGCGGCGAGCACGGCGTTGGCCGCGTGGACCTCGTCGAGAATCGCTACGTGGGAATGAAGTCGCGGGGCGTCTACGAGACGCCCGGCGGCACCATCCTGCACGTGGCCAGACGGGCGGTGGAGTCGCTCACGCTCGACCGCGAGGTCCTGCACCTGCGCGACTCGCTCGTCCCGCGCTACGCCGAGATGATCTACTACGGCTTCTGGTTTTCGCCGGAGCGGCGCGCGCTCCAGGGGTTCATGGACGAGGTCGCCCGTGACGTGACGGGGACCGTGCGGCTCACGCTGTACAAGGGCAACGTGACGGTGGCAGGACGGCGGTCTCCGCGGTCGCTCTACCGGACCGACTTTGCGACCTTCGAGGCCGACGCCGTCTATCGCCAGCGCGACGCCGAGGGCTTCATCAACCTGAACGCCCTGCGTCTCAAGATCCGCGCCCTGCGCGACCATCGGAGCTGACCGTGCGCATCGACGTGGCCCTCACGGCCCACACGGCGGGGGCGATGCCGCTCGCGGGTGTTTCCGTCCTCGTCATCGACGTCTTGCGGGCGAGCACCAGCATCATCACCGCGCTCATCAACGGCTGCGCGGCGGTGATCCCCGTGGCCACCGCCGAGGAGGCTCATCAGCGAGCGGCGGCCCTGCCCTCTCACACCGTGCTCATCGCCGGCGAGCGTCGCGGCGAGCCGCTGGCCGGCTTCGATCTCGGCAACTCGCCTTTCGACTTCACGGTCGAGCGGGTGAGCGGAAAGACGCTGATCATGACGACGAGCAATGGCACCCAGGCGCTGCTGGCCGCGCGCGGTGCCGCCGCCATCGGTGTCGCCGGCCTCGTGAACCTGGGCGCGGCGGCGATGTGGGCGCTCGGAGGCCGGCGCGACGTGACGCTCGTGTGCGCCGGCGAGCGCGGCGCGATCTCCCTCGAGGATCACGCCTGCGCCGGGCTCCTCGTGGATCGTCTCCAGCGGGAAGAGCCGGCCGCGGAGCTCAGCCCGACCGCGCGAGAAGCCCTCGCGGTCGGCCGCCGCTACGGCAAGGACGTGGGCCGGCTAGGCGAGGATTCCTCGTGGGCCCGTCACCTGACGTCACGAGGCCGGGGGCGCGATGTCGCGGCCTGTTTGATGCTGGACACGAGGACGGTGGTCCCCGTGTATCGGCCGAACGTTGACAACGTGGTCATCGGCTCCCGATAATGACTCGCGCTCGTGCATAGGGTGTCCGCGTGAACTTGCCCATCGGCCTCACGATCACCCGGATCGTCGCGGTGCCACTCCTCATCGTCTTCCTGATCTCGTCGTCGCGGGTCCATGCGGTGATCGCGGCCGGCATCTTCATCCTGGCCTCGCTCACCGACTGGCTCGACGGCGTGATCGCCCGGCGGCGCAATCAAGTCACCACGCTCAGCACGCTGCTCGACCCGATCGCCGACAAGCTGCTGGTGGCCGCCGCGCTCGTCTCGCTCCTGCAGATCGACAAGATCGAGGCGTGGATCGTCGTCGTGATCATCGGACGCGAGCTGGCGGTGACCGGGCTGCGCGCGGTGGCCGCCGGCGTGGGCGTGATCGTGCCGGCGTCGCGACTGGCGAAATGGAAGACGGTCAGCCAGTACGTGGCGATCACGATGCTCATCGTCGAGAAAGGGCTGCCGTCGTCGACGTTCCACGTCGCGGCCACCGCCGTGCTGTGGGTGGCGCTCGGCCTCACCGTCGTCTCGGCCGTGGACTACTTCTATCGCTTCTTCCGGAAGGCCGACTACCGCGCGATCGTCCCCGGCGAAGAACGCTGGTCGTGAGCGGCGTTCTCACTGTCGTCACCGCGTATCTCATCGGGGCGGTGCCGGTCGGCTTTCTCATCGCGCGGGCGTGGGGTGTCGGCGACATTCGTGCCCACGGCAGCGGCAACATCGGCGCCACCAACGTCCTGCGCACGGCCGGCCGCGCGCCCGCCATCCTCACGCTCGTCGGTGACGTCGCCAAGGGCTTCCTGGCGGTGAAGGCGGCGGCGGCAGTCGCCGGTGACCCCTGGCCGGTGGCGGTCGCTGGCGTCGCGGCGATCGCGGGCAACTGCTGGTCGGTCTTCCTCAAGTTTCGCGGCGGCAAGGGCGTGGCGACGGGGCTCGGCGTGTTCCTCTACCTGGCGCCGAGGGCCGTGGCGCCCGCCGCGCTCGTGTGGCTCGCCATCACGGTGACCTTCCGCTACGTCTCGCTGGGCTCGGTGCTGGCCGCGCTCTGCGTGCCGCTCGGCACCCTGATGCTCGGCTACCCCGCGCCTCGAGTCGCCGCGTGCGCGGCGGGGGCTCTCATCGTCATCCTGCGCCACCACGAGAACATCGGGCGTCTCCTCGCCGGGAGCGAGCGGCGCCTTGGCGAGCATCGGGCATGAGGGTGGCCGTCGTCGGCGGTGGCAGCTGGGGGACGGCGCTGGCGATTCACCTCGCGCGCGCAGGCGCCGACGTCAGGATGTGGGCGCGGGAGCCCGAAGTCGCCGAGGGCCTCGCCCGGAGTCACCGCAATCCGATCTATCTCACCGACATCGAGTGCCCGGCGCGGCTGACGGCGACGACCGATCACGTGAACGCGTTGCAAGGCGCCGAGCTCATCCTGGTCGTCGTGCCGTCCGAGTTCGTCGCCGCGACGCTGAAGGACTTGCCTCCGATTCCGGCCGCGGTTCCGGTGGTGTCCGCGACGAAGGGCCTCGACCCGCACCGTCACGTGCGCATGACCGAGCTGGTGGCCGAGCGGTTTCCCGCCGCGCCCATTGCGGCCCTGTCGGGGCCGACCTTCGCCCGCGAGGTCGCGCTCGGCCAGCCGACCGCGGCGGTGGTCGCCTCGCGTGACGAGGTGCTGGCGCGCCGTCTCCAGGGCTGGCTGGGCAACCGAGAGTTCCGGCTCTACACCAATCGCGACGTCATCGGCGTGGAGATGGGCGGCGCGTTGAAGAACGTGATCGCCGTCGCCACCGGAATCGCGGATGGGCTCGGCCTCGGCGAGAACGCGCGCGCGGCGCTGGTCACGCGGGGCCTGGCCGAGCTGACCCGGCTGGCCGTGGCGCTCGGCGCTCAGCCGGCCACGCTGGCTGGCCTCGCCGGCATGGGCGATCTCGTGCTGACGTGCACCGGGACGCTCTCGCGCAATCGCGCGCTCGGCATGGCGCTCGCGAAAGGGCAGAGCCGCGACGCGGTCGAAGGTCGGACGCGGATGATCGCCGAGGGTGCCCGGACCGTGTCGTCGGCGCTCGCGCTGGCCGCACGGCTCGGCGTCAATCTTCCGATCTGTGCGGAGGTCGGCGCGGTGTTGTTCCAGGGCAAGTCGCCCGGCGATGCTCTGGCGGCGCTGCTCGGGCGCGCCGCGCGTCCGGAGGATGCCTGAGCGTGTCCGAGCTGAGGAAGGACCCCGTGGTGGGACGCTGGGTCATCATCTCGACGGAGAGGGCCCGCCGGCCGTCCGACTTCGGCCCCGATCCGGTGCAGCCTCGCCTGGTGAACTGCGTCTTCTGCGCCGGCCACGAGGACAAGACGCCGCCCGAGATCCTGGCCGGCCGGCCCCCGGGCAGCGCGCCGAACTCGCCCGGGTGGTCGTATCGCGTCGTGCCGAACAAGTTCCCGGCGCTCCGCATCGAGGGCGACCTCGAGCCGAGCGGCGAGGGCCCGTACGATCGGATGTCGGGTATCGGCGCTCACGAGGTGGTGATCGAGAGTCCGGAGCACTCGATGTCGCTGGCGACGATGTCGACCGACGCCGTCGCCGAGGTGCTGCTGGCCTTCCGGGAGCGCGTGCTCGATCTGAAGAAGGATGGTCGCTTCCAGTCCATCCTCGTCTTCAAGAACCACGGGGAGGCCGCCGGCGCCTCGCTCGAGCATCCGCACTCGCAGCTCATCGCGCTGCCCATCATCCCGATCATGATCGTCGAAGAGCTGGCCGGCTCCGCCAAGCACTGGGAGATCAAGGAGCGCTGCGTCTGGTGCGACGTCATGCGCGAGGAGCGGCGCGGCCGCCGCCGGCTCATCATCGACCGCGACGGCTTCGTGGCCATCGCCCCCTTCGCCCCGCGCTTTCCCTTCGAGACGTGGATCCTGCCCACGCGTCACCGCTCGGCCTTCGAGGAGTCGGGTGTGGACGAGCTGCGGGCGCTGGCCGGTGTGCTGGGCGACTTCCTGCGTCGCATGAACCGCACGCTGCACGATCCGCCGTACAACTTCATGCTGCACAGCGCGCCGCTCCACGAGGCGGCGCTCGATCACTTCCACTGGCACCTCGAGATCATCCCCAAGCTGACGCGGGTCGCCGGCTTCGAGTGGGGCAGTGGCTTCTTCATCAACCCGGTGCCGCCCGAGGACGCCGCCACGGCGCTGCGCGAGGCCGCGTCGTGAGTCCGCGAGGCCCCGGCGCGAGGTAGACGGCCCGCGGCAGCGTGATACTATATGGCGCTGTCGCAGGAACCGGTGATGCGGGAATAGCTCAGTGGTAGAGCACGACCTTGCCAAGGTCGGGGTCGCGGGTTCGAATCCCGTTTCCCGCTCCACCCACTCCTCGACCTCAGTCCTCGTCTCACGGCGGCGTAGCCAAGTGGCTAAGGCGGAGGTCTGCAAAACCTCTATGCAGCGGTTCGAATCCGCTCGCCGCCTCCACATTTCTTTCCAGACGAACCTCGGGGGCGTGGCGAAACGGCAGACGCCGAGGACTTAAAATCCTCTGTCCGCGAGGACGTGCAGGTTCGAATCCTGCCGCCCCTACCAACTCCTTCCGATTCGTGCCTCGGTGTCGAGCGACGGCGCGTGTTCACGCGTGGGGATGCGATCTGATGGGTGTACGCTGGGTGCTCGACCACGTCATGGGAGTCACCGATGTCCAAACTGGCGGCCAATGAGGCGCGAAGAGTGATCCACGCGGTTGCCGTCGCTGCCACCGGGCTCGCGCTCGGCCTCGCCGTTGCCGGCTGCGCGACGACCACCTCGACGAATCCGACCTCCACGACGGTCCCGGCTTCGACGACAGCCCCGGCCGTCTCCACGGGCGGGGACGTCGAGCGCTGCCAGACGGCCGGCGGTATCTGGCGCAACGGCATGTGCACGACGATGGGCGGCGGCGGGTACTGATCAGGACTTCGGGTCGAACGTCGGCAGCGGGCTGCCGAGCATGAAGTGGACGATCCCGAGCGCCTCGTGGATCGTCTCCTCCATCGTACGCCGTGACGCCCACCACCGGCGCGCGTCGTACGCTTCCCACGACGTGGGATAGACAAGCGCCGGAATCCTGCGCTCGTAACGCGAATTCCAGATCACGCGTACCCTCCGCGTGGCCGACGTCACCAGGATCACGCGGCGGAGGCCCTGCTTCGTCGCGAAGGCGAAGTCCGCGGCCAGCTCCTGCACCGTGTTGTCCACCTCCTGGGAGAGCGTGACGACGGCGGCCTCCGGGACGCCGACGTGACGAAGGACCCGCACCGCGCGCTCCTGGCGTGACGGCTCCCCGCTGACCTGTCGGGCGACGGAGATCGCATCCCGGCCGCGGGCGACCACGACCCGTGGGGCATAGCCGAGGCGGTAGAGCGACGCCGCCTCGAGCTCGCGCACGGGCGTACCCCCGTCCAGGACGAAGATCGCATCGCTCGGCTGCAGCGCGTCGGTCACGACCAGGGCAGCCCCCAGCGCCGGGATGCCGAGACCCACGGCGACCAGGGCCACGAGCACGGGCACCAGCACCGCCCACCATCGAAAACGTCGCAGGCTCATTGGAAAAATGAGGCTCGGCGGGCTATCTTACCT
>Ga0209239_1002460_pt1 | contig 11008 bp, 10 predicted proteins | sample GraSoi013_2_20cm_FD_185824 | JGI IMG/M metagenome (GOLD analysis project Ga0209239, IMG submission 185824) | Grasslands soil microbial communities from the Angelo Coastal Reserve, California, USA - Sample 10_02_2013_2_20cm (SPAdes) (version 2) | ecosystem: Environmental > Terrestrial > Soil >...
TGCTTCTGGCGAAATCATTGGCACAGCTTGGCTGGGTTGTCGTCGAAGGTCAAGAACAAGAACGTGATTAACATTGGGCGCGGACCAGCTGTGATAATGGGACACATCGCAGCAGTTCGCGGCCTTTGACGGCACCTGCGATGATTAGACCCTCGTTATGCCTTTGGTACTTCCAGCGAACGCGAAAGCAAATTCGCGCGTAACTGGCACTATTTCACCAACAATCCGAATCGCGAGTGGAAACGCCTGTTTTGGACAGCTATCCTGAATGTTGCAAGAAAGTCTGCATATTGCAACCGTCCTCTCGATCTAACTAGCGTGAGATGAAGATCAAGTCCACAAAATGGTGGGTCTTATTTTCTTGCGCAGCTGCATTGGTGTGCGGGCTGGTTTGGCGGTTTGTACCAAGCTACGTAACCAGTCCCAGGGAAACCCGGGAACGCGTTCTCCTGCAAGATTTGTTTACGATGCGTGCGATTATCAGTCAATACACTCTCGACAAGCAAAAGCGGCCCCATTCACTCGACGACCTTGTGGCAGCCGGATATCTCAAGGAAGTGCCTGTTGACCCGCTGACCGGACGAAAAGACACGTGGGTTGTGAAATGCTCTAGTGACGGCTCGGAAGCCGGTATCGTGGACATTGACAGTGGCTACGGCAAAACAAGCAATGAAGGAACTCGCCCGGAGCCCTGCCGTTGAGGGTAATCCCGTTCGGCAGAAATTCGATCGGGGCGATTGCCTAAGATATACTTCCTGAAACTTCAGCTGCTTACAGATTGAGGACTCTCCGAAATGGCTGTTGGCGTTCGCACTCAGGACCTGCGCAAGGTCTATCACTCCTCTCCTCCCTTAGGCGCTGCTGGCGGTTTTATTGCGCGTGCGGATGCAAAAGGCGGAAAGCAGCAGAAGACCCAAATTCCGGCCCTCGATGGACTTTCGCTTGAGATTCATCCCGGAGAGATTTTTGGTCTTCTTGGGCCAAACGGCGCGGGCAAATCCACCACGGTCGGAGTCCTGACCACGCGGGTGCGGCCAACCTCCGGTCAAGCCTGGATTGGCGAGCACGATGTCTGGAAGGAACAGGTCCGGGTCAAGTACCTGATTGGGGTTGTGCCGCAGCGTCCCAATTTAGATTTTTCTTTGACTGCCCGCGAGATTCTGGTTTTTCACTCTGCCTACTTCGGAATTGGATCGAAGCAAAGAAATGAGCGCGCCGACAGGTTGCTCGAGAAGTTCAAACTCACCGAGCGCGCAAACCAGATGGTGCGCGCCTTTTCGGGAGGCATGATGCAGCGGCTTTCCATTGCCCGCGCCATGATGCACGATCCGCAAGTCCTATTTCTCGACGAGCCCAGCGCTGGGCTAGATCCTCAAACCCGGATCCTCCTGTGGGAGATCATTCGCGAATACCACCAGGCGGGAAGAACTGTCCTGCTGACCACCCATAACATGGAAGAGGCCGACGCGCTGTGCCAGCGCTTGGCCATCATCGATCACGGCCATGTTATTGCTCTGGATACGCCGGCGCAGTTGAAGGCATCGATCCCCGGGGGATTTCTGCTGCGCCTTCGTTTTGGGAATCAGACTGCGGAACTGGTTCAGCGGTTACAGTCGCTGGCTGGGGTCCGGGAGGTGCGCGCGTCGGACAGCACGGGTGCCGACGTCTATGCAGACCGCGGCGGTTCCCTCATTTCCGAAATCGCGAACCTGGCTTCGAATTTAGGCGCGGAATTGTCGGACGTTCACATTTCTGAGCCGAGTTTGGAAAATCTCTTCCTGCACCACACCGGAAGGAGCCTGCGCGATTGAACTGGAAAACTTTTGGCGCGATGCTGGCACGCGACGCCCACGTAGCGCGGCGCAATGCGATTCAACTTTTCCTGCAGACCTTCCTGCAGCCGTTGCTCTTTGTTTTCATTTTCGGCAGGGTGATGGTTGGGAGCGGTTATCTGCCGCCCGCGTACAAAAGCCTTCTGCTCCCTGGCATTATTGCGATCAGCATGGTCTTCACAGGAATTTGGGCGGTGGCCATGCCGCTCATTGCCGAGTTTCAGTGGACCCGCGAAATCGAAGACCGTCTGCTCGCCCCGATTGGCGTTGGCTGGATCGCGATCGAAAAAGTCATCGCCGGAATGCTGCAAGCGATAGTCGCCGGACTGATTGTGATCCCGCTAGCGTGGCTCGTGCTTCGACCCGGAGTTGAGATCAGTATTGCAGCACCGTCGACTTTCGCTGTGATCATTGTGCTGGTAGCAGTCTTCTCCGCATGCGGAGGGCTGGCCTTGGGGTGCAGCATCAATCAACAGCATATTGGGCTGATGTTCGGCATGGTGATTACCCCAATGATCTTTTTTGGTTGTGCTTACTATCCGTGGAGCGCTCTTAAAACCTTCCCCATCCTGCAAAAAGCTGTGCTCATCAACCCGCTGGTGTATGCGAGCGAAGGATTGCGCGCCACTTTAGTTCCGCAGTTCCCGCATTTGTCAATAACCGCTGTGCTCATTGCGCTGCTTTTCTTTGACATACTGCTGCTGGTTGTCGGGCTACGGCAGTTCGAGAAGAAGGCGGTGAGTTAGCTTATGTGGGCCCAGGCTCAGTTGCCCTTGGCCTCCACATTCTCCGCCGCTTGCTTGTAAGTTCCGAACTTTTTAGCGACTGGCTTAAGCGTCGGATAAAACTGCACAAAGCTGTGTTCGACTGCAGCATGGTCTTCGTGACATTGCCAGCAAGCGGCTTTGGGATTGACGCTGGCAGATTTGCCGTCTTCACCAAAATTGAAATACGCCCACTTTTCGGGAAAGCGGCTCTCATCCTTCACTTCGACGCCCATGCCCATGAAATCAGTTTGAAAGTGGCCGGTCTTATTGATGGAACCTCTGCTCTGCGATCCTCTTTCTTCGACTATGAACATGGTCTTGTCGGGCCATTTCCCAGATTTGAGGAACGACTGGTAAGCCCACTGCGGCACGAAGACGTTGGTGAACATCTCGTGATCGCCAGGCGATGGGCTGTAGTTCATGCCCAGACCGGAAGAAAGGTAGATCCACTCGCGATATCCGTCAGGACGAAGGAGTTTATTGTCCGCGGAGTATCGCGGCATGGCGGGAGACGCATCATCAGTTCTACCCGCCCGCACAAATCCCAAACACACAACAATTGTGATTGCTGATATCAGAGACCGTTTCATCTTGTGAGCCCTCCGCGTTTATTTCTGCTTTAGTTTAGTGGAACGTAGTCGAAAACCTTGCTGGCATTCGATTAGACGAGAGCAGAACTCAAAAGGACAGCAGGCCAGCCTGCTCTGCAACGTGCTCGGAAAGATCCCGTCAGGCATCCTAGAATGGTGATCTAGTCTGCAGGAGGCAGCAAATGAAAGAAGCCAGCCAACGGATAATCTGCAAGTTAGTTCTAATAGTGTTGATGGCGGCGGGCACGGCCTTCCCCATTTCCCGCGCAGCGGCACAATCGCCCAACCCTGGCAAATCCGCCACAAATTCAACTTCGTCAGCCCCTCAAAGCCAGAATTCCGATCTGGAAGCCATGCGGGCAGATTTGAAGAAGATGCATGTGATCCTCAATCAAATGCAGACCAACCTTGCATTCGTGACCAACACGAACGACCCGCTCAAACATCAATTCGAGCTGGAGGTTGAAATGTGGCAGGTGCTGCTGAACCAGATGGACAGGCGAATCGAAGAAGTGGGGCGCCGGGAACACAATCCAGCGCCCTAATGTGAGATGCACCGATGCCGGCGAGACGCCGGCGCTACCCTCGCTTAAATTGCCTCTCCGCGTTTGCGGAGAAATGCCGGCACGTCGAGATCCTCCTGCTCGAAGTTGGCGATCATAGCGCTGCGCATGGTGTCGAGTGAAACCACCTCTGCTGTGCTCGCGGACGCCTGAGGCGCCGGTTTTTGCTCCATCACCATCGGTGGAGGAGCTGGTTCGGAATCAGACTCGGGGTCGAAAAAATCGCGCGAAGCCGAAAAGGTGGTGCGCGATTCCTGCTGGCGTCGCCGAGTGTCCGAATCTTTGAAACCGGTAGCGATGACTGTGATTTTCACGGCATCTTTTGTTTTCTCATCCAGCACGGCGCCAAAGATGATGTTGGCATCTTCGTGGGCGGCGCTTTGGATGATCGTGCAAGCTTCCTGCACTTCCGCGAGTTTGAGGGACGTCGAGCCAGTGATGTTAATGAGGATGCCGCGAGCGCCATCGATGGCTCCGGCTTCGAGCAGCGGCGAGGCAATGGCCTTTTGAGCTGCCTCGGTTGCGCGGCGCGTCCCGTTGGCGCTGGCTGTACCCATAACTGCGTAGCCCATTCCCTGCATGATCGCCTTCACGTCGGCGAAATCACGGTTGATGATCCCGGGAATGGTGATGATGTCGGAAATACCCTGCACGCCCTGGCGCAGGATATCGTCCGCCACCCGGAAGGATTCGAAGAAACCTGCGTCCTGGGCAACGCCGAGCAACTTTTCGTTGGGGATGACGATGGTCGTGTCCACCGAATCCATCAACTCGGAGATGCCGCGCTCGGCCTGCTGCATGCGGCGTTTGCCTTCGAAAGCGAACGGCTTGGTGACAACCGCGACCGTGAGCGCGCCCATTTCGCTGGCCAGCGAAGCAATAATAGGAGCTGCGCCAGTGCCGGTGCCGCCACCCAGGCCAGCCGTGACGAAGACCATGTCGGCGCCTTCCAGCGCTTCGATGATTTTGTCGGAGTCTTCGAGCGCTGCTTTGCGCCCGACTTCAGGGTTGGCGCCGGCGCCCAAGCCATTGGTGAGTTTGACGCCCAGTTGGATTTTCATGGGCGCACGCGACATCCGCAATGCTTGCAGATCGGTATTCGCCACCACGAACTCGATGCCTTCCATACCGGCATCGATCATGCGGTTTACGGCGTTTCCGCCGCCTCCACCCACACCGATGACCTTGATCTTGGCGTCGTTGCGGGCCTCTTCGTTGAAGCTGATGCGAATGTCGGTTTCTTTTTTCATTTACTCCACCTGAAGTGAATTTGCTTACATTTAACCCCGGGGGCTAAAGCCCCGGTATTTCAGAACTCATCGGCACGGCTAAAGCCGTGCCCTTCCCAAACCTCAGCCTCCAAATGCCGTGCCCTTCCCGAACCTCAGCTTCGAAAAGCCGTACCCTTTCAAAACTCGTGTTCCTTGCCTATCCAAATTTCTTGTTCCCTTAGCTATTCAAATCTCTTGCCCTTGCCTAATCACTTCCACCACTAAGCGCCTTTCTTCACAAACAACGCTGCCAGCCGTGAGCTCCAACGATCGTCCTGGCTGCCGCGCGCGAGCCGGGCACGATGTCCGTAGAAAACCATGCCGAGCACGGTGGCGAATTCCGCCTCGGCCAAAGTGGACGGCATTTTGGCTAGGGGCGTCGGCCACGACAGGCGGACTGGCCGGCGCAATACAGATTCCGCGACGTCCTCGATGCCGGGCAGACGCGAGGCGCCTCCAGTGAGCACCACTCCTCCGGCGCAAAGGTCGAGTGTTCCCGAGTGGCGCAGATTGTCACGCAGCATTTCGAACAATTCGCGAGCCCGTGGTTCCAGGATTTCTCCCACCATACGCTGCGAAATGAGGCGCGAAGGGCGGTCGCCGACCGACGGGACCTCAACTTCATTTGCTTCGGGAATGAGGGTCACGATGGTATTGCCGTAAACTTTTTTGATTTTTTCCGCCTCGGCAAGAGGAGTGCAGAGGCCAACCGAGATGTCGCTGGTGAAATGATCGCCGCCGACTGGGATAGCGCCGGTGTGGGCGACTGCGCCGTCCTGGAAGACGATAATGCCGGTTGAGCCCGCGCCCACATCAGCGAGACATACGCCCAACTCACGTTCATCGGCGCGCAAGACGGAATCGGCGCAAGCCAGCGGCTCGAAAACTGTGTCGTCAACGTGCACGCCCGCACGATTCACGGCGGTGACCATGTTTTGAGTGGCGTTAGCAACTGTAGTCACCATGTGCACCCGCACTTCCAGGCGGGTCGCCATCATGCCGAGAGGATCGTGCACACCAGCTTGATCATCCAGAATGAATTCTTGCGGCAGCAGGTGCAGGATTTCGCGGTCGGCGGGGAGAGCAATAGCCCGGGCTTTGTCCACGGCCTGACGAATTTCGTCGCGGGTAATTTCTCGGGGGCGGGTTCCGAAGCTCAGGCCGCCGTGGCTATTCACGCCGCGTACATGCGATCCAGCGACGCCCAACAGCGCGTGCTCGATCGGAGCGCCCGCAACGTCCTCAGCCTCTTCCACAGCCCTTTGAATTGAGGCTACCGCTTTATCCAGATCGACGATAATGCCCTTGCGTGAGCCACGCGACTCCGCTACACCATGACCGCGATAGCGCAGGCCGGCATCGGTTATCTCGGCCACCAAAACGCAGGTCTTGGCGCTTCCAACATCAATTGCCGTGAGTAGATGCTCGTACTGATTCGCCATATCTACGGATGTTCCTGTTCTTTGGCAATCGACGGGCTCGGCGTCTTGGCCGCTTTCGCCGCTTGAGTCGCCGATCTCGAATATTTTTTGGACGCCCCGGTTTTTGATACCCATGTTTTCTTCCGCGACGGCTTTCGATGCCAGGACCTAACCGTTCTCTTCTTTTCAAGCGCGGCTACCGGCCGTGGGACCAGAGCTGTGGGACTCGTCGTAAGGCGCGTAGTCAAGGCTGCCGGCTTCACTCCGGCCGCCATGGCAGCTTTCGCCGCGGATCGTGAAAGCGGCGATTGCTTGATCGCGCCATTCAAGTCCGGATTGACGATGATCTGGCGGTCGTAGCGCAGATCCACCGACTCCACCTTGTCGAATTGCTGCCGCCACTCCCGGACATGCCCGACGTAAATTTTGTAGCGATCCAAATAATTGGAAGATCCCAGGTGGATAAGAACCTCGCCCTCGGGATTATTGGTGAGAACTTTCACATCGTCGGGATCGGATAGGTCGACCTCGCTGAGGTCCTGGGAACAATGTGCTCCGCCGGAATCAAGTTGACTGAGCACGCTTTGATAAATCCTCATGCGCGGGATGCGCGTGGAGAGCGGCTCGCCTGAGTTGATTCCCAGAATTACCGGAAACGAATACTTCTTCTTGTTGGGCAATTCCATGAGAGTGCCCACGCCGTCGACCAGAAGAATCCGGGATCCGACACGGGCGAAGGCCACTGGCGTGCGTTCGTGGATCTCGATCTTTAATCGGTTCGGAACAAATCTCATTACGCTGGCTGATTCCACCCACGGTATTTGCTCCAACTGTTTTTTCCGCTGCGCCATGGGCACGAAGAAAATATTGCGGCCAATATCCCCTCCGATTACCTCCATGACTTGCGAGCGGGTGACGTTTTCCAGCCCGGTGATCTCGATGTGATCGCTGGAGTCCACGCGAAATCGCCAGGACCGTTCGCCATAGTGGTAGACGGCCGCGACCGCCACGCTACCGAGGAACATGACGACCAATACGATCAGTGTCGAGGTGAGGCGGGTAACTGTTTTCTTCGGGAGGGAACCGCGGCGGACCGAGACGCGCTTCTGTCCACGCAGGAATGGAGATTCCTGTTCCGCGTCCAAGTCGAGCAGTCGCGCGTCATCCAAATCCTGGCGCGTGGGCTCATCAGACTGCGGGTACAATTCTTCCTGCGAGATGGTGGGACCGTTTTTCCTCGCCATCAACCAGGTCAGTTGTCGTCAGTGAATCGCCAGCGGGTTCACTATAACTGCTTTTCACGAATTGAGATAGAGAAAATTTGAGTCAGTTTTGCACAGAAGGGCAGGTGGGTCCGAAGTCATCCGATCTTGGGGGATAGATTCCGCGATTAGATCGCTCCGTCAGCAGCAACCACTGGAACGTCCGGCAAGTTGATTACGAGATTCTGCCGCGGACAGGCAACCACTGCACGGTTTGCGAGCACGCGAATCTTTTCAGCTTGTACCCGGGCCAGAGCGGCTTCGCGGTGGGCCATGGCGGTTTGCAAGACGGCCAACCGAGTCTGAGCAGAAGCTGTGGCGGTTTGAGCATAGACAAGACTGGCTTCGCCTCGTCCGAAGATCACCTGGGCGAGTACCGCATAACACATGCTTTGGCTTGAAATTCGCTGTACCGTGGCCATCGTGCGGTCGGCAAGACGGAGACCCCAATCGTTCCGGCCACCCACAAAAGAATTACTCAGAAAAAGTGCAGCTACGCCGACCGCCACCCAATATCGTGTTTTTTCGGAAGCCATACGCCACTCCGTTGTCTTTCCCGGAATTAGACGGACGACCTATAAATTCGTCACCCGACCTCTATAACGGCATAATAGCGTCCGGACGGGGGGTAGTTCCTTGCGGGATTGATTTTCATTGGGGAATCGCGACGGATTTAGAGACATCCAGCGATCTCGCCTCCAGCGTCTCGAGGATCATCGGCCCAAGCTGAGATACGCTACCCGCCCCCAGAGTCAGGACCATGTCGCCTTCCTCTGCGCCTGCGGTCACTGATGTGGCAGCATCTTCAAAAGAGTCGACATACTGTGCCGCCGTAGTTCCCTTCTCGGAGATTTGGCGGGCTAGCGCCTCTCCTGTGATCCCTGCAATGGCAGACTCGCCGGCTGGATAAATATCAAGGACGAAGAGTGAATCGGCATCTTCAAAAGCCGTGGCGAACTCGTCCATCAGGGATTGAGTACGGCTATAACGATGCGGCTGGAAAACGACGTGCACCTTGCGGTATCCGCATTCGCGCGCGGCTGCGAGCGTGGCGCGAATCTCGGTGGGATGATGTCCGTAATCATCAATCACACTCACACCGGCTGCGGTTCCGCGTAACTGGAAACGGCGGTCCACACCTGCGAAGCTCGCGAGGGCAGTGTGGATCTGCTCCACGGGGACGTCGAGACCAACTCCCACGGCAATTGCTGCGGTCGCGTTCAGGATGTTGTGGACACCGGGCACATGCAGTTCGAAGGCTCCCAGAGTTTCGCCCCGATACGTCACGTGGAAATGGCTGATGCAAGATTTCTGGTCCTGATTGCGTTTGGGCTTCTCCAGCTTGATCTGGAAGTCTGAACCTCGCCGCGTGCCGTAGGTCACCAACCTTCGCTGAATTTGGGGGAACAGACGGCGCAGGAGTGGATCGTCATTGCAGGCTACCACCATGCCATAGAACGGTAACCGATCCATGAAGTCGAGGAAGGCCCGCTTCACGTCCCTCATGCTGCGGTAGCAGTCCATGTGCTCGCGGTCGATGTTGGTCACCACGGCCAGGATCGGCGACAGCTTTAAGAAAGAGCGATCGCTCTCGTCGGCCTCGGCGACCAGATATTGTGATTTGCCAAGGCGCGCATTGGAGCCCATCGCGTCCACCCGCCCGCCAACCACGACTGTGGGGTCGAGTCCGCCGGCAGCCAGCACGGCCGCCACTATGGAAGTGGTTGTGGTTTTACCGTGCATACCGGCGATGGCGATGCCATATTTCAGGCGCATCAGTTCCGCCAGCATTTCGGCGCGCTGGATCACGGGAATGTGGAGAGAACGTGCCTCCACGATCTCGGGATTGTCGGAGGACACGGCGGAACTGGCTACTACGACTTCCGCACCAGACACGTTCTCCGCACGATGCCCTTCAGAAATGGTTGCGCCCAGCGTGGCCAGTCGCTGGGTGACCGCGGAACTTTTCAAGTCGGAGCCGGAAATCTTGTATCCCAGATTGATCAACACTTCGGCAATGCCACTCATGCCGATGCCACCGATGCCTACGAAATGAATGCGTTGTAACTTGGCAAACATAAATTCCTGGCGCGGATCAGCCGGCTACAGGCGAATTCAACCTTCTTCAGTATCTACGTGTTCATTGATCTGATCTGCGGATGTCTCTTCTAACCCTGCTAACCGCGCCGCCAGTTCCGCGATATCTCGCGCGGCGTTTGGGTGTGATAGCTTTCGCGCGGCATCGCCCATCCTCCGCAGACGTCCGGGGTCTTTCAGCAGCGAGCTTACAGTCTCGACGAGCCATACCATATCCAGCTTGGTTTCTTCCAGCAAAATGGCAGCTCCGGCCCGCTCTAGTGCCTGGGCATTGACCCGCTGATGATCATCCGCAGCGCGCGGAAAGGGAACAAAGATGGCCGGCTTCCCTGCCGCGGTTATTTCTGCCACCGTGCTGGCGCCGGAGCGGCACACCAGCAAATCTGCGCGCGCGAAGAAAGCCGGCATGTCGTTGATGAACGGATACACCTCAGCCGGCACGGATGCGCGCTGGTACGCGGCTTGCGCGTCATTATAGTCGCGCTCGCCGGTCTGGTGAATGATGTGGATGTCGGGCACTTGTTTCAGCAACTCAGGCAGACACTGAATGATTGCTTGATTGATGGCATGCGCCCCCTGGCTTCCACCAAATACGAGCAGAGTCGGCTTCGAGTTTCCTGTACTTGACGCGATCTCAAAAAAAGCCTGCCGGACTGGCACACCAGTAACCACGGAACGCCGGAATCGCTCTCTGGTCTCCTCGAAGTGCACTGCCGCTGCGGAGACCCAGGGGCCGATCAGGCGATTGGCAAGGCCCGGTACTACGTTGGGTTCAAATGCCAGCGTCGGAATGCGCATGCGCGCGGCGGCGAGCATGGCAGGACCGGAAGCGTACCCGCCAACACCGATCACTACGTCAGGACGAAACTCAGAAAGGATTCTCCGCGATTCCCACACTGATCGTGGCAAATCGAAAATAGTTTTCACGCGCTTAGTCAGACTTACGTTTTTCAGCGCACCCACTTCGATCAGGCGCAGCGGGAACCCGGCAGCGGGTACAAGGCGGTTCTCAATACCTCGCGAGGTACCGATAAATAGGACTTCCGCTTGGTATCGCTGTTGAAGTTCTTGTGCGATGGCAAGGGCTGGGATGACGTGTCCGGCCGTTCCGCCCCCCGCCAAGATGGCTCGCATGGAGTGAATATAAACTACGGCGCGAGAACGGAGAGCGGCTGCTTCTGGAATTTGGCGGGCTGCGCCCGCCG
>Ga0209239_1002464_pt1 | contig 11007 bp, 10 predicted proteins | sample GraSoi013_2_20cm_FD_185824 | JGI IMG/M metagenome (GOLD analysis project Ga0209239, IMG submission 185824) | Grasslands soil microbial communities from the Angelo Coastal Reserve, California, USA - Sample 10_02_2013_2_20cm (SPAdes) (version 2) | ecosystem: Environmental > Terrestrial > Soil >...
GACCTTCAAGCTCAATACCATGAGCCAGATGTCTACCGTTAGCCAGGGCCATCTTCCGGGACCGGAAGGGTCACTGCTCAAATTACAGTGGAGCGAATTAAATCAGCGCCTGGTTGAACTGGCCTTTGAACTCGAAGGTCCCTTCTCCAGCCTGGCCCCTGACTCGGTGGACGCCCCTTTTGAAGGCCGCTGGCAGTATGAGTACCTGCGTGCGAGAGGCAACACCATTGAAGCGGGCACCAGCGAAGTGCAGCGCAATATCGTGGCTGAGCGCGTGCTCGGTTTGCCGCATGCCTGAGGACTGAGAACGAACAGCTGACCTTTGGATCTTAGACAAAAGATTTAATGTGAAAGAGGATCTAGAAACATGTATCTGGCTCTCAGCGACGAGCAAAAGATGCTGGCGCAAACAGTCCGCATGTTTGTCGAGAAGGAATTGCCCTCTGCTAAGGTGCGGCAGATTATGGCGACTGAAGATGCTTTTGATGAACGACTCTGGCAGAAGATGGCCGAGCAGGGCTGGATGAGCTTGACTGTGCCGGTCGAATTTGGCGGGTTGGCCGAGTCCTGGCTCACTGTTGCGGTCTTGTTCGAGGAATTGGGCCGGGGAATGGTGCCTGGCCCGTTCCTGGCTACGGTAGGGCTGGCGGCCCCACTGCTGGCAATGGCCGGGAGCGCCGAGCAGAAAGCACGCTGGCTGCCTGCCATAGTGGAGGGGAAGTGCCGAGCTAGCGTGGCTTACATGGAGCCCGATGCCAGCTACGAGCTCGATGCGATGAGTACAACAGCAAGCGAAGTGAGCGGCAAATATACGCTGAGCGGCACCAAAATGTTTGCCCTTGATGCCGGCGTGGCCGATATGATTATCGTGGCAGCCAAAGATGAAGGAAAGGTGGGCCTGTTTCTGGTGGAGAAGGGGGCCGAGGTTCTGACGGTGGAAATCCTGGGAGGCATGGATTTGAGTCGGCGCTTGACCCGCATCAAACTGAAAAATACGCCGGTCGAGAAGATCAACGGTTGCGATGATCCTCGTCAGACGCTGGAACAGGCCTTGAATTGCGCCAGTTTCGCGCTAAGCGCGGAAGGCGTGGGTGGGATGCAGTGGATTCTGGATACGGCTGTTGCTTATGCCAGGTCTCGTGAACAGTACGGGCATGTGATCGGCAGTTACCAGGGGGTAGCTTACCCGTTGGTGGACCGGGCCCTTGACCTGACCAGCGCACGCTCAGCCGCCTACAATGCCGCTTACGCCTTAGACCAGCGGCCGGATGAAATTACTGAGGCGGTGAGCATGGCAAAAGCGCTTGTAAGCGATAGTTACCGACAGGCCGGCTATACCGGGGTTCAGACTCTGGGCGGAATTGGCTTCACCTGGGAACACGACATGCAACTCTATTTCCGGCGTGGCAGCGGAACCTGGAGCCTCTTTGGAGACCCAAACTGGCACAGGGAACGATTGTTGAAATCCATCAAGATTTAGCAAGTTATAATGTCGTGAAGAAGCGTCCAGCGTTCTTGATGTTCTTGTAGTCCTCATTGAGGCCATAACGCATGTTTGGACCAATGATAATGTCGTAGACGCTGAGCAATCCGTCGTACACCACAACTCCCCTGTAGGGCAGCAGTACCGTTTTGACGCCTATTGGCAGCCGTGACTTGGGAAGTAGTTCTTCCAGATCAGTGGTCAGGCCGAGTACCCCAAAGGCACTTGGTGGCGAGGTACTGTGGAGAAAGATGGTGTATTTCTTGAGGTGACGGAGAACTACAAATGTACCGCTGATAGAGCGTGTCCAGGCGTCCACTGTCTTCTGCTCCTCGCCCGTCAGGGTGTCGCCATGAGTAGTCAGAAAGTCCTTTATCAGCGGCCAGGGCTCGTAGATCGCCTCCCGGCAAGCATACTTAACCTGCCATGGCTCGGCAAGGAAATCGGAGAAAGACAGAGCTGGTGAAAGTACCTCACGTCGCTGCCCCGCATAGTAAAGCAGTCTCATGTAGAGTGTAATGAAATAGTCGGCAGCATCTGCAGAGACACGCATGCTTTCTCCTCCCTCAAGTAAACTCACACCAGTATACATCTGATAGAGGTAGTTTCTCAACGGGTGGCCGTCAAATTTTGCGTGAGAAAGGTCAGGCGACCCAAAAGAATCGCCTGATCCTCCTTCCCTCCTTCTCGTGGTGGTGAAACAGAGACCTTCAAACTCGTTCCATATATTCCCCGTTCTCGGTATTGACGCGGATCAGGTCGCCTGGGGAGATGATGGGGGGGACCAGCACAACCAGACCAGTTTCAAGTCGTGCTGGCCCCTCCATTGTGGCATGCCAGTAGTGACCAGACATCTCGACATCCTTTACGCGCATCACGACCGACGCAGGTAAATCTACTCCAACCGGCTCGTCATTGAGCAGGAGCAGGTCGAGTTGCAGATCATCAACAATGTATTTGCTTGCCTTGCCAAGCGTCTCAGCAGGGAGCATAATTTCATCCGGGGTGTCGGGATCCAGGATGGCGGTATCCACGAAGTGGTACAGCTCACCATCCCAGTACGCAAAGGTCACCGGGAGGCGTTCAACCGGGACCAATTTGAACTTGGGCCCAGCATCCAGCGTCCGTTCAATGATTGCGTGTGTACGCAGGTGCCGCAGCTTCAACCGTATATTGGCCTTGCCACGCCCCTCTGTGACGTGTTGCCAATCAAGGACAATATAAGGCTCCCCCTCGATTTCGAGCGTGAGACCTTTTTGCATTTCGTTCGACGAAATCATGAAGTACTCCTCTTATGCGATGCATAACATCTCTTAATAAGTTCTGTTCCCTACAGATCTTCTTAAAGAGAATACGTTGGGTGAGGAGCAAAAGTATGACAGCTTTGCAAAAAATTGACGGGCGCCACGTCTGGATGGGGGCTTTCATTCAGCAAGGGGAGAGAGGCGCGTGATGGCCTCCCTCCCCTTTCATCGAAGGGGATAGTGTATTATTGAGCGCCACTGACTTCCCAGACCTGAGTTCCCCAGTTGATGTGGGCGGGTGGCTTGGTCTTGGGCTGTGTGGCGACCTGGGGCACGGTTAGCTCCGCCGCCATCCATAGATCTCTGCCGTTCGGATCAAGGGCCGACCAGGAGTAGTCACCCCAGCGGCACTGCTGTGGGAAGCCCGCAGCGCAGGAGAACCCGATGTCGGGACCCGAGCCGGTGGCGGTGATGTGAGCGCCGCCAAAGTGCACACCGCTCTCTGACGTACTAACGACGTAGCCAGTGCTGGGATTGAGGGTCGGGCTGGTGATGGAGAAGGCGATCCCTGTTGTGCCCTCATAGGTCTGCGTGATCGCGGGATAGACCAGAAATTCCCCTTTTACGGCCACATAGCCCTGCGCTTTGAACGATGCGCCGGCGATCACGCCGTCGCGATCCACTCTTGGCTTTAGCTCGAACCAGGCGGCTCCGTCGCGCGTCTGCGGATCTTTATCAACGATGACAGCCGAATCCAGCGCACCCAGCAGGTGGCCGTTGATGAATTGCACTTGCTGCATGCGGCTATCGTTAGTAAAGGTAGCCAGCGAGAGGCCATTGGTGGTGAGCGCGGGGACCGGTGCTCCGTAGATTTCGCTGGTGATGATCGTCGCACTTAGCTTCGGCACACCGCCCGAGGTGACGTTACCTGTATCGGAGAGCGCCCACAGGCCGAGGAGCTTCTCGATCGTATTGGGGATCAGCTGCGCCTCGTCGGCATAGGGGAACGAGTTCAGCAGGTACTCGACGTTCGAGTCGCTGTTGGTAATCGCGGGCTGCAAGGCGGTGACGCCGATGCCACCCAGGGTGAGGTTATCGAACTCCGCAAAATTGACAGTCGTTGCTTCTTTCACCAGCTGGGACTTCGAGATGGCAAAGAGGGTAGTGCCCGTCTCCAGCGAGAAATCTTTTCTACCAAACTCGTCCGTGGTGATGTACACGTTGTTCTTGTCGATGCCCAGCTTGGGCTGGTCGCCAAAGCAGGGGCACTGCCCGGCAGCGTTGTTGGGGAGGGTCGTGTCAAGATGGTACACAGCTGCTTGCAACTGCTTATTCACGACGAGCAGATCGGTATGGTTGGGGACGAGGCTGTTCGTGTAGACGACCACGCTGAAGAACCATGCCTGCGTGGTGGTGTCGTAGTAGCAGCGCGGGTCTGAGATGTTCAAGGTGGTCGGTTCGCCAAAGAAGGTATTCAGGTCGATCTTAGAGCTGACCAGTGTCCCGTTGGGGGTGTAAAAGGCGGTCACATCGTTGATGATTTCGTTGACCACCCTGGTCTTGCCCAGGAAACCGACGCACAGACCCTGGTCGGGCGGCTCAAGGATGAAGCCGTTGGCATTAAAAGTATCGACGCCGTTCAGGCCCTTGAAATTGTGCAGCAGCTTGCCTGGCCTGGTACCCACGTCGGCTGTATGAGGGGCATTCCCGTTGGCGGCGGAAGCATGGATGGCGGCAGCGTTGCTCTTCTTGAGTATGGGAGTCACAAACACCTTCAGTTTGCTGTTCGTATGCGCTTGCAGCGGAACTTGCGCATGTACTGCCCTGGTCGTAGTCAGATGCCGACCTGTGAAGGTAGTAACGGCAGGGCCGCTGGCCCGGGTTGATGCATCACGAGAGACCATAGAGATCGCGAAGGCGCTCACGATGGCCGCGATGGCGACGAGCGAGAGAATGATGCGAAGCCTGGTATGCGAAGAGATGGGCATAAAGAAGCCTCACTTTCAAAAAATACATCGACACTTTTGTAGAAATATATGTGGACCCATAAAGCTCACTGGCACACATGATGTAAACAGGCATATTTAGTAGAACAATTATGGCAGATATGGAGGGAGAGTAGAAGATTGAAGCCGTAAAGAAGTGGTAAAGATCCGGTGAAGATTCAGGGGCATCCGTTAACATTTCAATACATCGAACTTGATTCCACACCATAGAGACTTCAAGATGATGGGTGCACGCTCTAGCCTCCTACCTGGAATGGCAGGAGGCTAGAGCGGATAGGTACTGACGAGCGCTGGCAGGCGAATTAGGTGCCCACCTTAAAGATAGATGAGAAGATTGTCTGCCCTTGACCATCTGTCTCTGCAGGGGCATAGTTCAGCACACCGCGGTAGAGGCCAGGTGTCCACTGCCCAGATGGAGGGTTGAACGTGATCGTGAGGTTCTGCCCAGCTTCCAGCATGTGCAAACGGGTCATGGTTAAAGCTTTACAGGGGGCAAGTGTCTGCCACTGTCCGTTGTCCTGCGACCCCGGCACCATTTGCAAGAGGATCACCGTACACCCACTCTGATGATCTGCGAAGAAAATGGCCTGGTTGGTCTGGTTGTGGAGGGTGAAAGTGATCGCTTCGTGGGCAGACTGAGGCACTGCATCGACATGCAGGACGACCGTACCACGCATGGGCTGAGGAGCAGGTGGTGGTGATGGCAGGCGTGTGGGTACCATCGTTTGTAAGGTGCTCGTTTTCACGAGCTGCACGCTCCCAGGAGTGCCAGTAAAGCCAGATTGTGAGCCAGAGCTGCCGGCGGCGTTTTGTCCACAGCCCGTCAAGGGTAAGAGCACGAGCATACTTACGGCCAAACAGATCATCAAGCGATGCTGAGGTCTCATCATATATTATCCATCCCCTTCTTTGGAACGTCTCTTTTATGCTTCTTTCCTCAAGAAACGATTGTGTTGCTTAGAACAGGAGACGACGGAGGATTCTTGAAAGTTCCCGGCTAGTGGATTTCAAAGTGGATGACCTACTGCGCATTACGTATTTCTATAGAAAATACATTTTTGTTCATATAAATAATGGATGAGGCAATATAAATACTTGACGCTGCAACAACTACGACGTATACTTGGTGCGGGGGAGACAAGCAGACCTGAAGGGGGATCACTGTTGGTAATGGTGAAGTCAGGCTGTATTGGATAAAATGAGAAGTTTTACTTCAAAAAGGAGGAAAGCACAATGGCAGTCAGTCCAGTAGAGGTGGAGAAATTTCTCAAGGGAGTTGATTATCCCGCGAGTAAAGAGGATCTGGTCAGCCATGCTGAGAGGCAACTACAAATTCTCCCACGTGTGATTGAGATTCTCAAGCAGTTACCTGATCAGACTTACGATGGGCCAGTTGCCCTCGCCAAAACGGTTGGTGAAATTGACCGTAGATTAAAAAGTCCAACTTAGAAGTCGTTAAGAAATAACTTCCCGTCTTCAAACCAGGGCTAGCAATCGTATTACCAGTAACGCGGAAAGTTATTTTTTAACAAGCCCTTAGATCACGCTCATCACTGGCAAAGGGGGGGATCTGCTCCTGGCAAGGAAGTCTTTCTCCCCTCCGATTCCATCCATGAAGGAGTAATATTCATGCCAGGTTACCAGACGGGTTCCAAGGATCAGGAAGACAACATAGTACCACCACCTGAGACGTTTCAAACCCGGCGTTCCCAGTGGCCAGACAACCTTCTCGCTCAAAACTCAGGTCGCCTCCTGGATAGAGCTGATAGTGTAATTTACTTCATCGTTGGCGTTTGCTTCTTCCTTGCAGCTATCATGGCTCTCACCTATACCTTCTGGGCTCTTGGCGTCTCGATCATTGAACTCCGAGCGTTACCAATGAATCAACAGCCGACACAAGGAGCACAAGCCATCATTGAGCTTGTTTCCGGTCTTCTCCTGGTCCTTATCATTATGGAAATGCTCGGCACGGTGATCCATTACTTGCAAGTGCACGCAACTTCCTTACGGCCATTTCTCTTTATTGGCATCATTTCTGCCACACGTAGCATTCTCTCAATTGGCGCCAGGCTTTCCGTTGAAGGTTTTAGCCTCAGAGAAACCGACTTTACGCATGCCATGATCGAGCTCGGTGTCAGCGCCGCAGTCATCCTTGCCCTGGGTATTACGCTCAAACTTCTTAGTGGAATGTTTGAGGATGGCGAGTCAAAATAGTGGTGCGCCAGCAAGCTATTTGCTACTGTGTGTACCGCGAGGAAAAAGTGATCGATGTTTTAGTTGCACCCATACAAACAGCCGGGGAAGCACGACCACACAAAGCACAGCAATCCAGAGGGCTACGCTGCTCGCAAAGAACCTTCCGAGCAACAGCGTCCCGAGCCATCCACCGCAGAAGGCAGCTAACGCTCCAATGGAGAGCATGGCGGGCCACTTTTTTCTTCCCCACGATGAGGGCCAGAACTTTGCTAGAACTGCTAGCAGGCCGACCAGCAGGCCGAGCAGGAGCCAGAAGCAAGAGAGAGCAAGCATCATAACCCTCGTTTCATGAACCTGGAAGCAGCACTTTATAGAGGACGCGGAAGAGAGTTAGAGCATCACCGAGTATTTGCGTCAGGCTGTGGCCTGTCGCTACCTCGACATGCTGGAAGATACCGAACTCGACAAAGTCATATGGGCGATGGATGCGGGCAAGTGCCGCAGCAAAAGCTTGCGACTCCGTGATGGGAAGCGATGAGTCATCTCTCGAGTGCAGTAAGTAGATCGGGGCGTGAACCTTGTTGATGACCGAACTTGGCGAGAGCGTGTTGAGTAAGGCATGCAATTGTGGTGAGAGAGCCGCCATGTTTTCATGTACGCGACCCGGTTCATCGCCTTCCAGCAAGTGGTAGGCGGCAACGGCAGGTGGTGACATCTGCGCAAGCTTGTTGCTTGTGAGTGGCTTCCCGCCAGGAATGAAGGCGCTCACCAGGAGCGACCCATCAAGAGGAGGGAGTCCATCGGACATCACGTTGGCCAGTACCTGGAGTGGATATTGCGTTGGATACCATGGAACCAACTTACCATCTACGATGATGGCCCGCTGACCATAAGCACGAAGAACCGTTTCTGCATTAAAGTAGGCGCCGAAGAGGACGATGAAAGAGATGCGATCTCGAATGCGTGTATCGGCGGCGGCAAGATAGGCCAATGTCCCACCACCGCTGAAGCCTCCAATGCCGATTCGATCAGCTCCGACTCCTGGCCAGTGAGAGAGGAAATTAAAGGCCTGGACAACAGCATCGCTATCGACTGCCGAGATATCGTTGTGCATGAGAGTAGGGGTCGTGATATTCTCTACGACGATACCGACGTGGGCCAGAGCCAGGGAGAGATTGATAAGCTGGGGCACATTGCGGTTATCACCAACTCCAGGAATAATGACGATGCCTTCAAGGGCACGAGAAAGTGGTGGCGCAGGCGTCGCAGGCTCGTAGATGTCCAGGTAGACAGTTCCCCCACGCGAAGGTACTGTCTTCTGAATGTGCCGTACAGGTTCCTCGAGAAGGTTCAGCGGTGCAGGCTGCGAGGCGCTAATTACCGCTGCTACCAGAAACGCCGTGCGCGCAGTAGCGCGTCCCGCAGGCGTTACTGACAGAAACAGACCGGCTCCAAAGAGCAAGGCGAGCGCGGTCCGTGCCGCTACGACACCAAACGTGGAATTGTGCCTGTTTCCTGGTTTGCCAGGCACAGGCTTTTGACTGGAAGTTGAGATCGTTCTGTTTTTGCTCAACGGTTGCTCCCCTGATGTCGCGCCCGAAACCGACGCACGCGCATCAAATTGGCGCAGGAATCTTCGCACCAGCGCCGGTTCTGATTCGCGCTTTCATCATTATATACCCATCGACAGTCAGGATTCTCACAGGAAAACGATTTTTCTTTGATATACGTGTGGAGAGGTGTAGGCGTCGATGTCAACGTGAGGGGCGATGGCATAGTCACACGTTGCATCGACGCCGGCCCCAATACCGATGCTTTGACAGGCAACTTTAACGAGTTATGTGCGAAAAGACGATGTGTTCTAAGGTATTGGCGAGCGATAGTTCATCCAGCGTTGCCAGGTTACTCAAGAAAATGATCGTGACCCTATCATCAATGAAGCGCCCGATATAGGTCCTGAAGCCATCGATTCTCCCATCATGCCAGATCAACCGATGTCCTTGCACAGGTGAATTGGTAATGAACCACCCATAGCCATAGCCTGACCCCACGTACTGCGATGCAGGGGCATAGGGAGTAAACGCCTCATCAAGCGTCTGCTGCGAGACCAGCGTGTTTGTGTAGAGGGCTTGATCCCAGCGATACATGTCTTCCATGGTCGTCTGGAGAAGTCCCGAGCCGAAGAGGAATGTCCACTGTGGGGTAATAGGCCACTCGAGGGTCACGGCATTGACGCGCCAATCTGCATAGCCAACCGCGTGATCAGGCAGGGAGAGATAATTCTGGTCGAAGCCCGTGTCCTTCATTTGCAAAGAGTCAAAAATGGACTGCTGCAAGAACTTGCTGTAGGGCTCGCCTGATGCCCGCTCGACGACATAGCCTAGAATCTGGTAGCATACGCTACAATAGTCGAACTGGCTGCCGGGTGTAAAGGCCAGGGAGACCCCGTCGTAACTGGCAATCCATGCTTCAGGGGAGGCGCCTGACAATTGTGAATTGTCCAGTTGCGGAATGCCTGAGGTATGTGTCAACAGGTTGTGGATCGTCAATGGTTGCCATGCCGCGGGACAATTTTCAAGGTAGGAGCAGAGACGATCGCGCACGTGCAGTTTGCCTTGCTGCTGCAAGATGAGGATCGCCATGGCGGTAAATTGCTTGGTGGTGGAGCCAAGATAAAACCTGGTATGAGGTGTGTTAGGTACACCCTGATCCCAATCGGCCATACTATAGCCCTTGCTTAAAAGCACCTGGCCATGTTGTGCGATCAGTACTGAGCCGCTGAATTGCTGGTGTGCGGACATATTCGCCAGTAAGCTATCTACCTGGGGAGCAATCAGCGCGGTTTGTGCAGTAGGATTTGCTTGCCTGGTGGGCTTTGGCTGATGTTTGTGGGTGTCGCCAGCAGCGGCAAGTGTTGATTGGTGCGCGTGTTGAGCCGCAGGAGGTGTCCTCCAAGCTTGCCAAGCTGCAGCCAGCAGAAACAGGATCAGGCTTGTGATTACCAGCAGGCAGATGGTTAACACGAGGTTCTGCCTTCCCAGGCGTTGTTTAGTGAGCTTTAGTACTGGTAATAGAAGAGTTGGCGTTTCTTGATCGTTTATCATTGTCTTTTGTTTCTCCACACTTTAGAGAGACAGATAGACGCTTTTAGAGATCACACACACAAAAAGTAGGAGGATAGGCAGTTGAACACATTCTTTTTTCTCATAAACCCCATCCATTAAAGTATAAAAATATTTACCACCACTAGAACCATTGTTTCCAATGACTACAAAGAGATTGAAGACCCTACTTTTTGTTAATAGTGCAACTGTAGAGTAATACCGGACAAAGGGGAAGAAAGAAACGGTGGTAATCTGGTTAAGAATTGGTTATGATTAACCACAAAATGAGGAATGAATATTTTTGTATAGCTAGTAGAGGCTAATGGATACAGCGCATCAGATTGTAGCCGATACCTTTCGCCGGGAAGCAGGTCGCATTCTCGCTAGCTTGATTAGTTCCGTAAAGGACTTCGAGCTGGCAGAGGATGCGCTGCAGGAAGCTATGCTCGTGGCGCTCGAACGCTGGCCTGTAGATGGTATCCCTCGCAATCCGAGCGCGTGGATCACAACTACGGCACGGCACAAGGCTATCGATCGCCTGCGCCGCACGAGCACATTGGCACGCAAACAGGTGCTGCTACAGGAACTTGTCGAGCGGGAAGAGCAGAGAGGAACAGAGGAGATGGAGGATCGAGCGATCCCTGATGAGCGCCTCAAGCTAATGTTTACCTGTTGCCACCCGGCGCTGTCGTTGGAGGCACAGGTGGCGCTGACGCTGCATACACTGGGGGGGTTATCTACGCCAGAGATTGCCAGCGCATTCCTGGTCCCGTTGCCAACGATGGCACAGCGCCTGGTACGAGCCAGGCGCAAGATACGGGATGCGGGTATTCCTTATCGCGTGCCAGAGGCAGGAGCCTTAGAGGAACGTGTCGACGCGGTACTCTCTGTGCTCTACCTCATTTTCAATGAAGGGTACACGGCCACATCCGGGAATGAGCTGATTCGACGGGAACTTTGTGACGAAGCGATTC
>Ga0209239_1002465_pt1 | contig 11000 bp, 8 predicted proteins | sample GraSoi013_2_20cm_FD_185824 | JGI IMG/M metagenome (GOLD analysis project Ga0209239, IMG submission 185824) | Grasslands soil microbial communities from the Angelo Coastal Reserve, California, USA - Sample 10_02_2013_2_20cm (SPAdes) (version 2) | ecosystem: Environmental > Terrestrial > Soil >...
CCGCCACTGACCACCGAAGCGGCGATCACCTCGGTCGCCGCGCAGATCGACCGTACCGGTGAGGTACCGGCGAAGACGTCCACCACGGTCGCGTTGGACTTCGGCTGCATCACCATCGACGACGACCTCAAGCTGTACCTGTTCGGTACGCCCGGCCAGGACCGGTTCGGCTTCATGTGGCACGACCTGTCGCAGGGAGCGCTCGGTGCCCTCGTCATCGTGGACGCGCGCCGCATCGACGACTGCTATCCGGCGGTGGACTACTTCGAGAAGGTACGCCTGCCGTTCGTGGTGGCGGTCAACATGTTCGATGGCGAGCTGACCCACGAACTCGCGGATCTGCGGTGGGCACTGGCGATCGACGCCGCGATCCCGCTCGTCACGTTCGACGCGCGCGACCGGTTGTCCGTACGGGACGCGTTGTTGGCCGTACTCCGGCATACGCGCGCCCGGGTGGAGGCACGTAGCAGGTAGCCGCCCTGCGCGGACCGAGCCGGCAGTACGGCTCGGTCCGCGCGGCGGCTTCGTCGGCTCGGTCCGCGGCGGCTTCGTCGGCTCGGTCCGCTACTTGCCGCCCCAGTCCCGCGGGAAGCCCGGCATCTTCTGGCATCCGCACGTGGAGAAGAACAGCGGCGGCATGCCCGGGGTCAGATAGTCGGTCAGCGTGTCCGCCGTGATGATCGGCTGCGGCAGGATCCACTCCTTCGGTACCGGCTTGCCGGAAAGGATGTACGTGGCCGCGATGAGCGCCGTACGCCACTGGTACACCGGGTACGTGGGGGCGATGCCGGTCAGCTTCTCCTTCTGCCACAACGCCAGGAAGTCCTGCTGGTCCTCGCCGGTCAACGGCGGCACCGGCTTTCCGGCGTCCTGGAACGCCTCGGCCACCGCCACGCTCGCGAACCCGGCGTCCAGCCAGACCCCGTCAATCCTGCCGAACCGTTGGAGATAGTCGCCGACAATCGTCTTCGCCTTCGCCGGGTCGGCGTTGTTGAACTCGACGCCGACGACGTCGACCCCTTCCCGATCGAAGATCACCTTTGCCGCCGCCCACCGGTTCTCCAGTACGTCGACGCCGGGCAGGAGACGGATCGCCAGTACCTTCCCGCCCTTGCCGGCCTTGAGCGCGATGAACTCCGCGGAGTCCGCGCCGAACGCGTACCCGCCGATCGGATGGATGAACGTGACCGGACAGTCGGTGGTGACGCCCCGGTCGAACACAATCACCGGTACGCCGGTCTGACAGGCCCGTTCCACCGCGGGAGTCAACGCGGCCGTCGTATTCGGCGACACGATCAGCACGTTGCAGCCCCGGGTCTGCAGATCCGCCAGGTCGGAGATCTGCTTGTCGTCCTTGCTCTCGGCGTCGACCACGGTGAACTCGCTGATCGCCGGGTGCAGCTTCGCCTCCGCCTTCATCGTGGTCAGGCCGGTGACCCGCCACGGGTTGCCGGTACCGGCATTGGACAAGCACACATGCCACTTGCCGCGCTTGGCGTACCTGGCGGTGTCCACCATGGTCGGCTGGATCATCTGCAGCCACGGAGTGTTCGGGTCGCCCTGCGGAGCGATCCGGCGCTGGGCCATCTGGCGGTCGAAATCGGCCTGGTTGAAGAACTTCGACTGAGGAGTACGGGCAGCGGCGCTCCGTCCACCGTCGGGCTGACCGGTACTGGCCGGCTTGGTGGAGCTGCACGCGGCAGCCGCCAGGGTGACCGTGGCCACCACGGCGGCGGTGAGCACCGTTGTGCGCCTCGACATGAAATACCACCTTTCAGAACCCGATGAGCGTCGCCGGTACGCCGTAGTCGCGCCGGCTGTAGTGAACAGCTGTCGCGCAGCAACGTGGCGAACCAGAAGAGACCGAGCAAGGCGGACAACGCCGATGGGGGGCAGGGGCGCGGTCAACCGTGGCGATCGTAGTACCCCGGCCGCCGGTGGGAACCGGTCGCGCAGGCATCACTTTGGCGACCTTCGCGGCGGGGTGGTCGGCCGCTCAGCGGCGGGCGCGGCGGCGGCCGGCCGCTTCCCGACGGGGCCGCTTCCCGACGGGGCCGCTTCCCGACGGGGCCGGACCGACGCGCGGCGGGATCGCGCGGCGCCGGTCAGGACCGGGTTTGCGGGGTCGGCGCCGGGCTGGCCGGAAGCCTGGTGCGCTGCCCATGCGGCTGGAGCACCTGGCACCATTCGATGTTCACGTCCTCCGGTGCGCCGAGCATCGACACCCGGTAGCGCATGACGACGTCGAGCCAGTCGTGGGTCAGGCCGCCCCGCCCGGGATCCCCGACGAGTACCCGGGCGCCCCGGCTGGCCGCCCGGTCCAGGAAGGCGCCCAGCCGCCGTATCATGAACGGGCTGTAGAACACGTCGCCGGCGAGTACCACCTCGGCGTCCCCGCCGTCCCCGCCGAGCAGGTCGCCGTAGCACGGCTCCACGGGTACCCCGTTGGCGTTGGCGTTCAAGGCGATCGCGGCGAGCGCGTACCGGTCGACGTCGTTCGCGACCACGGTCGCGGCACCGGCCATCGCCGCGGCGATCGCGACCAACCCCGACCCCGAGCACACATCGAGGACGCGGCGCCCGGCGACCAGCTCGAAATGGTCCAGCACATACCGCGCGAGCGCCTGGCCACCGGCCCACGCCGACGCCCAGAACGGCGGCCAGAACGGCCCCACCACGGTCCGGTACGCCGATGCCTCCATCCGCGCGCGGTACGCCGTCACGTCCTCGGCGAGGTACAGGCGTACCTCCGGTACGAACGGCACCGGGACCAGCTGCAGCCCGTCGAGATCCACGCCGTCGGGCGACACCCGGTCGGCGACGCCGAGACCCTCCAGGTACCTCACCCGCTCAGCATGACGGGCGGGTGCCGGCCCCGGCGGGTGTTTGGCCCAGCCCGTCGCGCTTCCGAGCGATGAGTTTTCGGCCGCCGTAGGGTCTGAACTGAAGGGGCCCGAGTAGACAGGAGAGACGACCATGTTTGGTACGACGAAGGCGTTCAGCGGTTTCTCGGTGAACGACATCCCCGCGGCCAAGGCGTTCTACGGCGAGACGCTGGGCCTGCGGGTGACCGAGGAGAACGGCATGTTGACGCTGCACATCGCGGGTGGCGGGGACATCCTGGTCTACCCCAAGCCCGACCACGTACCGGCGGCGTACACGATCCTGAACTTCCCGGTGGACGATATCGACAAGGCCGTCGACGAACTCACCGAGCGAGGGGTGCGCTTCCAGCGGTACGACCAGATCGACGCGGACGAGAAAGGCGTCGCCCGCAGCGGAGGCCCGCTGATCGCGTGGTTCACCGACCCGGCCGGAAACGTGCTGTCCGTTCTCCAGCAGTCGTAGGGACGTCTCCGGCAACCGGGCACGGCAGCGGATAACGGTCGGGAACCGGGCTGGACAGCCCGGCCCGACCGGGAAGGCTACAACCAACCGGCCTCCTTCGCGATGCGGACGGCCTCCGACCGGTTGCGGGCGCCGGTCTTGCGTACCGTCGACGACAGGTAGTTGCGGACGGTACCGGCGGCCAGATGCAGCCGGCGTGCGATCTCCGCCGACGGCACTCCGGAAGCCGCCAGCCGGAGCAACTCGCGTTCCCGTTCGGTGAACGGGTTACGCGGGGCGGAGAGTGCGGCGATCGCGAGCTCGGGATCGATGACCCGATCTCCGCCGGCAACCCGCCGTACGTCGCGGACGAGTTGGTCGGGCGGGATGTCGTTGGCGATGAAGCCTCGGACGTGGGTGTTGAGTCCGCCGTGCAACGCACCGCGGCCACGCCGGTCGCTCATGACGATAATGGCGCAGTTGGGCAGCGCCCTGTTGAGTTGGGACACCCCGCTGACCGCCTCCTCGGCGAACGGGGCGATATTGACGATGGCCACATCTGGCCGTACGGCCAGCGCCATCGTGGTGAGGTCGTCGATCCGGGCTAGCTCACCGGCTACGTCCATGTCGTCTTCGGCGGACAGGACAGCGGCGAGGGCGCCCCGTAACAGAGTCATCTGCTCGACGAGCAGGATGCGAATCACGTCCTCCTCCAGAGGCGGTTCAGGGTGCGTGGAGGCGTCTGGCCGACGGACATGTCGGCATGCCAGCGGGCCGGCCCAGGCGCCGCCACACCGGTGCGGTGGGCGCTGCGCCGCCGGCGCTAGCCAGGTAGTCGGCCGTGGAGGACGGTGCGGCCGCGCGCTGTGACGCGCGCGGGAATGCCGGCCGCGCCGGCTCGCAAGCCGGGAAGCCGGGTGCCGGCGACGATCGCCTGCGCCGAAGAGAAGTCGGTGGTCACACTTCCGAGATACGACACGACCGCGGTGGAGTCTTTTGGTACGGGATCGGGCCGCGGTGTGTCATGACCCGGCCGGATCAGTACCCGACTCACCACGTTCGTGGCCGATGACGCCTGTGCGGGCCGGTGAGTCACCACCCGTACCGGCCCGGCACCGGCCGGCGGTACGGCGACGGGCATGGGCGCGCTTCCCGGCGGATCGGGCAGGGCAGGCCCCGACCTCGCGGGTTGTCCCGACCGTCCGCCCACGCCAATGGGGACGATCTCGTTCACCGTGGCCGTCACCGTCGCCAAGGGCGTACCGGTCACGACGTCGTTCAGCACCGGCGCGGTCGGGCCGGCGACCGTTTCGACAACGGTGTGCCCGACCTGCGCCTCAACCACGGCGCCGGCATCGACGACGGCGCGCACATCGACGGCGGCGACCGGCGTCGAACGGATCAGCGGCGTGGCGGGAACCGGGTCGGCGTACGCCGGGTGGTCGAGCAGGCTCGCCAGGAAATAGGCGATCACGAAAGCGCCGATGACGAATGCCGCGGTACCCCCGCTTGCCGCTGGTGCTGATCCGCCGGTCAGCTCCGCCACGGTCAATTTCCCCCACCCCGAAGAAATAGTCCGGGCCAAGATAGCCGACCGGTGCCGATCACGCAGCCCGAAGGACGGCGAACCACCGATGGCAAGCTGGCAAACAACAGATCTTTACATTCGCGCGACCCGTACACGATCGGTGAATTCGCAGGTGAGGCGCTAGTCGCGCGGTGCCGATCAAGCGACGGACGGGATCCGGGCCCGACGGGCCGGGCAGAAGTACGCCGGCGCTGCGGTACCGCTGTCCGGTAGGCGGAATGGAACAGGACCGTTCGGGTAGCCGCGAGCCGGATCCAGCGAGTGGAGCGGCATGTGAGTTGAATGGCCCAGCTAACCGGCAATCTGTCAAGTGCACGCCGAACTTGGGCCGGTATCGTCTGGGTGTTGACGAATCCCAAGATCCGTGTCCTGTTACATCTCGCCGACGAACCACGAGGGTGCCGCTTTTCCGACGCGGAGGAACGCCATGAATGGCATTCACCTTCTGCGACAATACTCGGCGGAAACACTGCTCAACAGGCCTGGCGGGACCTCGCAATGGACGAGCCGGAGGGAGCCGACAGCAGGTCCGCGGTCCCCGGTGACGAGATCCACTGCGGGGTCGCCATTTGACCGCACGATGACGAACAGGTAACCGCCGGGCCGGAAGACTGAGGTATGCCCGCGTTGTCTTTTGTTTCGATTCCCTGCACGGCCGCCGTTGGCATCGCTATGTTCCGGAGAAGCAGTCGTCGATTTCATTTGGATAGAGGAAGACCAGAAGTGGCAAAACCGGCTCAGATGGTCACTATCGGAAGTGGGTTTCGACCTGCCCACACTTATCGGAACGTCGGCGCCAGCGAGGCGTACCCCCGACGGGTTGTCTGTCACCGCGACCACCCGATCGGCCGGCACCGGCCGGCTCTCGGCGCCCTCAGCCGGTCACGGCCACCAATGCCGATACACGCACCGGGGCCGACGATATGCCTGGCTGGGTGACCATCACCGCGGCCCGCCACTCCACCGGGCGCCATGGCGGTGACGCCGATGGCCAACTCCCGGGTTCCGGCTCACCACGCCCGCGGTCGCGCGCGGTCGCTCCGTCGCGCAGCGAACTGTTCTGGAGGACGACCGTGATCCGCATCCTGCTCGTCGAGCAGATGACACTGTTACGGGGAGCGCTCGCCGTGGTCCTCAGCGCCGAAGAGGACATGGAGGTGGTCTGCGAGCTGGCCGGCATCGACGATGTCGTGAACATGGCCCGATCCATCGAACCCGATGTGGCCGTCATCGACATCGACCTGTTTGCCGGCGGAGCGCTCGCCATCGCCCACGAACTCAACGAGGCGATACCGGACTGCGCCGTGCTGGTACTGGCGAGCGGAGACAGTCCGGGTACGCTGCGCAGCGCGCTCGATGCGCACGTAAGAGGCTTCATCGGCAAGGACACCGCACACGGGCAGCTCGCGCGATACATCCGCCGGGTCGCGGACGGCGAAAAGGTCGTCATCGATCCACTCCTGGCTGCCGCCGCGTTGGGCGCCCGGCGTAACCCGCTCACCTCCCGCGAACGCGAGGTGCTACGCGAAGCGGCGTCGGGCGTACCCTTCGCCGAAATCGCCACGCAGCTGCACCTGTCCGTGGGTACGGTACGCAACTACATGTCGTCAATCATCCGCAAGACCGGTGGGCGCAACCGCTGGGAGGCCGTGCACATCGCCACAGATGCGGGATGGCTGTAAGCGTAGCGGAGCGAACCAGGAGGCTGTGAGCGTAGCGGAGCGCCGCGGCGTCTGGACTGAGGCAACGCGCCGACGCAGTCGGTGCGCGGGGCCGAGGGAAGACGCCGCACAAGGCGCGTAGCGAAGCGAACCAGGAGGCTCGGTGAACCTGTGGTGGTGTCCCGCCCGACCGGCCTGACCGGGCGGGACCGCACCGGTCAGGCTTTGGCCACGCCGTCCATCCGTTCCCGCAGGCTGCGCGGGCGCATGTCGGTCCATACCTCGTCGACGTAGGCCGAACACTCGTCCTTGCTGCCCTCCTTGCCCACCTGGTGCCAGCCGGGCGGCACCTCGTGACCGGCCAGCCAGAGCGAGTACTGGTCCTCGTCGTTGCGCAACACCTCGTACCGGGCGTCGTCGTCCATCCCACAATCTCCTTCCGGTTCCTACGAAACTGGCTACAGGTTCACGGTTTCATCTTCGTCTGACGGCGCTGGTGACTCCTGCGACTCTTGCGGCTCTTGCGGCTCTTGCGGCTCTTGCGGCTCTTCGGCGGCCGCCGGCTCGGGAAAACTGCGCAGGGTACGGCTCGCCGTCACGAACACCGTCACGAGCGCCATTCCGGCGGCGCACACCAGAACCGCCTGAGTGCCGGACACCACCATCATCAGGGCGCCGCCGAGCACCGGCCCGATGGCGGAGGCGACACCGGCGGCGAGGCCGATCACGCCGCTCAGCCGCCCGCGCAGTTCGTCAGGGGTGAGCAGCAACTGCTGGGTCATGATGGTGGTGTTCGCGGTCGGCGGAAGCAGCGCCATCGCGAAGAACAGCATCCCCATCACGTACCCGTTGTGGGCGAAGACGGCGATCGGCGTGAGTACGGTAAGCGCCCAGAACACCGCGGCGATCGACAGGTACGGACTCACCATCCGGTGCAGGTACGGCGCCAGCAGCGCGCCGATAATGCCGCCCACACCGAGCATCGCGGCCATGATGCCGATCTCACCGGACGGTATGCCCCGGTGCTGCGCGAGGACGATCACGACGAGGTAGAAGGCGCTGAAGAACAGGTTGAGGACGATCGCACACAACGCCGTGACCCGCACATGCCGGTGCTGCCACACCCACCGCAGCCCGGCCAGCATCTCCCGACCCAGGTGGTGCTCCGGTTCCGGACCGTCCTCCCGAGCCGGTGCCGGGAGGCGCATGAAGGACAGCGCGACGAAGGCGAAGGCGTGCGTCACCACGTCCACGGCGAACGGTACGAACCGGCCGACCGCGAACAGGAAGCCGCCGGCGGCGGTACCGGACAGGTGCCCCAGAGAGGCGCGGCCGGAGTTCATCGCGATCGCTGTGGAGAGTTGCTCAGGCGGTACCAGGTTCGGCAGCGACGCGTCCTCGGCCGGTTCGAACAGCGCGGCGCATACTCCGAACACCGCGGCGACCAGCACCATGTGCGGGATGCTGATCTCGTTCAACCACAAGGCGACGACGAGGCTCGCGGCCGCGAGTGCCTGGGCCGCCTCGCAGGCGAGCATGATCTTCTTGCGGTTCCAGCGGTCGACGAGCGCTCCCCCGGGCAGGCCGGCGAGGAGCTGCGCCGCGGCGACCGTACCGAGCACGATTCCGGACGCCGCCCACAGCAGCCGGTAGTTGCGGTTGCGGGACAAAGGAGTGGTCATTCGGGCCTCCCCGGTAGAACGGCGGTACGGACAGCGGCGGCCGGAGACCGCAGGGTTGGCCGGTACCCGGCCGCCACCGTCCTGGCGTGAGCCGCGATACCGCCGCGTCGGGTTACGAGACAGCGGATCCGGCCTGTGCGTCGCGCGGTCATGTCGTCTCCCGACAGTCCCGGGCGATACGGGCTAGCGCGTCCACGAAGTCACCGGCAACGGCCTCCACAGTGGACACCTCGTAACGATCGGCTTGGTAGAACAAGTGAAACTCGAGTTCCCCTCCGTTGACCGCGCCCACGACCTCCAGCAGGTGCGTACCGCGATCCGTCGGGTCGTTGTCCTGCCCCAGCGAGTTGTGCACCTCGTGGTACAGGCCGCCGCCGTCGGCGCCGGACGACTGGGCGTCCCACTGGCCGAGGTAGTTGAACACGATCTGCGGCTCCGGCGACGTGGCGGACAGCCGCTCGCGTACCGCCGGGGAAGCCAGATGGCGCAGCGCCCCGAAGCCGAACCCGTTGCCGGGAACGGTACGCAGCTGGCGCCGTACCGACTTGATCAGGCTGCGCCAGTCCGGAGCGTCGTCCGTGCCCACCTCCAGCGACACCGGGAAGATGGTGGTGAACCAGCCGACCGTACGGGACAGGTCGGCCCCGTCGAGAACCTCCTCCCGGCCGTGGCCCTCCAGTTCGATGCCGACCCGGCCGCGCCCGGTCCACCGGGCGAGCGTGCGGGCGAGCGCGGCGAGCAGGACGTCGTTGATCCGGGTCCGGTACGCGGCCGGCGCGCCCCGCAGCAGCGCGTCGGTGTCCTCCGCGCCGAGCTTCACCGATACGGTGCCGGTCTGTGCGGCCGTTTCGACGGGCAGGTGGTCCACCGGAAGCGCGGAGCTGTCCAGCGCTCCGGCCCAGTACTCCACCTCGTCGTCCAGAGCACCGGACGCGACGTGGTCGGTGAGCCGGATCGCCCAGTCGCGGAAGGACGTGGTCTTCGGCGCGAGGCGGATGTCCTGCCCCCGCACCGCCTGCCGGTACGCCGTGTCGAGGTCGTCGAGCAGGATCCGCCAGGAGACCCCGTCGACCACGAGGTGGTGCGCGACCAGGAAGAGGTACCGCCGCCGCCCCGGCCCGGTCGCGAACAGTACCGCCGTGAACAGCGGACCGGACGCGAGGTCGAAGCTCGCGTGTACGTCGTCGGCGACCTTCTCCATGGCGCCCAACAACTCCGTACCGTCCACATCGGACAGATCGTGCCGGCGGAGTACCGCGACGGCGTCGGCGGCCGGCGGTTGGTACTGCCGCCACTCCCCGTCGACCCGCTCGAAGCGCAGCCGCAGCGCGTCGTGGTGGATCGGCAGGGTCGCCACCGCCTTCTCCAGAGCGGCCTCGTCCAGCTCCTCGCTCAGCTCGGCCAGGATCGACTGGTTGAAGTGGTTCGGGTTCACCGGATGGTGCTGGAAGAACCAGTGCTGGATGGGGGTGAGCGGGGCCGGACCGACGACCGGTTCGTCAGCGTCGTCCTCCTCGCCGTCCACGGTCACCACCGGCGCGAGCGCGGCGATGTTCTGGTGCAGGAAAAGGTCCTTGGTGGTCAACCGCAGACCGCCCTGCCGGGCCCGGGACACGACCTGGATGCTGAGGATGGAGTCGCCACCCAGCTCGAAGAAGTTGTCGTGCCGGCCGACCCGTTCCACGCCGAGGACGTCGGACCACAGCTGCGCGAGCGCCTCCTCGGTCGGCCCGTCCGGTGGTACGTACGGCGCGTCCAGCTCCGGTTGCGGGTCGGGTACGGGCAGCGCCCGCCGGTCCACCTTTCCGTTGGCGCTCAACGGCAGCTGGTCGAGTACCACGAACGCGGACGGGACCATGTAGTCCGGCAACGTCTGGGCCAGAGCCTTCCGTAGGTCGGCCGGATCCGGTGCCATCGCGCCGGATACCGGTACCAGATAGGCCACGAGACGGGCCGGCGCCGAATCGTGTTGCCGGACCACGGCGACGCATTCGGCGATCTCCGGTTGCCGCGCCAGCGCCGATTCGACCTCGCCCAGCTCGATCCGGAACCCGCGCAGCTTGACCTGGTCGTCGCTGCGGCCGAGGAACTCGACGGTACCGCCGGACCGCCAGCGGGCCACGTCGCCGGTGCGGTACATCCGGGAACCGGGCGCGCCAAAGGGACTCGCCACGAACCGTTGCGCGGTCAGCCCCGGTTGGCGCAGATAGCCCCGGGCCAGTCCGGCGCCGGCGATGTACAGCTCGCCCGGCACGCCCACCGGCGCCGGCCGCAGCAGGCTGTCGAGGACGTAGACCCGCATGTTGTCCAGCGGCCGTCCGATCGGGATCTGCTCCGGAACCTGTTCGGCGGCCGGCATCGGGTACGAGGTGGCGAACGTGGTCGTCTCGGTCGGGCCGTAGCCGTCGACCACGGTCAGTCCGGGATCGGCGGCCAGTACACGCCGCACCGCCGCCGCCGGTACCACGTCGCCGCCGGTCCATACCTCGCGCGCCCCGGCCAGGCAGTCCGGCGCCTCCTGGGCCATCAACCGGAACAGCCCAGCGGTCAACCACAGTCCGGTCACGCCGTGCTGCGCGATCGCGTCCCGCACCACCGTCGCGTCCACGTCGCCGGCCGGGGCCACGACGACCGCGCCGCCACGCAGCAGCGGTACCCACAGTTCGTAGGTCGAGGCGTCGAAGGCCTGCGGCGAGTGCAGCAGTACCCCTTCGTGTGCGCCACCGTCGAACCGGCGGTCGA
>Ga0209239_1002467_pt1 | contig 10999 bp, 9 predicted proteins | sample GraSoi013_2_20cm_FD_185824 | JGI IMG/M metagenome (GOLD analysis project Ga0209239, IMG submission 185824) | Grasslands soil microbial communities from the Angelo Coastal Reserve, California, USA - Sample 10_02_2013_2_20cm (SPAdes) (version 2) | ecosystem: Environmental > Terrestrial > Soil >...
GGATCGGGGAATTGGTTCCGCTCTCCCGTTCAGGTCACCGTGAGCGCATCCGATGCCGGGTCCGGGGTCTCCGCGATTCACGTCCGCTCGGATGGCGGTCCATGGGGCACGTACACGGGCCCGCTCTCGATCCCGACGGACGGCGTGCACACGGTTGATAGCTATGGGACGGATTTCGTCGGGCACGATGGGCCGATCCACTCGACGGCTTTCGGAATCGACACGATTGCCCCGTCGACCTCCTTGCAACCTGATAAGCTCCCGGATGCCCGCGGATGGTACGCATCCCCCCTGGGCGTGACCCTGAGCGCCGCGGATGCGACGAGCGGTGTTCAATCGATCTCGGTTCGGATTGACTCGGGCACCTGGGTGACGTACACGACCCCGATTTTCCTCGCGGGAAGGGGGACCCATCAGCTCGAGTATTTCGCGACCGACCTTGCGGGGAATGTGGAGGCTGTGCAGACTCGATCGTTCACCCTGCTCGGACCATGGTTCCCGCCGATCCGTTCTGCGAAAGGCGGGCCGCCGGAACCCGGTCTCACTCTGCCGGAACAAGTCCAAGTCAGCCTCTCGATCCCGCCCCTCTCCGCGGTCGGGTTCATCGTTGTGATCGCGGGCCTGTTCCTCCTGAACCGGGAGAAAATGGAGTGGCTGCAGCGGACGCGGTCCCCTTCGACGGGCCGTAGCCCCGCACGGTCCCGGCTTTCTTGGCTCGCTCCGTTCCGTCTATTCTGAACTTCGTCCCCGATTCGCGGGGCCTTAGGGACCCACCCGTCCTCGACTCGCCCCGTTTTGCATGCCCTCTTTTGGACATCGGCGACTGTGGCATGACCGGTCACCGTCCCATGGCGGGGGCCAAATCTGGAGGCGGACGCCCCGGGCTGCTCATCGAAGCCAATTTTCGATGGAACTGTTCCGCAATCCAGCAACCAGTTGAGAGAATCAAGGTCTCAATTAGGAATTCAGTAACCAGTTGTGATAGGCGTTTCCAATCTACGATATAGTAACCTTTCTGTTACTGCGACGTCCCCGCAGGTGGTTGGACATTCACGCCCACACAACCCCCCGCAGACGCCCGTCGGAGAGCGTCTCTTCGAAACCCGCCCGAGTTCACGCGCGGGCCCTTGCAATCGCGCTCATCGGCATTCTCGTCCTCGGATCGGTCGCCGTCTTGGTCGCCGGCGTCTCTCTCGGGAGCTCGGCGGCTGCGGTGGGCCAAAGGTCCACGTCCCCATCACCGAACACCGCCACACGAGACGCCCTCACATGGCCCTTCGCGAGCAACAGCATCTGGAACCTCCCGATCGGCGCCACCGCGCTGTACGTTCCGGCGAACATCAAGAAGCCTTCCGCTTATGGGATGACGACCGATGTCGACGTCCTCATCCTGACGGCGAATGCACCCAACACCCCGGTCTACTACAACGGCGATGCCTGGGGTGGCGGGAGCCGATGCAGCGCCCAAGGAGGCGTCCTCTTCTCGGCGCCCATCCCGACGAACTTCGTCGTCCCCGGGGCCGGGTCCGGAAACCCGGACGGGACCACGCCGAACTACTCGACCGCGATCCTGATGGCCGACGGCCACACCCTCGTCCAGGGCCAGCCGATGGCCCGCTGCACCTCGGGCGGGACCGCCACGATGATGTGGTCCCAGCAGAACGAGGACCTCCTCGGGACCGGCAACTCGGGGGCTCACGGCGGCTCCATGCTCTCGTCCCTCGGCGGGACGATCCGCATCGGGGAGCTCGTGCCCGGAGGCGCGATCCGCCACGCCATGAAGGTGAACCTGTACGGCGCGGAGGATTACTTTTACGATAGCGTCACCCACGGCTACCGGTGGCCTGCCACGACGTCGGACAGTGGCGCATCCGGAGGATACCGCGGTTCGACCCCTGCGCTGCGCATGGGCTCCCTCCTGGCGCTCCCCTCTTCCATTGACGTGAATTCGCTGGGCCTCGAAACGGAGGCCGCGAAGATCGTCGCGCATGCCTTCCAGGACTACGGCGGCTACACGGTGGACGACGCCGCTTGGTCGGTCTACGCCCTGTCCACGGAGTACAGCCCCTCGGGTAAGGTCGACACCGAGTTCCAATCCGCGTGGGGCTTCCCGATCAGCCCAGCCGCTCGCGACGTGCCATGGGCCCGCGACATGGACCGGATCTTCGGTGCCCTGAACGTCGTGGACAACTGGAACTACGCGACGTGGCTCGTTGCGTCCGTGTCGAACGGGGCTCTGGGTGCGGGCCTCGGAGCACCGCGGGTCCCCTGGGCCCCGGACTTCGGCGGATCCACCTCGGACACCCTCCCGCCCATCTCCACCGCAGCCCTCTCCGGCTCCTCGGGCGCGGGAAGCTGGTTCACCTCCTCGGTCGGTGTGACCGTGAGCGCGTCAGATTCCCAATCCGGGGTCGCCGCGATTCAGGTCCGCACGGACGGCGGCGCATGGCAAGTCTACACCTCGCCGGTCACGGTGGCGGGCGACGGGACTCACACGGTCGACTACTATGCGACCGACGTGGCGGGGAACATCGAATCGACTCACACCGTGAACCTGAAAATCGACACGGTCTCTCCGGCTTCGCAGTCGCAGGTGGCCGGCACGCCCGCGGGCGGCGGCTACCTCTCACCGGTTACGGTCACCCTCAGTGCGACGGACGCGACGAGCGGCGTCCAATCGGTCCTCTATCGCATCGATGGCGGTGCCCAGTGGACGTACGGATCTCCCTTCCACGTCGCGGCCAACGGCACGCATCTCGTTGAGTACTCCGCGGTCGACCAAGCTGGGAATGCGGAGAGTCTGCACACTCTTTCGATCCTGTTGAGCGGAGCGAGCGGCATCCATCCGCTGCCCGTCACCGTCGTGAGCATGGGCGGTACCGGAGGGGCGAACGGCTGGTACATTTCCAACGTCGCGGTCACCATGAGCGCGTCAAGTGGGAGCGGCGCGGCGACCTCGGTCGTCTACCGCCTCGACGGCGGGCTCTGGTCCCTATACGTCAGTCCGTTCACGGCCCGGGACGGACGGCACACCCTGGATTACCAAGCGTCCGATGCGGACGGATACGCCGAGGCCTTGCGGTCCGCCGCGATCAATGTGGATTCCACGCCACCCACGGTCGTGAAGGCGGCCGACGTGATCGCTCCGGATGCACCCCTCTCTTGGACGGGATCCGACAGCGGGTCCGGCATCGTTCGATACGAGGTGAGCATCGACGGCGGGCCCTTCCAACCCATGGGGACGTCCACGAGCATCACGCAACATTGGACGCTCGGGGCTCACGTCGCGACGGTGAAGGCCTGGGACAATGCGGGGAACCAGGGGTCGACCTCGATCCCGTTCCGCGTCGATTCGAACGCAGTTCCTCCTGGCCAAACGGATCCCACGGGACCCACGGTATCCGAACCGCTGTCGACGGCGCCGCCTGGATCGCTCTACCTGGTCATCGGATTCATCCTTGTCTCCGTTGGGATCCTTTTCCTGAATCGCCAGAAGATGGACCAGTTGCAACAGATGCGGCCCCGGTCTCGCCGGTCCGTGCATTAGGACCTTGTTGCAAGGGCCCGGACCTCATCCGGCTCGCTCACTCGTTCGAACTCCGCCAGCGACGTCCGAGAAGAGAATGGTGACCGGATTGATATGCGAGCCCAACTCCAGGCCTTGTAGATGGCGCGCGACGGCGGACACCCGCGATCGAGGATGGGTCCTGGAGGCCCTCCAGGAATAGATTCTGACCTCCCGTGTCGCCCTTTGCGGCCGTAAGGCAGCTACCCTGAATCCTTGCGGCTCGTTGTCACCCCCTCGAGTTGTTTTGCCGACCGCGAAGGTTCTATCGGCCCCGCGAAGCAATGCGTCTCTCGAAGTAAAGGCCTAAGTAGCTTCAAGCTCATTGAACTCCAGGCGGAGGGGGATTTGTGAACGCACGAGTGCGATGCTTGGCTATTGCCTTCTTGATTGGAATTGCAATCGTTTTGTGGGCTGCGCCCAGGGCGTCAGCAGGGGACGCGATCCGGGATCTGGGCGTGCTTCCAGGCGACACCGTCAGTGGTGCGGCGGATATCAACGACAAGGGCCAGGTCGTCGGCCGGAGTATCAATCCCGGGGACTGGTCGCATGCCTTCCTTTGGGCCAACGGAACGATGACGGACTTGGGGAACCTGGGTGGGATTCCAGCGTCGGCTGAGGCGGCCGGCATTAACAACGCCGGCCAGATCGTGGGCTGGAGTATCAACGGTACAAACTATCACCGCGCCTTCCTCTGGGAAAACGGCACGATGAAGGACCTTGGCGTCGGCGATTCGTGGAGCCAGGCGACGGCCATCAACGACGTGGGCCAAGTCGTTGGCTATTACGTCACCGCCGGTGTGTACCACGCCTTCCTCTGGCAAGACGGCGTGACTACAGACCTGGGCAACCTCTCCGGGCTCCCGTGGAGCCGCGCCACAGCTATCAACGCTCGCGGCCAGGTGGTAGGATGGAGCGAATCCGGCGATGGGTACTACATGCACGCTTTCCTGTGGGAGAACGGCACGATGACGGACCTTGGCACCCTCTCAGGCATGCTTCAATCTTCGGCCTACGGTATCAACGACGCGGGGCAAATTGCGGGGTGGAGTGGCGGCTACGATCATTATCCGAATCGCGGAGTCCGATGGGATCACGGTCCGGCGCAGGACCTGGGATCCTTGGCGGATAACTACACTCTCGCTCAGGGAATCAACAACGCTGGGCAGATCGTTGGGGGCTCGGGGGGAAGGGGCTTCCTTTGGGAAAACGGCATCATGATCGGGCTGGGCAGCCTCCTTCGTTCACCTTTCTATGGCGCCAGCGGGGCCAGCGCGATCAACGAGGCAGGCGTCGTTGTCGGATCGAGCTCGAATTCGGACCCCGGTCAAGGTGGATATCACGCGGTTCTGTGGACCACGACCTATCACAACGTTGCCGTAACCAACGGAACTGCGAGTCCTCGCACCGCGGATGTGGGGATTCCCGTCACGATCACCGCGATGGTCGAGAACCAAGCCGCTCGACCCGAATCTTTCAACGTGACCTCCTATGCGGGCTCAATCGTCGTGGGAACCAGAGCCGTCAACCTTGATGCCCTGTCCTCATCCACGGTCCTGTTCTCCTGGGACACGACGGGCGTCTCTCCGGGCTCATACGACATCCGAATCGAAACATCGGCTGTACCACATGACGCAAACCTCACGGACAACACTTACTCGGCCGGAAGCGTTCTGCTCTCTACCCCGGTCGGGGCGGACACGTCGGCGACCACGGTCGCAACGGATGTGGGCCTGTCGGTCGCCTTAACCTGCCGCGCCATCGACGGCACGCCTCCGTACTCTTACTCCTGGGATTTCGGCGATCGTGCATTCGCATTGGGCGAGACTGCGTCCCACGCATACGGCTCCCCGGGTACAAAGAAGGCCACGTGTACGGTCGCTGACGGATCGGGGAACCAAGCGAACTCCTCGCAATTGATTGAGGTCTCTTCCCTCCCTACGGTTACCTTTTCGGTAGACCCCGACAACGGGCATGCTGGGTCGGCTATCACGTTCAATGCATCTGCCACGGGAGGGTCCGGCGTCCTCGCATACGCGTGGAACTTTGGAGATCGATCTGGTGGGGTCGGAGCCACGGTCACGCACGCGTATGCATCGCCGGGTCAATACACGGCATCCGTGATTGTCTTGGACAGCGCGGGCGGCACAGGCTCAAGCTCCGAATCGGTAACGGTTTCTAAGGCGACCCTGTCCCCGTTAGTTGTCACCGCGACCACCTCCATGGTCTCGGCCGTCACCGGCGATGAGATTGGTTTCACGGCGAGTGCAAGCGGAGGCGCGGGCGGCCCCTACACCTTCTCGTGGGACTTTGGCGACGGAACCAGAGCGAATGGACCGACCGTGACGCATAGCTATGCGAACCCGGGGTCATTCACACCGAAGGTGACTGTAGTCGACGGTTCTGGGTCGTCTCAGCAGACGCTTCTCCCTACGATCGTCGTCCGGTCCTCGTCCGATGTCAACCCACCTGCTGCTTCCGCGACGAGCCCGACCCTGCTCGTGTTCGGCGCAGGTGCTGCAATCGTCCTGGCACTTAGTGTCGGCATCGTGCTGGTGCTGCTCCGACGGAAATCTCGGGAGCCGTAGAAAAGGAGAATCCATGACGAGCCCGATAAATGGAGACGTCGAAGGAAGAAACGCCTGCGGACCAATTTGAGCGACGGGCGCAAACACCCGGATTGATCGGCCGTGGTCCATCACATCTGGGATGCGAAATTCCGCGCCGGGCGGTCAGCGCAATTCAGCTAGGCGGGGCCATCGTGTCTCGGGATCCCGGTGGGACCGTGGCCTCCGGAATCGGTTCTTTCAGCCTCCTGCCCCAGCCGACAAGCCAAGCTAGGAGGACCAGTTCCCCGAATGACGTGACGATGAGGAACCCCAGATTGGCCTGCGGGAGAAGGTAGGGGACCGCTTCCGTAAGGATCCACCCCGCGCCGTCGATCACGAGCACGACTCCCAGCCACTTCGGAATGTACCCCGACTTGACGACGAGCAACCCCAGGATCACGAAATAAACCCCAAAGACGATGAGCCCGAACGCGAACTGGAAGTTGAACGAGTCCACGGCGAGCTGCACTTGGGCATCCAGTTGACCCCGCCCGAAAACCGTCAGATAATCCGGCCGCGTCAGCAAGCCGTACGCGGTTACGAGATTCAGTAGGGCAGCGATCCCGATCGTCGCGTAGACCACCCGGAACCACGCGGCCAGCATCGAGATGGACGAATTGACCGGACGAAGGAGGACGTAGAGTCCCCACGCGGCAAGGACGTCCCCAATGAAGTTCAGCAGCATGGCGAAGATTGCGGCAACGAAGAGACCTTGGTTCGCGAGGATGTTTTGGCTGGTTTGGGCCGCGTTGTTCGCGACGAAGAGCTTCGGGAGGACGTAGAACGAAACGAATGGCACTCCGAAGCCGAGGAGATACCCAACTACCGTCATGAGGGCGGCTTGTCCCAAGGTCGGTCCGTGGACATTTCTCTGGAGTTCATGCTTCGCGCCTAATGGGTAGCCTAACCACACGGGCCTTAGAAATAGCCTGAGCCGCCGATGGACGGCACGCAACGTGCATCCTGTTCTGACCGCGGACGGCGCCCTCTACGGCCAAGACGCCCGGCGGCCCGAGCCCACGAGGCTCCCGCCAACCGGAGTCGGGCACGTCTCCATCCGTTCCTCGACATGCTGCCTACGGTGTCGACGATCCATCACGGTGGGCGGCCCGCGTCCGTGCGGGACGGGTCGCGATACGGCGGGTGCCGCGCCCCTTCCCGGTGAAGAGGGGGATGTAGATGCCCGTGGCCGTCGGCCGGGCGAGGAGGCGGTTACCGGACCTCGAAAAGGCCACGAGACCGAGGCGCTCCAGCGCCATCACATCCTTCCGCAATCGACTAACGTCTCGCCCTAGGCTTTGGGCGAGGGCGGTGAGGGAAGGGTACGCCCGGGCTTCGAGCTCCCGGAGGATGCGCAGCCGCTCCTTCGTGAGAGCCGAAGCGATTTCGCTAGGGTCCATGAGGAAAAGCACGGCTTGGTCGGGGAATCGATCCGGGTGATCCGCGACCCGCCCGAGGAATTCGAACGCCGTGTCGATCCTTCGTCGCATCTCGCTCTCCGTCATTTCATTCCTCCTTGAGCATCGATTCCATTAGTGAGCGGTACCTCGGCCAGTGGCGCGCGAGATCCTGGCGACAGGCGTCCAACAGATCCGGAGTCGGGAGTCGCTCCAGGGCCGATAACGGCACCGGCTCGCGCGTGCGCCAAAACTTTTGGCGATGGAGGTAGCCGTGGAAGTTGTCATACCGGACGACCTCTCTCCAACGTCCTTCGATCCTGGCAGAGTACGTAATGGCGAACCGGGCGAGTCGGGGTCGCCGTCCCGGGTCCTTGTCGAACTCGAGGTCCGCATCGATCCGATCCTCCAGGGAGAGGAAGATCTTGTATGCCTTCCTCTTGGACATTTCATGGCCAAATGGACATATGATGTCCACATACATAAGCATTGGTCGACCCTCGGTGAATGGCTGTCCACTCGTCCGGACCGACCCCGCCGCCGTTATCATTTCGACGACCGTGCAAGAAGGGTTATCCCGCCCGCGGCGGTGGCGCCGGCACAAGGAGGACCTTCGTGGCACATCTGGTATTGGCCGTGCTCGCCTTCGCCCTCGTGTCGTCGGTCGGAGCGGGTGTGGCCCTGCATCAAGCGGGCTTTGGTCAGACCCTCGTCGCGCCGAACAATGGCGGGGCCTGCGGTCACGACGATAACGAGACGAATGAACAGAACGAGACCGGCGAACGGAACGAGACCGGTGACCACAACGAGACACGGGATCAAAACGAGACGGGCGAAGTCAACGAGACCGCCGAACACGCCTGGACACCTGGTCAGGGCGAGATCCGGGACCACAACGAGACCGGTGATCACGACAACGAGACGTCCGACCATGAGGACAGCGGGACCTCCTGCGAGCCGAGCGAGTCCGGCGCTCATCAGGAGATGGGCGACTCCGACTCGAACGAAACGAAGGACGACGAGTAAGCGTCGGCCTTCTCCCCCTTTCTTTTCGCCAGACGGTGGAAGCTTGACTCAATCGTAGCTCGACCGGCTCTTGGAGCTTGGAGCCCCCCGCGCCCAAAATGACTGTTCCCGCCGCACGCGGCGAGTCATTCCGCGGGGCATACGTATTCGCGCAACCCGAGGCAAGACTTAAGAAGTAAGACTCGTCTTACCACTCTGTGCACGTCGTGAAAGTGTCCAGCAAAGGCCAGATTGTGATCCCGAAGGAAATTCGCAAGAGACACCGGCTAGGAAGGGACACGAGCCTTGTCCTCCTCGAGTCGGGGGACGCCCTCGTCCTGCGCAAGAAGGCAGATGTGGAGGAGATCCTGAAGGACGAATTCGGTCCTCTCTTGCGCGCCTCCGAAGAGACCTTGAAGGAGTTCTGGGGGAACCCCGAAGACGACGTTTGGGACGACGTGTGAGGCGGCGATTCGTTGCCGCTTCGCCCGGGTTCATTGATCACGATTCCGTTCCCCTTTACGGACCTCACCGCGGTCAAACGACGGCCCGCCCTCATCCTCATCGTTCAGGGTGAGGACCTCGTCGTTTGCGGCGTGACTTCCAAGGTCTCCCGACGCCGCGATGCCGTTCCGCTCGACCATCGCGGCATGGCCGAAGGTCGGTTGCCAGCGCAAAGCGAGGTTCGACCTCTGAAGCTCTTCACAATTCATCGCGCCCTCATCCACACGCGTGTAGGCCGAGTCTCCGACAATACCTTCCGACGTGTCGTAGCTCTCCTGATCTCGTCCCTCCGACGAGGGCAGGGTTCCGGCAGATCGAACTAAAGCTGGTCGGACTCGGATCTGGCATGGACCGTCGGAATCCTTGCCAAATGATCAATCCGGTTTCCGTCGACTCCATGAAAAGTCGGACAGCCCGCCCCCCGGACGAGCCGGGGACCGGGCTTCCAGAAGAAGGTTCTACCGAGCTCGCATGCGACGTCGTCGGAGGACGTACACCGTCGATACGGCTGCCCCGGCGATTACCACGAGAAGGACCCAGAGCCAGAGCGAGGCGTTCGAGGGCACCGACTGAGTCGTAGGACCTTCGGGGGTCCCAGGGTTCGTCCCTGGGTTCGTGCCGGGTTGGTTCCCGGTGTTCGACCCGCTACCCGGGTTGTCCCCGGTCGCGGAACAGTCCTCGTCGTCTCCGTCGTGGCTGCGCTCCTGCTCATGCGCTTGCGCCTGGGCGTTCTCGTGGTCGTCGTCGTGGTTGTCGTCAGGGCACGACGTCTCGTTGTCATCATGGTCGTCCTGCCCGTCCGACGCGCCGCTCCCATCGTCGTGATGGGATCCGTCGTTGGCGTCTCCGTCGTGGTCGTCTCCGCCGTCGTGGTCGCCGTCCGCGGGCTTGATGTCGGAATTCGGGCCCAGCAGGGCGGCGGCGTCTCGGTAGGGACTCTTTCCGCCGTGGAAGTCCGCCCGCGCGACCGGGGCGAACAACAGGACGGCGGCCAGCCCTAAGATCAGGGCCAGGGTGCGCTTCACGTGTCCCATCCTCGGGCGCCGGAGGATGCCCGATGCGGCAAATACATTCCGCCGGTCCAGGCGACATCCCCGCACGCGGGCCTACAAATCTGGCGAGTGGGAACCTGTTCCGTACAGTGATAACAGCCGACTTTGGCCTCAGGACCGTGCATCGAGGTCTCGCGAGGCGCTTCGCTGACTGATGGAAGAAGAAAATGGGAGGCGGTGTTTCGTCACCGCCTCTGCGTCGGATCGGCTCGCTCTACCCCTAGTGGTCGGCGGCGAGCAGGCGCGCCTCCCCCCGTCCCGCCGAGTTGTCCAAGATCACGATCATCAGGCCGAGTGCAGGCGTGTTCGCCCACTCCGTGGCGTCGATCGACACCGGCACTGTCCCCCTCGCCCCGACGGGGACCACGAACGCGACGCCCGAGGTGATCGAAGGCGTGAACGCGTTGAACATCGCCACGCCCGGCAGGACGTCCGCGCTCCCGGTCTGGAGCGAATACCCGGCCGCCATGTACGCGAACCGCGGGTTGTCCACCGAGAGCCCGATCTCGTCCGACCGCACGGGCAGGAGCAGCGTGCTGCTGTCCGTCGGCGCGATCGCAAAGCGGGCATTCACGAGGTCGAAGTTCGGCAAGGCGAAGACGAAGCTTCCGTACCGACCGTCGAAGGAGCCCGTGAGGATCGCCCCTATGTCGAAGCCGGCGACCAGGAAGTCCGGGACGCCGTCCCCGTTCGTGTCGATCAAGACATCGAACTCATTGTCCGACGGCGTGCTCCATCGGTTCCATGTGTTCACGGCGAACACGAGGAAGCTCTGGGTCGCACTGATCGGGATGCTCTGGACGCCGACCGCGCGCACGTCGTTCGAGCCCGAGGTCGTTCGCGGGCTGGCGAGGCCCCATGCGTAGA
>Ga0209239_1002470_pt1 | contig 10994 bp, 9 predicted proteins | sample GraSoi013_2_20cm_FD_185824 | JGI IMG/M metagenome (GOLD analysis project Ga0209239, IMG submission 185824) | Grasslands soil microbial communities from the Angelo Coastal Reserve, California, USA - Sample 10_02_2013_2_20cm (SPAdes) (version 2) | ecosystem: Environmental > Terrestrial > Soil >...
GCAGGGTTTGTCGGGGCAGGCTTGGACCGTATCCCAACCATGACAGCGGCAGGGCTCCCCGGTCAGGACCGTCACATGCGAGCCACGTGGCGCCCACCGCCAGCGATCCGTCGGCCCGAACAGAGCCACCGTTGGCACATGGAGTGAGGCGGCCAGATGGGTGAGACCGGAGTCGTGGCCGACAAAGAGATCTGCGTGGGACAACAGGCCGGCCATCGGAAGGAGGTCCTCGTGCTGGAGTGTCACCGGCCGGCTCGCGCAGGCATCAGCCACCTCGGCGACCATGTGGTCGTCCGCCGCCCCTCCGACCAGCACAGGAACAACGTCGTTGGCCTGGAAGTGCGTGATGGCCGCGGCCAATAGAGCGGGCGCGACGCATTTGTGGCGACTCCCGCTGCCCGGATGGAGGACCACCAGCGGGTGACGCGTGAACAGCTCCAGAGCGGCTAGTCGAGCCCGTCCTTCAGTGATCACAGCGGCTGGGAGGTGGAGTCTCTCCACGACTCGCGCGACCGGCGCCACGTCCTGCACCGTCTCCATGAGGCGGTCCTCCTGATGGATCGCCTCGCCCTCCGACGAGGCCAGAGACCGCACGATCACCCGGCCGACGCCCAGACCCTGCAATGTCGAGGACAGTCGGTCCCCCGGATCCGCCATCCAGCAGACGGCCAGGCCGCACCTGCCGAGCCATTCACGAACGGTCGGCCCCACCCACGGGAGCCCAGCCAAGAGCCCGGCCAACACGCCGGCTTCGAGTGAAAACACCGTTGCGACCTCGCCGCACACGCGAAGGAGACCGCCCACGGCTGCGCCGGCCACGAGGCCAAGCTGATGGGTTGGGAACGACGTCCGCAACGCCCGGATCGCCGGCAGCGCAAGCAGGACATCGCCCAAGGCGCCGGGATGCACCACGAAGATCGTGCGCGGCATGGACTCAGGTCTCGTCGCCACGATTCGCCCGTTGTCCTTCCAGCAGCTTCCTGGCGAACTCTAGGTCGCCCGCGGTGTTGATGTTGAGGAAAGACAGGAACTGCGGATCCGCCCCCCGGAGCTCGTGTTCGGCAACCAGCCGTACCGAGAGCCCCGGAGCCTGGCTGAGTTCCTGAACCTTGAGGTTGCCACTGTTGAGCATGCGCTCGAGATGGGGCAAGCAGGCTTTCGAATAGACCGCGTGCATGGGCTGAAGCCCGCTGGCGAGCTGCGCCATCACCACATCGGCATCCGGGTCCAGCTCGGTCATCCATGTGATGAGGGCCGGGTTGAGGAATGGCATATCACAGGCAGCGGCAAAAATCCGCCTGTGCGTCGCGGACGTAAGACCGGTATGGAGACCGCCGAGCGTCGCGCAATTCGGGACCAGATCCGTCACGATCCGGTGGCGAAGACCGGCGAGCTGGGAGGCAGGCTCCGCCACCACCACGATCACTTCGGCAAACAGCGACTCCAAGACCGCAAGCGTCCGCTCCAGCAGCGTCCGGCCGCCCAGTTCAAGAAACCGTTTGTCCCGGCCCATCCGACGGCTCTTGCCGCCGGCCAGGAGGACCCCCGTGATGTCGGCCTTGCGGTTCAGGTGCAGCCTCTCTTTGGTCTGCGCCAGACGGTGGAGTCACCAAAAACAAAGGCTCTTCCGGTTCTCGTGTGGGTCATGTCCAGTCCGCCAGGGCGAGGCATTCCGCTCCGTGCAAGCTCGCCGCGCTGCTGTAACTAGCGGCGGCCCGGCTCCGGCTCCCCCCATCCCCCACATGGTGGGGGTTCTCCGATCCGCTTCGGCCTGGGGCAACAGTCCGATGCGGTCGGGCCTCGCTCGGGCCGCATCACCCGTTGCATTTGGATGAGCAACGGGTCCCCGGCACATCAGCGGGGCTCCCCCGCAATGTCGCGTCACCCTCGCCCTGACGGCCTCGTGCGGGCGTCCCGACCAAGCCGAGGCTGGACGGCTGGGCGCGAAGGATCATCACCATGGCGGGAATCATGAGAGGGGTGGCCTGGCTGATCCCCTATTGCGCGCGTCATCACCCCTCGCACTTGAAGGACAACGGGTGTCGCGGCTCCGCATGCTCACCTGTTAGCGGGCAGGAGGGCAGGCGGCCTCAGACTGCGCGCGTCATCACCCGTTGCAATCTGAAAAGCAACGGGTACCCGGCACACCATCCGCCTCATTTCTCAGGGGGGGCGAGCGGCTGGGCTGGCCTTCACTGCGCGCGTCCACCGAGCACTCCATCCGCCTAGGCCCGGAACCAATCAATCCTGAGTGCGCGGTGCGCGAGCACAACGGGCAGCCCTGCCGCCCCGCCCTCCCCACCCTTCGCCAGCTGAGGCGGCTTTTCCCAAGGTCTTCACCGCGCGAAAGCCGGAAGAGCCAAAACAAAAAAAAGGGGGTGGGCTGCCCCACCCCCTTTGGACTGTGCCGTGCGTCACGCGAAGGGCTAAATCCGACCCTTCCGTTTATTCGCCCGCCGCGTCAGGACCCACCCTTCCAGGATCACAATACCAACGGCGATCACGGTGGGATAGATGTACGTCTCCTTGGGAATTGGCGGCTCCAAGATCGTGTAGTAGAACGCCGAAACCGCCAGCTTGCGCCCGACATCTCCGTTATGACCATCCCACGCAAAGAACACGGTCGGGATGTACTTCCCCATCTCGAAATAGGTGTCTTCGTCGTAGTCGCCCTTCAAGGGCCTCTGGATCATGAGCGTCCAAAGACCATCTTTCCACTCGGCCTTGAGTAGCTTCATTTTCTCGGCAAAGTCGTCACGCTCCTCAAAGTCCTGATCCCAGCCGGTCCCGGCGAAGGCCCGCAAGGACCCGTCGGCCTCCCACTTCACGATATCCACGGGATACTTCTGGTCTCCCCAGAAAAACCGTGGCTTCTCAGGTGGCGGGAGCTCCTGCCACTTGACCGGGAACTCGAAGGCAAACGCGTCGTTGTAGACCGTATAGTTGTTCTGCTTCGCCGCAATCGAGTCCGGTTCTCCGGTTTTCGGAGGCTGTTCTTTGATCCCGTACTCGTCCAGGTTGACCTGGGTCGGCTGGAAAGGCCGCTTACCCTCAGCAACGCTCTTGGACCGATCCTCCCACTGGAACATGAACACAATGTGCTTGTCGTTATAGATGGATTTCACCCAGACATCGTCGAGCCGGTTGACGAAGTTCCTCGGCTTGTGCGTGATCTGGCCGCCTAAAGCCACGATTCGCCGCTCACGCTTCTGCCAGAGCTCGTTCTCGGGATCGGCTGGGATCTCGCCCTCGATGGGCCCGGACCGTATGACGAAGTTAGTTTTCGGCTTATCGGTCAAGGGATCGATCTCAAGCGGGTTGCCCTTGGCGTCGCGTTCGCAGAGCGACTGCACGAAGTTGGCGATGTGCCACCGTTCCTCGATCGTGGTGTTGTCCGCAAACGACGGCATCGGGGTGCCGTTGACCCCCGTGGAGAACGTCCGGAAGATGTTCTTCACGTTATACGGGTCCTGGCGGCTCCCTCTGAAGTTCCAGCACTTGTGCCAGCTCGCCGGCTGGATCGGGAACCCCCAGTCGTCCTTCAGGTTGAACGCGTTTCCGTCACCGTGTCCTTCCACTCCATGGCATTCGATGCACTTCTTGTCCACCACCAACTGAGCGCCCTTCTCGAGGCTCTCCTTGCTAGGCGGAATCGGCTTGAGGCTGTCGAGTTGCAGGACCGTGAAGGTCTCGGTGTCCTTGTCATCGAACTTGCGATCCTTGACGAGCTGGCTCGTCACGAACGCAATCACTTGACGGCGCTGGTCTTCGCTCAGGATGCCCTCCCACGACGGCATGGCCGACCCGGGCAATCCGTGCGTGACGGTCTGGAAGAGGTCCATCTGCGGAAGGGGCAGCTCTCCGCTGGCCGTGTGTCGAATCTTGAAGGTGCCCTGATTGAAATTCCTGGGCCGGGGCCAGAGACGGTCAGCGGAGGGGCCGTCCCCCCCTCCGTCCACTCCATGACACCAGACACATTTGGTGAAATAGACCCGCTTCCCGGCTTCGATGTCTTCCGCCGCCGGCATCGCGGGAAAGTCGGACTTCTTGAATCCCTCAGGGACTCCGCTGCCCCCGCTTTCCTGGGCATAAGTCCAGACCGCCGCACTGCCGGAGATCATGCTGATTCCAACGGCGGCGATCAGCAGAAGCAGCCGCTGACTTTTTAACCGAAGATGCCTCATAGCTGTACCCCTTGTCCCGTTGCTGTAGGATTAATCCCATGTCCTCGGATAATAGCCGGTGTGCCAGTATTCAAACAGGACCACTTTCCAGATCTCGTCGGTGGTCAGATGCTGCTCCCACGGCGGCATCACGGACGCCCATGGGAACGACTCCCGCGGCAGTCCGATCCCGCCCTTGGAGACGCGCCAGAACACGAAGGTCTCCTGAAGCTGGGCCAGCGTTCCGGGATCGGTGAAATTGGCCGGAATCGGGTTGAACGCGAAGGCGTGCAGCCCCCTGCCGTTGAGATTATCCCCGTGACAGAAATGGCAATTCTGGAAGAAGATCTCTCCCCCCTCCCGGACAAACTTCAAGTAGCCTTCCGCCTTGGGATCCCAGGGATTGGCATCGGGCTTCAGAAGCCGCCCCATGCTCTGCTCGGTGATGAGCTTGTTGGAATACTCTTGGTCGTATTTGCCCTCGGCATTGACTCGGTACGGATTCGATGCAGTTTGCAGCACGAACGTCTTCCCATGCACTTTGGTGCTGGCCGGTGGAGCCGGGTGAACCGTCCTCAGCTCGATCGGCTCATCCAGGTTGGGAAGGAAGGAGTTATACGAGAACCCCCACAGGATAATGGGAATGGCGATCAGGTAGAAGGTTCTGAGCGCCTTGTGGAACGGGGTCACCGCATCCAACACGTTGAGAATGGGCTTCTTGAATTCCTTCCAATCATCTTCGGCACCGGACATCCACATAAAGACCCCGACCATCGCAATGGTCCCATAGATCGCGCGCACGCTGAATGGGATCGGCGGATAGATGCGGTACTTCAGGTACAGGATGATGAAGAGCCAGAAAGAGATCCCCTGCCAGAACCGGGGAATGCCGAGCCCGTTTTTCTTGAGCAGGTAGCTGATCAGGGTGAACACGGCCACGAAGAAAGCCAGCTCCGCGAGCAACTGCATCGGCATATATCCCTCAACTAACCGAATAGTTTGAGGGGGGAGCAGGCCCGCCACCATCACCAGGAACACAACCAACGCGATGCCGCCAATGACTGCGCCGGCCAAAAGTATGACTCTCATCTTAGGACTCTCCTTCGGGCTACACTTCCCTGATCAACCGGTCCATCACAAAATATCTATCGTTCTATATCTTAGGAGGCTCCTTGCCCTCTTCAACCTGAGAGAGATAATCCACGATTTTGTTCAACGCGCCAGCGCTCAGCTTCTGGCCGAAGACCTTGGGCATGACCCCGTCCGGGAAAGGTTTGACCACATACGTACCGGGGGAAATCACGGACTCCGTGATGTACTCGCGGACGGTCTTGGCGCCGCCCTTGTACGCCGGATCCTTGATCCGGTTCGGCGCATTGGTCTTCTCGACCAATTTTGGTCCGACGGTCCCCATCGCACCGGGAATCCCGGGGATGGTATGGCAGACCACACACTGAGCCTTCGCGAAAATCTGGGCCACCGGCTCCTCGCCGGTTGCCAGCAGTCCGCCACCGCCTGCCGCAGGCTGGTCCTCCGTCTGTTTGGGACGATCAGCCTCAGGGATGAACTTCTCGTATGCTTTGATGATCTCCTCGTACGAAGGCGGCTCCTTCCCCTCACGAACGTACAGCCAGGTGTCCACCGCCGCCAGCTCTCCCAGGCTCAGTGAAATGGGCGGCTTATGGATCGTGGGCATCGGGCTTTCCTTGTCGTTGGTGCCCTTCACCCCGAAACCCGACACGACGTAGCAGCTTGGGCAGGCGTGCGACTCGGCGATGTACTCCTGGCCGCCCTCCGCAGTACCTGAGCCCGCGAAGGCCTCCTTCTGAGCCGTATCGCGGTCGCCCGGCTTCCCTTTGTGGTAACGGGGATCCTCGAGCTGCTTCTTGGCCCGCTCCGGGATGCCGAACAGGTTGGGCGCCCGCTCGCTCAAGAATCCTTCATTGAATCCGTGGCACAGCGGACACTGCCCTTTTCCGATCGCGCCCTGGACTTTACTTTGCCCGATTCCGCCGAAGATGATTTTCTCTCCCTCATCCGCCAACTGCTGGGCAGTCATACCGCCGAAGTCCAGTTTGACTTCCGGGGGAGGAAAGCCGCCTTCCACCTGGGGCAGCCAGTTCCCATATCCGGACAACGCCGCCGCCACGAAGAACATGGTGCCGCCGATCTTGAACAGCGCGCTGACGTTGTAAAAGTACATGGCCATCATGAACGAGAGGGCCGTCACCATGGCAAGGGAGACCGGAAGAAGACGAGAATTCCCGAAAAAGTTCAGCTTGTAGTTGGCGATCGCGATGAAGGCCATCACGGCCGCAAGCATTCCGATGAATGTCTTGAACACCGCGCGCCGCCTGGTTGCACGATCCGGGATGGTGACCTGAAAATAAATCATGAGGCCGACCAGGAGAACCAGAACAGGCCAGCCTAAACCAAAGGCCGCTGCGAATAACTCCGCCACGTGAGAAACCTCCTTGGCCTCACCCTCGGCAAACTCGAGGATGAGGCCAGTGAAATCGATAATGTTCTAGGGATTAATGTCCTGTTGCAGGCTCGGGGACCCTTCCAGGGACCGACACCTTGGCCTCCGCCGGCGCCTTCTTCACCCCGAGCGTGGCGAGGAAGAAGACAAACAGGATGGTCAGCCAGAAGAACAACACGTTAAACGAAATCATGTTCGCGGCGAATCCGGTGGTGTGGGTATAGGCCCAGGGCGAGTTGTCCCGCATGATTTCGTTCACATGCCAGAACAGACGAACCGACGAGCGAATGTAACCCATCAGCCCCATCATCCAGGTAAAGGCGGTCGCCAGCATGATCAGGGCGTACTGGGATCGGACCGATATCTTGCCCCATTCGATCGCCCCGCTCTGCTTCGCCCCCTTGAGCATGACGAGGTTGAGGGCCGTCATGAAGAACAAACACGAGAGGGTGGTGGCCACCTGCGGCACGGACAGTCCGACGCGGACGTTTGCCGGGATGTAATACCCGTAAATGGCCAGCCAGATGATGTTCACATAGGCCAATGCGAAGAAGCACCCCATGAAGATGTTCCCGAACTTGGCCCATGACACCATCGGTACCTTGTTCCCGCGCTGATACCAGATAAAGCTCAGCACGGTGGTCGTAATAATGACGTTGATGCCCCCGTTCTTGGCCGACATCACGCCATAGTTCCCCAGCACCGGGTGCTGCTGGCCCCCCATGGCCTTCAGTTCGGCCGGCGTCATCACGATCGTGTGCGGCGTGATGAAAATCAAGAACCCGCACACCAAGACGAACACCATGTATTTGATGTACCGTTGATACTTCTCCGCCCCTCGCATCCGTCCCATCGCCTGCCAGAGGTAGTAGTTCGAGCTCAGGAACAGGATCCCGATCATCGTGGCTTGGATGATGAACAACCAGGCCAGCAGGCCGCCCATGAGCGTAATGCCCATCTGCTGCCGGTAGGCATAGACCTCGCGCATGAGCCAGTAGCCCGCAAACGGCAGCGGGATCAGGAACGCGACGCCGATGGCCATCGCGATATAGCCCATCCAGTCATAATGGGCCCGCTCTTCATCGGTCTTGGAAGCCAGGAACCGGTAGGCTGCATACGCGGCCACCACTCCGCCGCCGAAGGCCATATTGCCCAGCAGCCGGTGGACATTGAGCGGGTTCCAGAGCGCGGTATGGATGCTGTGCCAGATGTTCCCCAGAAAGCGCCCCTGCTCATCCACGCCGGCCGGCGACATCATGAACCCGATCCAGGAGTTGGCGAGGAACATCAACGTTGTTCCGATCACGTTCAAGACCACCGACATGCTGACGTGAATCCACTTGAGCAGCCCTTCCTTCATCCGGTCCCAGCCGTAGTAATAGATGTAGATGGTGCCGCTCTCCGCCACGAACAGCAACGCGTAGATATGCATCACCGGACGGAAGATGCTGGAGAGATAGCCGAAGAAGGCGGGATAGAGCGTCAGGAACGTGAAGATCAGGATCCCGCCCAGGATCGCGGTCAGCGAGTACGCCGTGAGGCTGATCTTGATGAAGTCATAGGCGAGCTGATCATATTTCTTGGCCATCGCCTTGTCCTTCGATACGATCCCCATGAACTCGATAATCATGCAGAAGATCGGCACGGCCAAGACAAAGCTGCCGTAGTACAGGTGTTGCTGATTGGCGATCCAGAGCAGCACGCGGCTTTCAAAATTGTAGCGCGGATAGAACTGAGGGTTGTCCGCCGTCTTGGGAGCCGGAGCGCCCGTCACAATCCCCTCGGTTTTGTAATAGACGTCCCGCGCCTTCTCGACCTTGGCCGCCTCGGGCGTGTCCGCCTTCTTGGCCACATCGGGCGGAGGCCCACCGGCCGCAGGAGTCCCGCCGCCTCCGGCGAGCGCAGGCATCGAAACAACGATTGGTAGGAGGAGAAGGCCAACCATTGCGCCCAACGCCAGGATTGACAGCATCTTGTTCCGGGTTAATCCACCCATGGCTTACCTCCTTAAACAGTCCTCAGGGATACCCCTGTATGAGCACACCGTGAGACTTTATTTCCTGAAGAGATACCAATAGTCCAACCCTTGCATGTCCATCAGATAATGGTCGACGAGATGAAAATAGGCCACCGCGATGAGCAACGAGATGGTCACCGCGACGTAGACGTTGTTCAACAGGGCTTTCGTCTTGAATGAAACGCCGACTAACAGGACCACCCCCAGCACCAGCATGGCGGTCCAAAAATTTGGGCTCGTGACAATTTCCATTTTCCTGCTCCCCCGTTAGCCGTGCAAGGACGCCGCCTCGGGCACGTCCCTAAGCGAGTGCGTCTCCGCGACAGAATGCTTCGATCAGCACGGGCAGTTTATTCCCGCGAACCAATAAAAGAACCACAGCCCCAAGGCAGCCGTGAGATAAAAAATTGACTTTCCGAGTTTGATCTTGAAGTCCTCCTGAGCTCGTTCCATCCGCATATCTCCTTATGCCTGGATAAATACGGCGCACAGCCCTGTCGTGACCGGTTCTTGACAGGTCTGTAAGTCTGTGTTACTGCTCTGTACGTTTTTTTTGTAAGGATGAGGGCGCACGATGCGTAAAAATTCAAAATTGTTCGATATTATAGTTTTGGCCGGATTGGTTGTCAACCTAATTTTGGCGGTGTTTCTGATTCTCTACTATTTTGATTTTCTATGATTTTCCAGCGACTTCCGTTCAAACCCCACCCCCCTTTTCCTCCCCCGAAACGGCACAACGGAACCCGATGGTCTCATCACGAAAATCGGGGACCATGCGGCTTCGGCTGGTGATCCGCACATCGGAGCCGGTGCTGGTATACCCGCCCCCTCGCAGCACTTTATAGACTCCGTGAGCGGGGCCCTTGGGGTTTCTTTCCGCAGGGTCGCGGTAGGCGTCTTCCGCGTACCAGTCCGCCACCCATTCCATCACGTTGCCGGCTCCATCCGCAATCCCAAACTGGCTCACGTCCCGCTTGAACGATCCGACCGGCGCGGTCACTTCGAAGCCGTCCCTGGTTGAGCCCCAGTTGGCAGCCAGGAAGTCCCGGGTGTTTCCCCAGGGCCAGAGCCGGCCGTCGACACCGCGGATGGCCTTCTCCCACTCCGCTTCGGTCGGGAGACGCTTGCCCTTCCAGGTGCAATAGGCCTCGGCATCGTGCCACGAGACATACGCCACGGGCTGATTCACCCCGCGCATGCGCGACAGGTTCTTCGCGTACCGCGATGGCGGTGCCGCCTTGCGATGCCCGGTGGCGGCCACGAACGCCTGGTACTGATGGTTGGTCACCTCAAATCGGTCCATCGCAAAGGCGTCCAGGTAGATGGCACGTTCCGGCTGCTCGTCATAGCCACCGGCCTTTGTGCCCCGGATGAAGGAGCCCGCCGGGATCGTGACCATCTCGTCCTGAATCGGCTCTTCACGCGGAGGGGCCTCGTCTGGCGAGGCGACGGATGGGCTCTCCCCGTCGGATGACTGAATCGGCTCCTCAGGCGGCCGCGAGGTGCCTTTGAGAATCCCCATCACCGGCAGGCCCGTCAGGAAGAGCACCGTCAGGAGGAGCGCAATTTTGAATTTCGTTTCGAGCACGGCTGACTCGTCAGGCTCAAGATAATCTAGTTTCTGGTCCGCCGGGGTTCGGCACGCTGCTCCTCCGCATCTTTGGCGCACCGGACGCCGATGGTGCTGTCGGTCCGCCACATCTTCGCCTGAAATCGTTTCGGGAGCCGTGCGTTCTGCTGGGTTTCACGCCACGAGCCTCCCCGAATGACCTTGTGCTCTCCCTCCTCGGGTCCCGGCGGGTCCCGGTAGGGAGATTTGCGATAGTACTGCTCGTCGTACGTATCCGCCACCCATTCGGCTACGTTGCCGGTCATGTCGTAGAGCCCGAACGGGCTTCTCCCCGACTCGAATGAGCCCGGGGGCGCGAGGTACCGAAACCCGTCCTCATCGCCATCCACGTTCGCGCGGCCAGTCCCGAACTCCTCGCCCCAGGGGTACCGCCGCTTGCCCTCTCCGCGGCCCGCTTTCTCCCACTCCGCCTCCGTGGGCAAACGCTTGCCGGCCCATTTACAATACGCCACCGCATCTGACCATGACATCCCCATCGCCGGCAGGGTTGGTTTGAGAATCTTGGAGATGTCATCTTCGAACACCGGGACAAAGGGCTTGCCTCGTTTCGTCATCCGCACGAAACGATCATACTCCGCCTGAGTCACCTCTTTCTTGTCCATGTAGTACGTGCCGAGATACACCTGATGATCGGGAACTTCGTCAGGATCGCCCTCCTTGCTCCCCATGGTGAACGGCCCTTCCGGAATCTGGACCATCTCA
>Ga0209239_1002473_pt1 | contig 10990 bp, 6 predicted proteins | sample GraSoi013_2_20cm_FD_185824 | JGI IMG/M metagenome (GOLD analysis project Ga0209239, IMG submission 185824) | Grasslands soil microbial communities from the Angelo Coastal Reserve, California, USA - Sample 10_02_2013_2_20cm (SPAdes) (version 2) | ecosystem: Environmental > Terrestrial > Soil >...
CGTCGCCTGAAAGCATTTCAAGGGCGGAAGCGTTGCTTCTTCCCGGCGTCGGTCATTACGCCGCGCTGGTTCGCGCCCTCGATGAAAAACATTTCCGCGCACCTTTGCTCGACGCCATCGGCCGGGGCGTGCCTTTTCTGGGAATCTGCCTCGGGCTGCAGGTTCTCTTTAATTCGAGTGAAGAGGCTTCTGAGCTCCGGGGCCTGAGTCTTCTATCGGGAGTCGTCTCCGCCTTGCCCCCCAACGTGAAGCTCCCGCACATGGGTTGGAACCAGATTGAGAAGAAGCGCGAGTCTTCCCTTCTCACAGGTATTGATCTCGGAGCGTATTTCTATTTTGCGCACTCCTACGCGGCGCTTGATTCCGGTGCGGCCGCAGCCACCTGCTCCCACGGCACGGAATTCGCAGCAGTCATCGAGCAACGAAATGTTCTTGCGGTGCAATTTCATCCCGAAAAAAGCGGCGACTCTGGCGCTCGCGTTCTCCAGAATTTCCTGAGGCTTGCGGCATGAGCCTCGCGCACCGCATCATTCCGTGCCTAGATACGGACGGCGAACGCGTCGTGAAAGGGGTGAATTTTGTGGGTCTGCGAGATGCCGGCGACCCCGTTGCGCTCGCCAGCCGATACGATACGGAAGGTGCAGACGAATTGGTCGTACTCGACATCGCGGCGTCGCGCGATCGCCGCCCTACTTTTCTCGAAACAATTCGCCGCGTCGCCGCTGAATTGGCAATCCCTCTCACCGCCGGCGGGGGCATTCGAACGCTGGAAGATGGCCGTGCCGTGGTACGTGCCGGCGCGGACAAAGTCACCGTGAACACCGCTGCGGTCGAGCGGCCGGCGCTGATTTCCGAACTGTCGCGCGAATTCGGCGCGCAAGCGGTGGTCCTGGCAATTGATGCAAAGCGCGTTGGCGATCACTGGGACGTCATGGTCCGCGGCGGACGCGAATCCGCATCACGCGATGCCCTCGAATGGGCGCGGATGGGCGTCGCGGCAGGCGCCGGTGAAATTCTGCTGACGTCTGTGGATCGCGACGGCACGCAAAGCGGCTTCGACGTGACGCTGACCGCGGCAGTTTCCGCCGCCGTAAGCGTTCCGGTGATCGCATCCGGCGGCGCGAAATCGCCGGGTCATTTTGTCGAAATCTTCCGAGATGGTGCAGCCGACGCGGCTTTGGCCGCCTCCATCTTTCACGATGAAGTGCAATCCATTCGAGCTCTGAAGCAATTTCTCGCCTCAAGCGGCATTGAGGTTCGCTTGCCGTGCTGATTCCCTGCATCGACTTGCAAGGCGGGCAAGCCGTTCAATTGGTGCATGGTCGGAAGCGCGAGCTTGCCGTCGCGGATGTCTTTGGCCAGCTGGAGAAATTCAAGAAGTATCCCTGGCTGCACGTCATTGATCTGAACGCCGCCATGGGCAAGGGCGCGAACGACGAACTCGTTCAAGGCCTATGCCTGAAAGCGCGGAAGGATTTTGGGATGAAAGTTCGCGTCGGCGGCGGCATTCGAAGCATTTCCCGCGCGCTAGAGGTTGCCGCGTGGGGCGCGACCCAAATCATTGTCGGAAGCGCAGCGTTCCGTGGCGAAAAAGTGAATAAAGACTTTCTGGAGCAGCTCGTGAGAAATATCCCCTGCGAGAAAATCGTCATCGCCCTGGACACCGCCCGCGGAAAAATCGCGATTCGGGGCTGGCGGAAGAGGCTGACGTTGCAGGCCGAAAGGGTGATGACGCTACTCGAACCTTACTGCGCAGGGTTTCTCTGCACGGATGTGGATCGCGAAGGCACCATGAGCGGAGTGAACCTCGAGTGGTTTCGAATGCTGCGTGACGCGACGTCGCATCCGATTATCGCCGCCGGTGGCATCAAAACGCGGAGCGAAATTGCCGCATTAGAAGAAATCGGCATGGACGCCGCCGTCGGCATGGCCATGTACAGGGACCAATTGCGCTGAGAAAAGGCAGTGTGCTTCATCGGAGATAGGCATCCGTGATGTACTGCTGCACCATGCGTTGGGTGTTGAAGAATGATCCGTTGATGGCGACGGCATGTTGCATGACTTCCAAAAATTTTCCGCGATCGTTGTAGTACATGGGGAGAATCACGGTTTCGAGCTTGCTATAGAGCGATTCCACTTCAGCGCTGTTGTCGGTGGGAGTATTGCCGGCCGCGGTGCGCCGCGACTCGCCGATCGACCAGCCGGTGACGCCTTCGATATGACCCTCCACCCACCAGCCGTCGAGAATGCTCAGGCTCGGCACGCCGTTCAGCGCGGCCTTCATGCCGCTGGTGCCGGAGGCCTCCAGAGGGAACTGCGGCGTGTTGAGCCAAAGGTCCACGCCGGAAGTTAATTTTCCACCGAGCTCGAGATTGTAGTCGTCAAGGAAGACCACCGGCACGGCTTTCCGCAGCGCTTTCTTCGCGTGGAAAATCCGGCGTATGATGTCCTTCCCGCCGGCATCGTTCGGATGCGCCTTGCCGGCATAAATGATCTGAAAGGGGCCGGCATTCTTGGCAATCTGCCGGAGACGATCAAGATCGGCTAGGATCAGGTCGGCGCGCTTGTATCCCGTCGCGCGCCGCGCGAAGCCAATCGTGAAAACCTCAGGATCGAACTTGAGGCCCGTCTTCTGGCGAACCGTCTCGAGCAAATCGTGCTTGGCGATCAGGTGCGCCGCCCATACTTCCTCCGCGGGCAAGCCCAGCGCGCTCCGCAGACTGTAATTGTCCTCGCGCCACGACGGAATGTAGCGGTCAAACAGTTGTTGAAATGGCGCCGAGGTCCAACTACCGGCGTGCACGCCGTTGGTAATGGCCTCGATGGGCACTTCCGGAAACATCTGCCGTGAAGTTTCACCGTGCTGCTTGGCGACGCCGTTAACGTAGGTGCTCAGGCCCAGCGCCAGTTGCGTCATGTTGAGCGATGCTCCACGGCGCGCGGCTTCTTGCAAATCCAGAAAATTTTGCTCTGCCTGCAAAACGCGCTTCATCAAATCCGCCGAAGAGGCATCCTTCAAATCGAGAAACCCGGTCTGCCCGGGAAACACTCGCGTAAAGTATTCCATCGGAAAACGATCGTGCCCGGCCGGCACTGGAGTGTGGGTCGTGAAGACGCATTTACTGCGGACCTTTTCGATGTCCTCGCTACGGATGGATTTCCGTCCCGCCTTTGTAGCTTCTTCGTCGAGCAATTGCAGCGTAAGCAGCGCGGCGTGGCCTTCGTTCATGTGGTAGCGCGTGAGGTCGTTGTAGCCCAGCGCGTGGAGAATGCGCACGCCTCCGATTCCTAAGATGACTTCCTGGCACAAACGGTAATAGGAATCGCCGCCATACAAACTGCCGGTGAGATTGCGATCGGCTTCCGTGTTGGAGGGAAGATCGGCGTCGAGAAAATAGATGGGCACTTCAAAACCGCGCACGCCCTTTGCAGAATAGCGCCAGCATCGCAGCTCAACACGGCGGGTTTCAATGGAGACGCTGGCTCGCGCGGGCTCCTCTGTCAGGAAGTCTTCCACGCGCCATTCGACTGGTTCTTCGGTCTGGGAACCATCTTCGGCGAGGCGTTGCGTGAAGTATCCCTTGCGGTAAAGCAAGGAGACAGCCACCATCGGGAGGCGCAGGTCCGCGGCGGCGCGAATGGTGTCGCCCGCAAGAACGCCGAGCCCGCCGCTGTAACTCGGCATGGCGTTCTCCAAAGCAATCTCCATCGAAAAGTAGGCGACCAATCGCCTTATGGAATTCGGCTGACTTGCCATTTCACTCGCTTTTCATTTCCGTGCGGACAACCGCTACCGTGCGGAAAATCACGCATATATAAACCTTAGATTGTCAGGGATTCGTGACGCGCAAGCAAGCGCCACGGGAATTGCGTGTGTCCATGCGTCCTATTCTGTGTTGCGCCGCTACCATAAAAACAAAGAGGGCGCCGTAGCGCCCCCTTCTGGAGATTTGCTCTCAGTGACTCGTAGCCTCTTCGTTAGAACTCGAAGCGCAGGGAGAGTTGCGCCTGGCGCGGATCGCCGACGCCAAGGCGGAGGAACCCGTCAAAGTTGAACAGTGCCGGTGTGACAAGGGGATTCACGTTGTTCTTGTTGTTGAAGGTGTTAAACATTTCGATCGCTGGAATGAGTCTGTATCGCTCTCCAAGCTTGAAAGGGCGCATCGCCCGCCAATCGAATGAAGTATATTCATTGTTTTTCCATGTCGAATTGCGTTTGCAGCCTGCAGTAGCCGCACAGTTTGCGGGAGTGATGGGCTGTGGCGTATGTGCTTGAAGGCGGGCGTCCAAGTTAAACCCGCCGGGAAGCTCGAAATAGCTGAAGAGATTGAACTTGTGACGTTCATCACGATCGGAAAAACCGTAATCCCGCGCCGGATTGCGCGGGTCAAGCCGACGATCCGTAAAAGGGTCGCGCTCGTTCGAGTCGCTATCCAAATCTTCCGAAAGCACGTAGTTCCACTCCAACTGGAAACGCTGACTAAAGCGTTTTCTCATTCCGAGAGTGAGCCCGCGATAGAGTGATTTTGCAGTGCTTCCGGTTATCATCATGCCACCAAGCTGCGGGCCAAAAGTATTTGGCGCCACAAACGTCCCGTTGTCAGCAAAATAGCCATTGGCATTGCCGTCGATAAACGTCGTCAGATGAACGCCTTTGGACAAAGTGAAATCGTAAATCTCCTGCTCGTACGCTACGTTTGTTGTGTAAATTCGCGGATTCGCATAGTGCTTGCTGAAAAGACGAACACCCGTAAAGCACGGAAATGGGTTCACGGGAGTGCCCAACGCGCAGGAAGCATTGCCGGGAGTGACCGGAAAGTCGCCCGGCCAAGCAGGTCCGCCGCCGAATGCCGACGTGGTGAAAATCGTGCTCTGCTGCACACCATTGGTGGTGATCGAACCCACCTGCGAAAGCATGTTTTGGCGCCCGTTGAAGATACCGTAACTCGCCCGGAACAGAGACTTGTGGTTATTCAGAACATCCCAGGCCAATCCGACTCTCGGTTGGAACTCCTTCTTCTGGCTATGAAGCGTACCATCCGATGGGAACAAGGGGTTACTCAGGAAGATGCCATACGCAGTCTTGCTGGGAGGCGTAATCACGTTCGGGAAAATCTCGGCTTCCCATCGCAGACCATAGCTCAAGCTGAGATTCGGCAGGATTTGCCACTTGTCCTGAGCGAAGAGTGCGTAGTCCTCATTGTTGATGCTCGAAGCCCCAGGCTTTATGTTAATCAGGCCCGTCGGCACGCCATCCTGAAGGTAGAAGATAAGCGGCCCGCCCACACTACTACCGGCTGCGCACGTTTGTCCCTTGTCCTGGGTGATCCAACCGGTGAACGTTCCGGTGCCCGTGAGACACTCGCCCACCGTCGGACCAAACCCACCTGCGGCGTCGGGGGACGCGTACCGCAGAAACCCGACTACGCTGTCGAAGATGTAGCGTCCGGTAAAGAACCCGCGGAATACCTGGGTGTTGTTCGTGTGAAGCCAGTCGCCGCCAAACTTGAAACTATGTTTGCCGTGAACGACTGAAAAATTGTCCCGGAGCTGTGTGCGCCAAATGGTTTCGTCGACGGTAGGTTCAAGAAAGAAGGGATTGCCGAAACGGAAGGTCGTGCCGAACCCCATGGCGGTGTCCGCCGGTATCTTGGATGGAGTAGCTGCTCGCGGCCTGATCTCGCGCTGGTAGCTGAAGTGCGCTTCGTTCAGCTTGTTCGAGGAGACGGTGGTGTAGTGATTAGCATTGATGACATTGATTTTCGACGGTCCCTCGATTCCGTTCGCAGAATCTCCGTACGTCGGCACGTCGAAGGTTTGGTTCGTGTTTTTCGAGTAGTCGAAATTGTAAGACAGGGCAAACTGATTTTTCTGATTTACGTTCCAGTCGAATCGGCCAAGCGCGGCTGAGTTTCGGATGGGATGCTTGACGGGTTGGCCATCGTCCTGGCCTACTCCAGCCTTCAGAAAATTCAGGAGCGCAACTCTCTGGCATTCAGCGCTGGCGTTTATCACGGCGTCATTGACTCCCACGATCGGGGCCGTCACGGAACATGCCGGTCCGAGCGGCGCGCTCAGATTGGGGCGCGTCAGCTCTGCGATAATTTGTTCAAATGCACCAAAAATGAACATTTTGTCTTTTACAATGGGTCCACCCATCGTTCCGCCAAACTGGTTGCGGCGAAAATCCTGGAGTGGTTTGCCATCAGAAGTTGCCGCTGTAAGCGCTTCGGTGCGGAAGTATTCAAAACCGCTCCCGTGGACATCATTCGTTCCGGACTTAGTAATGACGTTGACAACGCCGCCTGCCGTCCGACCAAATTCGGCGTTGGCCCCGCTGGCGACTACTTGAAATTCCTTGACCGCATCGAGAGTGATGTCAATTGCAGCGCGTTGTCCGCCGAGCTGCTCGCCGAAGAAGCCGTTGTTGTAGTCACCCCCATCGAGGCTTATGTTATTGAACACGCCGCGCTGGCCGTTGAAGTTGATCTCGTCTCCATCCGGCCCCTGGGTAATTGCCACACCGGGTGTCAATGTCAACAAATCTTCAAACTTGCGCCCAAGGACTGGCGTCGCGCTGACCGTGAGTTCGCTCAAGGTCGAGGACGATTCAGTTTTTGTCGTTTCGATGACTGGTACGTCTGTGACGACGATCTGTTGCGCAACCGAAGATACCTTCATGGTTACAGGCAACGTAATGGTCTGGCCTACAGTGAGGTTCACATTTTCCTGAACGATGGTCGCGAACCCGGATTTGCTTATTGTGAGGGTGTAGCGCCCCGGGGCAAGACTCAAGAAGGCAAAGTGACCGTCCGCATTTGTGGTGTCCGTCTGCACGAAATTGGTCGCCAGGTTTTTTGCTTCAACGGTCGTACCCGCGACGCTCCCGCCTTTTTCATCGAGCACGTCTCCCTGCACGGTCCCTGCGGTGATCTGCGATTGGCCCCACCCGAACGAGGCAAGCCCTAGCGCGAGTGTCAACACGAAAAACGAGCACAATAGTTTTCTCATTTTCTCTCCCCCAGACATCACAACCCCACATTCGGTCGAGCCTTGAGTTCCTCAAGAGGTTGAGGCGGCTCGCAAATAACAATGAATGCTGCGAGGAAGTTTATGCTGAGACGGTCCGGAAGCACAAGGGCGGCACTGTGGAAACCTTTAGGGATTTCGAATCAAGTTTTCGATGCGATGCATCGGTCCGCGGAAACGCCCAAACGAGGCCGGGTCTAGGAGCCGGCGTAGAGCTGGAACGGCGCCCAATAGAAGGGCTTTTTGAATACCGAGTCGGAATCTGCGGAATGGAGGAGCGTGAGTTTGGCGTCGCGCAGAGCGGCGGCGGGGTCTTTGCCCTGGCTCAATTCGCTGTAAAGCGCGTCCATCAACTGCGGCGTGGAGGCGTCGCTGACTTCCCACAGAGCGCCGATGACATTGTGCGCTCCGGCCCGCAGAAAGGCCCACGAGAGGCCGACCAGGCCTTCGCCGGAATAGGCGCGTGTGCCAGAACCATTGCAAGCGGAAATGGTCACAAGGTTGGCGTTCAGGCGATGTCGGACGATGTCTCGAGCATACAGCTTGTAAGCGTCGCCAACGGGTTCCTTGCTGAGGATGACCGCGGATTCCAGCGGGCGAGCGCGGCTGGCAGTTCCATGCGTGACGAAATGGAGGTACGAGAAGCGCCCAGGTTCGCTGCCCAGGTAAGAGCTCGGCGTAGCCTGCGTGCCCTTCAAAATCGCGCGGCGCGACTCCGGAAAATACTGTTCGATCTTCTGCATTTCGGCGGGGGCCTGGGGCAGAGGGCCAAATTCGGAAACGGGAAGCGCATCACCGACGAGAAGCAGATTCTTTTCTTTGGGAGGCGCGCGAGTGGGGGCGGACGCCAGCAGCGATAAAGAGCTCGCCGTGGTCACGGTTACATCCTCGATCCAAAAATGAGGCCGCAGACCGGGCACGATCAGCGTTTCGAAATTAAGACCATAGAGGCTGGCGTCCGGCAGCAGGATCACTCGCGAACTTGGGAGAATCAGGTTCTTTGCAGGTTCCACCAGAGATGCGTACAGTTTTTCACCCGTCGAAGCAGCACTCTGCAAGAGGTCGCCGGACTTGAGTGTGAGTTCGCGATAGGACTTGATCAAACGATCGATCTCCGCAGCGGGTGGCAGGGTGAAATACTTTGTCTTCGAAGGCGTGACGGCCCAGAGATAGGAGTGCTTCTCGCCGAGCCAGTAAATGAGCAGTGTGGCGTGAAGGCGTTGGGCAAGTTGCTGGGGCGGAACGCGGGACGCGGCGCGTGGAGACTCAATTTGTTCGTTAGACGATAAACCCTCGGACAGAGTGCGGGCGCGGCTGAGTTCCGCCTGGTTCAACGCGTCGGCGGGCCTGCCACGGCGGATCAGGAAGTCGATGTATTCGCCGTACACTGCAATTCCGCTGGAAAGGAAACTCAATCGCAGCTCATCGTGGTTGACTGACCGTCTGGCTTGCTCGATCATGTTGATCGCTTTGAGGTATTGCCGTTCGGCTTCAACAAATTTTCCTTCGCCATCCCATACTTGCGCGAGGCCGGCTTCGGCTTCCCAACGCCGCCGTGTATCGACAGTCGGATCTCCGAGGACGCGCCTAAAGAAGTTCTCGGCGTCGGAGAAGCGCTTCTTGGCGTCCGCGATATGGCCTGCCATGAGAAGCGAATCAATGGTGCCAAATTTGTCTTGGCCTTCCTCTTCCATTTTCAGCGCTTCTTGGTTGTATTGCCCAGCCTCGCTGAGCCGCCCCGTTATCAGCATGATTTCCGCAAGGGTGTTGTTACACAGCGTTATGGTCTGCGCGTTTTTCAGCTCGTGCGCTCGCGTAAGAGTGGTGCGAGCAAGTTCCTCTGCTGGAGCGTACTCGCGTAAAGCCAGATAAGCGGTTGCAACGTCGGAGAACCAATAAGCTGAATACCCCGAAAGCCCGCTGGCTGAAGACGCTTGCGCGCCTTTCCCGTAAAAGTCGAGCGCATTCTCGAAGTCGCCTAGCTCAAAATAGCTCCAGCCGAGGTTGCCCAGAACGGTGGCCGACAGAGGCTTCAGACCCAAGGACCTCGAAAGATCCAGAGCGACATGAGCCCGGTCTATCGCCTCGTCAAAGTGTTCCCGGCTCATAGCCACCCTAGCAAGATTGTTGAGTACGCTTGCTTCTCCACCGCGGTCTCGCGCTTGGCGCACGAGCGTCAGCGCCTGCTCGAAGGTCATCTCACCTCTAGAGAATTTCTTTTGGTCGACCTCAAGCGCGCCACGAGCGTTCAATACATCTCCCAGGAGTTGGGGATGCGACGCTCTGGCAAATTGTTCGGCTTCGGCGAGATTCTTCTCGGATTCGGGGAATTGTTGAGCTTGTCGGTGAGCGATCCCTTCCATCATTGCTTTACGCACAGAGATATCTGTGGCAACAAGAGAGGCGGGAAGAGGCTCTCTCAGGACCGAGAGGGCCTCTTGGGAATCCGACTTGGTAAGGAGTACTTGCGCTTTAAGTACTTTTAGGCGCCAAGTCCATTCCAGGTTCTTGCCCGCGAGTCGCACCAAGGCGCCGTTGACGTCCCTGAGCGCTTTGTCCGCATCGTCGTGACGCAGAGTCCATAGAATTTGATCGTGAGTTGCTTGAAGGTATGCCGATGAATAGGTCCCGCGCGAGCACGACTCTGTCAGCAGCAGAAAAAACAGGCTTAGCGATATTACACATCTCACGGTGGTGACGGTTGTCCGTTGCCCCCAGTTTGGGCCACGGTGAGGTCGGCAACGTGGGGCGAGCCCAGTTCGAGGCGGAGCATTGTCAGGGTTTTCGTTCCTGGATAGGCAAGAACTTCGGCCAAGAAGATTTTCCCAAAATCTTTGACCTCGATGAGGTGCCGCTTGGCATCGACGCCCTTCAGCCGCGTCTCGATTTTTTCCACTAGCGAGCAAATGGCCACCTTGCGGTCTTCGTCGAGTGCCACTATTTTCCCGGATTTCTTGTCGCCTGCAATACCTTTTACCAGATCACTAAAGGTCTTGCATTTGACCAGCAGGTCGTGGCGAAGAATCACCTTCACGTCTTCTCCATTGATCTTCAACCCCTCGATGCGGCTGTCTTCGGCGATGATGTGGCCTTCAGGTTCTTTCGGGTTATGGATCGAAGTAAGTCGGGAGACGATACGCTCCGCTGTGACCATTCCCAGAATGTTAAGACCCTGGACCACCGTGCTGGCGTGAGTCACAAAAGTCTCGTCGCGCCGGCGCTTCCCGGAAATATGCGTGTGCGCGGACTTGAAGCAGACGAAATCCTGAAAATGGAAATTCTCGCCGTGCGCCACCGCGATTCCACCGATGCTGGAAAGCGAGGCCGAGGCCTGGGCCGGAATAATGGACCACAGCGGATGACGAAATTCTCCGCTAAGGGCATGGCCGTGGCCGTGAAAGTTGAAGGGAATACGGTGCAAGTGTGCCATCGGGGACCCCTCGACTGGTGGAGTGAGCTAACAGCTTGCAGGGGCACGAGAGTATCTTCAGAGACGAAACGCTAGCGCCGCCGAAATGTAGCATGTCGGAGCTAAGGTTCGATTTCCCTGAGGATGACCCACTTCCACTGCAGGCTGTTAATCTTATGCGTCTACCGTCGGAATGCAACGTTAAATGTGAAGTACTGCAGCTTGCTGTCATTGACAGCTTTTCCCGTAACAGGATCGGCGCCAAGGAAGACCAAACTGTACTGGCCGGGACGCAAAATCAATCCTGCCGGGATGGGCAGGTGCAATTCCTTCTTAGCCTTCTCTGCCGGGACCGTGATTTGCTGGAGGACGCGGCCGGAGGCATCCTGCAACTGACAGAGATAGGCAGGAAAACTGGAAGAGGGAATGAAATCAAGCTGCAGCAAAAATCCTTCGTTGGGCTGGACCTCGAGCGTAGCCCCATTGACGCCCGTCTCATTCCCTCCGCGAGTATCCGACGGCCGTAGTAAGAAGGATTGGCCATAAACTTCA
>Ga0209239_1002475_pt1 | contig 10985 bp, 8 predicted proteins | sample GraSoi013_2_20cm_FD_185824 | JGI IMG/M metagenome (GOLD analysis project Ga0209239, IMG submission 185824) | Grasslands soil microbial communities from the Angelo Coastal Reserve, California, USA - Sample 10_02_2013_2_20cm (SPAdes) (version 2) | ecosystem: Environmental > Terrestrial > Soil >...
CGTCCAGTCCTTCGCAGCAGGGCCTGTTCGGGGTACACGGCAGCGGCGACACCTCCGGCTTCGGTGGGCTGGTCCGCCGCCGTCCGTCGGTCGTCGAGGCGCCGCGCCCGTACGGCGGCTACTTCGACGAGGTCGTCGACGCCCTCGAAGTCGCGTTCCCGGCCTTCGCCGACGCGATCGAACGGGTGGTCGTGGACCGGGGCGAGCTGACCCTGCACATCAAGCCGGAGCGGATCGCCGAGGTCTGCCAGGCACTGCGCGACGATGCCGCGCTGCGCTTCGAGCTGTGCTCCTCGGTGTCCGGCGTGGACTACCTGGGTAGCGACACGCGCCGGCTGCACACCGTGTACCAGCTCACCTCGCTGACGTACCGCCGGCGGATCCGTCTGGAAACGGCGGTGACCGCCGAGGACCCGCACCAGCCGAGCGTCACCACTGTGTACCCGACCGCCGACTGGCAGGAGCGGGAAACCTACGACATGTTCGGGATCGTCTACGACGGCCACCCCAACCTGACCCGCATCCTGATGCCGGACGACTGGGAGGGGTACCCCCAGCGCAAGGACTACCCGCTGGGCGGCATACCCGTCGAGTACAAGGGCGCCGAGATACCACCGCCCGACCAGCGAAGGAGTTATCAGTGACGACTGATTCCTACGCGAGCGCCCGCGAGACGACCGAGGGCCGGGTCTTCACCGTCACCGGTGGGGACTGGGACGAGGTACTCGGCGGCGGGGACCCGATCGCCGACGAGCGGATCGTGGTCAACATGGGTCCGCAGCACCCGTCCACGCACGGGGTACTCCGGCTGGTTCTGGAGCTGGAGGGCGAGACGGTCATCGAGGCCCGTACCGTCGTCGGCTACCTGCACACCGGGATCGAGAAGAACCTGGAGTTCCGCAACTGGACCCAGGGCACCACGTTCGTGACCCGGATGGACTACCTCGCGCCGATGTTCAACGAGGCCGCGTACTGCATGGCGGTCGAGAAGCTGCTCGGCGTGTCCGACCAGATCCCGACGCGGGCCCAGGTCATCCGGATCTTGATGATGGAGCTGAACCGGATCTCCTCGCACCTGGTGTGGCTCGCGACGACCGGCATGGAGCTGGGCGCGCTGTCGATGATGATCTACGGCTTCCGCGAGCGGGAGTTCATCCTCGACATCTTCGAGATGGCCAGCGGGCTGCGGATGAACCACGCGTACATCCGGCCGGGCGGGTTGGCGCAGGACGTGCCGGACGAGGCCATCACGAAGATCCGCGAGTTCCTGTCCTGGATGCCGGCGCGCATCGACTCGTACGAGGACCTGCTGTCGGGCAGCCCGATCTGGCAGGCCCGTACCCAGGGCGTGGCAGTGCTGGACGTGCAGGGCTGCCTGGCGCTCGGGATCACCGGGCCGGTACTGCGGGCGGCCGGGCTGCCGTGGGACATCCGCGAGACGATCCCGTACGCCGGGTACGACACGTACGACTTCGACGTGATCACGAGCACCGACGCCGACGTGTGGGGCCGGTACCAGGTCCGGGTCAACGAGATGCGGCAGTCGCTGAAGATCGTCGAGCAGGCACTGGACCGGCTCGAACCCGGTCCAGTCATGATCGCGGACCGGAAGATCGCGTGGCCGGCGCAGCTCGCGCTCGGCGCTGACGGGCTGGGCAACTCGCTCGGGCACGTTGCGAAGATCATGGGCCAGTCGATGGAAGCGTTGATCCACCACTTCAAGCTGGTCACCGAGGGCTTCCGGGTACCGCCCGGGCAGGTGTACGTACCGGTCGAGTCGCCGCGCGGTGAGCTGGGCGTACACGCGGTGTCCGACGGGGGTACCCGGCCGTTCCGGGTGCACTACCGGGAACCGAGCTTCGTCAATCTCCAGGCCATTCCGGCGCTGGCCGAGGGCGGCCTGCTGGCCGACGTGATCGCCGGGGGAGCCTCGCTCGACCCGGTGATGGGTGGGTGTGATCGCTAATGCCGTTCAGCGAAGAGACGTACACCCGCGCGAAGGAGATCATCGCGCGGTACCCGGAGGGCAAGGAGCGCTCCGCGCTGCTGCCCCTGCTGCACCTGGTGCAGTCCGAGGCCGGGTACGTCACGCCCGAAGGGGTCACCTTCTGCGCCGAGCAGCTCGGCATCACCCGGGCCCAGGTCGGGGCGGTGGCCACCTTCTACACCATGTACAAGCGCAAGCCCACCGGCGAGTGGCTGGTCAGCGTGTGTACCAACACGATGTGCGGGGTCCTCGGCGGCGACAAGACGTTCGAGGCCCTGTCGGAGTACCTCGGCGTCGGCCACGACGAGTCGACCACCGACGGACTCATCACGCTGGAGCACGCCGAGTGCCTCGCGGCCTGCGACTACGCGCCGGTGGTCACGGTCAACTACGAGTTCTTCGACCGGTACCAGGCCGACCAGGCGCTGACGCTCATCCACCAGCTCGAAGAGGGGCTGCGGCCACAGCCCAGCCGGGGGGCGCGGCTGTGCACCCTCAAGGAGATGTCGCTGCAGCTGGCCGGGTTCGCCGACGAGCGCGAGGGCGCCGTGGGCGAGGGGCCGGCCGCCGAACCGACGCTGCGCGGCAACCGGCTGGCCGAGCAGTACGGGATCTCGGTCGCCGGGTACGACCCGGCCACGCCGATCCCGACCCAGGCCGACCGGGAGGCCGCGAAGGCCGCGCCAGCCGCCGAAAAGCCAGCCGCGCCGAGCCAGCCAGCGGAGAAGGCCGGCGCGGCCCGGAACAGCCAGGAGGCCGAGAAGTGACCGCCCCCTCCAAGGAAGCGCTGAACACGCTCACGCCGGTACTCACCAAACGGTGGTTGTCGCCCGACGCCTGGCAGCTCAGCGTGTACGAGCGCCTCGACGGGTACACCGCGCTGCGCAAGGCGCTGGCCGCCCACCCGGACGACCTCATCGCGCTGATCAAGGAGTCCGGCCTGCGCGGCCGGGGCGGTGCCGGGTTCCCGACCGGCATGAAGTGGGCCTTCATCCCGCAGAACGACGGCAAGCCGCACTACATGGTGGTCAACGCCGACGAGGGCGAGCCGGGTACCTGCAAGGACCTGCCGTTGATGATGGCCGATCCGCATTCGCTGATCGAGGGCATCGTCATCGGCTCGTACGCGATCCGGGCCAACCGCGCGTTCATCTACGTACGCGGAGAGGCGGTACACGCCGCGCGGCGGCTCCGCCAGGCCGTCGCCGACGCGCGAGCCGCCGGGTACCTCGGGACCGACATCCTCGGCTCCGGGTTCGACCTGGACATCGTCGTCCACAGTGGAGCGGGCGCGTACATCTGCGGCGAGGAGACCGCGCTGCTGGACTCGCTGGAGGGGTACCGGGGCCAGCCGCGGCTGCGCCCGCCGTTCCCCGCCACCCACGGCCTGTACTCCAGCCCGACCGTCGTGAACAACGTCGAGACCATCTGCTCCGTGCCGTACATCGTGCTGGGCGGCGCGGCGTGGTGGCGGACGATGGGTACCGAGAAGTCGCCCGGCCCGAAGATCTACTCGCTGTCCGGCCGGATCAACGAACCGGGCCAGTACGAGTGCGGCCTCGGCGTCACGCTCCGGCAGCTCATCGAGCTGGCCGGCGGGATGCAGCCGGGCCACCGGTTGAGGTTCTGGACCCCGGGCGGCTCCTCGACGCCGTTGCTCACCGACGAGCACCTCGACGTGCCGATGGACTTCGAGGGCATGGCCGGCGTCGGCACGATGCTGGGTACCACCGCCGTGCAGATCTTCTCCGACCTGGACTGCCCGGTCTACGCCACGTACCGGTGGATCGAGTTCTACCACCACGAGTCGTGCGGCAAGTGCACCCCGTGCCGCGAAGGCTGCTACTGGATGGCGCAGATACTGCACCGGATCCTGGCCGGCAAGGGGACCCACGAGGACCTGGACACCCTGCTGGACTCCTGCGACAACCTGCTCGGCCGGTCGTTCTGCGCGCTGGGCGACGGTGCCGCCAGCCCGGTGCAGTCCTCGATCAAGTACTTCAAGCAGGACTATCTCGACTACATCGAGGGTCGTAAGAGTCCAATGATGGTCTCCTCTCTGGTGGGAGCGCACTAGTGACCGATGTAGCGAAGCGGGCGGATACCGTCACGCTGACCGTCGACAGTATCGAGGTCGAGGCCGCAAAGGGCGAACTGGTGATCCGGGTCGCCGAGCGGCTGGGCATCGCCATCCCGCGCTTCTGCGACCATCCGCTGCTCGCCCCGGCCGGTGCCTGCCGGCAGTGCCTGGTCGAGGTCGAGGGCCAGCGTAAGCCGGTGGCCTCCTGTACCCAGGCGGTCGCCGACGGGATGGTCGTCAGGACGCAGCTCACCTCCGAGGTCGCCCAGAAGGCGCAGGAGGGGATCATGGAGTTCCTCCTGATCAACCACCCGCTCGACTGCCCGATGTGCGACAAGGGCGGCGAGTGCCCGCTGCAGAACCAGGCGATGTCCACCGGCCGTACCGACACCCGGTTCCACGACGTCAAGCGCACCTACGAGAAGCCGATCAACATCTCCAGCCAGGTGCTGCTGGACCGCGAGCGGTGCGTACTGTGCCAGCGCTGTACCCGGTTCTCCGACGAGATCGCCGGCGACCCGTTCATCGACCTGATGGACCGCTCCGCCGCCGAGCAGATCAACATCTACCCGGGCGACCCGTTCCAGTCCTACTTCTCCGGCAACACCGTGCAGATCTGCCCGGTCGGTGCGCTGACCGGCGCCCAGTACCGGTTCCGCTCCCGACCCTTCGACCTGGTGTCCTCGCCGAGCGGGTGCGAGCACTGCGCGGCCGGCTGCGACATGCGTACCGACTGGCGCCGGGGTAAGGTGCTGCGCCGGCTGGCCGGGGACGACCCCGAGGTCAACGAGGAGTGGAACTGCGACAAGGGCCGGTGGGGCTTCCGGTACGCCACCGCCTTCGACCGGATCACCACGCCGATGGTCAAGGACGAGACGACCGGCCTGCTGCGCGAGGCCTCCTGGCCGGAGGCGCTGTCCCGCGCCGCCGAAGGGCTGCGGGCCGCGAAGGAAGCCCAAGGCGTGGGGGTACTGGCGGGTGGCCGGCTCACCGCCGAGGACGCCTACGCGTACGCGAAGTTCGCGGGTGGTACTGGCGACCAACGACATCGACTTCCGCGCCCGGCCATTGCGCGCAGCCGGCGCGACAGACGGCTCAGTCACCGAGGAGAGTGACTTCCTCGCCTCCTCCGTCGTCGGTGTGACCGACGTGACCTACGCCGACGTCGAAGCCGCTCCCGCCGTCGTGCTCGTCGGACTGGAGCCGGAGGAGGAGTGCCCGATCCTCTTCCTGCGCCTGCGCAAGGCCTTCCTCAAGCGGCGCCTGCCGATCTACGCGGTCGCCCCGTTCGCCTCGCCCGGCCTGACGAAGATCGGCGCGACGGTACGCCCGGTGGTACCCGGTGGCGAAGCGGCCCTGCTCGCCGACGACGCCGCACTGCGTACCGCCCTGGGCGCCGAAGGTGCGATCCTGCTCGTCGGCGAGCGGCTCGCCACCGTCCCGGGTGGACTGTCCGCGGCGGCCGCGCTGGCTGCCGGTACGGGTGCCCGGCTGGCCTGGGTACCGCGCCGGGCCGGGGACCGGGGCGCCCTGGAGGTCGGCTGCCTGCCGAACCTGCTGCCCGGTGGCCGGGCGGTCGGTGACCCGGGTGCCCGTGCCGAGCTGGTCGGCGCCTGGGGGCTGGAGGCGGGGGTACTGCCGACCCGACCCGGCCGGGACACCGACCAGATCATCGCGGCTGCCGCCGAAGGCAAGCTCTCCGCCCTGATCGTGGCCGGTGTCGACCCGGCCGACCTGTCCGACGTCCGGCTCGCCGAGCTGGCCCTCGACGAGGTCGGCTTCCTGGTCAGCCTCGAACTGCGCAACACCTCGGTCGCGCGCCGGGCGGACGTGGTACTCCCGGTCGCTCCGGTGGTCGAGAAGTCGGGCACGTTCGTGAACTGGGAGGGCCGGCTGCGTACCTTCGAGCAGGTCCTCCGTACCCCCGCCATGAGCGACGGCCGTGCGCTGGACGCGCTCGCGGCGGAGTTCGGGGTGAATCTGGGCTGCGCCGACCCGGCGGCGATCCGCGCCGAACTGGTCTCCCTGCCACCCACCCGGGGTACCCGGCCGGCCGCACCGGCGGTGGCGTCCGCCTCCGCGCCCCGTCCCGGCAAGGGTGAGGCGGTCCTGGCGACCTGGCACCACCTGCTCGACCTGGGCAGCCTGACCGACGGCGACGAGTACCTGCTCGGCACCGCCCGTACCGCCGTGGCCCGGATCTCCAAGGCCACCGCCACCGACCTCGACCTCGCCGACGGCGACCCGGTAACGGTGGCGACCGAGCGCGGCGCGATCACCCTGCCGGCCGCGCTCACCGACCTGCCCGACGGCGTGGTCTGGCTACCCACGAACTCGCCCGGATCCACGGTCAACCGCGCCCTCGGCGTGACGGCCGGCGCCATCGTGAAGCTCTCCGCTGGGGGGACTGCGTGAACCTCGACCAGTTCGGTCACGACCCGTGGTGGCTCGTCCTCATCAAGGTCGTCGCGATCTTCGCCTTCCTCGTGGTGATGACGCTGTTCACCATCAACTACGAGCGCAAGGTCGTGGCCCGGATGCAGCACCGGCCGGGCCCGAACAGGGTCGGCCCGAACGGCTGGCTGCAGAGCCTCGCCGACGGGCTGAAGCTGGCGTTCAAGGAAGACATCATGCCGAAGATGGCCGACAAGGTGGTCTTCTTCTTCGCGCCGGTGATCTCCACGGTGACGGCGTTCACCGCGTTCTCGGTGATGCCGCTCGGGCCGCAGGTGTCGATCTTCGGGCACATGACGCCGTTGCAGCTCACCGATACCCCGGTGTCGGTACTGGTGGTACTGGCCTGCTCGTCGATGGGCGTGTACGGCGTGGTGCTCGGCGGGTGGGCGTCCGGCTCGACGTACCCGTTGCTGGGCGGCCTGCGGTCGAGCGCGCAGATGATCTCGTACGAGGTCGCCATGGGCCTGTCCATCGTGGCCGTCTTCATGACCGCGAACTCGATGTCCACCAGCGTGATCGTCGACGCGCAGGGCAGCGGCAACCCGGTCACCTGGTTCGGCCAGCAGGTCACCCTGCCCGGCTGGTACGCGATCATCCTGCTGCCCAGCTTCGTGATCTACTTCGTGTCGGCGGTCGGGGAGACCAACCGGGCCCCGTTCGACCTGCCCGAGGCCGAGTCGGAACTGGTCGGCGGCTTCCACACCGAGTACTCGTCGCTGAAGTTCGCGCTGTTCTTCCTCGCCGAGTACATCAACATGGTCACCGTCTCCGGCCTGTGTACCACGCTGTTCCTGGGCGGCTGGCGGGCGCCGTGGCCGCTCACGTTCTGGAGCGGCGCGAACCACGGCTGGTTCCCGCTGATCTGGTTCACCGCGAAGGTGCTGATTCTGCTGTTCGTCTTCGTGTGGCTGCGCGGTACCCTGCCCCGGCTGCGGTACGACCAGTTCATGCGGTTCGGCTGGAAGGTACTGCTGCCGGCGAACCTGGTCTGGATCCTGGCGCTGGCCGGCATCAAGATCATGCAGGGCTCGAAGCTGAGCGGCGGCCAGCGGTTCCTGATCATCGGGGCGGCGGCAGCGGTCGCGCTCGCGCTGCTGATGATGTGGCCGGGCCGCAAGATCGGTCCCAAGCCGGGTGAGGTGCCGCCGCAGGACGGCGGGTTCCCGGTACCCCCGATGGATCTGGCCGTGCCGCCCAGCCCGCGCCTGAAGCGGATCGAGGCCCAGCGCGAACCGGTCACCGTCGGCGGCCCCGCCGGAAGCGACGACAGCGAGGAGTCTTCATGAGCGCGTTGGACTCGGTCAGGGGTTTCGGGGTCACCTTCTCGCACATGTTCAAGCGGGTGATCACCGAGAAGTACCCGGAGGTACGGCGCCCGCCCGCCCCGCGCTTCCACGGCCGGCACATCCTCAACCGCCACCCGGACGGGCTGGAGAAGTGCATCGGCTGCGAACTGTGCGCCTGGGCCTGCCCGGCCGACGCGATCTACGTCGAGGGCGGCGACAACACCGAGGGCGCGCGGTACTCGCCGGGTGAGCGGTACGCCACCGTGTACCAGATCAACTATGCCCGCTGCATCTTCTGCGGCCTGTGCATCGAGGCCTGCCCGACCCGCTCGTTGACGATGAGCAACGAGTACGAGCTGGCCCGCGACAACCGCCAGGATCTGATCTTCACCAAGGAGCAGCTGCTCGCGCCGCTGCTGCCGGGCATGGAGCAGCCGCCGCACGACATGCGCCTGGGCAAGGACGAGCAGGACTACTACATCGGCGCGCTGACCAACCCGGGTACCTCGGTGGGCGCCGAGCACGCGACCGGGGAAGGGGCGTCGTGAGCGTTTCGCGCGCCGTCGCGCCCCGGCGCGGCTCCGAGGGAAGAGAGGGGGTGTCATGAACCACGCGCTCCTGGCCGCCGCGACCGTCGGTACCGGCGAAGCGGTCGTCTTCTGGCTCCTCGCGCCGCTCGCGCTGGTCGGCGCGGTCGGCATGGTATGGGCCCGCAACGCCGTACATTCGGCGCTGTTCCTGGTACTGACCATGCTTTCGCTGGGCGTGTTCTACGTGCTGCAGGCCGGCCCGTTCATCGGCCTGGTACAGATCATCGTGTACACCGGCGCGATCATGATGCTGTTCCTGTTCGTCCTGATGCTGGTCGGCCGGGACTCCTCGGACGCGCTCATCGAGACGCTGCGCGGGCAGCGTACGGCCGCCATCGTGCTCGGGATCGGCTTCGCCGGCCTGGTCTGCAGCGTCCTGTACCGGGGCCTGAGCGGTACGGCCGCGAAGGGCCTCGCCGACGCCAACAAGGACGGCAACGTCCAGGGCATCGCCGCGCTGCTGTTCACCAAGTACGTCTTCGCCTTCGAAGTCACCTCGGCGCTGCTGATCACGGCGGCGGTCGGCGCGATGATCCTCGCGCACATCGAGCGGCGCAAGGAGGACAAGGTGACCCAGCCCTCCCGGATGCGGGCCCGCTTCGCGCCGGGCAACTACCCGGCCCCGAAGCCCGGTCCGGGCGTGTTCGCCACGTCGGACTCGGTCGCCACCCCGGCGCGGTTGCCCGACGGTACGCCAGCCGACCGGAGCATCTCGAAGATCCTGCCGATCCGCGAACTGACCTCTGCCGAAGCCGCCCCGAAGGGCACGGACGAATGACGCCTACGTACTACATCGTGCTGTCCGCCGCGCTGTTCACGATCGGGGCGGTGGGCGTACTGGTCCGCCGCAACGCGATCGTGCTCTTCATGTGCGTGGAGCTGATGCTCAACGCGGCGAATCTGGCGCTGGTCACGTTCAGCCGGATCAACGGCACGCTGGACGGGCAGATCATCGCGTTCTTCGTGATGGTGGTGGCCGCCGCCGAGGTCGTGGTCGGGCTGGCCATCATCATGTCGATCTTCCGTACCCGGCGCTCGGCGAGCGTCGACGACGCCAATCTGCTGAAGTACTGAGGTACTCCACATGAATCTGCACTACGCGGCCGCCACCGGGACGCTGTCCGGCATCTGGCTGCTCGTCGCGATCCCGCTCGCCAGCGCGGCGATCCTGCTGCTGCTCGGCCGGCGGGCGGATCGATGGGGCCACTGGCTCGGCGTGGGAAGCGTGGGCGTCTCGTTTGTCCTCGGGCTGGTCTACTTCTTCGCGCTGCGCGGGCTGCCGGGGCCGTACCGGGCCGCGGATCTCAAGCTCTTCGACTTTCTCCAGGTCGGTGCGCTGAAGGTCAACTTCGGTTTCCTGTACGACCCGCTGTCCGCGATCTTCGTGCTGCTCATCACCGGCGTCGGCTTCCTGATCCACCTGTACGCCGTCGGGTACATGGCGCACGATCCCGGGCGGCGCCGGTTCTTCGGGTACTTCAACCTCTTCGCCGCCGCGATGCTGATGCTGGTACTCGGCGACAACTACCTGATGACGTTCCTCGGCTGGGAAGGCGTCGGTCTGGCCTCGTACCTGCTGATCGCCTTCTGGTACGACCGGCCCAGCGCGGCGACCGCGGGTAAGAAGGCATTCATCATGAACCGGGTCGGCGACGCCGGCCTGGTGACCGCGATCTTCCTGATGTTCAGCGTGTTCGGCTCGGTCAACTTCGCCGACGTGTTCTCGAACGTCGGCAGGGCCAGCTCGACGACCGTACTCGTGATCGCGCTGCTGCTCCTGCTCGGCGCGTGCGGCAAGTCCGGCCAGTTCCCGCTGCAGGCCTGGTTGCCCGACGCGATGGAGGGCCCGACCCCGGTCTCCGCCCTGATCCACGCCGCCACCATGGTGACCGCCGGGGTGTACCTGATCGCCCGGTCTAACCCGATCTTCTCGGCCAACGCCACCGCGCAGACCGTGGTCGTCGCGGTCGGCGCGTTCACACTGCTGCTCGGCGCGATCATCGGCGGTGCAAAGGACGACATCAAGCGGGTACTGGCCTGGTCGACGGTGTCCCAGATCGGCTACATGTTCCTCGGCGTGGGCCTCGGCGGCGTGGCGTACGCCCTCGCGCTGATCCACCTGCTGGCACACGGGTTCTTCAAGGCCGGGCTGTTCCTCGGGGCCGGCTCGGTGATGCACGCGATGAACGACCAGGTCGACATCCGGCGCTTCGGCGGCCTGTGGCGGTACATGAAGGTGACCTGGGTGACCTTCGGGCTCGGTTGGCTCGCGATCATCGGGATCCCGCCGCTGTCCGGGTTCTTCTCCAAGGACCCGATCATCGAGGCCGCCTTCAACCGGCCGGGCTGGACCGGTTGGCTCTTCGGCACCGCCGCGCTGCTCGGTGCCGGGCTCACCGCGTTCTACATGACCCGGCTGTTCGTGCTGACGTTCCACGGGCCCAAGCGCTGGACCGATGCTGAGGAGTCGGGCGGCTCCGCCGCCGTACACCCGCACGAGTCGCCGCCGGTGATGACCGTACCGCTGGTGTTCCTCGGGCTCGGGTCGCTCGCGGCCGGTGCGTTGATGGCCACCCCGGTCAAGG
>Ga0209239_1002479_pt1 | contig 10982 bp, 7 predicted proteins | sample GraSoi013_2_20cm_FD_185824 | JGI IMG/M metagenome (GOLD analysis project Ga0209239, IMG submission 185824) | Grasslands soil microbial communities from the Angelo Coastal Reserve, California, USA - Sample 10_02_2013_2_20cm (SPAdes) (version 2) | ecosystem: Environmental > Terrestrial > Soil >...
TGCCGTCCTTGTTGAAGAGGATCCTGGCGTCGCGCGACGCGGCGAGCTCGCCGTGCCGGAACACGCCCGCCGCCATCTTGTTAGCGTCGAGCTCCACGGCGAGGACCGCGGCGAGGAACAGCACCGCGCAGGCGACGGCGGCAAAAGCGACCCGTTTTCTCACCTCGAATACGCGCAGCAATGCGAGGCCAAGGGCCGCATCGATCAGGCTGCCGAGCAGCAGCGTGCCTTTCAGTCCAAGCAGCGGCAGGCCGACGTGGACTGCCAGGACCACTCCGGCGATGGCGCCAAGCGTGTTCGCGGCGTACACCTTGCCGATGGCCGCTTCGCCGGCGCCACGGCGAAGGAGCGCGCCGGTAAGCAGCGGCAGAGTCATGCCGGCGCAGAACGTGGCCGGCAGCATCACCAGCGCGGCGATCGCCTGTCCCGATGCGTTGAACAGCAGGTAGCCGGTCGAGCTGCGGGCGAGCCCCTTCATCAGGGCTTCCATCAGCGAGAAGGTGAAGTCGTAGACGGGAAGCGTCGCGAGCGCCAGCAGCCCCATCGCGATCTGTACCCAGCCGAGCAGCCGCTCGGGCGCGGGGCTGGCGTCGACCCGGCGCCTGACCGCCAGCCCGCCGAGGGCAAGACCCAGGATGAACGTCGAGAGCATCAGCTCAAACGAGTGCGTCGAGGCGCCGAGCACGAGCGACAGCATGCGGATCCAGCCGATCTCGTAGACGAACGAGGCAAGTCCGGTGAAAAACGCCACGGCAAGCAGCGCCCGGGCCGCGTCCGCGCCGGAGCGCTCGCTTCTCAGAGGCGCGTGATGCGCCGGCCGCGCGAGCAGCCACACGGTCGCGGCGATGAGCAAATTGAGGATGCCGGCGGTGCGCAGCGTGCCCGGCAGGCCGGCCCAGGCGATCAGCACGAATCCGCTCGCCAGCACGCCCGCCGCGGCGCCCAGGCTGTTGGTGAAATAGAGCATGGCGATCGACTCCCCCGGGGCGCGAGGCTGCGCGCGCGCCAGGCCGGCGCTCATCAGCGGGAAGGTCATGCCGAGCAGTACCGACTGCGGCAGGATCAGCAGGCACGATACGCCGAGCTTCCCCGCGAGGACCAGCGCCTCGTTGCCGAGACTCGGCAACAGCCACGCATAGGACCAATCGGTGAGCGCCACAAACAACGAATGGAAAGCGAGCGCGAGCAGGCCGATCATCGCTTCGACCCGCGCGTAGACGAGCAACGGATTGACGAGGCGCTCGGAGAAGCGTCCCGCAGCTGCGGCGCCGACCGCCATGCCGCCCATGAACACGGCAAGGACGAGCGATTGCGCGTACGCCGCATGGCCGAGAAACAGCTTCAGGTACTGCGCCCAGATCGACTCGTAGATCAGCCCGGCAAACCCGGAGACGATGAACAGGCCGTAGAAGGCGCAGCGCGGCATGGGCAGCGATGCTAATTTAAAGGCGATGGCGCCGCCATTTCGCCTGGCGTGCTTTTAGCTATGAGACAATCTCCCATTTACGCAGCGCCGGCATGGGATCGACTCTTTACGACAAGCTTTGGGACAGCCACGTCGTGCATCTCGAGGAAGACGGCACGGCGCTCCTGTACATCGACCGGCACCTCGTGCATGAGGTCACCAGCCCGCAGGCCTACGAAGGGCTGAAGGTCGCGGGGCGCAAGCCCTGGCGCGTGGACTCGGTGGTCGCCACCGCCGACCACAACACGCCGACGACCGGGTGGGATGAGGGCGTGGAAGGCATCCGCGACCCGTTCGCCAAGCTGCAGATCCAGACGCTCGACGCGAACATCCGCCACTTCGGCGCGAAGGTCTACTTCCCGTTCCTCGACCGGCGCCAGGGCATCGTGCATGTCATCGGCCCCGAGCAGGGCGCGACCCTGCCGGGCATGACGGTCGTGTGCGGCGATTCGCACACCAGCACGCATGGCGCTTTTGCCTGCCTCGCGCACGGCATCGGCACCTCGGAAGTCGAGCACGTTCTCGCAACGCAGTGCCTCGTGACGCGCAAGATGAAGAACATGCGCGTGAGCGTCGAGGGTGTGCTCGCGCGCGGCGTAACCGCAAAGGACGTGGTTCTCGCCATCATCGGCCGCATCGGCACGGCGGGCGGGACCGGCCATGCCATCGAGTTCGCTGGCAGCACGATCCGCGCGCTTTCGATGGAAGGGCGCATGACGATCTGCAACATGTCGATCGAGGCCGGCGCTCGCGCCGGCATGGTGGCGGCGGACGAAACCACCATCGAGTACGTGAAGGGCCGGCCGCTTGCGCCGAAGGGCGCCGAGCAGGAGCGCGCGGCGTCGTATTGGCGCACGCTGAAGAGCGACCCGGACGCCAAATTCGACCGCGAGGTCGCGCTCGACGCGCGCGCGATCAAGCCGCACGTCACCTGGGGCACCTCGCCCGAGATGGTGATCACCGTCGACGACGCGGTGCCCGACCCCGAGCGCGAAAAAGACGGCGCGAAGCGCGATGGCATGGAGCGCGCGCTCGCCTACATGGGGCTCAAGCCGCGTACGCGCATCACCGATATCAAGCTCGACAAGATATTCATCGGCTCGTGCACCAACTCGCGCATCGAGGACCTGCGCGCCGCCGCCGCGGTCGTGCAGGGCAGGCGCGTCGCTTCGAACGTGCGTCTTGCGCTGGTGGTCCCCGGCTCCGGGCTGGTGAAGGCCCAGGCCGAGCGCGAGGGGCTGGACCGCGTCTTTCGCGACGCCGGCTTCGAGTGGCGCGAGCCTGGCTGCTCGATGTGCCTGGGCATGAATCCCGATCGGCTCGATGCGGGCGAGCGTTGCGCCTCGACCTCCAACCGCAATTTCGAAGGACGCCAGGGCGCGGGCGGCCGCACGCATCTCGTCAGCCCGGCGATGGCCGCGGCGGCCGCGATCGCCGGCCATTTCGTCGACGTGCGGCAGTGGCGCTGAGCTGAAATGGAAAGGTTCACCGTCCTCGATGGCCTGGTCGCGCCGCTGGACAGGGCGAACGTCGACACCGACCAGATCATCCCGAAGGAGCACCTGAAGTCGATCAAGCGCACCGGCTTCGCGTCGGCGCTGTTCGCGGCCTGGCGCCACGATCCGGAATTCGTCCTCAACCGGCCGCGCTATCGCGGCGCGACGATCCTGCTGGCGCGCAAGAATTTCGGCTGCGGCTCCTCGCGCGAGCATGCGCCGTGGGCGCTGTTGGACTACGGCTTTCGCTGCGTGATCGCACCCTCGTTCGCCGACATCTTCTTCAACAACTGCTTCAAGAACGGCCTGCTTCCGGTGGTGCTGAGCGAGACCGAGGTCGATCGCCTGTTCTACGAGTGCGCCTCCTTTCCCGGATTCAAGCTGGTGGTGAACCTGGAGAACCAATCGGTCTCTACCACCGATGGCTCGCAGACCACGCGCTTCGAGGTCGATGCGTTCCGCAAACATTGCCTGCTGAGCGGCCTCGACGAGATCGGCCTCACGCTGCGCCACGCCGACAAGATCCGCGCCTTCGAAGCGCGGCGCAAAGCCCAGTTTCCCTGGTATTTCTGATGAAGCTGGCGCTGCTGCCCGGTGACGGCATCGGGCCGGAAATCGTTGCCCAGGCGCGCAAAGTACTGCAGCGCCTCGGCTTGAAACTGGAGATGCGCGAGGCCGCGGTCGGCGGCGCCGGCTACGATGCGGCCGAAGATCCGCTGCCCCCGGCTACCCTTTCGCTCGCCAAGGAAGCCGACGCGATCCTTTTCGGCGCGGTGGGCGGTCCGCGCTACGACGCGCTGCCGCGAGCCAAGCGCCCTGAGCAGGCGCTGCTGCGGCTGCGCAAGGAGCTCGGGCTGTTTGCCAACCTGCGCCCGGCGCAGGTGCACCCGCAGCTCGCCGCCGCCTCGGCGCTGAAAGCCGAACTCGTCGCGGGGCTCGACATCCTGATCGTGCGCGAGCTCACCGGCGATATTTACTTCGGAGAGCCGCGCGGCATCCGCGCCGCGGGCGACGGCGGCCGCGAGGGCTTCGATACCATGCGCTACAGCGAGTCCGAGGTGCGGCGCATCGCGAAGGTGGCATTCGAGGCGGCACGCCGGCGCGGCAAGCGGGTCTGCTCGGTCGACAAGGCCAACGTGCTCGAGACTTCGCAGTTGTGGCGGGAAGTGGTCATTGAGGAATCAAAAAACCATGCCGACATCGAGCTGTCCCACATGTACGTCGACAACTGCGCCATGCAGCTGGTGCGCAATCCCAGGCAGTTCGACGTCATCGTCACGGGGAACCTGTTCGGCGACATCCTCTCGGACGAGGCGTCGATGCTCACCGGGTCGATCGGCATGCTGCCCTCGGCCGCGCTCGACGCCAGTGGCAAGGGGCTGTACGAGCCGATCCACGGCGCGGCGCCCGACATCGCCGGCAAGGGCGTGGCCAATCCGCTTGCCACCATCCTTTCGGCGGCCATGATGCTGCGCTACTCGCTCGGGCAGGAAAAGGCAGCCGAGCGCATCGAGGCCGCGGTGAAAAAGGTCTTGGGTGAGGGCCTGCGCACCGTCGACATCCACACGCCCGGAACCCGCAAGGTCGGCACCGGTGAAATGGGCGACGCGGTCGCGGCAGCCCTATAAACTAGCGCGCATGTTGAGAGTAGGCATCGTCGGCTGGCGCGGCATGGTCGGATCGGTGCTCGTGCAGCGCATGCGCGAGGAGCGCGACTTCGACCACTTCGAGCCGGTGTTTTTCTCGACCTCGCAGGCCGGCGGCAAGGGCCCGTCGATAGGCAAGGACACGGCGGCGGTCAAGGACGCGAAAGACCTCGCCGCCCTGAAGGCGCTGCCGGTGATCATCTCCTGCCAGGGCGGCGACTACACGAACGAGGTTCATGCGCAGTTGCGCAAGGCAGGCTGGAAAGGCTACTGGATCGACGCCGCGAGCGCGCTGCGCATGAAGGATGACGCCGTGATCATTCTCGATCCGGTCAACATGCCCGTCATCAAGAAGGCGCATGCGGCCGGCATCAAGGATTACATCGGCGGCAATTGCACGGTGAGCCTGATGCTGATGGGCATGGCCGGCCTGTTCCAGCGCGACGCGATCGAGTGGATGACCACCATGACCTACCAGGCGGCGTCCGGCGCCGGAGCCGCGCACCTGCGCGAGCTCGCGGAGCAGATGGCGCGCATCGGGCAAAGCGCGAGGGGCGTGCTGGAAGACCCTGCCGTGAGCGCCCTGGATATCGACCGCGCCGTGACCGAGGCGATGCGCTCGCCAGGGTTGCCGAAAGCAAACTTCGAGTACCCTCTTGCCGCGAGCCTGCTGCCATGGATCGACGGGGACCTGGGTAACGGGCAGAGCCGCGAGGAGTGGAAGGGGCAGGCCGAGACCAATAAGATTCTCGACAGGAATGGCCGCGTGGTGCCGGTGGACGGCATCTGCGTGCGGGTCGGCGCCATGCGCTGCCACAGCCAGGCGCTGACCATCAAGCTGCGGCGAGCGCTGCCGCTGGATGAAATCGAAGGCATGATCGCGGAAGCCAACGACTGGGTGAAGCTGGTGCCGAACCGGCGCGAGGAGTCGCTCGCCGAACTGACCCCGGCGGCGGTTTCCGGGAAGCTCTCGGTCCCGGTGGGCCGGCTGCGCAAGCTGCCGATGGGGGAGGACTACCTGGCTGCCTTCACGGTCGGCGATCAGCTGCTCTGGGGGGCCGCCGAGCCCTTGCGCCGGATGCTACGGATCCTTTTGGAGGCAGGCCTCAAGGCCTGAAAAGCGAGAAAACTTGTGAATTTGCAGAGCTAAGACCATGATGTTATTTTACTAAGTTAACTGGTCGCTTAGAACAACGATTCAAGGGCGGGGGCACATTGGGCAGATCGATAACCATTGCGATGATTGCGGCCGCGTTTTGGCTGGCAAGTCCGATGGTCCGGGCGGCCGGGCTGGGCCAGCTGAGCGTGATTTCGCCGCTCGGCCAGCCCCTCAATGCCGAGATCGAGATCGTCTCCTTGCAGCCGGGCGAGGAAGAAGGTCTCGTGGCGCGCCTTGCTCCCCCGGACGCGTTCAGGGCGGCGGGGATCGACTTCAATCCGGCGCTCGTCTCGGCGCGGTTCGCCATCGAGCGTCGCGGCGGCCGCCCGCTGTTGCGCGTGAGAACCACTCAGCCGGTCAACGATCCGTTCCTCGAGATTCTGGTCGAGCTGCAATGGACTACCGGCAGGCTGGTGCGCGAGTACACCGTTCTTCTCGACCCGCCGGAATACAGAGGGCCGCAGGCGATCGCGGCTGCGCCCGCGGCGCGCGCCACGCCGGCCGCCGCCCCCGAGCCGAAGCCCGCCGAAGCGCCGGCAGCGCAGCCTGCGCCTGAATCTGCACGCGCGCCTGCACCGGCGCCGCTAGAAGCCAAACCGCTGCCGTCCGTCCCGGCTCGTGCGGCTGAGCCGGCACCAGCTGCCGAGGCGCAGGTCGAAAAGCCCGCTGCGGCGGAAGCAGAGAAGCCCGCGGCGGCGGAAGCGGAGAAGCCCGCAGCGGAGCCAGTCGGCGAGCCGGCTGCCGCGGAAGAGGGAAAGGTCGCGGTCAAGAAGGGCGACACGCTGAGCGAAATTGCACGCCAGAACCTGCCGCGTGGCGCGAACCTCAACCAGATGCTGATTGCGATCTACCGCGCCAACGAGGATGCGTTCATCCGCAAGAACGTCAACCTGCTGCGCGCCGGGCGGATCCTAGACATCCCCGGCGCGGAAGCCGTCAGCGCGATCGATCCGGAAGAAGCGAGGCGCCTGGTGCAAGCGCACATGGACGACTTCGCCGTGTACCGCAGCCGTCTCGCGGCGGCGTCGACGTCTGTCGAAGCGCCGGGCGGCCGGCGCGAAGCCGAAGGCAAGATCGAGCCGAAACCGGAAGCGCCGGCCGCGGCGCCACAGGATCAGGTCAGGCTGTCGAAGGCCGACCCGAGCAAGCCGGCCGCGCCAGCCAGCCGGGCGGCGCGCGAGGACGACGCGGTCGCCCGCGAACGCGCACTGAAAGAAACGCAGTCCCGTGTCACCGATCTGGAAAGGAACGTCACCGATCTGCAGAAGCTGCTGGAGATGAAGAACCAGCAGCTCGCCGAGCTGGAGAAAAGAGCGCAGGCGAAGCCCGCTCCAGTAGTCCCGGTGCCCGCCCCCGTAGCCCCCAAGCCCGTGGCCGAGGCACCGAAACCTGCGCCGGAAGCGCCGAAGCCGGTGGCCGAAGCACCAAAACCGGCAGCCGAAGCCCCCAAAGCCGCGCCGCAGGCGCCAAAGCCCCCGGTTCAAGCAGCCAAGCCGCGGCCCAAGCCAGCGCCGCCTCCGCCCGAGCCGAGCATCGTCGACGAGTTTCTCGACAACCCGATTGCGCTTGCCGGATTGGGCGGCGTGATCGTGCTGCTCGCCGGCTACGGCGTATGGACATGGAGAAAAAAAAAGACCACGCACGCCAGATTTCAAGATAGCGTCCTAGGCGCGGCCTCTACCACCGGCTCGCCGACCGGAACCGGCGCTGCACTAGCGGCGCAGAGCGTCTCGCAGGGCTCGCTCAGCCAGCCGCTGGCCGGGATGGAGGCCGACGAAGTCGACCCGATCGCGGAAGCCGACGTTTACATGGCCTACGGCCGCGACGCGCAGGCCGAGGAAATCCTCAAGGAAGCGCTGCAAAAGGACGCAAAGCGCACCGCGGTGCATTCCAAGCTGCTCGAGATCTACGCCAACCGGCGCGACGTCACGGCCTTCGAGCAGACGGCGGTCAAGCTCAAGTCGCTCACCAACGGTTCCGGTCCGGAATGGGACAAGGCTGCCGCCCTCGGCCGTTCGATCGATCCGCAGAATGGGCTGTATGGCGGTGGCGCTGCCCCCGCTGCCGCACCAGCGGCTGCTGCGGCGGCTGCCGCACCGAACCTCGATTTCGATCTGAGCGCCACATCGACTCAACAGGCCGCGATCCTGCCCGAGTTCTCGATCGACGAACCGAAGGCGCCGCCACTCAGCGGACTGGACTTCGACCTCGATGCCGCGCCGGCGGCGGCAGCTGGCGCGAGCGCAAAGAGCGATTTCAGCCCCGGGGGCACGCTGATCATGGGTGAACGGCCGGGCGAGAGGACCGTCACCAGCGTGGATTTCAATCTGGACACCACGGGCAGCAGCGAAGCGAAGAGAGCCGGAGCGGAGCCGTCCGCAGACGGCGGTCTCGATTTCGACATCAGCCTGGACCTCGGCGGGGAGGAGAAAAAGCCCGAACCCGACAAGACGGCGGCGCCGATGGACCTGTCTTCCATCAGCCTGGACCTGGGCATTGCGGGCGAGCCGAGCGGTTCTCCCGCCGGCACCGATCCGAAATGGCAGGAAGTCGCCACCAAGCTCGATCTCGCCAAGGCGTACGAGGAGATGGGAGACAAGGACGGCGCGCGGGAGCTGCTCAACGAGGTGCTGAAGGACGGCGACAGCGTGCAGAAGGGCCAGGCGCAGCAGCTGCTGGCCAAGCTGGGTTAGCATCCGCCGTACACCGCCCTGCTGAACTGAAAAAAAAGCCGCGGCGCCAGCGACCGCGGCTTTTTGCTTTATGCGCATAGCCCTGGGACTCGAATACGACGGCAGCCGCTTTCTTGGATGGCAGACGCAGCCCGGCGGAGGCGCCGTGCAGGACGCCCTCGAGCCGGCTCTCGGCGCGATCGCCGGCGGGCCGGTCGGAGTGACCTGCGCCGGCAGGACCGATCGCGGCGTGCACGCGCGCGGCCAGGTGGTGCACTTCGATGACCTCGCGTCACGACCCCCGTCTGCCTGGGTTCGCGGGGTGAACGCGCTGCTGCCCGACGGCGTCGCGGTGTTATGGTCGCAGCAGGTCGACCCGTCCTTCCATGCACGCTACAGCGCCGTGAGCCGTACCTACCGCTACGCGCTTCTCAATCGTCCGGTGCGGCCGGCGCTCGCCGCGAGCCACGTCGGGTGGACTCACCTGCCGCTCGACGTCGACGCGATGCGCGAGGCCGCCGCGCTGCTCGTCGGCGAGCACGATTTCTCGGCGTTCCGCTCGGCGGATTGCCAGGCCAAGTCGCCGCTGCGCACCCTGCATTCGCTCGACATCGAGCGCCGCGGCGAGCGCATCGAATTCGTGCTGCGGGCGAACGCGTTCCTGCACCACATGGTGCGCAACATCGTCGGCACGCTCGTTTATGTCGGCAACGGCAAGCATCCGGCGCCCTGGGTGAGGGACGTGCTCGAGTCGCGCGATCGCGCGCGCGCGGCGCCGACCTTCGCGCCGGAAGGACTTTGCCTGGAGGCCGTGGAGTACGACGCGAAATGGGGACTGCCCCAATGAGAACCCGCGTCAAGATCTGCGGTATCACGCGGCGGCAGGACGCGCGCGCGGCGGCCGAGGCAGGCGCCGATGCCATCGGGCTGGTGTTCTATCCGCCGAGCCCGCGCTTTGTGAGCGTCGAGCGCGCGCTCGAGGTGCGCGATGCGCTGCCTCCCTTCGTGCAGACCGTTGCGCTGTTCGTCAACCCGGACGCGGCGCAGGTGGCGCAGGTCATCGGCCGGGTACGGCCCGCGATGCTGCAATTCCACGGCGAGGAGGCGCCGCAGTTCTGCGCGCAGTTCGGCGTGCCCTGGGTCAAGGCCTGCCGCGTGAGGCAGGGGACCGATTTGCTAAAATACCTGCACCCGTTTTCCGCTGCCGCGGCCTGGCTGCTCGACAGCCACGTCGAGGAGTACGGCGGAGCGGGCGAGAGCTTCGACTGGTCGCTGGTGCCCGCCGCACGCGACCGGCCTTTGATCCTTTCGGGCGGGCTGGCGCGGGACAATGTCGCCGAGGCGATCCGCCGGGTGCGGCCCTGGGGCGTCGATGTCTCGAGCGGAGTCGAGTCGGCGAAGGGAATCAAGGACGCCGCGAAAATCGCCGCCTTCATTGCAGAGGTCAGGAATGCGGATGTATGACTTGCCCGACGCGCGCGGGCATTTCGGCCCCTACGGCGGCGTGTTCGTCGCCGAAACGCTGACGCACGCGCTCGACGAGCTGCGCGATGCCTATGAGCGCGCGCGCGCCGATGCCGCGTTCCAGGCCGAGTTTCACTACGAGCTCAAGCACTATGTGGGACGGCCGAGCCCGATCTACCACGCTCGGCGGCTGTCGGAGCGCTGCGGCGGCGCGCAGATCTACATCAAGCGCGAAGACCTGAACCACACCGGCGCGCACAAGATCAACAACACCATCGGCCAGGCACTGCTGGCGCGCCGCATGGGCAAGCCGCGCGTGATCGCCGAGACGGGCGCCGGCATGCACGGCGTCGCCGCGGCGACCGTCGCGGCGCGCTACGGCATGGAATGCGTGGTGTACATGGGCACGCAGGACGTCAAGCGCCAGGTGCAGAACGTGTATCGCATGAAGCTGCTTGGCGCGACGGTAGTGCCGGTCGAATCGGGATCGCGCACGCTGAAGGACGCGCTGAACGAGGCGATGCGCGACTGGGTCACCAACGTCGAGCGCACCTTCTACATCATCGGCACGGTCGCCGGCCCGCATCCGTATCCGATGATGGTGCGCGACTTCCAGTCGGTGATCGGCGAGGAATGCATCGCGCAGATGCAGGAGCTCGCCGGGCGGCAGCCCGACGCGGTGATCGCCTGCGTCGGCGGCGGCTCGAACGCGATGGGGATTTTTTACCCGTACATCAAGCATCTGAAGGTAAGGCTGATCGGCGTCGAGGCGGCGGGCGAAGGCCTGGCGAGCGGCAGGCACGCGGCGTCGCTGTGCGCCGGCAAACCCGGGGTGCTGCACGGTAATCGTACCTATCTTCTTCAGGACGCGAACGGGCAGATCACGGAGACGCATTCGATCTCGGCCGGGCTCGACTACCCCGGCGTCGGCCCGGAGCACGCCTGGCTGAAGGACAGCCGGCGCGCCGAATATGTCGCGGTGACCGACGACGAAGCGCTCGGCGCATTTCACGAGCTGTGCCGCTGCGAAGGCATCATCCCGGCGCTTGAATCCGCGCATGCGCTCGCCCATGCCGCCAA
>Ga0209239_1002480_pt1 | contig 10978 bp, 12 predicted proteins | sample GraSoi013_2_20cm_FD_185824 | JGI IMG/M metagenome (GOLD analysis project Ga0209239, IMG submission 185824) | Grasslands soil microbial communities from the Angelo Coastal Reserve, California, USA - Sample 10_02_2013_2_20cm (SPAdes) (version 2) | ecosystem: Environmental > Terrestrial > Soil >...
GCGCGTGACCGCCGCGGTCGACGAGGCGGGGCTGCGTTTCGACGAGGTCAGCCTGATCCTTCCGCACAACGTCAACGTGGTGGCCTGGCAACGGGTGTGCCGCCGGATCGGCTACCCGGTCTCCCGGGTACTGCTGGACAACGTGCCGGTCACCGGGCACGTCTTCTGCGCCGACGCGTTCTTCAACTACCAGACCGCCCGGCAACGCGACATGTTGCATCCGGGCGACCGCTACGTCGTGGCCGCGGCCGGTTCCGGGCGCGGTGCGACGTTCTCGGCCATGGTCTTCGAGCACTAGAGGGAATGGACCGCGATGGAGCCGGATACCGCCACCACACACGTCGACCCCGCGCTGCGGGAACGGGTCGTCGACAGCATCTGTGGACTGCTGCCGCGCGTACTCAAACGCGACGTACCCGTCGCCGAGGACACCACGTTGATGGACGACCTCGGGATGAGTTCGACCACGGCGCTGGAACTGATGCTGGAGCTTGAGGAGAGCCTCGAGGTCGAGATCAGCGTCGAAGACCTCGACCGGGACGACTTCACCACGGTCGGCACGCTCGCCGACTACGTCTCACGCAACCTGCTGACGGAAGAGTGAGGCGGATGTACGCGACGCGGCCGCCGCCGTACGGGAAGGCTCCGGAGACACCGTTGGGTGTCCTCCGGGCCGAGCGGCTCGTGTTCGACGCGCCATCCGATCTCGCCCGCGACCCGGTACACCTCGCGCGGCTGCGCGTCTACCTGACCGACCTGCTGCGCCCGTACGGGCTGGAACTCGAGCCGGGGATCCTCGACCACGGTCGCGGACAGTCCTACGGCGAGATGGCCGAAACGGTCATGGGTATGGCGATTGCGCCGGATGACGCGGTCGATCTGGTGGTACTCGCCTACGCGATTCCCGACATCACGCCGGGCCGGGCGACGGCGGCGTATCTGAGCCATATCTGTCCGGGCAACCGGCTGGCGTTCGCGGTCTGCGACCAGGGCGTGGCGGCGGCGTTCACCGGCCTGCGCCTGATCCGCGAGTACGCCCGTACCGGCGGGTGCCGGCGGGCGCTGCTGGTGGTTGTGGAGCAGGCGGAGCTGCCCTACGACACCGGGGAGCCGGTCGCGATCCCGGCCGGGCACCGGGCCGTCGCCGTGCTGTGCGGTGACCCTGCCGACGGGCCGGGCCGGGCCGGGGGGTTGGAGGCCGCGGGGTTGGAGACGGTACGCGTGCGCGCAGACGTCCCGCCGGAGCGGGCCGGTGCCGTACTCGCCGCTGACGTGGCCGCCCTGTCGGCGGGGCGGCCCGATGTGACACTGATCGTGGGTGGTGGCCTGGCGGCCGACTCGCTCGACCTACAGGACGTCGACCGGCTGCGGATCGCCCCGGCCGGACGGCCGTACGCCGGAGTGTGGTGGGAATTGGCGGGGGAGCTGGCGGAGCCGAAGGCGGGGCGGGTGGTCTTCGCCGACTACGACCCCGGGCTGCGCTACCTGTGCCTCGCCGCGCTCGACGTCGTGGTCACTCGTCCCAGCTCCACCAGCGAGGCACCATCCGGTACGGCTGTGCGCCTTCCAGTGCAACGGACGCAGCGAACCCTTGCGGCACAGGAACATCCGTGACGACGTATGGGCCGGGAAGCGCACCGTCCGGGTGGTCGACGACGACGATCCGGCCGGTGCCGTACACGGGAAGCGTCATGCCCTGCATCAGCCGGCCGCCGCTCGCCTTGATGCACGCCTCTTTCCGGGTCCACAGGCGCCCGAACCGGTCGGCCGCCTCCGCGGGTCCGGTACCGGCGGCGGAAGAAGCGCGCCGCCATTCCCGTCGCGTCAAGACTGGGCAGCAACTGTTGCACGTCGACCCCGACGTCGCGCTCGTCGGTGATCGCCACCATGCTCAGGTCGCCCGAGTGCGAGAGGCTGACGCGTACGCCGGTCCACTCCGCGGCGAGCTCGGGCTTGCCGTTGCGCCCGAGCTGCCAACGGATCCGCTCGGCGGGTACGCCCAGCCGGGCGCCGACGATGACCCGTACGGCGCCGTGTGCGATGACGAACCGGCGGCGGTCCTGCGCATGCAAGAGCGCTTCGGCACGCTGGCGCTCCCCGTCGTCGAGCACGGCGTGCAGGCGCGCGAGGACCGGCTCCGGTACCTGCGCACCGATCAGCCACACGTGCACGACGTCGGTACTCACCGCCCGCCATGGTGACATGCGGATCCGGGGGAGCCGCAAGGGATTGACACACTTTCGTGGGAGGGGAAACTGTCCATCGTGGAAGCCAATGTGAATGCCGCATCCCCGGGCACGGCCGCGGAGTCCGAGCTCAACGAGGCCGTGGAGCGGTACTACGACACCACGCTCGATCTCTACGAGGAGCTGTGGGGCGAGCACGTCCACCACGGCTTCTGGGATCCCGGTGAGCGTCCCGGCATCAACGGCGCCGACCGGCACGCCGCCACCGACCGGCTCGTCCACGAGCTGGCCGCGTTCGCCGGCATCCCCGCCGGGGCACGGGTTCTCGACGTGGGCTGCGGTATCGGCGGCCCGGCGATGTACCTGGCGGGTCCGCTCGGCTGCACGGTGGAGGGCATCTCGCTGAGCGCCGCACAGGTCGCGCGCGCCCAGGAGAAGGCCCGCGCGGCCGGGGTCGCCGACCGGGCCACGTTCCGCCAACTCGACGCGCTCAGCACCGGGTACCCGGACGGGTCGTTCGACGTGGTGTGGGCGATGGAAAGCCTGATGCACATACCCGACCGGGTGGCGTTCTTCGCCGAGATGCTGCGCCTGTTGCGTCCCGGGGGCATCCTCGCCATCGCCACCTGGTCGGTACGCGACGGCGAGTCCACACCGGAGGAGGACGAGCTGATCCAGCAGATCCTGCACCACCAGGTGATGCCGAGCTTCTCCTCGCTGGAGGAGCACGAGCGGCTGGCCCGGCAGGCCGGTTTCGAAGAGGGACGGATCGTGGACTGGAGCGGCGCCGTACGCAACTCGTGGGACCCCGACTTCGCGCTGATCCAACAGTTCGAGCGGGGCCGGCGGTACATGATGGAACTGGCCCGCGACCGGGGCGTCGACGTGCTCGGCTTCTTCTACGCCGGACCGTTGATGCTGAAGGGATTCGACTGCGGCATCATGACCTACGGCGCCGTACGCGCGACCAAGCCGGTGGATCGGCCGGCGGGACGGTGAACGAGCTTTTCGCCGAGATCGTCGCGTTGCTGCGCGACGTGACCGGCGAGGACGCCGAGTGGATGGCCGGAATCCAACCGGCCACCACGCTCGACGGCGACCTGATGCTGGAGAGTGTGGAGCTGACGGCGCTCAGCGCCGCGCTGCAACGCCGGTACGGGCCGGGGGTGGACCTGGCCGGATATGTGGCCGGCCTGGATATCGACCAGATCATCGGGCTCACCGTCGGCGAGGTCGCGGAGTACGTTGCGGCCCACGGGATCCGGGCCGGCGAGGTGGTGGGATGAGTCGCTTCCTGTTTCTCTCGTTGCCGTTGGCCGGGCACGTGAACCCGATGGCCGCGGTGTCCCGGACCCTGGTCCAGCAGGGGCACGAGGTCGCCTGGGCAGGTTCGGAGTCGTTTCTCCGGCCGCTGCTGGCCGACGACACCACGGTGTACCCGATCGGCCTGCGGCTGCACCGGGGACAGAGCGACCTCGGCATGACCGCGACCAGGTCCCGCTGGGAGGGGTACATCGTCCCGCACTGCCGCTTCACCCGGCCGGCGGTGGAGCAGGCGGTGCAGGCGTACCGGCCCGATGTCATGGTGGTGGACCAGCATGCGGTGGCCGGTGCCCTGGTGGCGCACCGGCACGGGCTGCGCTGGGCGAGCGCGGCGCCGACGTCGATGGAGCTGACCCGGCCGTACCGGGCGCTGCCGAAGGTGGAGTCGTGGATCCACGGTCAGCTGGCGGCGATGTGGACCGCGGCCGGGCTGTCCGGTACGCCGCCCCACGACCTACGGTTCTCGCCGCACCTGGTGATCGCGTTCAGCAGCAAGGCGTTGACGGGTACGGCGCCGTTGCCGGAGAACGTCGAGTTCGTCGGCGCCGCGGTGGCCGGACGCCCGCCGGGAGCCGATTTCCCGTGGGAGCGGCTCGATCCGGGACGGCGCCACGTACTGGTCACCATGGGCACGCTGTCGATGGACATCGCCAAGGACTTCTACGAGCGGATGGTGGCGGCGCTGCGCTCGTTGGGTGACCGGCTCCAGGCGATCGTGGTGGCTCCCGAGGGTACCGTCGCCGATCCGCCGGAGCATGTCATGGTCTTCCCGCAGGTACCCATGCTGGATCTGTTGCCACGCCTGGACGCGGTGGTGAGTCATGGTGGCCTGAACACCGTGTGCGAGACGCTGTCGCACGATGTACCCCTTGTCATCGCACCCATCAAGGGTGACCAGCCGATCAACGCGGCGCAGGTCGCGGCGGCCGGCGCCGGGATCCGGGTGCGGTATGTCAGAGCCACTCCGGAAGAACTCCGCACCGCCGTGCTCGCCGTGCTCGACGACCCGACCTACCGAGCGGCCGCCGCCCGCGTCGGCGAGTCGTTGCGGGCGGCCGGTGGCGCGTCGGCGGCGGCGCGACATCTGGCCCTGTTGGCGCAACCGGTGTCATCGCTACGGCAGACCGAGCTACGGACAACCGATGCATAACCCGACAACGGCGGCAGCGGCCCGCCAATATCCGATCCGGTCGATGTCGCCCACAATCACCGGCCATTGTAGACAAGGCGGCCCGGGGCCTAGCCTGATGGTGCGCTTCCGGCTGGGCGTCGGCTCGCAGGAGCCAGTGACCATTCGCTCGGTGGCGACCCGCTCCACCCGTACCGGCCGGATCGGCCGGTACCCGAAGTCTGGAAGCGAGAGAAGACAGTGAAAATCCTCCGTGACACCTGGCTGGTTTTCCAGCGGCACATGCTGCTGATGCTGCGGTCGCCGATCTGGGTAATCCTCGGAGTGGCGCAGCCGGTCGTCTATCTGCTGCTGTTCGCGCCGTTGCTCCGGCCGGCCCTGGCCTCGCTCGGCACCCAGTCGATGGCCGACGCGTACCGCATCTACGTGCCCGGAATGCTGGTCGCCCTGGCGCTCGCGGGCGGTTTGTACGTCGGTTTCAACCTGCTGGCCGAGATCCGGGCGGGCGTGATCGAGCGGGCCCGGGTCACCCCGATCAGCCGGGTGTCGCTGCTGCTCGGCCGGGCGTTGAGGGATGTGGTGTCGCTGATCGTCCAGGCGATCATCATCACGATCCTGTCGTTGCCGTTCGGGCTGTTCGTACGGATCGACGATCTGCTGCTGGCGTACATGCTGCTCGGCCTGATCAACCTGACGACGTCCACGTTGTCGTACGGGATCGCGCTGAAGGTGGGCAACCCCGGCGTCCTCGGGCAGGTCATCAACAACGTCGCGCAACCGCTGATGCTGCTGTCCGGCTGCCTGCTGCCGATCGCCCTCGCGCCGCTGTGGCTGCAGCGGGTCGCGCTGTGGAACCCGTTCGGCTGGGCGGTCAAGGGCATGCGCGCGCTCTTCGCCGGGAACATCGGTGACCCGTCGATCTGGCAGAGCGCGTTGATGCTGTCCGCGCTGGTGCTCCTTGCGCTCGCCTGGTCGGCGCGCCTGTTCGCCCGCTCGGTGCGGTAGGGGATGTTGTCGTGGCAGAAGGAAAACGTGCTCGGAAAGAAGGACTGGCAATGATTGAGATCAAAGGGCTGCGCAAGTCCTTCCATACCAAGCACCGGCGCAAGACCACGACCGTCGACGCGGTACGTGGCATCGATCTCGATGTGGCCGACGGCGAGATCTTCGGCTTCCTCGGACCCAACGGCGCGGGGAAGACGACCACGCTGCGCATGCTCGCCACGCTGCTCTCGCCCGACGATGGCGAAGCGACGATCGCGGGTGTCAACCTGCGGACCGACCCGGCGGAGGTCCGCAAGCGCGTCGGGTACGTCTCGCAGACCGGGGGTACGTGGGAGGACGTCAGCGCTCGCGAGGAGTTGGTACTGCAGGCGCGGATGTACGGCATCAGCCGGTCCGAGGCCGAGCAGCGGGCGGCGGCCGCGCTGGAAGCCTTCGACCTGACCGAGTACGCCGACCGGAAAATCAAGACGTACTCGGGCGGGCAGCGGCGCCGGGTCGACGTCGCGCTCGGCGTCATCCACGGTCCCAAGGTGGTCTTCCTCGACGAGCCGACCGCGGGCCTGGATCCGCAGAGCCGGGCGCGGATGTGGGACGAGGTACGCCGGCTGCGCGCCGACGGCATGACCGTCTTCCTCACCACGCACTACCTCGACGAGGCGGACGCGCTCTGCGACCGGATCGCCATCATCGACCACGGCGAGATCGTGGCCGAGGGTACGCCGGCGGATCTGAAGCGGGAGATCTCCGGTGACGTGGTCACGGTCGGGGTCAACACCTCCGCCGCGAAGGCCGCGGAAGTGTTGGAGGGCCAGCCGTACATCCGCGCGGTGGAGGTACCGGAGGACGAGGACGCGGTACGGGCGTACGTGGACGCGGGCGAGACGGCGATCCCGCAGATCATGCGGACGCTGGAAGCTTCCGGCATCGAGCTGGGCACCATCGAGCTGCGCCGCCCGAGCCTCGACGACGTGTTCCTCACCAAGACGGGTCGGTCGCTGCGGGAGTCATGACACCGGTACGGGTGACCAACTGGGCCGGCAACATCGCGTTCGACGCGAAGCGGATCCACCGTCCGTCCACTGTGGACGAACTGCGGCTCCTGGTTGCCGGTACCCCGCGCATCCGGGCGCTGGGTACCGGTCACTCGTTCAGTCGCATCGTCGACTCGCCCGGCGATCTCGTCTCGGTCGCCGGGCTGCCGCCGGAGATGCGGATCGACGCCGGGCGGGGCAGCGTCACCGTCGCGGCCGGCGTGCGGTACGGCGAGCTGGCAGCGTACCTGCATGCGAACGGCTTCGCCCTGCACAACCTCGCGTCGCTGCCGCACATCTCGGTCGCGGGCGCCTGCGCCACCGGTACCCACGGTTCGGGGGACCGCAACGGCAACCTGGCGACGGCGGTGTCGGCCATGGAGCTGGTCACCGCCGACGGCGAGCTGACCACCCTGAGCCGGGCCCGCGGCGACGGGTTCGACGGCTCCGTCGTCGGGCTCGGCGCGCTCGGCATCGTGACCAGCCTGACGCTGGACATCGTGCTGGCGTACGAGATCCGGCAGTACGTCTACGAGAACCTGCCACGCGACCAGCTCGACGAGCACTTCGCGGAGATCTTCTCCAGCGCGTACAGCGTGAGCCTGTTCACCGACTGGACCGGTCCCGGGGTCAACCAGGTGTGGCTCAAGTGCCGCGAGGCGTGGCCGGCACCGCCGCGCTGGATGGGCGCCACGTTGGCGGAGCGGCGTTGGCATCCCATCGCCGGTATGTCCGCCGACAACGCCACCGAGCAGCTCGGCGTACCGGGTCCGTGGTACCGGCGGCTGCCGCACTTCCGTCCGGAGTTCACCCCGAGCAGCGGCGCGGAACTGCAGTCGGAGTACCTGATGCCGCGCGAGCGGGCGGTCGAGGCGCTGGCCGCCATCGACGGCATCCGCGACCGGGTCGCTCCCGTCCTGCAGGTCTGCGAGGTCCGTACCGTCGCCGCGGACGAGCTGTGGCTGAGCCCGTGCTACCGGCGGGACACCATGGCCGTCCACTTCACCTGGATCCCCGACCCCGACGCGGTGGCCCCCGTGCTGGCCGACCTGGAGGAGCGGCTCGCGCCCCTGGCGGCCCGGCCGCACTGGGGCAAGGTGTTCGGCACCGACCCCGCGACGGTACGCGCGCTGTACGAGCGGCTGCCCGACTTCGGCGCGCTGATCCGCCGGTACGACCCGGCGGGCAAGTTCCGCAATGAGCTGATCGACAGGTACGTCCCGGAATAGGCTCCGGAGTCCTTCCTCGTCGGATCGGTCGCCGGCTGGCTGGAGGCGACGTACGCGCGTGAAGGCAAGTCGTTGCCGGAGGGCTGGATCTACACCCCGGGCCTGCTCGTCACATCCACGAACGTCGACGAGATTATCGCCCGGCAGGCCTCGGACGAGAGCAAGCTGGCCTGGTTCGAGCCGCAGATCGACAAGATCGTTTCCGACCTGAACGCGCATACCAGGCCGCTCGACCAGGCCCGTTGATGTACTAACCTTCGCGTCCCCGGTACCGATCTGACTGGCGGACAGGGCGGTGGGCCGTGGGCTGCACCTTGCCGTGGGAGCGGTACGACGGGGTGCGGATGCGATCGAAGATCATGGAGTCGCGCGCGATGGCCAGGGTGGCCATGGGCGGGCTCGCTGTCGGGCTGGTCGCGCTGGCCGGGCTGGCGCTGTCGAGCACCATCAGCATGGAGCGCGCCACCGCACACGTACGCGACCTCAACGAGATCAGCGACCGGTGGGGCCAGGTCTTCCAGCAGACCAACCTGGAAGGCGACGCCATGCGCGACTACATGCGCGCCGGTACCGCCTCGGGACGGCAGCCGCTCGCCTCGGCGGTGGGCCGGGCGGAGGCGGACTTCGAATGGCTGCAACACCACGGCGTGCGTACCGACACCGAAGCGGCCGCCTCGATCCGCCAGACCTACACCTCCTACACCGAGGTTCTCCGCGAGATCGTCCGCCTCGGCGACCAGGGCGACACGGCCGGCGCGGCGCTGCAGGCCGACATGGCCGACTTCGCCGCCTCCTCGCTACGCAAGCAGATCGCCGCCATCGTCGCGGCCAAGCGCCACGAGACCACCGAGTACCTCCGCGAGGAGGACCGGGTGAACCGGCAACTGCGGTTCGCGGCCGTGGTCGCCTTCCTCATCGACCTCGGGCTGCTCGGCCTGTTCACGCTGGTGCTGCTGGACAACCAGCGGCGGGTACGCCGGCAGGCCGCCAAGAGCCAGCACGACGCGCTGCACGACGCTCTCACCGGGCTGGGCAACCGCACCCTGCTCGCCGAGCGGATGGAGTACGGGGTACGCGAGGCGCACCGGTACGGGGAGCGGCTGGGCCTGCTGCTGATCGACCTGAACAAGTTCAAGGAGGTCAACGACACGCTCGGGCACCACGTCGGCGACCTATTGCTCAAGCAGGTCGCCGCGCGCCTGCATGCCACCGTGCGGGAGGTGGACCTCGTCGCGCGGCTGGGCGGCGACGAGTTCGCCGTACTGCTGCCCCGGGTCGGTTCGGTGAGCAACGCGACGATGGTCGCCGAACGCATCCATGAAGCTCTCTGCGCACCCGTGCAGTTGGAGGGCATCACGCTCGAGGTCGGCGCGAGCGTCGGCGTCGCCGTGTACCCCGTCGACTCCACCGACGCGGACCAGTTGCTGCAGCACGCGGACGTCGCGATGTACGTCGCCAAGCGCGGCCGGGTCGGCGTCGCCCTCTACGAGCCCGGCCTGGACGACAACAGCCCGGCGCAGCTCACCGTCGTCAGCGACCTCCGGCGGGCGATCGACCGTGGCGAGCTGGTGCTGTACTACCAGCCGAAGGCGGACGCCGGTACCGGCCGGATCTGCGGTGTCGAGGCGCTCGCCCGCTGGCAGCACCCCGACCGGGGCCTGCTCGGACCGTTCGAGTTCATCCCGGTCGCCGAGGAGAACGGCCTGATCAAACCCTTGACGCGGTACGTGCTGGATGCCGCTCTCGGCCAGTGCCGGCAATGGCTGTCGGCCGGGTTGGACATGCCGGTCTCGGTCAACGTGGGCGCCGAATGCCTGCAGAGCCACGAGTTCCCGGCCGAGGTCGCCGAACTGCTGAGCCGGCACGCGGTACCCCCGCACATGCTCACGTTGGAGATCACCGAGAGCGGGATGATCACCAACGCCGCGCGCGCCGCCGCCGTCCTGCGCGGCCTCGGCGAGGTCGGGGTACGGCTGTCCATCGACGACTTCGGCACCGGGTACTCGTCGATCTCGTTGCTGCAGAGCATGCCGGTACACGAGATGAAGCTGGACCGCGCCTTCGTCACCCAGATGCGTACCGACGTCGGCAACAACGCGATCGTCCGGGCCCTGCTCGACCTCGGGCGCAACTTCGACCTTCAGGTGGTCGCCGAGGGCATCGAGGACGGCGACACCTGGACCGAGCTGCGGTCGCTGGGCTGCGACGTCATCCAGGGGTACTTCCTGAGCAAGCCGATGCCCGCGGACCAGTTCCAGCCCTGGCTGGACAGCCACCGGGCGGCGACGTCGGACACCGCCCTGGAGCCGGCGGCGCCGCACGGTGCCTGACGGTGCCCGGCCAGATGACCAGGCACCGCCGCGTCGGCCCTACTTGCTGATGTGGAAGGGCTCGCCGTAGACCTTCCAGCTCAACGGCGGGTCGAGGTCGAGGTTGCCGGCCTTGAGGAAGACCCGCTGCTCGGTGTCGACCCGGCTGGTGTCGCTGTGCGCCTCCTCGGTCTTCATGGCGGCCTTGCGGGCGTCGAGGAACGCGTTGAGGTAGGTGACCTCGTTGCCGCCCTGCGCCGGCGTTTTGGCCTTCTTCATGGCCGTCTTGCGGATGCCGCCGAAGCTGACCGGGTCGGTACCCGGGCCGTGCATGACGATCGCGTCGTAGTAGCAGAACTGCCCGAGCGCGTGCAGCCCGTCGGCCTTGGCCTGGCTCACGGCGGGGGTGAAGTACACCCGGTCCCGCTCGTCGTTCTGGCACTGCTGGAACGCGGAGTCGGCGGCCGCGGTACGCCAGTCCTTGGTGAAGTTCGGGTCGAGGCCCTTGTGCGACGCGGAACCGTTCACCTTGCGCAGCGCCGGGAGGTACTTGGCGAGTACGTTGCCCGGCTTGCGGTTGGCGTACAGCTGGACGAGGTCGAGCATGTCGCCGGTACCGGAACAGAACCCGATGATCCCGGCCGTGTACCCGCGCCCGTCCTTGATGTCCTCGATGTACTTGTACTGCGCCTTCCAGTTCAGCGTTGAGTTCTCCGCACTGGACACCAGTTGCATGGCGATGTCCTTCTTGTGCGGGTCGGTCAGG
>Ga0209239_1002481_pt1 | contig 10977 bp, 7 predicted proteins | sample GraSoi013_2_20cm_FD_185824 | JGI IMG/M metagenome (GOLD analysis project Ga0209239, IMG submission 185824) | Grasslands soil microbial communities from the Angelo Coastal Reserve, California, USA - Sample 10_02_2013_2_20cm (SPAdes) (version 2) | ecosystem: Environmental > Terrestrial > Soil >...
CTCGGGGCCGCTCTCGTACCACGCGCCGCCGGGGCCGTACGAGATCGAACGGCCCGCCGTGTCGATGCGGATGCCGCCTTCGAGCAGGCAACGGATGCCCGGCCCTTGATGGGTGTGCCGGTAGGCGCAGCCGCCGGGCGGAAAGGCGACGCTGTCGCCGCGCAGGAGCAATTCGCCCGCGGGCAAGGTGTCGAGCGATACGGCGAGCTTCTCGCGCGAGGTCACGCCGGCCGCGGGAGGCGCACGCGGCGCCGCAAGCTCGTAGCGCCAGCAGGTCGCGCCGGCTGCGCCGGCGGTAATGGTCGCCGCGGCTTCGCCGTGCCACGCCTCGCCGTCGCGCAGCGTGCGATCCGAGATCGTCACGCCGCCGTGCACGAGGAAGATCATGCGCGCCGCCGCCGGCAGCACGAGCGCCGCGCCGTTCGCCAGCACATCTTCGTACAGCGCGAGCACAGGACGCATGAGCGATTCTCTCTGGTAGGGTGGGCAACGGCTTTGCCGTTGCCCACGTTCATTGTGATGTAGCGAATAAGATTATGGCGTTCCGCCTTGCGCGAGTCTCTCGTTTGTGCGCGTGGGCAACGGCGAAGCCGCCGTTGCCCACCCTACGTGCTCGGCAGGGGTACGTGCGTTCTCGACGCGCTTTGCCCGGCCTCATGCTGAGGAGCCCACCGAAGGTGGGCGTCTCGAAGCATGAGGCCGCCCCCGCCCTTCGAGACGCTCGCCCTCATGGTGTGGTGAGGTGTCCGCCCTCATCCTTCGAGACGCGGTCCTTCGGACCGCTCCTCAGGATGAGGGCGGGCCTCGAACCACGCTCGCTCCTCAGGATGAGGGCGGCCCGCGGCCCGCGCGTATTCGACAACCCTGATGCGAGTGGGTACGGTCCGGCAAAAAACCGGGCGCCGCGCATTGACCGAGAAAGATTTCGCCGATCGCCGAGCCGCGCAGCCGTGGCTCAAGCTCGCCGCGCTGGTGCTGGTGATCGCGGCGCTCGGGCTGCCCGTCAACGATCTCTTCCGTTACGCGCTGCTCGTCGTCGCGACGGTCGCCGTGGTGGCGGGGACGGTGGCGGCGCGGCCTGCGCCGTGGCTCGGCGCGATCGCCGCGGTCGCGCTGTGCGTGCTCGGACAGATTCTGTTTCCCGCCCCGCGCATCGAGGAAGGCCACAACGTCTTCCTCGTGGACCGAGCGGGTGGCGTGCTCGAAGCAGGCCTGCCGCGCGCCGCGTTTGCCCGCATGGCGGCGGAGTTCGACGCCAAATATCCGCCGGCGCGGCGCTGCGCGCCCACGCAAGACGGCTGCTGGCGCGGCCAAGGCTTTCCCCCGCGAACCTTCGCCTTTTCCGCCGACGGCATCCTCGATCATCCCGCCTATTCGCGCCGCGTCACCGGCATCGATTTTTCCGACCCGGTGTGGCTGCGCCTCGGCTTCATCAACGAGCTCGCCTACAACTGGAATTCGGACGTGAGCGACGTCAAGCGCGCGAAACGCGACCGCCGGTCGCTGGCGTTCCTGCATCAATGGAAGCTCACGATGCCGTGGTTCGTCGTGTACCGGTTCGGAGTCGACTTCGTCGGCAGCGCGTTGTGCTGGCGGGGCGAGGTGCTGTGGGAGGGCGCGGGCGAAAGTTTCGAGGCCGTGCACCACCCCGCGATGGGATGCCGCACGCTCGCGCCCGACGACGTCGGGCGCAATATTTTCGGCGTCGCGATCGCGGACCACCACCTGGCGATGCGGCTCGTGCCGACCTGGCACGTGCGGCTGCGCCAGCTCCTCGAGCCGGGCCTCGCGTTGCTCGCCAGCGCGGCGGTGCTCGCGCTGCTGGTGCGCGTGCGGCTGCGCCGCCTCGTGCTGCCGTTCGCGCTGATCGCGGCGACGCTCCTCGTCGTGCTGCTCAATGACGCAAGCTTCCTCGGCGGCGTGCGCCCGTTCGAGGGCGGTGACGACGGCCTGGTCTACGACGGTTACGCGCGCGTGATCCTGCGCCGGCTCGTTGCGGGCGACGTCTTCGGCGCGCTTCAGGGCGGCGAGGCCGTCTTCTACTTCACGCCGGGCCTGCGCTACCTGCGCGCCGCCGAGCACGTCGTCTTCGGCGAGACCTATCTCGGTTATCTCTCGCTCATTCTGCTGCTGCCGTTTCTCGTCTTCGCGCTGTTCCGCCGCTTCCTGCCGCTGACGTGGGCCATCGCGCTCACGCTGATGTTTGCCGCGATTCCCGTGGGCGTCGGCTTCGGCTCGAGCCTGCTGCAATACGTGAAATGGGCCGCGCGCGGCTTCGCCGACCCCGCCGCCTATGTGCTGTTCCTCGCCGGCTTCGTGTTGCTGCTCGGGCGTGCGACGCATTTGGTCGGCACTCCTCCCCCGCTTGGGCCACAGCGTTCCCTCCCCCGCTTGCGGGGGAGGGACAGGGAGGGGGCACGCGACAACGGTGATGCGTGCAAGCTCACCCCCTCCCCACCCCTCCCCCGCAAGCGGGGGAGGGAGCAGACCGAGTCCGCCGCTCGCGCTGGTCCCGCTACACACGAATACGCTCTAGCCGAAGCGGTCCGCGACCGCTTCGCGCGCGCGTTCGGCGCGGGGCTTCTGTTCGCGCTGGCGCTCACCGTGCGGCCGAACATCGCGCCGGCGGCGGGCATCCTGCTCGCCGGCGCCGGTCTCATGGCGCTGTGGCAGCGGCAGGCTCGCTACGTCGCCGGGCTCGTGCTGGGTTTCGCGGCGGTGCTGGGAATGGCGCTGCACAACTGGGTGTACGGCGGCGCGCTGGTGCTGTTCACCACGAGCGCCGCCCATCCGGTGCTGCTGACCATGCCGCCCTCGGCCTATCTCGCCGCGCTGGCGGAGCTCGCGCATCTCGATGTCGCCGGCGAGCACGTCACGCGCGCGCTGCGGCAGATCGGCGGCTGGCTCGCCGGCCCGTCCGAGTCCATGCTGATGGCGCCGCTCAACGCCGCGGCAATCGTCATTCTGATTCGCGTTATGCTGTGGAAAGCCGCGGATCCGTGGCTGCGCCTCACCGCCGCCGCGACGCTGGTGCAGCACGGCGTCGCCCTCGTCTATGCGAGCTCCGGCCGCTACTACTATCTCACCTGGCTGCTCACGCTGCTGGTGGTGGCGGCCTGGGTGCACGACGAGGGGCTCGATCTGTTGCGGCGGCGCTTTCCCGATTTTTTCGAACGCATCGCCAAACATCGCGCCTGCCTCGCGCTCGCGCGCGCCCTGCACCGCATGGCGGCGATGCTGGAGCGGTGAGGGTGGAATACTCGTTGCTCGGCCTCATGCTGCGAGCCCGGACGTGGTTCGAAGCCAGCCCTCATCCTGAGGAGCGGTCCGAAGGACCGCGTCTCGAAGGATGGGGGCTGGCTCTTGACCATGAGGAGGACCGCGTCTCGAAAGTGAGGCCACCGTGCCCGCCCTCGCCCTTCGAGACGCTCCCCCGGCCCAAGGCCGGGGTCGCTCCTCAGGACGAGGGCGGTCCTCGAGCTTCACGCCGCTCGGGATGACGACAATCCTCGCTACGGCTTGCGGCCGATTTCGACGACCATGACGGCGGGCCGTTGCTCCATCTGCGGGCCGGCCGAGGCGGAGACGCCGGCGATGATGCCTTCCGCCATCAGCGCGGCGGCGAGCAATTGCGCGATCGGGGCGAACTCGTTGGCGCGGCTCGCCGCGACGAAGATGGTCACGCCGGAGTTGGGGACGAGCGGCACGCCGGCGGGCGGATCGCCCACGGCAAGGCCTATCGGCGGCACGCGCACCCAGCCCGCGGCGGTCAGCGCCTTGTCGAGCGTCTCCCACAATGGCCGCGCATCGTCGGAGCCCGGCGCGACCTGTCCCGCGAATTCCTGGCCGGCGAATCTTTGCAGCTTTGCCGCCACGCGCCGCTGCGCCTCCGCCGTCAGCATGCGCGGCGTCTTTATTTTTGCCAACTCGAGCTCAGCCTCGTTGGCGCGCTCGCGCGCCTCCGCCAGCAGCGCGGACTCGCCGAAGCGCGCAAACGCAAGGCCCGCCAGCAGCACGGCAACGAAGAGGAGCGCCAGTCGCTTTCGCAGGCGCCGCTTGTGGTCCGCAAACAGCATGACGGCGACGACGCCGATCACGCCCAGCGCCAGCAGCGCGTAGCCGCCGTTGCGCCAAAACTCCGGGCTGGCCATTCCGAGCAGGAAGTCGCTCATGCGCCTGTGGTTCGGGTGAGGACGGCCAACTATTCAAACCGACGTCGGTGGTGAGGGCAACGGCGTAGGGTGGGCAAAGCGAAGCGTGCCCACGCCGTCTCTGTCATTGCCGGGCTTGACCCGGCAATCCATCCCCTTTGCCTGAAGTAATCGTTTTTTCGATGGATGCCCGGGTCAAGCCCGGGCATGACGAGTGGAGAACGAGGCGATTGCGTGGGCAACGGCGAAGCGGCCGTTGCCCACCCTACTTCCGCAGACGCCGCGGCGCGCGCAGCGCGTTGCGCGGCAGCGCGAGGAAGCCGTTGAGCTCGGCGAGCAGCAGCGCGCCGATGTGGAGCTGGGAGAGAAAGACGCCGCTGCGGATCATGCGCACGATCTCCGCCGGCGTCACGAGCTTGACGGTGATGCCCGGTTCCGGCTTGAAGCCGTTGGCGCGCTCGCCCGCCGCGACGAAGAAATTGTGGATGCGGTTGTTGAGCCGTCCGGTGCAGGCGGAGTTCTCGCCGAGCGCGTGCACCGCGCGCGCGGTGAAGCCGGTCTCCTCGAGAAGCTCGCGCCGGCAGCCGTCGGCCGGGTCCTCGCCGGGATCGACCAGGCCCGCCGGCAGCTCCCATGCATGGGCCTCGAGCGCGGGGCGGTACTGCCGCACGATCGGAATTTTCCCGCTGCGGGTGAGCGCGACGATCGAGATGTAATCGGGCTGCTCGACCGCATGATAGACCTGCGGCTTGGCCCCGCGTGAAAACTCCACCTCGCGCGCAATGAGGCTCACCCACGGCGACACTTCCGTGGTGCGGCGCGAGCGTATGCGCGGCCATTTCATGGGCGGCATCCTAGACTGAGCAACGTTGCGACTCTAGATGCGTGTCCCGGATGCGGTGCAGCGCGAAACGAAAGTAGAGCGGTGCACCGCTGATCCGGGACCGCCACAGATTGGAACGGTCTCGGGTCTGCAGCGCACCACTTCGTGTTGCGCTGCGCCCGGGACACGTTCTTATCGTATCTCCTTCATCGCCACCGTGCTCGGCGGGCGGCGCAGAAAGGTGGTGGCGAAGGCGTAAAAGTACCAGCGCAGATAGGCCGGCAGCCACCGCAACACCTGGAAGCGGGTGCGGCCGTCCTGGCGCTCGATCCACGTCACCGGAACCTCCGCGATCTTCCAGTTGAGGCGATGCGCCTTCACCAACAGCTCGATGCTGTAGCAGAAACCTTCGCTCGACTCGATTGCAATCCGCTCGATCGCGCGGCGCGAGAACAGGCGAAAGCCGTTGCTGGCGTCGGTGGTGGGAAGCCGCGCGATGTGGCGCAGGGTGAAATTGGCGCTGCGCACCAGCACCGCCTTGAGCAACGGGCAGCCGATCATCGCGCCGCCCGGCATGAAGCGGCTGGGGCAGACGATGTCGCAACCTCCTCGCGCCAGCTCGACCATGCGGTCGACCATGGGCGCGTTGCTGTGGTCGTCGGCGGGAAACATGAGAATGAACGGCGCGGTGCTTGTGGCAAAGCCGGTCATGATCGCGCCGTGCACGCCGCGCCCCGCGTTGCGCACGAGTTCGACGGGCAGGCCGGCGTAGGCCTGCGGATTGGCGCGCAGCGCCGGCAGCGTGTCGTCCTCCTCGCGGTCGTAGCAGATGAGCGCGCGCGCCGGCGTTTTCACCGCGCGCGCGAGTCCGGCGAGCACCGCCACGATCTGGCGGCCCTCGTTGTACACGGGAATGACGATGTCGAGCTCGGCGGTCATTTCGGTGGGCGCGACGATTGCGGACTTGCTCCGGGCTCGTCCCGAGGAGACGCGAGTTCGAAGCCCGTCCTCGTCCTGAGGAGCGAGCGAAGCGAGCGTCTCGAAGGGCGAGGGCGGGCGTCACGAGGGCACGAAGGATGAGGGCCGGCCTCATGCTTCGAGACGCCCACCTTCGGTGGGCTCCTCAGCATGAGGTCGGGGAAACATCGTCCTTGGGGCGTGCAATGATGTTCGCAGTACGTCATGAGATTTTACGGCGTGCCTTTTAGAGGATGTGGTCGCCGCCGTTTCGAAAGCTGAGGAAGGGCGCCGAGATCACCGCGAATCAGCGCTTCCTTCTTTGCACGCGACCAGCCCTTCACCTGCCGCTCGGCGGCGATCGCGTCGCTGATCCGCTCGAACCATTGGGAAAATACCAGCGTTACCGGGCGACGTTGCGCCGTATAGCCACCGTATGTTCCGGCGTTGTGCTCCGCAACCCGATGCTCGAGCCCTGATCGTGCAGTCCCCGTGTAATAGCTGTCGTCGGCGCAGCGCAAGATATAGAGATAAGCGCCATCGGTCATTGTTTGCCCCTGGGCTTCGGCCGCCCTCATCCTGAGGAGCGGGCCTTAAGCGCGTCCACGCGCGTCTTCGACGCGCTATGGCCCGCGTCTCGAAGGATGCGGGCGGCCTCATGCTTCGAGACGCCCGCCATCATGGTGAGGAGCCCGCCCTCGCCCTTCGAGACGCTCGCTTCGCTCGCTCCTCAGGACGAGGGCGGGCCTCGAACCACGCGGGCTCCTCAGCATGAGGCTCACCCCTTCGCGCCGGCGGTGAGCACGAAGGGGCGCAGCCGCTCCATCACGGGAAGGCCGAAGATGGCGCTGTCGATGAAATTGTAGATCGGCAATACGAGCTGCGCGCGCCGCGAGGCGACGTAGCGGTAGGCGAGGCCGGCGAGATAATGCGAGGAGACCGTAAAGCCCGCGCGGGCGAAGACGGCGCGGACCTCGCGCGCGAGAACCGGCCGCTCGTTCTCGGTCACGCCGACCGAGCTGTAGAACGGCGACGCGCGGTCGCGATAGAGCCACATGAACGGATTCATCCGGTTGGGGTCGAAGGCGAGAAAGCGCCCGTCCGGGCGCAGCAGACGGAAGGTTTCCGCCGCGCAGGGCGACGGATCGGGGAAGTGGTGCACCACGCCGCTCAACAGCACGCCGTCGAAGCTTGCCGCGGGGAACGGCAGATGCTCGATGTCGCCGGCGACGAATTCGATGTGCGGATGCTTGCGGCGGCCCACCTCGAGCAATTTCGCGCTGATGTCGACGCCGACGCAGTCGTAGCCGGCCTGCGCGAGCAGCGCGGTGAACGTGCCCGAGCCGCAGCCGAGATCGATGACGCGCGCGCCGCGCGGCAGGGCGGTGAGCTTCACGAAGGCGTTGACGATGCGCGCATTGCCCTCCGGCGTGAACACGTCGTAATCGTCCGCGGCGGCATGGCCGTCGAAGAACGTAATCTCTTTCTGCTTGTCTTGGGTCGGGGCGGTCATGTCTTCATGTCTTCGGATGGATAGCTCTAGTTCAGAGGTTTTCTCAGTCGGTCATGCGCGGGCTTGACCCGCGCATCCATCTCCTTAGCAAAAAAGTTTTTGCGAAGATGGATGGATTGCCGGGTCAAGCCCGGCAATGACGACCCTTAATCCACACTGATGCCGGCGGCCTTGATCGGCGCCGCCCATTTCTCGATCTCGCGCTCGACGAATTTTTGCAGGTATTCCGGCGAACGGCGCTCGGAGGGAACGAGCGTCACGCCGAGCTCCTGCATACGCTCCGCCAGCGCCGGCGTGTCCATCATTTGCACCGTCGCCGCATTGAGCTTCTTGACGATGTCGGCGGGCGTGCCCTTGGGCAGGAAGAATGCGTTCCAGGTGATGGCTTCGAAATCGGTGAGGCCCTGCTCGTGCGCGGTCGGCAGGCTGGGCATGAGCGGGGTGCGCTCGCGCGCGAGCAGCGCGATGCCTTTGAGTGTATTGCTCTGGATCTGCGGCAACGCGCCGGCGCTGTTGGAGCACATGTAATGGACCTGCCCGGCGATGAGATCCGCCATCACCGGCCCGCCGCCGCGATAGGGAACATGGGTGATCTCGATGCCGGCCGCGCTATTGAGCAGCGCGCAGCCGAGATGCGTGGTCGAACCGACGCCGGCCGAGCCGTATTGCAGCTTCGCCGCGTTCGCCTTCACATGAGCGATGAAGTCCTGCAGCGTATCGGCGGGAAAGTCCTTGCGCGTGAGCAGCACCATGGGCTGTTCGGCGATGAGCGCGACCGGCGCGAAATCGGTGGCGGCGTTGTACGGCAGCTTCTTGTAGAGCGTCGGATTGTAGGCGTGCGTGCCGACGGTGCCGAACAGGATCGTGTAACCGTCGGGCGCGGCCTTGGCGACGCGGTTGGCGCCGACGATGCCGGCCGCCGCGCCGACATTCTCGACAATCACCTGCTGACCCAAGATTTGGCTCAGGTGGGGGGAGAAGACGCGCGCCATGACGTCGAACGCGCCGCCGGCAGCGAACGGCACGATGATGGTCACCGGCCGCGTCGGCCAGTCCTGCGCCGGCGCCGACGCGGTGGCCGCGAGCAGGGTTGCGACGGCGGCAATGATTCTGATGAGGGACATGGGCATTCCTTCATAGATGCTAGGGCATGTTCGTTTGTGCTTTAAAGCACATCCGCGCCGTTCGCCGTTCGCATTAATGATTTCACTTCACATGGACGCGCTCTAGCCCTGCTGCGCCGAGGCTTTATAACGCCACGGTCACGCGTGCGTTGCAGCGACTTTGGCCACCGCAGCGGTTGCCGGAAAATACGCGGCGAGCCAGCCGCGCAACAGATCCCAGACGCGGGTATTGCCCTCGCCGAACATGAAGTGATCGGCGTCGCTGATGAGATGCAGCTCGGCCGGCTGGCCGGCGCGCTTGAACAGCTCGATCGACTGCTCGGTGGGGGTGACCGAATCGTTGGCGGCGTGCAGCAGCAGAAGCGGGCGCGGCGCGATGCGGCCGACCACGTCGTCGGCGCGAAAATCGAACATGCTCTGCGCGGTCTCCGCCGGAAAAGATTCGACGGACTTGCTGGCGAGGTTGCTGCGCAGATGCGGCGGGATCGGCACGATGTCGTAGCGCGGCACCATCAGCGATTTGCCGGTGCGGGCGCGGTGCTCGCGGCCCTCTTTGAGCATATTGGTGAAACGCGCCCACGCCTCCGGGCTCTTGTGCTGGCCGCGAAACTTGCGCTCGCCGTCGCCCCAGCCGCCGTTGGAGATGACCGCGGCGACGCGTTGATCGACGCCGCCGGTGTAGATCGCGACCGCTCCGCCGAAGCTCGATCCGATCAGGGCGATGCGCTGCGGATCGACCGCGGGATGCTGGGCGAGAAAGGTGAGCGCATTGCGCGTGTCCTCGACCTGCTCGAGACAGATCACGCGGCCGAATTCGCCCTCGCTCTCGCCGCAGCCGCGCATGTCGAAGCGCAGCACCACGTAGCCCAAGTCGCTCAGCACCTTGGTGGGCTGCATGGTGTTGGACGAGGTCTTGTTGCTGCCGAAGCCGTGCAGCACCAGGAATGCGGCGCGCCGCTCCGACGGCTTGAGCCCGCGCGGCACATGCACCACGCCCGATAGCTTGAGCCCGGCGGAGGGGAAGGTGACGGCTTGTTCGGTCATGGCATGGCCCTCCATCGCGCGTGTCCCGGGCGCAGCGCAGCACGAAGCGCAGCGAAGTGGTGCGATGCAGACCCGGGACCGTTTCGGTCCGTGGCGGTCCCGGATCAGCGGTGCACCGCTTCGCGCTGCACCGCATCCGGGACACGAACGTCACCGGGAATGTTTCAGAAGCGAGGCATTGCGGTGCTGCCGCGGCGCGCTGAACAGACTTTATCGGAATAGTACCGCAAGCGTCACCCGCCTTTCGGTTTGCCGAAGCCGAGCTCGCTCCAGCGGGCATAGGCCTTGTCGATGTCGGCCTTATCCGGCCAGACCGTCGGCGGGAAGCGGGCGCCGCCGAGGTCCGGGTCGGGGTCGTAGTCGAGATTCATGGTGGCATCGATGAGCACCCGGTTCCACTTGCCGGTGCCGAACAGCGTGGGATTGCGGTCGCGCTTGCGCACCGAAGGGTCTATCCCCATGCCGAACGTCGCGGGCATGATGACGACGTCGTTCTCGCCGGCATTCACCCGATGCGCGATCGCCCAGTCCACCGCCGCATAGTCGTGGATGTCGATGTCGTCGTCGACCACGGTGACGTGCTTGTAGCGCACGTGTGCGGCCGACGAACCCCAGACCGCGTTGGCGGCCTGCTTGGCCTGGTTGCGATAGCTCTGCTTCATCTGGATCAGGAGATTGATGCCGGCATGCACCGGCGGGCACCACACGTCGGTGATGCCCGGCACGCCGGCGCGGTCGAGCACATTCCAGGCGGTGGCCGCGCGCATGATCGATGAGCACACCGCGTTCTCGGAATAGCTGCCGGGCATCGAGCCTTCGATGGTGCCGCGCAGAATCGGATCGTTGCGGTGGGTGATGGCGGTGACGCGGATGGTCGGCTTGGGCGAGCGGTCGCCGGCGAGGTAGCCGGTGAACTCGGCGTAGGGGCCTTCCATGGTGTAGGTGGCGGGATCGAGCCCGAGGTAGCCTTCGATCACGATCTCGGCCGCTGCCGGCACGTAAAGGTCGACGGTCTCGCACTTCACCAGCTCGACTGGCGCGCCGCGGATGGCGCCCATCACGTCGTACTCGCACACGCCCTTGGGCACCGGCGCGCCCGCGCAGAAGCCGAGCGAGGGCTCCCAGCCGATCGCCACGGCGATCGGCATCTCGGCGCTGCCGCCCTGCTGCCAGGCGGTGACATGGTGCCCGATATGCTGCGCGCGCCACATCAGGATCGGGATGCGGTCGTGCCCGGCGACCATGCCGCGATAGATGCCGACATTCATGATTCCCGTTTCGGGATCCTTGGTGACGCAGCCGCCGTAGGTGAGGAGATAGCGCCCGCCGTCGAGCCGGTTCCAATGCGGCGCGGGAAATTCGTAG
>Ga0209239_1002482_pt1 | contig 10977 bp, 8 predicted proteins | sample GraSoi013_2_20cm_FD_185824 | JGI IMG/M metagenome (GOLD analysis project Ga0209239, IMG submission 185824) | Grasslands soil microbial communities from the Angelo Coastal Reserve, California, USA - Sample 10_02_2013_2_20cm (SPAdes) (version 2) | ecosystem: Environmental > Terrestrial > Soil >...
GCCGGCGGGCGCTCCGCCGTCCACGGCGAGCAGAAGCCGGCCGCGCGGCGGCGCGTAGGCGCCCGGCAGCCCGGCGAGTTCCTGCTCGAACCCCTGGAAGCAGAGGTCGATGCCGAGCGAGCGCTCGTACTCGCGGAAGAGCGTTCGCGCCTCGACGATCTGCTCCGGGGTGACCGCCTGGGCGATCTCCATTTGCCGACCATGATAATCCGCGCGCGCTACGTAAGATAGAAGGGGCGCGCGGCCTCGCGCCGGTATGGAAAACGCGCGATCACGTCAGGGTCGGGATCCGCGCCGAGCCCGGGTCGGTCCGGCACGGTGACGACGCCGCCGCGAGCACGGATCGGCTCGGCGAGGATCGACACCGCGAGCTCGCCCGGCGGGAACTCGATGTAGGGGACGTCGGGCGTGGAGGCGACGACGTGGAGCGTCGCCGCGAGCCCGGGGCCGTAGTAGTAGGAGTGCGGCACGAAGGTGGCGCCGGTCGCGGCCGCCAGCGTCGCGATCTTCTTCATCTCGAGGATCCCGCCCACTTTCGTCACGCTCGGCTGCACGATGTCGACCGCCCCCGCGTTGATGATCGCCTGGATCCCGAAGACCGTCGCCTCGTTCTCGCCGCACGCGAGGGGGATCCGCAACGCCGCACGGACACGCGCGAGGCCCGGATAGTCCTCGGGAGGCCACACGGGCTCCTCGAGCCAGCGGAGGTCGAAGCGCTCGAGCGCTCGGCCCATGCGGATCGCCTCCTCGACCGTCCACGGACAGTTCGTGTCGAGCATCAGCTCGATCCCGTCGCCCGCGACCTCCCGCGCCCCGGCCACGGACTCGACGTCGATCTGGTGGAGCTTGATCGCGGTGTACCCGAGGGTGACCGCCGCCGAGACGGCCTGCCGGACGTGGGCGGGTGTCGCGTATCGCAGCAGGCTCGCGTAAACCCGGGGGCGCGACGCGGAGAGCCCGCCCAGGAGCTGGTAGACGGGCGCGCCGCGCGCCTTGCCGCAGAGGTCCCACAGCGCCAGCTCCACCCCACTCACCGCCATCATCGCGAGCCCGCGCCGCCCCCAGATCATGAGCGCACGGTGCATCCGGTCCACGAGCTCGGCGATCTGCGTCGGGTCCTGGCCGAGCACGATCGGCGCCAGCGCCTCCTCGACGACACTCACGACCGCGAGCGTCGCGCCGTAGGCGAAGCACTCGCCCCAGCCCGTGAGGCCTTCGTCGGTGGTGAGACGCACCAGGATCTGCTTGGCCGTCGCCGCCGCCCAGGGCGAGGGCGGCGTGCTCTCGCGGAGCGGGACGGCGAGCGGGATCGCGTCGGCGCCGGTGATCTTCATGCGAGGTCTCCGAGCCCGAGCTCGTTCCAGCGCGCGCGCACGCGCGCCTCGTCCTCGGGCGCCGGGCGCACGGTCGGCGGGAAACGCGCCCCGCCCCACTCCGGGCGCCGTTCGAACCTCCACGACCGGGTCGCGTCGATGAGCACGCGGTTCCAGAGCCCGGTGCCGAGTCGGGCGACGTCGCGGTCCGCGAGCGGCGTGCTCGGATCGATCGGCGAGCCGAAGATCCCCGGGAAGATCACGATGCCGTCCTCGCCCGCGTTCACGCGGTGCGCGAAGGCCCAGTCCACCTGCTCGTAGGACGACGGGTCGATGTCATCCTCGACGACCGTCACGTGCTTGTAACGGAACTGGGCCGCGCTCGAGCCCCAGAGCGCCGCGGCGATCTGCTTCGGCTGGCCCTGATAGGCCTTCGTGATCTGGACGACGACGTTTACCCCGTTGGTGATCGGCGGCACCCAGACGTCGCGCACGCCGGGAATGCCGGCGGCGGTCAGGACGTTCCACGCGATGGCGGCGCGCTGGATCGAAGACATCACGCTGTTCTCGCTGTACGAGCCGGGCAACGTGCCCTCGAGCGTGCCGCGAAAGATCGGCTCGCGCCGGTGCGTGAGAGCGCTGATCTGCAGCGTCGGCCGGGGGGTGGGGATGTCGGAGACGTAACCCGTGAACTCGCCGAAGGGCCCCTCCGTCTCGTAGGTCGCCGGATCGTCCGTGATGAGCCCCTCGATCACGATCTCGGCGCTCGCCGGAACCTCCAGGTCGACGGTCTCGCACCTGACCAGCTCCACTGGTTCTCCGCGATAGGCGCCCATCACGTCCCACTCGCAGATGCCCGCCGGGATCGGCGAGCCGGCGAGGAAGGGCATGACTGGGTCCCAGCCGATCACGCAGGCGACGGGCATCGGCTCGCCGCGGGCCGTGTACTTCAGGAAGTGTTGGCCCCAGTGCTGGCCACCCTTGATGAGCAGGAACGGGGTCGTGTTCTTCTTGCCGATCATGCCGCGGTAGATCCCGACATTCATGACGCGCGTGTCGGGATCGCGCGTGACGATCGCGGAGAAGGTGTGAATGTACCGCCCGCCCTCGAGGTAGTGCCATTTCGGGACGGGGAACTCCGTCTGGTCCACGTCCCGCCCGCGCACGATGACCTCCTTCACGGGGCCGGTCGGGGCCAGCCGCGGCGGGATCGTCTCGCGGTTCTTCTTCATCACGTGCTGCACGAGCGCCGCGTTCGAGACGTCCTTCCCGAAGCCGAGCGCCAGCGCGAGGCGCGCACGGCTGCCGAGCCCGCTCGTGAACAGCTTCGTGCAGCGCCCCTTCGTGTAGCCCTTGATCCGCTCGAAGAGGAGCGCGGGGCCCTTCGCCTCGAGGACGCGGCGGGTGATCGCGCCGAGCTCGCGATCCCAGTCCACCTCGGCCGTGATCCGGCGCAGCTCCCCTTCCTTCTCGAGCAGCGTGATCCACTGGCGCAGATCCATGGACTCCTCCATTAATAGGGCGCGGGCGCCCGGGCTGTCGCCACGCCCGCGCCCCGCCGCGACCCCACGCGCGCTCGCTCCCACCCCCGATCAGCGTTGCGCGCCCCCCGCTGTCGCCGGGCCCGCGCCCCGCCGCGACCCCACGCGCGCTCGCTCCCACCCCCGATCAGAGTCGCGCGCCCCCCGCCGCGCCACGCCCGCGCCCCGCCGCGACCCCACGCGCGCTCGCTCCCACCCCCGATCAGCGTTGCGCGCCCCCCGCTGTCGCCACGCCCGCGCCCCGCCGCGACCCCACGCGCGCTCGCTCCCACCCCCGATCAGAGTCGGGCGCCCGGGCTGTCGCCACGCCCGCGCCCCGCCGCGACCCCACGCGCGCTCGCTGCCGCGCGATCCGTGCCGCGTTCACCGGGCGGCGCCACACGCGGCGCCGGGGAGCCCGGCGGCGCGCTGAGAGACTAGCACCACTATGAAGCACGCGACACCCAGCACGTCGCTCACCCAGCCGGGGAAGATCAGGAGAACCGCCCCGACCAGCAGGAGCCCGCGTTCCCAGCGCCGCGTCGGCCGGCGGAGGTAGCCGATCACGCCGGCCCCGAGCATGACGAGACCGAGCGTCGCCGCCGCGGTCCTGAGCACGACACGCACGGGCCCGGCGCCCAGCATCATGAGCGCCGGGTCGTAGGCGAAGCTGAACGGGATGATGAAGCCAGAGAGGGCGAGCGCCATGGCGGTCCACTGCGTCCGCCAGACGTCGGCCCCGGCGATCGAGGCGGTCGCGTAGGTCGAGATCGCGGTGGGCGGCGTCAGGTCGGCGAGGATCCCGAAATAGAAGACGAACATATGGGCGACGAGCTTTGGGACGCCGAGCTGGACGAGGGCGGGCGCCGCCATGATCGACGTGATGATGTAGGTCGCCGACGTCGGGAGTCCGGTGCCGAGCACGAGCGCGGCGAGCATCGTCAGGAGCAGCGTCGCGAGCATGTTCCCCTGCGCGAGGCCGACGATGCCGCCGGCGAGCTTGAGTCCGAGCCCGGTGGCCGAGACGACGCCGACGACGATGCCCACCGTGGCGCAGGCCAGCGCGACCGGCATGGCGCTCTGCGCGCTGTCCACGAGGATGCGCAACGCTTCCCTCCAGCCGATCCGCGTCTCGCGCCGCAGCTGACTCACGACGATCGAGGCGACGAGCGCCCAGAAGCCCGCGAAGAGCGGCGAGCGGCCCTCCACGAGGAACCAGACGAGGAGCGCCGGCCCGAGCAGGAGGTGGGCGTCGCGCGTCAGCACCGTGCGGAGCTTCGGCAGCTCGCTGCGCGCGAGCACCGGCAGTCCCTGGCGCGCCGCCTCGAAGTGGACCATGACGCCGACGGCGACGAAGTACAGAACGCCCGGAATGGCCGCCGCGAGGGCGACGGTCGAGTACGGGACGCCGAGCGTCTCGGCCATGATGAACGCCGCGGCGCCCATGACGGGCGGAATGAGCTGGCCGCCCATGGACGCCGTCGCCTCGACGCCCGCGGCGAATGCCGGCCGGTAGCCGGCCCGCATCATCAGCGGGATCGTGAACGCGCCGGTCGTCACCGCGTTGGCGATGGCGCTCCCGTTCACGGTGCCGAAGAGGCCGCTCGAGATCACCGCGACCTTTCCGGCGCCGCCGCGCGTCCCGCCGGCGACCGCCAGCGCAGCGTCGGTGAAGAAGCGAAGGAGGCCGCCGTGAGACATGACGCCGCCGAAGACGACGAACAGGTAGATGAAGGTCGCCGACACGAGCGTCGGAATGCCGAAGACTCCGCCCGTCGTGAACATCTGCCCGTCCACGAGGGTCATGAAGCTCTCACCGCCGTGGGAGAGGAAACCTGGCAGCCAGGGTCCCGCGAACGCGTAGACGACGAAGGCGAGCGCCAGCACGACCAGCGCCGGGCCGATGTGGCGCCGCGCCGCCTCGAGGAGCAGCAGGACGAACAGCACGCCGACGGCGAGGTCCGTCGTGGGCAGGCCGTCCACCATCGCCATGCGCGACGCCAGGCGCGCGTTGTGGGCGACGTAGTACGCGGCGCAGGCCAGGGCGAGCAGCGCGGCGAGCGCGTCGGGCCAGCGCCGCCGCGTGCGCCCCGACCGCGCCGCCGCCCGGGCGGGCGACTCGGGGATCGGCCCGGTCAGGAACGCGAGCGCGACGGCGAACCCGACGTGGACCGGGAGCTGGATCAGGAGGTCGTAGAGCCCCGCCTGCGCCGTGTAGAGCTGGAAGATCGTCCAGGCCGCCGCCAGCCCGACCCGGGCGGCCTCCAACTATTTCATCCACCCTTTCTCCCGATACGCGCGCTCGGCGCCCGGGTGGAGCGGGATCCCCACCTTCTCCGGCTGCCACGCCGTCGCCGGATCGAACTCCGCAAGCCCGGCGTGGCCGCGGACGAGCGCGTCCTTGTTCTCGAGGACCGCCTTCGTGATCGTGTACGCGATCGGCTCGGACAGGTCCTTGTTCGTGATGAGCACCGTGGGAAAGCCGACCGTCCGGACGGGCTCCGTCTGTCCCTTGAAGGTGTTCGCCGGCATCGTGGCCGGCACGTAGCCGAGCGGCACCAGCGCCCGGATCGTCTCGGCGTCGAGACCGAGGAACTTCACGTCCACGCCGTTGGCGATCTCGGTGACCGACGGGTGCTTCGGCGTCACCACGGCGAAGAGGACGTCGGCGCGCCCGTCCTTGAAGGCGTCCACGATGACATTGTAGCCGGCGTGCTGCATCGAGCCTCCCCAGGCCTTGATGTCCGTGTAGCCCATCCCCGCCCCCTTCAATAATTGGCGCGCCGAGAACTCGCCGAGCGAGCCGACGGGTTGCGAGGTGGCCTTGACGGCGAGCTTCTTCTCCCTGATCTCCCGCACCGAGTTGACGCCGAGCGTCCTCGAGGCGACCGCGACCATGTAGTAGGTGTCGAGACCGCCGACCAGCGCGCGCAGGTTGTCGAGCTTCGCGTCGTAGGCCTCCTTGCCCTCGTACGCCCAGCGGTTCGTCACGGTGAACCCGAGCCCGAGCGGCGTCTCGTTCTTCGCGACCAGGCGCGGGTTCCCGACACCGCCCGCGCGTGGCTTCACGTCGATGTTGGAGCCCGGCGGCAACGCCCTGCGGAGGACCTCCGCCATGGTCGCGCCGTACACGTACCAGGCGCTCCCCGTGTCGAGCGTGGCGAAGGCGAGGTTCACGGGCTGTTGCGGGAAGGCGCCCGTGGCGCTCACGGCCACGAGTCCGAGCGCAGCGATCACACGTCGCATCGATTCGCCTCCGTCGAGATCGTGTCCGTTCAGACCAGGCCGAGGCGCGCCCCGAGGGTTTTCGTCGGATCCAGCGCGGCCGGCTTCGGGGCGCGGAGCGTGGCGGCGTAGGGCGACGCGCCGCGCGCCGCGAGCCATTCCGCGAGGGGGCCCGCGCTCCCCCGCGGCGCCACGACGTCGAGCGTGTGCGGCCCGACCGTGACGCGCACGCCGGCGCCGCCGAGCTCGGGCCGTTGGATGGGCTGCGCCTGCTGGCGCAGAACCTCGGCGTACCACCGGGCGACCGGGACCACGTCCCGCACCGCCACGGTGACGGCGCCGATGCCGGTGACGCCGTTCGCGTGGGTCGTCTGGCGCGGGACCCGCTCCTCGCGCGGCGTCTCGTCCTGGATCAGAAACGGCGCGACGCCGCGGTGGTCCCCGCGCGGGATCGAGAGCACCCACGCGAGCCGGTAGCCGTCGGGGCGGATACGCGAGAGCGGCGACGGATCGTCGATCTCGACCCCGGCGTTTCGGAACGCCGCGGTGTCGCCGCGCAGGTCGTCGGTCTGCATGCAGAAGTCCACGAGGCCGCCGCCCTTCTGGAGCGGCGTCCACCACTTGTGCGCAGGGTTCTTCTCGTAGAAGGCGATCAGCTCGACGTACGAGCCATCGCCGAACGCGACGAGCGCGTTGTGCGTGCCGACGGGATGGCGGCCGCCTGGCACGACGGTGAAGCCGAGCGCCTCGTAACTCTTCCTCGCCACCTCGAGGTCGGGAACGGCGATGACGATATGGTCGAAGCCCTTGAGCATCAGCGTCCTCCGAATGCCGGCGCAACCTCGCCGAGGAAGCGCTTGAGCTGACCGGGCTGGTCCCAGGAGGCGAGGCGCAGCGCCATGTGACCGACGCCCGCGTCGAAGTACGCCTGGAGGTCGGCGACACACTGGCGCGGGGTCCCGGCGACGGTCCACTGCTCGACGAACCGCGGAGTGAACGTCGCGGTGTAGTAGGCGTCGAGGAAGGCCTTCGACTCCTCGAGTGCCTTCGCGCGGTCGTCATTGATGTTGATGTTGTGGTAGAGCGCGCTGCCGAGCGCCGCCGGGTCGCGCCCGTCCCCGCCCGCCATCGCGCGGACGCGCCCGAACTCTGCGCGGAACTCCGACGGAGAGAGCTTGTTCGTCATCCAGCCGTCGGCATAACGGGCGACACGGCGATAGGCGCGCTCCACCGCGGCCGGGGAGGCGCTGGCGCCGCCCTTCCAGGTGAGACCCGTGGGGTTCGACGCGATCCAGATGGGGCACGGATTCTGCACCGGCCGCGGCAGGAGCGTGACGCCGTCGAACGCGTAGAAGCGGCCGTGGTGCGACGCCGGGGTCTCGCGAAAGAGCGTGCGGAGGATGACGATGCCCTCCTCGAGGCGTCCCACGCGCTCGCTCGACCGGACGCCCATCACCGCATGCTCGGCCGCCTGCGCGGCGCTCGCGTCGCTCGGCCCCCCGAGGCAGACCACGAGCCAGGCGCGCCCGTTCGACAGCAGGTCGAGACTCGCCCACTGCTGCGCGAAGAGCACCGGGTGGCGGTGAACGAACGTCGCGAGGCATCCGACGCCGAGCCGCACCCGGCTCGTCACTCCCGCGAGCGCCGCGAGGAGGGTGACGGACTCCAGGCGCGGCTTCGCGAGGAGGCTGTCGCCCACCCACACGGCGTCGAATGCGCCGGCGCGCTCCGCCCCGACCGCGAGGTCGAGGAGCTCACGGACCTTGATCACGCCGAGGACGACGGCGCGGTTCGCCAGGATCAGCCCGAAGGAGTGCGCCACGGTCTACCTCCCGGTGTACTTCGGCGGCCGCTTCTCGAGGAACGAGGTCACGCCCTCGGCGTAGTCGTGCGTGGACCGCAGCCACGCATACGCCTTGCGCTCCAGCTCGAGCGCGGTCTCGAGCGGCGCCTCGGCCCCGCGGTTCAGGACCATCTTCAGCGTGCGGAGGGCGAGCGGCGCCCGCTCGGCCAGCTCGGCGGCGAGCGCGCCCACGGCCGCGTCGAGCTTGTCGTCGGGCACGGCCTGGGTGATGAGCCCCCACGCCTCCGCCTCGGCGGCCGAGACGCGGCGGCCCGTCATCATGAAGAGCTTCGCCCGCGTCATCCCCACGAGGCGCATCGCGCGCTGCGTGCCGCCGCTCCCCGGGATCATGCCGAGCCTCACTTCGGGAAACGCAAACTCCGAGCGAAGCGTGGCGATCCGAAAATCGCACGCGACGGCCAGCTCGAGACCGGCGCCCATCGTATACCCGTCGATGGCCGCGATCACCGGCTTGCGGCAGCGCTCCGCCGAGGTCAGCGTGTCCCCCCACAGCTCGAGATCGGCCGGCGCCAGCGTGAGGAACTCGGAGACGTCTCCGCCCGCGCTGAAGGCTCGGCCGCCCGCGCCCCGGACGATGACGACGCGCACCGCCGCATCGGCGTCGAGACTCCCGAAGATCGCGGGGAACTCGTTACGCATCGCCACCGTCATCGTGTTCATCTTCAGCTGGCGGTCGATCCAGATCGTGGCGACCGCGCCCGCCCGCTCGACTCTCAGGAACTCGCTCATGACCGAACCTCCGCATAGTGGCCGTCCCGGAGCAGCCGGCGCAGGATCTTGCCCGACGCCGTCTTCGGGATCGCCTCGACGAAGACAAAGCGCCGGGGTCGCTTGAAGGTCGCCAGGTCCGGGCTCTCCCGGCAGAAGCGATCGAGCTCCTCGGCCGTCACGTCGGCGCCCGGCACGACGAAGGCGACGACACGCTCGCCCCACTTCGCGTCGCCTTCGCCGACCACCGCGACGTCCCGCACGCGGGGGTGGCGCGCCAGAACCTCTTCGATCTCGACCGGGTGGATGTTCTCGCCGCCGCTGATAATCATGTCGTCGACGCGGCCGGCGACGTAAAGGTCGCCGTCTGCATCCACGTACCCCATGTCGCCCGTGAAGTACCAGCCGTCGCGAAGCGCCTTCGCGTCGGCGTCCGGGCGGTTCCAGTATCCCGCGAAGGCCTCGTCGGACCCGAGGCTCGCGATGATCTCACCCTTCGTCCCCTGCGGGACGACCTCCTCGGGACCGACTCGACGCTCGGCGCTCGCCGTCACGACCCTGAGCTCCGAGTGGATCCCGGGGCGGCCCGCGCACCCGGGCTTGGGTCTCACGTCGCGATTGACCGAGAACGTGTAGACCTCGGTCGAGCCGTAGTGATTGACGAAGATCTCCGGCCGAAAAGCCGCGGTACACGCCTCGGTGAGCGCCGCCAGCATGGGCGCGCCGGCGTACGCGAGCTTCCCCACCGAGGAGACGTCCGCGCGCGCGAGCTCCGGCGCGTGCACGAGATCCCAGTAGAGCGTCGGGATCAGGTAGAGCGCCGTCAGCCGCTCGGCGGCGATGAGCCGGAGCGCGCCGGCCGCCGACCACTCGGGCTGGCAGACGAAGCAGCCGTTGACGACGGCCATGCTCGTGAGCGCGTGGATCCCCATCGTGTGGTAGAGGGGCATGACGCCGAGCGTGCGCTCACCCCACGCGTATCCGCACTGCACGACGTGCGCGAGCGCTCCGGCATAGTGGTTCTTATGGGTGCGCGGGACGCCCTTCGGGCGCCCGGTCGTGCCCGACGTGTAGAGGATCAGCGAGAGATCGTCTTCGGAGACATCGGGGGGGAGGGGGGCTCGATGGCTCGGAACCCCACTCGCCCCTGAGTCCCCCCCGCCCCCGAGCAGATCGTCGAAGGCGATCGCATCCGCTGAGGCCTTGCCGCCGACACACACGAGGCGAACCGAGGTGGAGCGAGCCGCCTCGAGCACTGCCGCGGCGGTGGCGTCCTCGAACAGTGCGAGCTTGGCGCCGGAGTTCTCGAGAACGTACTTCATCTCGCCCGACACCAGGCGGAAGTTGACGGGCGTGGGCACGCCGCCGAGTGTCTGGAGCGCCCAGTAGGCCACGACGTGCTCGAGCCGGTTTCGAAGCGCGATCAGCACTCGGTCGCGCTTGCCGACGCCCAGGCGCGCGAAGCCACGGGCCGCCGCTGCGCGGCGCGCGTCGAGCTCCGCGTACGAGAGCCGCCGGGTCCCGTCCACGACAGCCACGGCCTCGGGACGCCGGTGCGCGGCGCGGGTGAGGAGCTCCCCCAGGGTCACGGGACCAGCAGCACCTTGCCCTTGTTCTTCCGGTCGAGCACGTACTGCATCGCCGCCCGCGCATCTTTGAGACCGAACGCACGGTCGATCACCGGCTTGAGCCGGCCCGCGACCACGTAGTCGAGGATCGTACGGAGCTCGAGGATCGAGCCCAGGTTCGTCCCGACGATCCTGAGATTCTTCGAGTAGACATGGCGGAGATCCATCCGCCCCCAGTGGGTGTCGTGAGAGCCGATCGTCACGAGCGTGCCGAGCCGGGTCAACGCGTAGACCGATTTCTCGAAGGTTTCGCCGCCGATGTGCTCGACGACGACGTCCACGCCCCGCCGCTTCGTCCACGCCTTCGTCGCCTCGACGAAGTCATGGGTACGGTAGTTGACGACGTCCTCGGCGCCGAGCGCGCGGGCGAACTCGATTTTGTCGTCGCTGCCGACGGTGGCGATGACCCGCGCGCCCACCAGACGGGCGATCTGGATCGCCGCGCTGCCGACGCCGCTCCCCGCCGCCTGGACCAACACCGTCTGGCCGGGCGAGAGCCCGGCCCGCGCGATGAGCGCGTGCCACGAGGTGAGCATCGCCATCGGGAGCGCCGCTCCCGTCTCGAACGAGATCGCGTCGGGCAGCGACAGGATGTTCGCGGCCGGCGCTTTCACGAGCTCCGCGTAGCCGCCATCTCGGTGGGCGCCGAGGTAGCCGTAGCGGACGCACACGGTCCGCTCGCCGCGCAGGCAGTACTCGCAGCTCCCGCACGCGAACCC
>Ga0209239_1002486_pt1 | contig 10966 bp, 10 predicted proteins | sample GraSoi013_2_20cm_FD_185824 | JGI IMG/M metagenome (GOLD analysis project Ga0209239, IMG submission 185824) | Grasslands soil microbial communities from the Angelo Coastal Reserve, California, USA - Sample 10_02_2013_2_20cm (SPAdes) (version 2) | ecosystem: Environmental > Terrestrial > Soil >...
GTAGCGCTCACCGATGGCTTCATCTTCATCATCACCTGCATCGGTTTGAGACACTACGCCTACACAATTATCGGATTGTTATCAGGCTCGCAATAATAGTCGAGTTCAACTTGGCTGAAGGCAAGCCGGTGACAAATCCAGTGCGTGAAAGTGGATTGTCACTGAAGGCTCTACACGAGATCGTTATTCCTTGTTGATTAGGAGTGAAATTTGGTCGATTGACTAGGATGCTACCGTTCTGCGCCCATTTGCTGCCTTGCCATCCCGCATCACCCAAATTAGACCGTATTGTCTAGGGCCGGTCAGGACCCGATTATTCTAGAAACAGTCGGCGACCATTGAATACCCGACGCTAGGAGCTTCCCGCGTCCAAGGGCAGGGTCAACATAGAAGCGGGATGTTCACGGAAACTGTAAGCATCGCAGTCATCGGCGCAGGCTATTGGGGAAAGAAGGTAATCAGGGAGATTCTGACCATTTCCCGGAAGACCGGCATGGTCAGTCTTCGCTCAATTGTTGATACTTCTCCCCTCTCATTGGAACGGTGCCGCCAGAAGGTTGGACCATTGGACTATCGGACAGATTATGAGAGTCTCCTCTCAGACCCGGACCTCTCAGCAGTTCATGTGTGCACCCCAAACGTGACACATTTCGAGATAGCATCCGCCTTCATCAAAGCTGGGAAAGATGTCTTGGTAGAGAAGCCCCTCGCCCTCAGCTCCAGAGAAGCCTACCTCCTTGTCGAGCTGGCCAGAGCTGAGAGAGTAGTGCTATCAACCGGTCATTTTCACAGGTTTAACAACGGACTCCGAGCGCTAAAGAGCACGCTTGAGCCGACGATTCTCGGGGAGCCGAACTATTTCGGTCTAGAATGGACGGGCCTCTCACCTGCACATGATCAGGGAGACGTGATAACTGATCTAGCGCCACACCCCTTCGACATCACCAACTGTCTCACGGGGCTATGGCCCAACAAGATTTCCTGCGTTGCAAGAGGATATCGGAAGGGAGCGAATGAAGAGGTTGCTTTCATCACGTGCGAATACGAGAGTGGTCTTTGTGCTGAGATCGAGGTAAGCATGCTTGATTTCCGGGAGCGGAGAAACCTGAGGATTGTGGCCGAGAAAGGGAACGCGAATCTAGACCTTCTTGATCAGAAAGTGGTTCTCCAGCACGAACACGGGGTCGTGAAGATGCCGATAATTCCTAGTAATATTCTGAGAGAAGAAATCGAACATTTTGCGAAGTGTATCGGTTGGAACCGGCTTTCGCAGACTTTCTCCAACGACAATGATGGACTTCTCGGCGCACACGTAGTCACTTGCCTTGAGGCAGCGAGAGAATCTATGTCAGAGGAACATTCAGTGAGGGTCAAGTTCCCCTCTCTATACAACGAGTCGGTGGCGATGAACTAGAGTATGAATGCTCATTGGAACTATCCAGACACAGGAGAATCGGGCGAAGCATACGACGTCGAACAGAGTTCTGTTCCATAGAGGCTTCCGAGACTGAGTGCTTTACCAGTCTCGGGTGAGAGACTGCCCTCGTCGCTATGAATGTATAGGGTTTGGAGACGTCAGTTGATGACCGGGAGAAATCTTTCTTCTGATACGGCCGAGCTGAGCCCGCCTATGATCGGTAGTTGATAGCCGCAGTTGGCACATTTGTTCTGCCCGTCTAGATTCCATCCGGTTATGTCGAATCCGTAGCGTTTGATCGCTACGTTGTGGCATTCGGGGCAGTAAGTGTGCTCCCAGGGATGGCCGGGTACATTTCCAACGTAGACGTATCGTAGTCCTTCTTCTCTCGCGACTTTGCAATGCTCTTCCAGCGTCTTGACCGGGGTATGGGGGAGGTTCATCATTTTGTAGTCTGGGTGGAAGCGTAGGAAGTGGATTGGATAGTCAGGACCCAGATTGTCATACAACCATCGGCTCAGCTTCCGAGCATCCTCCAGCTTGTCTCCGACTTCTGGGATCACTAGGTCGGTGAACTCCATGTGGACCTTGGTCTTGTTCTTGATCTCCAGAACAGTCTGGAAGATCGGTTCAGCGTTTGCGATCCCGATGTACTTCCGAACAAAACCTGTCTCAGCGTTTCCCTTGAAATCAATCGTAATACAGTCTAAAAATTCATTCATCATCCCGACCGTGTCCGGAGTATCATACCCATTAGAGACGAAGATATTGATCAATCCATTCTTCCTCGCTTCAACACCTACATCACGTGCAAATTCCATGAAAATCGTCGGTTGATTATACGTATACGCGAGACCCTGACAACCATAACCCACGGCTAACGCCGCGACCTCAGGAGGCATCAAATCTGTCCCCTCCACTTTACGCCGCTGGCTAATGTCTGCATTTTGGCAGTAGGAACACAACCATGAGCAACCTGTGGTGGCTATGGAAAATATCTTTGAGCCTGGCATGTAATGCGTTACTGGCTTTTTCTCGATTGGATCGATGTGGCCTGTAATCACTTTGCCATAGACTAAGAGGTGTAGTTTACCACCAATATTCTGGCGGACCCCACATAGGCCTATCTTTCCCTCGGGAATGTTGCAATATCGGGCGCAGGCTGTGCATCGGACCCTTGCGTCCGCAAGTGGTTGGTATAGCTGAGCCTCTCTTATCATTTCACACTAGTCTACCGAGCCGAACACAACTTTTCAGATCTGGCGGCCCGAGCCATCCTAGGCCAATCAGCTTCAAATCCCTTTCCTTACCTCACGGCCGGTAACGTGGGTTGATGGGATGAAGGCATACTCCGGAACGGGCGACAAGGGCGAGACGAGTCTCTATGGAGGGACCCGTGTTGAGAAGGCGGACCCCAGAGTGGAGGCTTACGGTGCCGTTGACGAACTGAACTCTCAGATAGGGGTTGCCAGAGCACATATCAAAGCGAAGAAGTTGAACGCGATTCTGAAGGGCGTCCAGAGGGATCTCTGGGTCCTAGGGGGAGACTTGGCAAGCGAGCTTCTGACCGCAAACGTCCCACGGATCAGCAGAGAACAGCTTGACAGACTAGAAAGTGTTACTGATGAGCTGAACTCTGGACTGCCACGGCTTCGTAGGTTCATCCTTCCTGGGGGTAGCATTTCTGGGGCGGAGCTTCATGTGGCTCGGGCAGTTTGCAGAAGAGCTGAAAGGAGGACTGTAGCTCTTTCGAAGGTTGAGTCGATTAACCCTGATGTGCTCCCTTACATCAACAGGTTGTCTAGCCTCTTGTTCGTTCTTGCCCGGACGGTAAACAAGACGCAGCGAGTCCCCGAGGAAGAATTTGTTAGAGAGAAATGACGGAGGAATCTGAATGAAGGACGACTGTATTTTCTGTAGGATCGCCGACAAGGAAGCCGATGCGACCGTAGTCTATGAAGACCCTCAAACGCTAGCTTTCTTGGATATCCACCCACTGAACCCGGGACATACACTTGTCATTCCTAAGAAACACTACGCTAACATGCTGGAAATGCCGAGCGAGGAGGCAGGACGAGTCTTCGCATCAGTATCCAAAGTTATGAAGGGTGTTCAGAAGGCATCTGCCGCTGACGGTATCAGTATCGGACAATCAAATGGTAAGGCTGCTTCACAAGAGGTCTTCCACATGCACGTTCACATAATACCACGGTTCAATCATGAAATGATGAGCGGATTCCCGAACCGCAAACAGACGCACCGCGCGGAACTAAATGAGATTGGTGGAAAAATTAAGGCCGCTATTGATACTTCGAGACGCGGCTAGTTCTTGTCTCTGTAGTTCTGTCGATACCACTCGCATCTATCACTGAGCGGGCAGACTGAGCACTTCGGTCCGATGGGCTTGCAGATCAGCTGGCCGAACTTGACGAACACCTCGTTCAATGGAAGCCAGTCTTTCCGATCGACTATCTTGGTCAGTCCTGCTTCTGTCTCTTCAGGAGTCTTTGTCTTGACTACGCCTAGACGGTTGAAGATCCTGTGCAGGTGAGTGTCGACAGGAATCGCGGGCCTTTTGAAGCCGTAGACCAACACGCAGTTTGCAGTTTTTCGGCCCACAGAGGGAAGCGTCAGCAACTTTTCCATCTCATCCGGGACTCTGCCTTTGTATTCCTTCAGGATGATCTCAGCGACCCGCTTAACGGTTCTAGCCTTGGTCTTGTAGAATCCTACGGGCTTGATGAGCCGAGCGATGGTACGAGGGTCTGCGCGGGAGAGTTGGGTCGGGCGGGGATACTTGGCGAAGAGGCGTGATGATGCTAGTGCAGTGACAGGATCCTTTGTCCGGTGCGATAGTATGGTGGCTATGAGGACGCGGAAAGGATCACCGTCTGTCGAGTCGCTAATCTCTTGGAGCGCTGTCGGGTCTTCGCTCCTGGCTTTTTTGATTGCGTGGGCTGCGTCTTGTATTATCCTGTGCAACTCACGAGGCGAGTGAGGGTTTACGATTACTTGCAATTATCTTGCCAGCTTTCGGACGGCTTCTAGATTTCCCGCGTTGCCTCGTCTCTCGTCGATGGGGGTTTCGAGTATGAGCGGCTGGTCCTTGATGGCCTTGTGGTGGAGTATTGCTCTGAAGCCGGTGGTTCCGATGTAGCCCATACCGATGTGTTGGTGCCGGTCGTGGCCCGAGCCTAGTCCGTCTTCGGAATCGTTCAGATGGACGACCTTCAGATTCTCGAAACCGACAATGTCGTCGAACTTCCCTAGGGTCCTATCGACTGCGTTCTCCACATGGAGGTCGTACCCGGCGGCGTACGCGTGGCATGAGTCGAGACAGACAGCGACCCTGTCTTTCAGCTTGACACTGTCGTATATCTCTCGGACTTCTTCGAATTTCGATCCCATGCTGTTACTTGTGCCGGCCATGTTCTCCAGGCAGATCTGAAAATTGCCCTTTGCATGCTTCGTGGCCTGGTTGAGGGCGTTGCTGAGTCGGTTGAGCCCGATCTCTCTCCCCATCCCCAGATGGCTGCCTAGATGCGTAACCAAGTACTGGATCCCCAGTTCTACACACCTGTCCACTTCAGCGACGAGAGTGTCGACCGACTTCTTGTACAGTTCGTCCTCGGGACACGATAGATTTGGAAGGTACGGCATATGATCGACTACCGGTCCGAGCCCGCTCTTTTCGAGCTTTTCTCGGAAACTCTTCACTTCTTCAGGGTTGAGACTGCTGAACTTCCAGCCCCGAGGATTCCGGGTGAAGACTTGGAAGGTGTCGCATTTTTCTTGCACTGCCGTGTCTACCGCGTTGTCGAAGGACTTAGCGATGGAGACGTGGACTCCGACTCTAACCGTAAACTGTCACTGGTGAGAGTTGGCGTCGATGCCTGGTAGATAGCTTTGGCTAGGTCTAACGAGGGCGTTCAGTTATCTGAATAGATGGAGCCGTGTCAGGATTCTCGATGTGACTCGACCTGCTTCTCGGACCATTCATGTCCACAATGCGTACACTTGTACGCGTACTGGAATTCTTCAACGTCAACGATTATTGGTCTACCCTCATAAACATCGATTCCCATTCGCGCGCCATACCGTGACCCGCTGGGCAAGAGTTGAGCTTCACTTGTTGGTCTTGACCTCCTTTCTACGTCAACAAGTTTCTTGCTCTCCAGCTTGATGTGGAATCTGCGCCCGCACTCCGGGCAGTGTCTGAAGAACTCCATTTTCCAGAATCCTCTCTTCCCACTTTCCTGGGGGACTGGAAGGATATCAGTCTTCTACTCGGGTAGGCCTATCCACCGGATGGTTAGAGCTTGCCTTTTAGCGCATCCAGAATCTCTTGCGGGTGCTGGTCAGGCTTTACTGTCTGGAATGTTTTGAGAATCCTGCCGTATTCGTCGATGAGGAACGTGACTCTCCGGGACGTGTTTGATTTCTCGTTGAGGACTCCGTAGGACTTACTGACACTCTTGTCAGTGTCTGCGAGGAGCGGGAACGGCAGGTGATATTTCTCGGTGAACTTTTGATGGGACGCTGTGCTGTCCACGCTTACCCCTAGTACTTCGGTGCCCTGTTCGCGGATCTTCTGGTACTCGTCGCGGAGCCCGCATGCCTCGACGGTGCAGCCTGGAGTATCATCCTTCGGATAGAAGTAGAGGACGAGCTTCTTGCCACGAAAGTCGCTTAGGTGAACCGTCTTGCCTGCCGTGGTCTGGGCGGTAAAGTCTGGAGCGGTTGTTCCTGCTTGAGGACTGGTTATTGATTGCATGGTGACACTGTCAGGTTTGGTAGACGGATTTATGGGCATCGATCTTCAACGATCGTGAGCTATTGTCAAGTTGTTGGTTAATGGACGTTTTTCACCTTCCTCTCCAATTGAATAGGCGAAGCGACTTCCTTTGGCTGGACACTCGTCGCATGAGCGCTCGTCTCTAACGGGTATGAGTTTATGGCCTCTACCCCGTGACGGGTGCGATGTTGGATGCCCCGGGTTGCCTGACCAGCATAAAATTATCGTCCTGCAATGGATCAAGCCACCACGCTACCGGCGTGAGGGGACGGTTGAGGTTCGACCCGTTCCCTGCCGAAAAGGGGCTATGAGCCTCTGAGGCGCAAGGGCTCTCAGGTGAAGCAGTGAAGGGGAACCCGCCGACGACGGTAATCCCCGGAGTCGATGAGAGCAAGCCGAGTCATCGAGCAACCGACGACTCGACAGAACCAGAAGAATCGCCTGAGAGGAGCCCGGAATCTCTCGCGTCAGACAACAGTCCTTGCCCCGCAGATGTTCTGGAGAGGCTTCCATTCTGAAAGGATGCCTAGCCTGGGAAAAAGAGGAGGCCTGGGTCTTCGTCTTATGGGAAGATGCCAGGCCCTGAGGTCTGTATCGCGACATCGGTGTGGTCGCAACTGCCAGTGTTTGACGTGCTGGATGTGCATCCGGGGGATGCAGGCTCGGTCGAGCTGTTGACGTACTGGTCATCGCTGTAAATGATGGATGCGAGCCCTGTCGTTGGACTTGCTGCTACTCCGAAATCGTCGTATAGGTCACGGTTGCCTGTGCAGCTTACTCCGCCTTCGCATACTCCTCCGTAGTGGATGATTGGTGTGGCGGCTACTTGAGTGAAGTTGCCGGGGTTTGTTGTGGCTTGCAGGTTCTGGGCGAAGTAGACGTACCATGCTGCTTGCTTGGGATAGTTGTCAGGTGGATTTGTGCCATCGTAGTATGAGGTGCCGTACCATACAATGTCCAGCTTACCAGCTCCGCCAGCGGCGCTCCATGGAAATATGGAAGTATTGGACGGGGTCTTGTTGACCTGAGTCGGGGACGACCATGTGGTTCCGTGGTCTGTCGAGAAACTGTAATAGAGGTTATGGTCATCGGTGAAGATCACGTAGATGTTGCCTGCCTTGTCCACGCTGACATTAACGAACTGGTGACCGTAGGAGACGCTGGTGCTCGGATTGATGTGGACCGGGTGGTCCGTGAAGGTCAAGCCTCCGTCGGTAGAAACGGCCAGCCAGACAGCGTGAAGCCCACAATTAGTACACGTGGTCTCGGAGGCGGTAGCGACGCCGCTCAAGGACTGGTAGATGTAGTGGTTGGCGGGGTCGATTGCGAGGTTGCCTATCGCGTTCTGGAAGCCTGCAAGCCAGAGATGATTTGCATCGAAGGCGTTTCCTGTCTGTGCGAACGTTAGTCCCGCATCGCTGCTACAAGTGACGAAGATGTCGTTGGTGGCGGTTATGCTATGATAGGATACACAGACCTTACCTGATCCTTCAGCAGCAATCCAGGGTCTATCATCGCCGGGCACCGAGGCGCCTGTGGGGTTCAGTAGCCATGTGTTGCCCCCGTCAGTGCTAGTGCTGACGTAGACGTTTGTCAGGGCTAGGCTTGCGACGTATACGTTGTAGTGTCCGTTGAGGTTGGGTTGAGACGCGACCGCGAGGTCGGTGTCTCCGCCCGCTGGCGAGAACTGGTTGCTGGCCGCGGAGGCGCTGTTCGGCGAGACTAGACTAAGGTAGTGCAAGCCGCCGTCGGCAGATCTCCAGGCGTCGGTTCCACCTGTAAGTCCGTTCTCCGAGGATCCATAGAAGTTGCCTGCTGCGTCGGCTCGGATTGCTGGTTCGGCGGCATTGTTGTAACAGTTGCCGCTGGAGTTTGGACACGTGATTCCCGCTGTTCCCGCGAGGCCACTTATTGCAAAGGCGAAGGTTCCGGAGGTTGGAGCCTTGACTAGGGCTACTGGGGAGACCATCACGAACACTATCAGTCCGAGAGTGACTGTACTAGAGAAATGTCGACTAGGAGTTGAGATTTTCTTTGTTTCCGTCAAATTCATTTCCAAACGCATCCCAGAGCCGTCTGAGGTTTTATTCTGCACGTGTACGATTGCTCACACGAAACCACAACCGCATCATTTTTCCAATAACTACACCTTCGTGTTTCTTCTTTCCCGATCAAGCTGACTCCTCTAACTTTTCTGAGGTAATACGGTAATAGTCTTGCTCCCTGTTACAGGGATCAAGAGGTAAGATTGGGACGGAAGATGAGGCGGGCCGGAGACCGAGTGAAAAGGACGAGCTTGTGAACGGGCAGAATCGTTTTTGAGGAAAAACCTCCACTAGCTTAAAATATGCAGCGACCCGAGAATACCATGTTTTAGGAGCAAGACATCGAAAATCTTGCCGGATGATGGGAGTGCACGTGATTGACTAGGATTGTTCTTACCGCTGATTCCACCCAGATGAGCGAGTACTGGGGCATACCTCTCCTACCCTTCTTCAGCTGCGCTCCTGCCGAGAAAGTTCCCCGCTTCGTCTTCGACTTTCTATCACCATCAGTGCGTCATCACGATGGTGTAGCAGAGAAGGCTCCTTATGGGCTGCGGAAGCTAGAGTCTTCGCTTCTCAGAAAATACGGTGCGGACGAGGTGGTGGTTGCTCACCCCGACCATGTCTCAAAGTTCGTAGACGACAAGACGAGTATTATCGGAATCTCGACCATGGACCCGATGGGTCTGGGACCGGTGAGCATGATGTTCACCGATGGCGGCAAACTCACCGCGTACACGAAGGTGAAATTCCTTGAGCTTGTCGGAGAGATCAACAAGACCCGGAAAAAGTTCCCGAAGGCCAAGCTGGTGCTGGGGGGGTCTGGGGGCTGGCAGATGGAAGTCCGCGACCGGGACACAAAGGCGCTGGGCGTCAACCATGTGGTGATAGGCGAGTGCGACCATGTGATTGGAGATATTTACAACGACATTGAGTCGAACAACAGTCCCGAGTTCATTCACGTTCCTCGGGGGCCGAAACTGGAGGACATTCCGGATATTCAGGCTCCTTCAACTCACGGGCTTGTTGAAGTGATGCGGGGATGCGGCCGCAACTGCCAGTTCTGCGAGCCCAATCTTAGAATAGCCAAGTATTATCCTCAAGATAAGATCGAGCGAGAAATCGCGGTCAACCGGAAGATCGGTAACCCGAACGTCTGGGTCCACAGCGAAGACATCTTCCTCTACAAGCTGGAGGACAAGAGGGGCTTCATGCCCAACCATGACGCTGTAGTCGACCTGTTCAGCACTGTAATGTCTCAGAAGGGAATAGGCTACGCCAACCCCACACATGGGACGGCTGCTCCCGCCTGGGCTGATCCTGACCTAATCAGGGACATTTCCGAGACCGTTCTGAAGGGATCCAAGCGGCACATTGGAATCCAGTCGGGCTTGGAGACGGGATCTAGCGAGCTGATCAAGAAGTACATGCCGTTGAAGGTGAAACCGTTCAGCCCAGACGAGTGGCAGGACGTCATCTATAACGGGACGAGGATATTCAACGAGTATTACTGGTTCCCCGCCTATACGATCATCATCGGGTTGCCCGGCGAGACCGCTGAAGATGCCGTGGAGACTGTCCGTCTAATAGACCGGATGGAGCATGGACTCAAGAAGGATGTTGGCGTCAAATCACACTTCACTGTGACCCCTCTCAGCTTCGTCCCACTCGGGGTCTTGAAGAAGAGCGGATTCTACAATATTGACGACCAGGTGGATGAGGCACGCTTCTGGGTCATATATCGCAGCTGGAGGCACACGGTGCTAGAACTACACACGATGCCCCCGACGCTGCTGCAACTGAATCCAGCGCTCAAGGCAATATTCACAACTCTGTGCTGGTTCGGGTCAAAGAAGATCCTAGACGGGATCAAAGCCTGGGGAAGAAGACGTGGCTTCGACGCCGACAAAAGCTTGAGACTAAACTAGCGACCCTGTTCTCTTCATTTACCGGTCTGTCTTTCGCCTAACCACTCTACCCCGACGCAGGGTGCCTAGAATTCTGCTTACAGCGTTCTTGGGTCGAGTACACGACTCTCCTTCTCTCTCGCTCATAGTACTAGACCTCTGACGATCTCTCTCGCGAGCGGTAATAGACCACTTCTCCCTCCATACCCAACATCTCCGACCAAGAGCCAGAAATTGTCGTCAGGACGGTCCTTCAGACTGAAGAAGTTAGACTTGATTCTCATTCCACGCTGTGTGAACAAGCCGACAGGATCTATCCAGCCTTTGGAGGTCTTTCTGGCGATGTGGGCGAACGTCGAGCATATTCCACAATCGTTGTCGTAGAGAAGGATTGGCCGAGCGGGAGACAGGGAATGCTCCTCCACTAGGATCAGGACTGCCTGTAGACTGTAAGCCTTTCTGAACGGAAGATGTCGATGATTACGATCGACGGAAGTTTGTTGGAGATGATCTAAGGAGCTGGCCAGGGCCCGGCAAACATACTTGTGTTCCCAACATCCGAGGTTCTGTCTAGTACCCCAGTGGACTACCAGACGTATTTGAATCGAAAGTCGTAACTATAGTTGGTCTCGTCGCGAGTGTACCAATTGTGCGTGGCAGTTATAGGAAGAGTCTCCAACTATTCAAGATGTGAAGGCAATGACAAGTTCAACGGTTGTTTATCGCGACAGGAGCCGGTAAGTTCAGGCGAGAGACTAGTGTGGAGGCTCGAATGACCTGGCAATGATGTGCGAAACTGGGG
>Ga0209239_1002488_pt1 | contig 10963 bp, 9 predicted proteins | sample GraSoi013_2_20cm_FD_185824 | JGI IMG/M metagenome (GOLD analysis project Ga0209239, IMG submission 185824) | Grasslands soil microbial communities from the Angelo Coastal Reserve, California, USA - Sample 10_02_2013_2_20cm (SPAdes) (version 2) | ecosystem: Environmental > Terrestrial > Soil >...
TAACCAGAGAGTTAGTGAGGTGGATTACTGATAGGCTACAGGACCGTAATCCGGCGAGTGTCACTCCCGAGGTGTTCCAGGCGTACCTGAACCTGCGGCCAGGGGGTTTGCAGGGGGAAGCGCTCGGACCACTCCAGAATAGCCACGGCAGGGGTTGCGAACATGTCTTCCATGCCGAGGGTTTCAAAATCGTGGAAACTCTCAATCCGGTATAAATCGGCGTGATAGACCTTGGCGGGCTCGCCATAGACATGAACGAGCGTGAAGGTTGGGCTGGTGACGTCGTCCTCTTTGGCTGCTCCAAGGCCGGAAACAATACCTTTGGTGAGGGTGGTTTTTCCTGAGCCCAATTCGCCGGTCAGAAGGACCAGCACGGGCGCCTTGAGGCGCTTCGAGAATTCCCTACCCCACTGCGTGGTTTCCTCGGCGGAGTGGGTGATGAACTCCTCAGCCACGCTGAAGCTCCCGAATGAGCCGGTCGCGGGAGGATGGGAGGCTCTGCACAACCTCCTGGGCCAGCACCCCGGAAAGCTCATGTGTTTGGGCGGAATCCTCGGCGGCGAGTCCGTGCAGGTAGACGCCGAGAGCCAGGACGCGATGCCAATCCTGGGTGCCAAACTGGGATGTGAGCGCGGCAAGCAGGCCGCTAAGGACGTCGCCTGAGCCACCTTTGGCCAAGCCGGCGTTGCCGGCCGTGTTGATGCATAGATCGCCCGTGGGCGAAGCGACAATGCTGTGAAAGCCCTTCAGGATGACGTGAGCGTTCCATTTGAGGGCCGACTCACGGGCCACTTTCATGCGGTCGGCTTGCACGTCCTTTGTGGAAGCGCCGAGCAGGCGCGCCATTTCGCCAGGATGGGGGGTGATCGCAAGAAATTTTGTGTTTCGTTTGCGAAGACTGTCCGCATGCTCAGCAAAGGCGTTTAATCCGTCGGCGTCGAGTAGAACCGGTAGTTCGGTTTGCGTAACGATGGTGCGAATGAATTCCTGGGTCTGGCGATGCGTGCCCAGACCGGGGCCGATGGCGAGCACGCTCTTCCCCTCTTCCAATTCGCCAAATGTACCGTCCACCAGGCTTCGCAAAGAGAGCGTGCCGGACTTGGTGGCCTGGAGCGGTTCGGTCATATACTCCGGCTGACCCACCGCGACGATGGGCTGCACCGGCTCTGGCGTGGCAATGGTGACCAGACCTGCGCCGGATCGCAACGCGGCGCGTCCCGCCAGGATGGCGGCTCCGCTTTTCCCCATGGAACCGGCGAGTAGCAAGACGTGGCCGTAGGTTCCCTTGTGCGAATCGCCTGCGCGAACGAGAGGCAACGATGCGAACTCTTCCGGCTCGGCCCAACGAGCAGAGCCTTGGCCGATTTCTTCTACCAAAGCCGCGGGTGAGCCAATCTGCCGAACTTCGAGGTGCCCGCAACAGCCGGCTTGATTGGACAGAAGTTGGCCAATCTTCGGCGCAGTAAATGTGACCGTTTGGTGTGCGAACAGAACAGGCCCTTCCGCAGGCTGGCCATCGGATGGCAGACCGGAAGGAATATCAACGGCAAGGATAAAAGCAGGGCGCGCGAGCGTCGCGTTTCTTGAGAATTTGTTGAGTCGAGTGATGGCCTCCGCGATGACCCCGGCTGCGGGACCGCGCAGTCCCGTCCCGAGCAAAGCGTCGACAATGGTGTGCGCAGATGCGATTTTAGGCCAAGCGGCCTCCAGGGAAGCGCTGTCTCTAACTTCAGTGATTTTCCCCGAACATTTCAGCCAGCGAGAAAGGTTCTCAGCAGCGTCGCCACGCAATTCGTTGGACGATCCAAAAAGAAAGACGATGGGCTCGAAATCAACACCCAACTTATCCTCCTTTAAGAAACGTGCAGCAACGAATCCGTCGCCACCGTTATTCCCTTTTCCGCAAAGAAAGGCCGCGCGTTTATTGGTATTTCCATAAAGCTTCAGGCGCGCGACGTTGGCTATGTGCTTGCCTGCTTCTTCCATCAATTGCAGGCTGGGGACGCCGTAGCGCTCGGTCGTGAGCCGATCAACTTCGCGCATCTCGCCAGCAGTGAGGGCTTTCATGGAAGGTTCGACAAAATCAAAGCATCCACCCGCCGCTGACATTGACGACCTGCCCGGTAACGTACTCGGCTTCCTCGGATGCGAAAAAGGCCACTGTGGCGGCAACATCTTCGACGGTCGGGGGGCGGCCGATAGGAAAACGCGCGTCGCGAATCTTACGAGCCTCTTCCAGCGTTAGCTCGTTCTCATCAATGCTGGAAGGGTTCACGACGTTCACGGTGATGCCGTTCTTGGCTTCCTCGAGCGCCAGAGAGCGTGACAACGCCACGACAGCAGCCTTGGCTGCGGCGTAGGCTGAGATTTTCGCCTGGCCGAACGCTCGCTCCGCGCCCACCGCGCCCATATTGATGATTCGGCCCCAGCGCGCTTTCCGCATGTGCGGTAACGCCGCTCGGCACATATATAAAACCGTCAGCAGATTCGAGGTAAAGATGGATTGCCAGTCCGGAAGCGATGATTCCGCCAGCGTGCCCCAGCGAAAATCCCCCACGTTGTTGACGATCACGTCGAGCCGCCCGAAGCGATCGACCACCGTCTTGATCAACTGGTCGCAGCGCCCCGCATCGGTGATATCCGTCTCCACTGCAACACAATCGACGCCATTGGCCTGCAACAGGCGCAACGTCTGCTGCGCCGCGACTTTGTTGGAGCGATACGCAATGGCCATTCGCGCGCCGTCTTGCGCCAGCCGAAGAGCAAGCCCGCGGCCGATTCCCCGGCTCCCACCTGTCACCAGCGCCACACGATTACGGAGCGACATTCTTTTCCCCGGCGAAATCTCTTGGAAATATTTTCAGTATAGCCTAGCCGTAGCGGAGGTACTACCGAAGCCGCGCCACGATCACGGTCATGTCATCGGCCTGTTCAGGGGTTCCGGCCCACTCTTCCGCCGCAGCCATCAATGATTCCGCGACCAGGAGGGGCGCAGCGCCTTGCACGTGGACAGCTGCTTCCTGCAGACGTCGAATCCCAAATTCTTCCCCATAAACGTTCTCGGGCTCAATAAGGCCATCACTATATCCGATGAGGAGCGCGTCGGGACCGACTGTCAACGCCCCTTCCTCATAGACGTAATCTTCCATCACGCCGAGCACCATGCCACCTTTGTCCAATAGCTCCGAACCATCTTTGCAGATCAAAAAGGCTGGCAGGTGGCCGGCGTTTGTATAGCGGAGCGTTCGAGTGGCGCTATCGTAGGTTGCAATGAAGAATGTCGCGAATCGGTCGTCGCCGGTGTTGCGGACCAGATGTTTGTTTAGCCGCGACACAAGTTCGGCCATGCTCAGGTGTTCGCTGCCTTCCGTAAGCATCTGGCTGCGCAGCGCCGCTTGCAGACTGGCCATCAGCAGCGCCGCGGAAATTCCCTTCCCTGAAATGTCGGCGATGGCAATGGCGATATGCGTCGGACTAAGCTGAATGAAATCATAGTAGTCGCCGCTGACGGACCGCGCGGCCTTGCAGATCGCTTCAATCTCCACTCCCGGGACAGATGGCAAAGTGCTTGGGAAAAGCTGATTTTGCACTTCCCGGGCGATGGAAATCTCATTCTCCAGCCGCTGCCGTTTGTTTTCCACCTCGATGAGCTCGCCGATGGAAGCCGTCATAGTGTTGAATGATTCGGCCAGTTCGCCGAGTTGGTCGCGCTGCTTCATTTGTATACGGTGGGAGAAATCTCTCTCTTTAACAAACTGGGTAGCTTGGTACAGGTCCGCAACCGCATTCGTGATGCGCCGTGTCAATACAATCCCGGGAATCAGCGCCACTATCATGATGAGAACAAGAAGAGCGCCCAGCCCGATCGCCATCAGCCGGTAGGTGTCGCGCAATTCGCCAAAGGAGGTGAACATTCGCGCGTTTAGCTGTGACGGACGGGCATTAAACACTGCCAGGACAGGCCGAAGCGGTTCAACAGTTCCGTCCTTTCCCACATATACGGAATCCAGCCTCGACACGACCTCTACCGGCACATCAATCCAGATCATAGGGGGCTGCAGCGACCGATTCCGGGCCACAATTGGGCTAGCCATTACATATTGGCCGTTGGCAGTCGGATAAATAATTCCTTGGCGCGCTCCGGGCACGTACTTCTCCATCAGGGTGAGCTGGATCGCGCCGAGATCCGGCGCAATTCCACTGAGAAAGTCAGCCGTGACCGGAACCCGCAAGGTCACCAGCCGGATGCGACCGTGCTCTGGCATCGCCCGTATGCTCATCAAGAAAAGCCGGTCGCCTTCCTGCACGATGCCGGCAAAGGACAGCGCTGCCGGCCCGGCCACCTTCCCCAGCAAGCTGGCATCATCGGAGAACGCGATGTTTAATTTCGGAAGCTCGCGGTCGTGCACGGAGTGAGATTGCGCCGCCAGTACGCGCTCGGATTCCTCCTCACCTATCCCCTTTGGCAGTGTCGCGTGCGCGGCGGCGATGTGTTCCGATATATCTGCGATTATGGCGATACGTTGCTGCAAGTCTTCGTGCAACAGGTAGGCGCCAAGCTGAGAATACAGAATGCGGCCGGCGAGTACAGCCAATGTAACGATCGACAAGAACGGTACAACCGCAATGAATAGGTAGGCGACGATGAGCCGGTTGCGGAGACTCCAGAGTAGCCGGTCTCTCCACCAACCAATCAGCCTGAACAGGAGATAGACGCTCGCGACGACCGCCAAGTATTTCAGAAAGTTGAAGGGACCGCCTTGCAAGCCAAAGAGGGCGGCCAACAACCCTCCGGCCGCGACTGCTGTGGAAACCAGATCGGGCCACGTCAGGCGGTTCCAAACTTCTTTTAGGCTGGCGCGAAAAGGTGTCATCGTGCCGTCATCGGAATGAATACTTTACCTGAATCGCCGTAGCGAATGCAGAGTAAGCGACTGACGATCTGAAGAAAGGCCGCCGAGGGGACGTCTTATTGCTGTTGCGCGTTGCTGACGCGGCTGTGATAGCGGCTGTAAGTGAAATAAATCACGAGACCGATGATCAGCCAGACAATCAGGCGAGCCCAATTCACCCACCCGAGTTTGTACATCATATAGCCGTTGAATAGGATTCCCAAGATTGGCACGACCGGCACCCACGGAGTGCGGAACGGCCTTGGCTGGTCTGGGTTCTTGGAACGTAAAATCATGACCGCGATGCAAACCATTATGAAAGCCAACAACGTGCCGATATTCACCATCTTTCCGATGTCATCGATGGGCGTCACGCTCCCGACGATAGCGGCGAGCAATCCCACAAGCAAAGTGTTTTTGTACGGCGTCCGGTATTTCGGGTGCACCGCCGCGAAGAACCCCTTCGGCAACAAGCCGTCATTGGCCATGGCATACAGCACGCGCGTCTGTCCGAGGAGCATCACCAGCATGACGCTCGTCAACCCTGCAAGCGCGCCCAGTGTGATGACGTGGGATGCCAGCGTCAGGCCGCGGTCAAGAAATGCTTCAGCTATCGGAGCCTCGATGTTGACCATTCCGGTCAGTACACCGGCCACGAGAATATAGAGAATGGTGCAGATCACCAGCGATGCCAAGATCCCAATCGGAAGATCACGCTGCGGCTTCTTGCATTCTTGAGCGGTCGTCGAGACGGCGTCAAAACCGATGTACGCAAAAAAGATGTAAGCCGCGCCGGCGCCGATTCCCGAAAAACCCATTGGCGCGAACGAGGACCAATCATGGCCCCAGTTCGAGAAGTTTACATAATGGATGCCCAGTCCGATGACGAACAGCACCACCGTCACTTTGATCGTCACGATCGCGGCATTGAACCTCGCGCTCTCTTTAATGCCGATAACCAAAATCGCGGTGATGACTAGTGCGATCAAGAAAGCGGGCAAGTTAAACCCAATTCCCACTCCAAACATTGTCGGCGCGTTCAGAAGCGCATGAGCCTGCTGAACTAATTCCGGCGACTGCCCTTTGACGATGGCATCGACTTTGTCGAGGAAGGCCTGTGTGCCCGGCTGCAGCGTGGCGTCTGAGGCCAGCGCCATCCGGCGCGCGACGATCTTCGTGGCAGTGCTCAACCCAGTCCAGTGGTCGTAGGCAAGCCACAAAGGCATCTTGATCTTGAAAATATTGAGCAACTCGATGAAATGGTTGGACCAGCCCGACGAAACCGTGCTCGCGCCCATGGCGTATTCCAGTGTTAGGTCCCAGCCAATAATCCAGGCGAAGAGTTCGCCCAGGGTAGCGTAAGCATAGGTATAAGCGCTTCCCGCCAGCGGAATCATAGCCGCAAACTCGGCGTAGCAAAGCCCCGCAAATGCGCATCCCAGCCCAGAAAGTACGAAGGAAAGCATTAGCCCCGGTCCAGCGTAGTGCGCACCTAGACCAGAAAGCACGAAGATGCCCGCACCGATGATCGCGCCTACGCCCAGCGCTGTCAGTTGAAACGGGCCGAGCGTGCGCTTCAGGCTGTGCCCGCCTTCCTCCTGACATTCCGCGAGCAGCATGCTCATCGGTTTTCTTGCGAACAAGGGGTTGCCCATGCAACTCCTCCTTTGGGGGTCAGCCCCACTTCCTCATAACGCTACCAATTTGGCCTTACGCATTGTAGGGGCGCAGCATTCCGCGCCCCTACAACAAAATTCGACTATCGCGCTGATCCGGCTTTAACGCTCCGCCTCGACCGCCACGACCATAGCAGATAGACGGGAACCCCAAGCAAAACGATCTCCAGACCCTTTCCCGAGGTTTGCGTCTGGTAAAGCAAAAGCACAAACATAATTGCCACCGCCGCAAGAATATACAGTGCAGGAACAACCGGGTACCCGAACGCGCGATACGGCCGCTCGGCATCCGGCCGTTTTGCACGCAGCACGAAAATCCCCACGATCGTCAGCACGTAAAAGAGCAACGCGGCAAAAACAACGTAATTGAGCAGGTCGCTGTAAAGATTGCCGTAGGTTACCGCTCCGGCCGCGTCCACGTGCCGAGTTCTCAGCAAAATCAGGATTGCCGGGCACCCCCTTCTTGTTCAGGGTCCCAGTCGATTTGAAAAAAAGGCCATCTCTTGCCATCGCATACGTGACACGCGCGCCGGCCAGGATCAATCCATTGTTGCAGCCAAACGTGGAAATGATGATCGCTCCCGCCATGAGCATCGCGCCGGTTGGCCCGAAAATGGCGTTCAAGGCCGCGCTGGCCACGCGATCATCTGGCGCGGTCTGAATCTGCACCAGTGGCAACGTGCAGAGATAGGCCAGGTTCGCGAGGCAATACAGAGTGATCACGATGATGGTGCCGAAGGCCATCGAGAGGGCCACGTCGCGTTTCGGGTTCTTCACTTCCGCGGCTGTAAAGCCGATGTTATTCCACGCGTCCGCCGAAAACAGCGAACCGACTTGCGCCACTCCATATGCCACAAACAGGCCGAAGACGCCGCTCGCTGCGGTAATGGTCGGCACAAAGCTCTTCAGAAAACTCGCGCCCGGCTCAATGGTCTGCGCGTTGCGAATTGTCCAGAAGTGGCTGAAATTCTCGGTGATTGCCCCGGCATTTCTCCCTACAAAAATTCCGAGGAAGATTAATCCCACGAGCGACAGAGTTTTCGCGCTCGTGAACACGTTTTGGATCAGCTTGCCGAGCCGCACTCCAAGCGTATTGATGAACGTCAGAAACACGATCATCAGGACGCCCACAAACTGCTGAACCGACAGGCTGATGGCATATTTCGAACCCAAGGCAATGGGGTGAATGATCCAGACACTCGGTGAAATCGCCGTCCACAGCACACCCAAATAGCGCGCAAAACCAACGGCCACAGCCGCGATGGTTCCCGTCTGAATCACGAGGAAAAGCGTCCAGCCGTAAAGAAATCCCCAAAGCGGTGAGTACGCCTCGCGCAAATAAACGTACTGACCGCCCGCATGCGGAAACAGCGCGGCCAGTTCGCCATAAGAAAGCGCCGCGGAAATCGTCAGCAATCCGGTGAGAATCCACGTGAGCAGCAGTCCACCTGCGGAGCCCGTTTGCCGCGAAATATCCGCAGCCACAATGAAGATGCCCGATCCGATCATCGAGCCCACGACGATCATCGTGCCGTCGAACAACCCGATGGCCCGCACAAAGCCAGGCTCCGATTTTGCTCCGGTGTCCGCGAGAGGATGCGTTGTGTCCGCCATTTCGACGAATACCTCAGGTTGACGCCGCGTGGCTAGTGGGGCCCAACAGGTCGATGTATTGCCGGGCACGCGCCGCAGGTTCAGGCGCGCGCAGGATATCGCTGATGACCGCCACGGAATCAGCCCCTGACTCGATTATCTCAGGGGCGCGCTGCAACGTAATGCCCCCAATAGCTACAATTGGTTTATCAGTTAGCGGCCTGACCTCTCGGATGAACTGCGTGCCAACCACTGGATCGAGGTTTGACTTTGTGCCGGTCGTAAAGATGGGTCCGACGGCAATGTAATCCACGGATGATGCGGCGGCCCGCTCGAACTGTTCGAGGTTGTGCGTGGACACTCCCACCAGTTTCTCCGCCCCAACCACGCGCCGCACTTCCTCCACGCCTAAATCTTCCTGGCCGACGTGAACGCCATTTGCTCCCGCAACGGCCGCGACATCGGGGCGGTCATTCACCACAAGCGAAACTCCCAGCGGTGAGAGCAGCAAAAGCAGTTTTTTTGACGTTTCGAACAGTTCGCGCGCGGACGCCCGCTTATTCCGATACTGAAGCAGCCGGACACCGGCAGTGGCAAGCTCTTGAGCGCAGTCTGTTTCGGGAACGGTAAGCAATGCTGCGTCTAATATCACATACAACCGCGGTAGAACAAGGCGCTTCAACGTTTATTTTCCGTTCGTCCCGAGCAATCTTTCGATGAAGTGGGTATCGAACTTCCCCGAGCCAAACTCCGGGTCGGCCAGAATCCGTCGATGTAGCGGTATCGACGTCTTGATACCCTCGATAACGAACATTTCAAGCGCCCGCTTCATGCGCCCAATGGCTTCAGTCCGGTCGCGTCCCTTAACGATCAGCTTTGCAATCATCGAATCGTAGTAAGGAGGAATGACCGCGTCGGCATAAGCGGCCGAATCCACGCGCACGCCTGTGCCTCCCGGCGCCTGAAACGTGGTAATGCGCCCCGCCGACGGCACAAAGGTCACCGGATCCTCGGCGTTGATCCGGCACTCGATAGCGTGGCCGGAAGCCATAATCGCACCGGTGGCATCTTCCATTTTCTCGCCGGCAGCGATGCGAATCTGTGCCTTGATTAGATCCACTCCGGTTACGAGCTCCGTCACGGGATGCTCGACTTGAATACGCGTATTCATCTCGATGAAATACATCGCGCCGTCCTGATCCATCAGGAATTCGACGGTCCCGGCGTTGGTGTAACCGATCTTTTCGAGCGCCTTCACCACTTTGGTGCCAAGCTCCTTGCGCTGTTTGGGGTCCACGACGGGTGAAGGCGATTCCTCCACCAATTTCTGGTGACGCCGCTGGATGCTGCATTCGCGTTCTCCCAGATGGACCACTTTCCCATGCTGGTCGCCGAGCACCTGAAACTCAATGTGCCGAGGATGTTCCAGGAATTTTTCCGCGTAAACGTCCGGCGTGCCAAAAGCCTGCTGCGCCTCGCTGCGCGCCGTCTGGTACGCAGACAGAAGCTCTTCCTGTTTACGCACCACGCGCATTCCGCGGCCGCCTCCGCCCGCGGAGGCCTTTAGAATGAGCGGGTATCCGATGCGCGCCGCCTCTTTCGCAAGCTGCTCTTCCCCGTCAACAACGCCCTCGCTCCCCGGAATCGTAGGCAGGCCGGCGGTCTTCACTTCCCTCCGCGCGCGGTCTTTTTCACCCATCATTTCGATGATTTCCGGCCTCGGCCCAATAAAAGTAATTTCCGACGCTTCGCAAACTTTGGCAAAGTTGGCGTTTTCCGAGAGGAATCCATAACCCGGATGAATGGCATCCACATTCGTAATTTCTGCTGCGCTGATCACCTGAGGGATGTTCAGGTAGCTTTCGCTGCTACGCGCAGGCCCGATGCAAACCGCCTCGTCTGCAAATCGAACATGCAGGGAATTACGGTCCGCTTCGGAATACACCGCAACCGTGGATATACCCAATTCCTTGCAGGCGCAGATGACCCGCAAAGCGATTTCCCCGCGATTGGCAACTAGGATTTTCTGGAACATGGTCTGGCGTGCCGGCTACTTTTTCCGGCTCGGACGAATGCCAAAGAGAGGCTGCCCATATTCAACCGGCTGTCCGTTTTCCACGAAGATTCGCATGACTTCGCCGGAGACGTCGGATTCAATCTCGTTCATCAGCTTCATCGCCTCTACAATACAGAGGACGTTTCCCGTCTCCACGTACGTGCCTACTTTTACAAAGGCCTCCGTCCCGGGGCTGGGAGATTCATAGAAGGTCCCGACGATGGGGGATTTAACCAGATGCAGATCTTCCGAGGAACGCGCCTCCGGAACTTCGCCGGACGGCGCCCGCGGGGCCTCCGGCGATCCCGGAACGATAATCTCAGGCGCGGCTACCGCTCGGGGTGACCCAACTATTACCCCTGCCGAAGGCTTTCGCAGCCTTATGCTCAGATCACCCCTAGTGTATTCGAACTCTTCGAGATTGTGCTCCGTCATGAACTGAAAGAGCTGTTCGATCTGTTGGATTTCCGGATTGCCAAACGACGGACTGGACCTGCTCGGCTTTTTGCGTTTCATGCCTTTTTTAGATCTCAATGAGATTCCGCGGTGCGCGGGTCAGTACTTCCGTACGGCCAGCGTGAACGGCTACATCGTCCTCGATTCGTATGCCTCCGATGCCTGCAGAATACACACCGGGCTCAATTGTGATTACGTTTCCCGGCTCCAGGCGCTTTTTTTGCCCTCGCGCCACCCTGGGATCTTCATGCACTTCGAGTCCAAGCCCGTGGCCCGTACTGTGAACAAAA
>Ga0209239_1002493_pt1 | contig 10953 bp, 8 predicted proteins | sample GraSoi013_2_20cm_FD_185824 | JGI IMG/M metagenome (GOLD analysis project Ga0209239, IMG submission 185824) | Grasslands soil microbial communities from the Angelo Coastal Reserve, California, USA - Sample 10_02_2013_2_20cm (SPAdes) (version 2) | ecosystem: Environmental > Terrestrial > Soil >...
CCCCGCCGATGTTGATCGTGGCCTGGCCGATCAGCCAGACCGTGATCGCCGCGGCGACCAGGCGGCGGAACGGATCGTCCACCCGGCGCGCGATCCGCAGCCCGGTGTACGCGAAGACAGCCAGCAGCGTGAGCACCACGAAACAGCCGACCACACCCAGCTCATCGGCGACGACCGCGAAGATGAAATCGTTGTGTCCGTTGGGCAACCAGCCCCACTTGAGCCGGCCCTCGCCGAGCCCGACGCCGAACCAGCCGCCGTCCGCAATCGCGTAGAGCCCGTGCAGGCCCTGGTAGCAGGTGGACTGCGGGTCGCAGTGGGAGGAGTCGGCGAAGCTGGTCAGCCGCTCCACCCGGTACCGGAACCCGGGCATCGCGATCAGCACCGCGAAGCCGAGCAGGGTGGCGAAGGCCAGCCCGACGAAGACCCGCAGCCGCACACCGGCCGCCCACAGCAGCCCGGTGAACAGGATCAGCAGGCACACCATCGTGCCGAAGTCGTTGTACCCGACCAGCACGAAGATCGCCGTGGCGACCGGGAACAGCGGCTTGGCCAGCTCCTTCCACCAGCCGATCGCCGCGCCCTTGGCGACGAGCACGTTCGCGCCCCACAGCGCCAGGGCGAGCTTGGCCAGCTCGGACGGCTGCAGTTCGATCGGGCCGAGGTACAGCCATAGGTTGTTGGCCGTGTCGCCGTGGACCGGGCCGAGCCGCGCCCCGGGCAGCACGCCGAGCAGGTCCAGCGTGACCAGCAGGACGAGCGAGACGACCAGCAGCGGCACGCCCAGCGCCCGGTAGGTCCGGGCGGGCAGCCGCTGGAAGAACCAGAACGCGCCCAGGCCGAGCAGCGCGAAGGTGGCCTGCCGGGAGACCGAGAAGAACGCGTTGCCGCTGGCCGCGTAGGACTGCACGCTGGTCGCGGAGAAGACCATCACCAGGCCGATCACCAGCAACAGGCCGGAACTGGACAACAGCAGGTAGTAGGACGCGAGCGGACGGGCCAGCAGGCCGCGCAGCGCGGCGAGCGGCCCGTGCCGGGGCGCTCCCCAATCATCGGAGGGTACGGCCACCAGAGGCGGTTCGGTCACCGTCGTGCGCTCGTTCACCGAGCCTCCCTCGGCTCGCCCTCCAGTTCGCGTACCGCGGCCGCGAACGCGGTGCCCCGCTTGGCGTAGCTCTCGAACATGTCCTTCGACGCGGCGGCCGGTGCCAGCAGGACGGTGTCGCCCGGCCGGGCGAGCCTGGCAGCCGCCCGGACGACCTCCGCCATCGCCCCATCATGAGTGCTGTCCACCTCGACGACGGGGACGCCGGGGGCGTGTCGCGCCAACGCCTGCGCGACCTGGGCCCGGTCCACGCCGAGCAGCACCGCCCCGGCGAGCCGGCCGGCGACGCTCTGCACCAGGTCAGTGATGTCGACGCCCTTGAGCTGACCGCCGGCCACCCACACCACCCGGGGGTACGCGGTCAGCGAGGCGTACGCGGCGTGCGGATTCGTGGCCTTGCTGTCGTCCACATAGGACACTCCGGCCACGGTCGCCACGAAGGAGTTGCGATGCGGCTCGGGCTGGTAGGCCGCCAACCCGTCCCGGACGGCGGCCGCGTCGACCCCGTACGCCAGCGCGAGCGCGGCGGCGGCGAGCGCGTTGCTGACGTTGTGCGTACCGGGCGGGCGGATCCGGTCCGCCTCGATCAGCCGGCCGGCACCGAAGGCCCGGTCGGTGAGCCAGCCCTCCTCGACGCCGAGCTGCCCTTGTGCCGGCCCGCCCACGGTGAACCCGACGGCGCGTCCGGCCACTGTGGACAGTTGGGCCGCGACCCGGGGATCGTCGAGGTTGCCGATCGCCACCCCACCGCCCTCCCGCGTCGCCGCGCGCCAGATGGCCACCTTGGCATGGGCGTACGCGTCGAAGGTGCCGTGCCACTCCAGATGGTCGTCGGCGAGGTTGAGCAGCGCCCCGACCGGTACCGCCAGCTCCCGCGACCAGTGCAGCTGGAAGCTGGACAGCTCGACGGCCAGGACGTCGTACCCGGCCGCGAACACCAGCGGCTCACCGATGTTGCCCAGCGCCGCCGTCCGCTTACCGGCGGCGGCCAGGATCGCGGCGAGCATCGTGGTGGTCGTGGTCTTCCCGTTCGTACCGGTGATGCCCAGCCACACCGGCGCATCCGGCCCGCGTAGCCGCCAGGCCAGCTCCGGTTCGCTGTACACGTCCAGGCCGGCGGCCAGCGCGGCGACGACGAGCGGGTGGTGTGGCGCGATGCCGGGCGAGACGACCAGCTCCGACGCCTGCGCGAGCAGCTCCGGCGGCGCGTCGTCGGCGATCAGCACGGTCGCGCCGGCCGCCGCGAGCGCCTCGGTACGCGCCGATGCGGCCCGGTCGACCACGGTGACGGCGACGCCCTGGTCGAGCAGCGCGCGGGCGGCCGCCGAGCCGGCCACCCCGGCCCCCGCGACCAGTACCCGACGGGTCAACTCACCACCCGGAGGAAGTCGCCGTAGAACAGGCCGAGGCCGACCGCGACGCCGATACCCGCGATGATCCAGAACCGGATCACGATGTTGACCTCGCTCCACCCGGCCAACTCGAAATGGTGGTGCAACGGGGACATCCGGAACACCCGTTTACCCGTGGTACGGAACGAGATGATCTGGATGATCAGCGACATCGTGATGATCACGAAGAGCAGACCGAGCACGAGCAGCAGCAACTCGGTACGGGTGGCCATCGCCATCCCGGCGATCAGCCCACCGAGCGCCATGGAGCCGGTATCGCCCATGAAGATCCGGGCCGGGGACGCGTTCCACCACAGGAAGCCGACACAGGCCCCGGCCGCCGCGCCGGCGATCAGGGCCACTTCGAGCGGATCGCGCGCCTGGTAGCAGTACGCGCTGGTGAACGTCGGCGACTTGATGTCGGCACACCAGTGCCGGTACTGCCAGAAGGCGATCAGCAGGTACCCGCCGAGCACCATGATCGACGCGCCGGTGGCCAGGCCGTCCAGCCCGTCGGTGAGGTTCACCGCGTTGGTCGTGGCCATGACGACGGCGAGAAACAGGACCACCGCACCGACCTTGCCCAGGCCGAGCCAGCCGATGTCCTTGACGAACGAGACGTGGGTACTGCCGACGGTCTGCCCGTTGGTGGCCGGGAAGTACAGCGCGACGACGCCGAAGACCGCGCCGACCACCAGTTGCAGGATCAGCTTGCCCCGCTTGTTGAGTCCGAGGCTGTTGCGCTTGGTCACCTTGAGGTAGTCGTCGAGGAAGCCGATCCCGCCGCTGAACACCATGAGGCCCAACAGGACCAGGCCGGTGACCGTCGGGCCGGGCGGCACGATCTGCTGCTCCGGCAGGGTCTTGAGCACCAGGTGCCCGGCGAAGTAGGCGATCACCGTACCGACGATGAAGACCACGCCGCCCATCGTCGGGGTACCCCGCTTGCTGGCGTGCGAGGTGTTGATGTCCCGGATCGGCTGGGCCGCCCGCAACTTGATGAAGGCCCGGATCGCCAGCGGCGTACCGAACAGGGTCAGCACGAACGCCACGCTCGCGGCGACGATAACGGCCCTCACGCCGTCGCCTCCGGTACCCGCAACGCGTCGGCGACCGCCCAGGTGCGGTACCGCGAACCCTTGACCAGTACCACGTCACCCGGCCGTAATTCACCGCGCACGAGCGCCACGGCCTCCTCCTGATCGGTCACCTGCACCGACTTCCCTCCCCAACTCGCCATCGCGGCCGCGCCGTCGAGGATCGGCGCGGCCGGCGCACCGACCGCGACCAGCAGGTCCACGCCCAGCTCGGCGGCCAGGCGCCCGACCTCCTCGTGGCCGGCGCGCTCGTACTCCCCCATTTCGGCCATGTAACCGAGTACGGCGATGCTGCGCCGCCCGCGGGACATCGCGGTCAGCGCGCGCAGCGCCGCCGCGGTGGAGGCCGGATTGGCGTTGTACGAGTCGTCGATGACCGTGACACCGTCGGCACGGTCGAAGACATCCATCCTTCGTGTGGAAACCGGCCGCAGACGCCCGAGCGCGCCGGCGAGTTCGGGGAGTAGCATGCCCAACTCGCGGGCCACGGCGGCGGCGGCGAGCGAGTTGCCGACCTGGTGCCGACCGGCCATGCCGAGCGTGACCGGCGCGGTGCCCTCCGGAGTGACGAGGTTGAACCGTGCCCTCCCCCGCTCGTCGAGGACCACGCCGGCCGCGCGCAGCTCTGCGCCGGCCGCCTCACCGACGCAGACCACCCGCGCCCGGGTACGCGCCGCCATCGCGGCCACCCGGGGATCGTCGGCGTTCAGCACCGCGAGCCCGTCCTCGGGCAGGGCCTCGACCAGCTCGCCCTTGGCCTGCGCGATGCCCTCCACCGAGCCGAACTCGCCGAGGTGCGCCACACCCACGTTGAGTACCACGCCGATCCGGGGCCGGGCCACCTCGCACAGGTAACGGATGTGCCCGATTCCCCGGGAGCCCAGCTCCAGGACCAGGTACCGGGTGTCCACAGTGGACTTCAACACCGTGTACGGGTGCCCCAGCTCGTTGTTCAGCGACCCGGGCGGTGCGACGGTGGGACCGAGGTCGGCGAGCAGTTGCGCCACCATGTCCTTGGTACTCGTCTTGCCCGACGAGCCGGTCAGCCCGACGATCGTCAACTGCGGGAGCCGGTCCACGACAGTGTGCGCGAGCGCCGCCATCGCCTCGCGCGCGTCGTCGACGAGCACCGTCGGGATCGGTTCGGCACCGGGGGCCGGCGGTCGCGTCGCGATCACCGCGACGGCTCCGGCCGCGTGCGCGGCGGCCGCGTAGTCGTGCCCGTCCACCTTCTCGCCCGCGAAGGCGACGAAGAGGCCACCGGGCGCCACGAGCCGGGAGTCGTACTCCACCGGGCCGGTGACGCGGGTGGCCGGGTCGGCGGCGACGAGGTACCCGGAGACCGCGTCGGCCACCTCGCCCAGCGTCAACTCGATCATGAGGCGTCCCCGAATCGCGCGTTCAGGGCGGCGGCCAGCTCGGTACGGTCGTCGAACGGGTACACCTCGCCGCCGATCTCCTGCCCCCGCTCGTGGCCCTTGCCGAGCAGCGCGACGAGGTCACCCGGGCCGGCCCGGCCGACCGCCTCGACGATCGCGGCGCGCCTGCCCGCGACCTCGACAACCTGCGCCCCGGCGACCGCCTCCGCGCCGCGCAGTACCCCGGCCCGGATCCCCGCCGGATCCTCGGTACGCGGGTTGTCGTCGGTGACGATCACCAGGTCGGCACCCTCGGCGGCGGCCGTACCCATCACCGGCCGCTTGGCGCGGTCGCGGTCGCCACCGGCCCCGATCACGCAGATCAGCCGGCCAGACGTGGACTCCCGGAGCGCGGCGAGCGCCGCCACGATCGCGTCCGGCTTGTGCGCGTAGTCGACCACGCCGATCACCGGGCCGGGTGCGGTGACCCGTTCCAGCCGGCCCGGTACCCCCGGACAGGACGCGATCCCATCCGCCGCGACCTGCGGGTCGATCCCGACGACCGCGAGGCAGGCGAGGGCGAGCAGCGCGTTGGCGACGTTGTGCCGCCCGGGCAGCGCGACGGCGGCGTCGACCCGGATCCCGTCCGGCCCGTACGCGACGAACCGCTGCCCGTAGCCGTTTGCCGCGATGCGATCCGCGCGCCAGGTGGCGCCCGGGTCACCGGCGGCGGAATAGGTGATCGTGCCGGTACGCAGCAACGGCTTGAGCGCCGGATCGTCGAGGTTGATCACCTCGGCCGTACACCTGCCGTCGAACAGCAGCGCCTTGGCCGCGAAGTACTCGTCCACCGAAGGGTGGAAGTCCAGGTGGTCGGTGCCGAAGTTGGTGTACCCGCCGACCGCGAACCGGGTACCGCCGACCCGGCCCAGGGCCAGCGCGTGGCTGGACACCTCCATCGCCACCGCCGTGACACCGCGTTCCACCGCGACCGCGAAGAGCGCCTGGAGGTCGCTCGCCTCCGGGGTGGTACGGACGCTGTCCAGCACCTCGTCGCCCAAGCGGGTCTCGACCGTACCGATCAGGGCAGTGACCTGCCCGGCGGCCCGCAGCCCGGCCTCGATCAGGTACGCCGTCGAGGTCTTCCCCGCCGTCCCGGTGATGCCGAGTACGGTCAGCTTCGCGGTCGGGTGGTCGTACACGGTCGCGGCCACCTCGCCGAGCGCGGCGCGGGGATCGTCGACGACGAGCGCGGGAAGGCCGGCCTCGGCAGCGGCACCGGCCCCGGCCGCATCGGTGAGTACGGCCACCGCCCCGGCCCGTTCGGCGGCGCCGATGAACCGGGCGCCGTGGACGCGGGTACCGGGCAGCGCGGCGAACAGGTCACCCGGCTGGACCGCGTCGCTGGCCAGCGTCACCCCGGTCACCCTGACGTCGCCGCCCGCCCCGGTCACGCTGACGTCGCCGCCCGCCAGCGGCGCGGCGCGCAGCAGCGCGGCGAGTTCCCCCAGCGGGCGCGGGGGTACCGTCCGGGGACGCGGATAGCCGGGCACGCCGTCAGACCCTACCGTGCGAACGCCAGGATGCCGCGTAGACCGGCACGCGCTCACACCGTCAGGGCGAACTTCGGCGCCGTACTGCCACTCGGCGGTACCTGGAAGTACCGCAGCGTGAACGCCATCATGTCCTTGAACGCCGGAGCGGCGACCGCCCCGCCCTCCCCGCCGGGACTGTGCGCGAACACCGCGATCACGTACCGGGGTGCCTCCGCGGGTGCCATGCCGATGAACGAGGCCACCTCGCCGGTGACGTACTTCCCGTCCTTGACCTGCAGGCCGGTACCGGTCTTGCCGGCCACCCGGTACCCGGGTACCGCCGCCGAGTGCCCGGTCGCGCCCGGAGCCACCACCACCGCTTCGAGATCCTGTCGCAGCGCTGCGGCGTTGACCGGGGAGAGCACGGTCCGGCTCACCGGCGCCGAAGCCGGATGAACGCGAAGGTCCGGCGTGATGGTCGCCTTGATCAGGTGCGGCTGTACGTACACCCCGTTGTTGGCGATCGTCGCGTACACGGCCGCCATCTGCAGCGGGGTCACCGAGACGCCCATGCCGATCGGGATCGAACCGTGGCTGGAGCCGCTCCACCGCGCGGGCGGCTGCACCAGGCCGGGCGCCTCGTTCGGCATGCCCTCCCTGGTGGGCGTACCGAGCCCGAACTTGAGCTGGTAGTCGTACAGCGTCTGCGGCGTCGTCTTGTCGGCGACGGTGATCGTGCCCACGTTGGACGAGTACGCCAGGATGCCCGGCAACGTGATCTTCGTACCGGGATGCAGCGGCGTGGTGTCGGAGAAGGTCGTGTCGCCCTTCCTGATCGACCCGCCGGGCAGCGGGATCGCCGAGTCCGGCTGGATCGCCCCGCACTGCAGCCCGGCCGCCAGCGTGATCACCTTGTGGACCGAGCCCGGGTCGACCACGATCTGGCTCGGTGCGTCCAGCCGCTGGGCCGGCGTTGACTTGTCCGGGTTCGCCGCGTCGTACCCGGGGAAGCTGGCCTGTGCGAGCACCTCGCCGGTGTGTACGTCGAGGACGACCGCCGCGCCGAAGTCCGCGCTGACCGCCATCATCCGCTGGGCCAGCAGCTGCTGGATCTGGTACTGGATGTCCCGGTTGATGGTCAGCTGCAGAGAACTGCCCGGACGCGCCGGCTTCTCCTCCTCGAACCCGCCCGGGATCTGGGTACCCAGGTCGCCGTGCCCGGTCTCGAACACGCGCTGCCCGTCCACGCCGGACAGCTGGTCGTCGTACGCCGCCTCCAGCCCGGTCAGGCCGCTGCCGTCGCTACCGGTGAAGCCGATCAGGTTCGCCGCCAGGTCGTGCCCTGGTGCGCTGCGCCGCTCGTCGCGGACGACCCGGATACCGGGCAGGTTCAGCGCCTTGACCGCCTCGCCGGTCGCGATGTCCACGCCCCGGGCCAGGTACTCGAACAGGTCCTTGCTGCCGTCCGCGCGCGTCTTGCGGGACAGGATCGGGACCAGCTCGGACACCGGCCGGCCGAGCACTGTCCGCAGCGCCTCGGCGGTCGGCCTTGGCCGAGATCAGCGACGGGTCGGCGTACACGTACCGCGCCTCGATGCTCTGCGCGAGCACATGGCCCGCGCGGTCGATGATCGCCCCGCGCGGCGCGAAGAGCACCTCCTGGGCCAGCCGGTCCCTGAGCCCCCGGCGGGCGATCTCGCCGGCGTCGGTGAGCTGCAGGGTGACCAGCCGGCCGGCGATCACGGTGAAGAGCACCAGCATCAGGACCGTGCCGATGCGCAGCCGGCGGATCGGTTCGCCCAGCCGCGGCGGGCGCTTGGGCTTGCGGGCCGGGCGGCGCGGCGCGCTGCGGGTGGGTCGCGCTTTCGGCGCCGTGCGCTGCCTCGGCGCCGCGGTGGTCCGGCCTTCCCCGGGGGTACGGCCATCCGCCGGCCTGTCGTGCAACAGCTCCAGGGCGGGCCGGAACGGATCCCGGGTACCCGTCTCCCGCGTCGTCCGGCCCCGGGGCGTGTACCGTCGCGCGTCCCCGATCCCGCCGCGCCCGGTACGGGGCGTGGCGCCGCTCCGGCCGTTCGCCGCACCGGCACCGACCCGCCCCGTACCCGCCCGGCCGGCGCCGCCCGTGCTGGCGCCGCCCGAGCGACCGCGCAGTGGTACGACGGTCGGCTCGGGCGGCTCCCGGCGTGGCTGGCGCCCTCGCGGCGGCACGGTTCAGTGCCCCGGCTGGCCCGATGCGGCGCTCGGCTGCCCGGATGCCGGCTGCGGTACCCCGACGACCTGCCCGTTCGGCAGCGGCAGGTAGGCCGGCGTACCCGAGTCGCCCAGCCCCAGTCTCAGCGCCGCCGCCCGCAGGCTGTTCGGCGACTCCAGGTCGGCCAGGTGCTGATCGAGCTGCTGCTCCTGCTGGTCCAGCCGGCTCTGCTGGTCCTGCAGGTGGGACAGCGTGAACGCGTTCTCGTTGATCTTCGTGTTGAGCACCAGGATGCCCATCACCCCGGCCACCACCAGGACCAGTACCAGCGCGACGAACGGCGCGCGCGGTACCGACACCGGTGCCGGCGGAGCCACCCGCAGCGCAGGGTCGCGCTTCACGGTGGACGGCCGGCGCTCCGGCGCCAGTGCGGTGTTGCCGCGGGTGGCGAGTTCCCGCTGCTCGTTGTCGGTCAACCGCCGGGTGGCGGCTGGATGTGCCCGTACGGGGCTGCGACGGCTGGTCGTCGCGGTCGACGTCGTCATGGCCCTCCCCCTCGAGGTCTCGTACCCGGCTTCCGCGCGCCCCCACGCGTACCGGGCTGGTGCAGGCCTGTGACCTGCGCCCTCTTGCTTTCGTCAATCCGTTCGGCGGCCCGTAGCCGCACCGATGCGGCCCGCGGGTTACCCGCCACCTCGTCGTCCGACGGCAGTTCGGCGCCCCTGGTCAGCAGCCGCATCCGGGGCCCCGACCCGACCGGCTCGACCGGCAGGTCCACCGGCGCGCTCGACCGGGCCCGTACCGCCATCGCCTGCTTGGTGATCCGGTCCTCCAGCGAGTGGTAGGACAGCACCACCGCCCGCCCGCCGACGGCCAGCCGGTCCAACGCCGCCGGCAGCGCCGCCTGTAGCGCGTCGAGTTCGCCGTTGACCTCGATGCGCAGCGCCTGGAACGTGCGCTTCGCCGGATGCCCGCCGGTGCGCCGGGCCGGTGCCGGAATGGCGTTCCGGACCAGCTCAGCCAGGTGCGCCGAGGACGTGATCGGGGCCTTCGCGCGGTCCCGAACGATCGCCGACGCGACCTGACGTGCGAACTTCTCCTCGCCGTACACCCGGAGGATCCGGGCCAGGCTGGCCGCGTCGTATGTGTTGACCACCTCTTCCGCGGTACGCCCCTGGCTCTGGTCCATCCGCATGTCCAGCGGTGCGTCCTGCGCGTACGCGAACCCGCGCCCTGCCTCGTCGAGCTGCATCGAGGACACCCCGAGATCGAACAGCGCTCCGTCGATCTCGGCGTACCCCAGCTCGTCGAGCACCTCGGGCAGCTCGTCGTAGACGGCGTGCACGAGGTGGGTCCGCTCGGCGTACCCGGCCAGCCGCTCCCCGGCCAGGCGCAGCGCCTGCGGGTCACGGTCCAGCCCGATCAGGACCAGCCGGGGGTACCCGGCGAGTACCGCTTCCGCGTGCCCGCCCAGCCCCAGCGTGGCGTCGACGTGGATCGCGTCCCGTCCCGAGCGGCCTGGTGCGGCAAGAGCGGGGCCGAGCAGCTCGAGGCAGCGCTCGAGCAGCACCGGGGTATGCGACCCCATCTCGACCCCCTTGCCCACCAGGCCGTCCCGGGTGGTTCGCGGTCCACCGGTCCCCTGGTCGTCGCCGCCGCCGTACCGTCAGATCCCCATCCGCTCCGCCCACCTGGCACCGGGGAAGGGGTGCCAGGAAACGCGAGCGGCTGGAGATCTCGCGGTACGGCGGAGCCGGTACGTCACACGTCACGCCTTACAGACCGCCGGGCAGCACCCCCTCTTCGATGCCCGCGAAGTCCTCTTCGCTGTCGGCGAGGTAGCTGTCCCAGGACTGCTTGTCCCAGATCTCCACCCGGGTGCTCGCCCCGATCACGACGAGTTCGCGGTCCAGCCCGGCGTACTCCCGCAGGTGGCCCGGGATGGTGACCCGGCCCTGCTTGTCGGGCACCTCGTCATGAGCGCTCGCGAAAAACACCCGGCCGTACGCCCGGGCTGCCTTGTGTGTCATCGGCGTCTCGCGAAGCTGTCCCGCGATGCGGCTGAACTCCGGCGTCGGGAACACGTACAGACAGCGCTCCTGTCCTTTGGTGATCACGACACCTCCCGCCAACTCGTCCCGGAACTTCGCGGGGAGGATCAGCCGGCCCTTCTCATCCAGGCGCGGGGTATGGGTGCCGAGAAACACGACCCCCACCTCCTCGCCCCGATCCCCCGGGCTCGGGCAGCGCCTCCCAGCCCTGCCACTGCGCCCCAC
>Ga0209239_1002494_pt1 | contig 10948 bp, 13 predicted proteins | sample GraSoi013_2_20cm_FD_185824 | JGI IMG/M metagenome (GOLD analysis project Ga0209239, IMG submission 185824) | Grasslands soil microbial communities from the Angelo Coastal Reserve, California, USA - Sample 10_02_2013_2_20cm (SPAdes) (version 2) | ecosystem: Environmental > Terrestrial > Soil >...
CTGCCTTTGCCGGACGTGGAGAAGCAAAACAACCCGAACTTCCCGTAGCCTCGGGATCGTGGATTGGTAACAGCAGAGGGCCCGGCAAAGCGCCGGGCCCTCTGCGTTGTCAGTACCCGTGTCACGATGCTGTACGTTTGCTGTCATTCCTCCAAAGCGGCAAAAGCCCGCACCGGAAAGCTCCCCATCCCCTTCACGCGCGGCGGCACCGCGTAGAACCGAAACCCGGCATCCGGCAGCGCGCCCAGGCCGCACAGGTGCTCGACAATCGGGACGCCCGCTGCGAGCAAGATCGAGTGGACCGGCCGCGCCCCGTCGGCCGCGTCGTCGATGTTGAGCGAGTCGATCCCGACCAAGGCGGCACCGGCGGCGACGAGATGCTCCGCCGCGGCGCGCGTCAGGAAGGGATGGCCGGTGCCGTAGCGCTCGGTGCGCCAGTGAACGTCCCACCCGGTGTGCACCAGCACCGCCTTGCCTTTCACGTCCCGCCCTCGGAACACGCCCGAGTCGAGCGCCCGACCGCTGCGCTCCGTTACCCGGACCACGACGCCCACGAGGTTCGCGACGGCTTGAAGCGGATAGTCAGAAATGTCCTTGCCACCGTCGTACCGATGGAACGGCGCATCGATGTAGGTGCCGGTGTTGGCCGGCAGCTCGATCTTCCCGATCTGGAATGTCGTGCCGGGGGCGTAGCGGGTCTGGGATGCATCGCGCGACAGCCAGTCGCTGATCACGGGCACGGGAAGACCGGGGTACGTGACCATCCCGTGCTCGATCGTATGGCTCAGGTCGACCAGCCGGGCGGGCGACGATGTCACAGGGCGGGGGCCGGGGGGGGCAGCGCTCGCCGCGCGGGATCCTGCCGGTAGAACTGCTGCAGCTGCGCGTACAGCGCCGGATGCTCGCGCTCGAGCTGGACCGGCTTCTCGAAGAACGTCTCCGTCGCGACCGCGAAGAACTCGGCCTGGTTGGTCGCCCCGTAGTCGTCGAGCGCCGAGCGCCGATCATGAGCGGCGTCCCGACGCAACCGCTCGTACTCCTCCGACAGCACGCCGCCCCAGGTGCGCAGTGCGCTCGGCGGCAGGATCGGCGCGCCGTCGCTGACGCCGTCCTCCGCATCCAGCTGGTGCGCGAACTCGTGCAACACGACGTTGTCCCCGTCGCCCGGATTGCGTGCCCCGCGGACCGCGTCGTCCCACGAGATCACCACCACGCCGTCGCCCCACGACTCGCCCATCAGGCGCGCGGGGGGTGGCGCGATCTCGCCCGTCCCCGGAGACCGGGCGAGCTTCGGAACGAATTCGTGGGGATACACGAGCACCGTGCGGAGCGTCGGGTAGCACGGGCCCTCGAGATGCAGCAGCAACAGGCTCGCCTCCGCCGCGATCGTGACCTTCATCTCCTCCGTGAGGACGAGTCCCCCGCATCCCTCGAAATGCTTGTCCCCCAGGAATACCTGCACCAGTCGAAGCAAGCGCTCGCGCTCGTCCGAGCTCAGCCCGCGAGCGAGCGCGACGTTCTGCTCCACGATCGCGTGCCACGTGTCCGGGATCGGGCCGGTCGGCAGCCGGAGCGAACGCGCCGGCATGCGGCGCAGCACGGCGGACACTCCGACGTATCCCGCGACAATGAGGACCAAGACCACGCCGATGACTGCGAGCCCTTCCATCTAATCCCACCAGCAGTAGAGTCGTTGCGACTGCACGAGCTCCCGGGCCAGCGCCTCGACCGTTTCGGTTCCCTGGTCCACGATGTCGGGACAGAGCGCCTGGAAGCGTCGGGCCAGCGCGTCCGCGTCGCGAATCGGGGCGCCGAAGCGGCCCTCCACCCAATCGAACCCCATGCCGGTGAGGACGAACGGATGATCGCGCTCGAGCGCCCGCAGCCACGCGATGATGCTGTCGGGCCCGACGCCGTAATTCCAACCGTTCGTCCCCATGAGTCGGAGAATCTCATAACGGTCGCGGCGTGGAAACAGCCCGACGCGGTCGGAGCGGCGCCCGCTCCCGAAATGCTGCTCCGCGCGGAACAGATAGAAACCCTTCTCCAGAAAGCGCGGCTGCGCCATGGCCACGAGTCGGTCCGCCCACGCCGACGGGACGCTCACCGCGAAGCCTTCGGTGACGCGGGAGTCGCCGACCGAGTCGGTGCCGATGAGCGGCGTGGCCTTCGCGCCTGCGAGCCGCTCGAGCGCCTGGACCGCGTCGGGGAAGGCGGCCGGCGCCACGAAGTCGGAAGGCAGCGTCCACGCCGTGCGGAGCGCCTGCGACCCGAGCTGCGTGAGGAGGAAGACGACGATGGCGACCGCCGCCACCCACCCGAGCGACACCCGTGTGCGGGGCTGCGCGATGGGGCGGGGATCCGGACCGTCCATGTTCAAGTCCTTCAAGATCGCCGACGCGCGCCGGCGGATGCGCCACCGGCGCAGCATGCTGAAAGGCGGCAGTGCCTGCCAGGTCATCGCCCACGCGGCTGTGAACGTCGGCCGGAGCACGCCGGCGCGATCGACGCGCCGCCACCTCCCCGCTTCGACCTGCTCCGTGAGTTCGCGCGCCATCGCCTCGCCCAAGAACTGCGCCGGCTCGCTTTGGTGCGCGAACGGGACGCGCTCCACGCCACGGTAGTGTCGTGCGAGGTAGGCGCGCTTGATGCGACACAGCCGCGCCGGATCCCGCACGATCGGCAGGCGCACGACGATGCGGGACGGCGGCGGCGTGAACGACCCCGCCAGCGGACTGTTGTGGACCGAGACCGACCGCCCATCGCGAAACTTGGTCGGCAGCTCCGCATAGCTCGCGACGAGCCCGGCGGGACGCGCAGCGGTGAACATCGCGATCGCGAGCGCCACCTCCGCCGTCACGGAGTTCTCGAGCAGCGCGACACGTGTGCTGACGTGCTTCATCTGGCCGGTCTGGAACAGATCGGCGACGACATGAAAGCCCTCGATACCGAGGGTGTCGCAGGTCTGCCGCAACGACGCGGCGACGTCCTCGGGCACGGAGTGACGTCCCGGGGTGAAGGGCTCGAACGCCGGACGGGCACCCGCCTTCTGAGTGAGCCACACAATCATGGGCCCCAGCCAGTATGGGATGAACAGGATGACGAGCCAGGGGAGATAGACCATGAAGGCCTCGCGACCTGTTACGGCGCTCGAGGTGGAGCAGCGTGTGCCGGCGGCAGTACTCGCCCGAGTGCCTTGAGCAGTTGACCGTCGGGCGTGCCGCCGTCCGGCGCCTCCGCCAGGACGACGGCAAAGCGCCGCTTGAGCAACGGATCGCGCATCGCGTGGGCGGCGAACTGCAGGGTAAGGGGAATGAACCACGGTGCTTGGCGCGCCCCGGCGCCTGCCCGGGCCACCGCCGCATACTGTTCGAACAGGGCGAGGAGAAACGCGCCCTTCGAGGGAAATTGCCGGTAGATCGCGCCCTTGGTGAAGCCCGCGGTTTGCGCGATGTCGTCGAGCGTGGCGAACTCGATACCGCGCTCCGCGAATACGCTCAGTCCCGCCTCAAGGAGGAGCGTCTTAGTCTCGGCCGTCCGCCTCTGTCTGATACCCATCGGGATCTACGATACCGATTGGAATCGTTTCAGGCAACGGAGCGGACGGCGATGCCAATCTCGGATACCGGCTGGTATCTCAACGAGGCGCAAGCCTAGTCCGCATAAGGCGTTTCTACCCCGTGGTCGTTTCTCACTGAACCAGCCACCCGCCTTTTCAAAGATAGGGCCGCGCCCCGAGCCCGATTATCGGTTTCCAGGAGAGACCCTGTGAATGAACCATCCGCTGCGACTCCCGAGGGGAGCCTCCAATTCGAGCACGTCGTGCGCGACGGCCGCGCCTCCGCGCTGACTTGCGCGGTCTGCAGCCAGCCCATGGCCGGGGCCTACTACGAAGTGAACGGCAACGTTACGTGCCAGCGGTGCCGCAACCAAGTCTTGGCAGCGTGGAACCGCGGGTCTTCGGGTAGGCGCTTCGTGAAGGCGTTGGGACTCGGGTTTGCCGCCGCGGCCCTGGGGGCGGCGATCTACTTCGGCATCGCAGCGCTGACCGGGTACGAGTTCGGCCTCGTGGCAGTCGTCGTCGGCGTGCTGGTCGGCGGCGCGGTGCGCAAGGGTTCGAACGGCCGCGGAGGCTGGCGCTACCAGCTACTCGCCATGTTCCTCACCTACAGCGCCGTCGTGGTGACGGATTCCTCACTGATCGCCCGCGAGCTGAAGAAGGAGCTGGGCACACAGGCAGCCTCGCCCGCCGCAGTGGCCGACGGGGTCAGCGCCTCCACCGACGCGGCGCCGAGCACGTCGCATCGGCCGGGGCCGCTCGCCGTGGTCTTCGGCCTCACACTCATCATAGCGCTCGCGTACGCGGCGCCTATCATGATCGGCATCACGAGTCCACTCCACCTCCTGATCGCCGGGTTCGCGCTGTACGAGGCGTGGAAACTCAACCGGGGCGTCGCACTCCACGTCACGGGACCATACCAGGCCGCCGCTCGCCCCGCGGCAGCGTAACCCATCGTCGATGATCGACGCCGAAGCACCCGGGCGGGTGCCGTTCGTGTGCGCGCAGTGCGGCACACAGATCGCGCCCGCCTTTCTCGCCTGCCCGTCCTGCCAACGCCTGTTTCACGCCGACGAGCTGAAGCGCCTAGCCGCCACCGCGCAGCGCGCGGAGCAGGCAGGCGACCCGAGCGGCGCGTTGACCGCCTGGCGCCAGGCACTCGACCTGTTACCGACCGACGCGACCCAGCACAAAGTCGTCGCTGTCCGGATCGCCGCCTTGAGTCGATCACTGGACGGCGGGCCCGCGACCGTGAAGCAGGGGTCACCGTGGGGCAAAGGGGCGGCGGGTGTCGGCGCACTCGGCGCCCTGCTCCTCAAGTTCAAATTCGCGTTCGTGTTCGTCCTCACGAAGGCCAAACTGCTCCTCTTCGGCCTTACCAAGGCGGGGACGCTGCTCAGCATGCTGCTGTCGGCGGGGGTGTATTGGACGATCTGGGGCTGGAAGTTCGCGTTCGGGGTTGTGCTCTCCATCTATGTCCACGAGATGGGTCACGTGCAGGCGTTGCAACGCTATGGCATCAAGGCCACGGCGCCCATGTTCATCCCCGGGATCGGCGCCGTGATCCGGCTCAAGCAGTACCCGGCCGACCCGCGCGAAGACGCGCGGGTCGGGCTCGCGGGCCCGCTCTGGGGACTGGGCGCCGCGCTCGCGGCCTACGCCATGTATCGCGCCACGGGCATCGGGGTGTGGGGCGCGATCGCTCACTTCGGCGCGTGGGTGAACCTCTTTAACCTGGTCCCGGTTTGGCAGCTCGATGGCGCCCGCGGGTTCCGCTCGCTCGCGCGCTACCAGCGCTGGATGGCGGTCGCCGTCATCGCGGTGATGTGGGTTGCGACATCGGAAGGGCTCCTGGTGCTGCTCGGCTGCGCGGCCGCGGCGGCCGCCGCGTTCGGTCGCGCGGCAGAAGAGCCGGATCACATCGCTCTGGCGCACTATGCGCTGCTCGTGGGGGTCTTGTCGCTGATGACGCGGATCGCGGCGCCCGCCACCGGGCCTTGAACGGGCGTGAGACCCGTTCTAAGTTTGCGATTCGGCCCGAGTCTGGGGGCCGAAGCGACGCGAAATACCTGGAGCCTGAATGCCGTACATCATCGCCGAGCCCTGCATCAATGTGAAGGATCGGTCGTGCGTGGATGTCTGCCCCGTGGACTGCATCTACGAGGGCGAGGATCAGCTGTACATCCACCCGGACGAATGCATCGATTGCGGCGCCTGCGAGCCTGAGTGCCCGGTTACCGCGATCTTCCCGGAGGAAGACACGCCTCCACAGTGGAAGTCCTACATCGCCAAGAACCGGGATGTGTTTCAGGGCGCGAGCCCGCCCGGCAAGCCGCAGCGCAAGGGATCGTGAACACAGCCCCGGGGTCGCCACCCCGGGGTTCTCGCTTCAGGGAGATGGAAGCCCACTCAGGAAGTCGGCCAACAGCCGGTTAGCCGCAAGGGGCTGCTCCAAGGGTGCGATGTGGCCGGCGGCAGGGACGACGTGATATTGGGCGTCGGGGATGAGCTGCGCCATGGTGCGCGCCGTATCGGGGGGAGCGATCTCGTCCTCGCTCCCCACGAGCACCAGTGTCGGCACCCGCACTCCCCGCAGGGTCTCGGTGGAGTCCGGTCGGTCACGCAACACCCGCAGCGCGCCTACCAGGGCGGGCACCGACCAGCGGCGCGCCATCTCGCGCACCTGTCCCACCACCTCGGGCTGGGTGGCCTGCGTGGCCGGCGCGAGCAGCCGCGGGAGCAACCGCTCGATCACGGCATCCTGGCCTTCCCGCTCCGCGACGTGGGTGAGCTCGTCGCGCCCCCGCTTCGCGTCGGCGGAGTCCGCCTGAGGCTTGGTATCAGCGAGAATCAGCGCTCTCACGCGCTCCGGATGCCGGCGCAACAGCTCGAAGATGACGTAGCCACCCATCGAGATGCCGCACAGCACTGCCTCCCGCACGCCCAGCGCGTCGAGCACGGCCACGAGGTCGTCCGCATACCGCGACAGCGAATAGCCGTCGGCACCGGGGGGCACCCCCGAGCCGCCGACGCCGCGCAGGTCGAAGGCGATGCGCCGAGCCCGCGAAAGCGTGGCGAGCTGGTGCCGCCATACGGTCCGATCGAACGGGAAACCATGCACGAACAGCACCGGCACCCCCTCGCCGCGCAGGTCCACGGCAAGCTCGACGTCCCCCGCCGGCACCTGGATCGGCTGATGGCCCCCCGACGGACGGGGGCCGAGAAAGCGGGCGATCTCGTCCGGAATCGGGGTGGCGCGCCCCAGTCGATCGATGCACACGAACACCATCTCTGCCTCCGCGATGGCGGCATCGTCGGAGATCCGCCGCACCACATGTCGCAGGGTCATGCTGGTGGTGCCACGGCCCACGACCGTCGTCTCGATGCGCAGCACGTCGCGCGCGAACGCCGGGGCCCGATATTCGATCGTCGCCTTGCGGACCGCGGGCCACACGCCGTTCCGCTCGAACAGGTCCATCCCCGGGCCGCGGGCGAGCGCATCCCAGCGGGCGCGCTCGAGCAGCGTGAGCAGCGCCGCCTGGTTCAGGTGACCAAACGCGTCGCATTCGTATGGGTAAACCGTCAGCTCGACCGTCCCGAACGGCGTCACGGTGGCAGCTCCGGCTGGGGATCGGGAACCGCAAACGTATGCCAGAAAACCACTCGTTGCCCGTTGCACGGGGCACGTTGCGAGAGAAAGCCGAATGCCTTGGCGCCGTACGTCGGGTCGAGCGTGAGGCCGTGTTGCGACGCGAGCCGGGCGGCCCGCTCTCCCTCCAGTGTCGGGTGACCGTAGCCCTTCCCCAACCCCTCCACGATGTCGAGGGAGCGGGGAGCGGGGAGCGGTACCCCCCGGTCCGCGAGCAGGTGCCGGGCCGCGCGAGCGAGTCGCATGGTACGCCAACCATTGGCGACCAACCGCGGTGCCACGCGGACGCCCACGACCCGCGTCGGCCAGCCGAGCGCGGAGACGGCGAGGGCGAGGCCCGCCGCCGTACCGCCGGTGCCGAGCGGTAGGACGATCGCGTCCGGCGGCGCGGCGACCTGCGAGGCGAGCTCCAACCCTGCAAGCAGGTGGCCCACCACCCCGCGGGGGTGCGCGCCCCCGCCGGGAATCCAGCGACGGGGGCCAAGGGCCCCTGCGCGACGCCACGCATCGAGCACCGCGAGGGGCAGCGATCCCCAGGCCCGGGCGCGAACGACGAGCGCCGCGCGGGCCCGGCAGGCGGCGGCGACGGCGCGGCTCATGGCAGTGTCGGGCTGCGGGAACTGCGCGAGCACGGCGCAGCCGGCCGCGACGGGAGCGTGCACGGCGGTCGCGAGGCAGTGACTCGAGCCGGTGCCGCCCAGCGTGACGAATACCGTCCCGGGCGGGGCGCCCGCGAACAGGAACTCGAGCGCGCGTACCTTATTCCCTCCGTAGCGCGCGGATGACTGGTCTTCACGCTTGACGGTGAGCTCAGCCACGCCGACGGCGTGGGCGAGCGTGGTGGCACGCTCGAGCGGCGTGGGCCAGTCGCCGAGGCTACAAGGCACCAGCGTCGCGCGTATCTTTTGAATCAGCTGCGCCGGATCCGACACCCAAACCCCGATCCCGAGGACGCCATGCGGGTTGCCACCGACTACATCCGTCATGCCGCGCGCGCCGCCCGCAAGTGCGCGGGCGATCCGCTGGGCGGCGCCCCCCAGCCGCCGGACGCTGAATTCTACAAGACCCTCGCCAAGGCGCTCGAGGAGATCGCCGCCGGCCTGGAAGCGCTCAGCAAGGAAGAGTGAGCTACATCCGCACGCCCGAAGCGCTTGCTGAAGCCATCGCGGCGCTGTCGCGGGAGCCGCTCGTCGCCGCCGATACCGAGGCGGCGAGCTTCCACCGCTACCGCGACCGGATTTTTCTGATTCAGCTCTCGAGCCCCTCCCGAACCGAGATCATCGACCCCCTGGCGGTGGAGGACCTCTCGCCCGTAGGCCGGCTGCTGGCCGACGCGAAGGTCGAGAAGATCTTCCACGATGCGGACTACGATCTGCGCATTCTCGATCGTGACTACGGATTCCGGGCGCGGCGGCTGTTCGATACGCGCATCGCCGCCCAGCTGGCCGGCGAGCCGGCGATCGGCCTCGCGGCACTGTTGGAAAAGTACGCCGGCGTGAAGCTCGCCAAGGAGCACCAGAAGGCGGACTGGTCGCGCCGCCCGCTCCCTCCAGCCATGCTCGCCTACGCGGCGGCGGATACGGCGCACCTGCCGGCGTTGCGCGAGCAGTTGCGCGGCCGGCTCACGGCGCTCGGTCGGCTGGCGTGGGCGGAGGAGGAGTTCACGCACCTCGAAGAGCTGCGCTGGACGGGAGCGCCCGACGGCGGGGGGCCGGATGCATTTCTGCGGGTGAAGGGAGCCAAGGCGCTGGCGCCGCGACAGCTTGCGGCGCTGCGGGAGCTGCACCGCTGGCGCGAAGCCGTGGGAGCCGAGCTGGATCGCGCTACGTTCCGCATCATTGGGAACGACGCCCTGCTGGCCGTGGCCAAAGCCCTTCCCCGCGCGCCCGCGGAGCTGGGCGGGATCGCCGCGCTGCCGCGCAGCCTGGCCGCACGGCACGGCCCCGCGCTGCTCGAGGGCGTGCGCCGGGCCCTGGCGCTCTCGGAGGGCGAGCTGCCCCGCGTGGAGCGTCCGCCACGTCAGGCGCGCGACCCGGCGGTCGACGCGCGGGTCGAGCGCCTCAAGGCAGCCCGCAATCGCGCCGCCGCCGAGCTGGGGCTCGATCCCGGCGTGCTGTGCGGGCGCTCGACCCTCGAGGCCGTGGCCCGCGCCCAACCGCCACCAAACGACCGCGCCGGGCTCGCCCGTATCGGGGAGCTCCGGCGCTGGCAAATCGAAGCGTTCGGAGACGCGCTGCTCGCGGCGCTCGGTTAGAGCCCCATCAAGGCCCGAACTTTGGGATCCATCCGCTCGGGCGTCCAGTAGGGTTCCCACACGATCTCGATGTCGACGTCCTTCACGCCCTCGAGCCCGCGCAGCACACGGTAGGCGTCGTTGGTGATCATCGGACCCGCCGGGCAGCCGGGCGACGTGAGGGTCATCTTCACGCGCACGTCGCCCTCGGCAATCTCGACGTCGTACACGAGACCGAGGTCGACGATGTTCATGTCGAGCTCCGGATCCTTTACCTGCCGGAGCGCGTTGCGCGCCGCCTCCGGATTGAGTGCCACGGGTGCCGTCATCACCGACTCCTCCCCTCCGTCCTGTTTCCGAACCTAGTGCCGTTCCAGCTCGTTTGCCACCGGAACACCCCAAGATGCCTCACTGCGCCGCCAGCTGGAACGGCACTAGTCGGCCGCAGACCCGCGCACCAGGCAGCGCCGTCGCCGGGCGATCCAGGCATACAGCCGCCGCGCAACGGGCTGCACACCGGGGACGCGGAATAGCCACGCCAGCCAGCGCTTTCCCGGCAGCAGCCGCAGGAGCTGCGGAACCGCGTCCGCGCCGGCGAACACTCGCCCGTCGGGGGGCGGAAGCACGAGGTGCATCGCCGCCGCGAGGGCCGGAAGCGGGACGTGGAACGCCGCCACGCGAGCCTCATCCTGGAACGGGACCAGCGCGATGCGACGTTCCCGGTCCCACCGCCGGAGCAAGGCGACCGAGCGCTGGCAGAAGCCGCACTCGCCATCGTAGATGAGCGTCGGGCGCGTCCGGTCAGCGCGCATCGGACGCCCGCGCGGCCGCGTCGGCGACGGCGCCGCGCACCTGCTTCAGCAGGGTAAACGGGCGGCGGGCGCGCGGCACGTACGCGCGGTTGGTGAGCAGGACCACGAACAGGTCGCGGTCGGGATCAATCCAGAGCGAGGTCCCCGTCCAGCCGGTATGGCCGTAGCTCCGCGGCCCGAACAGCGTTCCCGCGCTCGACACGCTCTCGCCCGTCGGGACCGCCTGCCAGCCGAGCGCCCGAGCTTCGCTCCGCGCCCCGAACGCCGTGGCCTTGGAGGTGAACAGGCGAACGGTCTCCTCACGCAGCCGCCGGCGGCCATCGAGACTCGTGCCGCCTCGCAGCACGAACTGAGCGAACCGAGCGACGTCGGCCGCAGTGGAGAACAACCCTGCGTTGCCGGACACACCTCGGAGCTTGAACGCACTCCCGTCATTCACGGTGCCGGCGACGGGATGGCCGTGCCACACCCCCGTGGGAGCGATCCGGACTCGCAGGCGGGGCGGCGGCCGGAACATCATCTCGTGAAGGCCCAGGGGCGTGAAGACCTCCCGCGCGACGAAGGCGTCGAGCGGTTCGCCCGCCACGCGTCCCACCAGCTCGCCGAGCAGGATCGCGTTCAGATCGCTGTAGATCACGCGGCTGCCGGGCGGGAGGCGGGGAGTCTCGCGCAGCACGCGCGCCATGAGCGCCGCA
>Ga0209239_1002495_pt1 | contig 10946 bp, 12 predicted proteins | sample GraSoi013_2_20cm_FD_185824 | JGI IMG/M metagenome (GOLD analysis project Ga0209239, IMG submission 185824) | Grasslands soil microbial communities from the Angelo Coastal Reserve, California, USA - Sample 10_02_2013_2_20cm (SPAdes) (version 2) | ecosystem: Environmental > Terrestrial > Soil >...
TGCCGAAGGTCGAAACGATCCTCATGCCATCCGGCGGTTTCTGGGGCGGCGTCGGCGAGCCGACGATCTTCGTAGCCGCGCCTGCCGTGCTCAACGCGTACTTTGCCGCGACCGGCAAGCGCATCCGCTCGATCCCGCTGAAGACCCACAACATCTCGTTCGCGTAACGATAGCGAAGCGGCGGCCCCAGGCCGCCGCTTTCACCCAGCAAGATGCGCAGCCGGCCGGCATCATAGCCGGGGCTTATGGCGTTCGCGGGCGACTTTTGCGCGCGCTATTTTTTTGAATTAATGTCGGCAGGATCGAACCGCCGTTTTGAAGCTACGTTGGGGGGGGAATGGCGCGTCTTACAGTGAACGGACGAGCCCACGACCTCGATGTGGATTGGACACGCGTGAGCGGGACGAGGCTGCCGTGAGTCACCTCGACCGCCGCTCGTTCCTCGCCAGCATCGCAGCCATCGGCGGCTCTTTGGTACTCGGCTTTGAAATTCCGTTCGGTACGCGGGCCACGCACGCCTCGGTCGGCCCCCGGGAGATCACCGCCTGGATCGTGATCGAGCCCGACGAGACCGTCATCATCCGGGTCGCCAAGTCGGAGATGGGCCAGGGCAGCTTTACCGCGCTGCCGATGCTGGTGGCGGAAGAGCTCGAGTGCGACTGGAGCAAGGTAAGGGCCGAGTTCGCGCCGCCGCACGAGAATCGCAAGCGCAACCGCGTCTGGGGCAACATGTCGACGGGCGCGAGTCGCTCCATCAGCGCTTCGCAGAACGATCTGCGCCGCGCCGGCGCCACGGCGCGCGCAATGCTCATTGCGGCTGCCGCCGCGCGCTGGAATGTGCCGATGACCGAATGCACGGCGGCGCAGGGTGTGATCAGCCACGGCCCGAGCGGGCGCAGCGTCACCTTTGGCGCCATCGCGGCCGCGGCTGCCGACATGAATGCACCTACGCAGGTCGCGTTGAAGGATCCGAAAGATTGGAAGCTGATCGGCACCCGGCAGCGACGCTTCGACGTTCCCGACAAGATCACAGGCAAGCCGATCTACGCCATCGACGTGCAACTGCCCAACATGCTGTGTGCGGCGATCGTCCAGTGTCCGGTATTCAAGGGCACATTGAAAGCGGTCGACGAAACCAGGCTCGCCGGCATGAGAGGCATCCGCCAGGTGGTGAAGCTGCCGGATGCGGTCGCGGTCGTGGCCGACAGCTGGTGGCGCGCGAAAAAGGCGGCGGAGGCGCTGCCGGTGACTTGGGATTTCGGTGACAACTCCGAGGTTTCAAGCGGCACGATCCGTGCGCAGCTCAAGGCGGGGCTCGGCGCCAACGACGCCCGCATCGGCCGCGCCGACGGCGATGTCGAGCGCGCCCTCGGACAGGCGGTCAAGCAAATCGAAGCGGACTACGCGGTGCCCTTCCTCGGTCACGCGACCATGGAGCCGCAGAACTGCACAGCGCACGTGACGGCCGACCTCGTGGAGGTCTGGGCACCCACCCAGGACGGCGAGACCGCGCTCGCCGTCGCGGCGGATGCCGCGGGAATGTCGCCGGACAAGGTGCTGATTCACAAAATGATGCTTGGCGGCGGCTTCGGCCGGCGCGGGATCTTTCAGGACTTCGTGCGCCAAGCGGTGCTGATCGCAAAAGCGGTCGGCCAGCCGGTCAAGCTCGTTTGGACCCGCGAAGAGGACATCCGTCACGATTTCTATCGCCCCGTGGCGATGGCGAGGATGATTGCCGGCCTGGATGCCAACGGCATGCCGATCGCTTGGAAAATCCGCACCTCAGGCCAATCCATCATCGCGGCAGTATCGCCGCGAGTGATGCAGTTCGGGGTCGACCGCAATTTCCTGCAAGGGCTGCTGGAAGACATGCCCTACGAGGTGCCGAACTATCTCGTCGATTTCGCGATGCGCAATAGCCATGTCCCGGTCGGGGTGTGGCGCAGCGTCAACCATTCGCAGAACGCATTCTTCAAAGAGAGCTTCGTCGACGAGATGGCTTTTGCGGCGGGGCTCGATCCTTATCTGTTCAGACGCAGGCTCTTGGCGAAAAAGCCACGGGAGCTTGCGGTGCTCGAGGCCGCCGCCAAGCGGGCCGGATGGGGCGCATCGCTCCCGTCGGGAACCTTTCGCGGCATGGCGCTTCACAATTCGCAAAGCAGCATTTGTGCGCAGGTCGTCGACGCCTCGGTCGGCGCCGACGGCAAGGTGCGGGTGCACCGGGTGGTATCGGCGATCGATGCCGGCCATGTGGTCAACCCGCTGACCATCGAATTGCAGACCGAAAGCGCGGTCGTGTTCGGGCTTACCGCGGCGCTGTACGGCGAGATCACCATCAAGGACGGACGCGTGGAGCAGGCGAACTTCCACGACTATCCGATGCTGCGCCTTGCCGAGATGCCGCAGGTTGAGACGGTCATCGTCGCGGGCGATGGTTGGGGCGGAGTCGGGGAAACGGCCGTTCCTCCGCTTGCACCCGCCTTGTGCAACGCGATTTTCGCGGGGACGGGCAAGCGCATCCGCTCCCTGCCGCTCAAAAACCACGACTTGAGGAGCGCATAACCTAAAGCGAATGGCACCCCCTTCGCATTCGGGAGGCCCCAGATGAATCGCGCCTGCATCGCGACTGCTACTGCCTTGGTTTTCACGTTGATGGGTCATGCTTCGGCGGCCGGCCTGGCGGATGCTCCACCCGGCGCGCTCTCCTGCTCCGGCTGCCATGCGCCAGCGCGCACGGCGGACGCGACGGTACCGCCGCTCACCGGCCGCAATCCGGCCGACATCGTCGCCGCCATGCAGGCATTCAAGTCGGGACAGCGTCCATCCACCGTGATGGACCGCATCGCCAAGGGTTTCTCGGAAGACGAGGTCAAAGCCATTGCCTCCTGGTATGGCGCGCAAAAGAACTGAGGAAGGAGGCCGATCATGACCCCAACGCGCACGAGCCGGCGTGATTTCCTCAAAGCCGCGGCCGCCGGGGCAACGCTGCTGCCACTCCCCGCCCTCGCGCAAGGCGCAGCCGGGCGCGTCGTCGTGGTGGGGGGTGGATTTGGCGGAGCCACTTGCGCCCATTTCATCAAGCGCATCGATCCGCGCATCACCGTGACGCTGGTCGAAGCGAACCGGACATTTGTCGCCTGCCCATTCAGCAATGGCGTCATCGCCGGGCTTCGCGAGATCAAGGCGCAAGAATTCGGTTACGACAAGCTCGCCGGTGATCAGGTGGTTCTCCAGCTCTCGCCCGGCACAGCGGTCGACCCACAGGGACGCATCGTGACCCTCGCAAATGGCGCGCAACTTTCCTACGACCGACTGATTCTGTCGCCCGGCATCGATATCCGCTGGGACGGTTTGCCCGGCTACACGCAAGCCGCCGCCGAACGCATGCCGCACGCCTGGAAGGCCGGCGAGCAGACCCTGCTGCTGCGCCGCCAACTCGAAGCGATGGATGATGGCGGCACGGTGGTGATGTCGGCGCCCGCCAATCCCTTCCGCTGTCCGCCCGGGCCATACGAACGGGCAAGCTTGATCGCCTACTATCTCAAGACCAAAAAACCGAAATCGAAGCTGATCATTCTTGACGCCAAGGATGCCTTCTCCAAGCAGCGCCTGTTCCAGAACGCATGGAAGGCGCTGTATCCAAATCTCGAATGGGTGTCGCTGTCGAGCGGCGGCAAGGTCACTTCGGTCGATGTGGGTGCGATGACGCTCGTCACCGATTTCGGCCGCCACAAGGCGGACGTCGCCAATGTCATTCCACCGCAGAAGGCGGGACAGATCGCCGAGCTCGCCGGGGTCGCGGACCGCACCGGTTGGTGCCCGATCGACCCCGCCACCTTCGAATCCAAGCTGCAGCCCAACATCCACATCATCGGCGATGCTTCGATTGCGGGCGCGATGCCGAAATCGGCGTTTTCGGCCAACGCTCAAGCGAAGGTCTGCGCGGCCGCGGTCGCCAAGCTCCTCGCCGGCGGCAAGCCCGACGAGCCCAAGCTCATCAACACCTGCTACAGCCTGGTGGCCCCCGACTATGGGATATCGATCGTCGGCGTCTACCGGCCTGCAGACGGGCAGATCAAGGAGGTGGAAGGCTCGGCCGGCGTGAGCCCGCTCGATGCGCCGACCTCAACGCGCGCACTCGAAGCCACTTTCGCGAATGCCTGGTTCAACACGATCACCACCGAAGTCTTCGGCTGAACGTTGCCGCGCGCTGATCATTGTGTTCGCGGCTGCCGCGGCAATTGCGAGCTGTGTGGATGACGCGCGCAGCGAGGAGCAACTTCGTCCGTATACGGTGGTGGGAGATGCCATCCCCGAGTCCCTGACCGGCGCCAAAGGAGACGCGGAACGCGGGCGCAGCATCGTCGTTAATCGACAGGTGGGCCTCTGTCTCCTCTGCCACACCGGGCCCTTCCCGGAGGAGAAGTTCCAGGGCACACTTGCGCCGGATCTGAAAGGAACCGGAGCGCGCTGGTCGGAGGGTCAGCTTCGGCTGCGGATCGTGGATGCGAGCCATCTCAACCCGAACACGATCATGCCGCCGTATTATCGGGTTGAGGGTCTCGCGCGCGTGGCCCCGACATTTGAAGGCAAGCCCGTGCTGAGCGCCGAGCAGATCGAAGATGTGGTCGCCTATCTCGCGACCCTGCGCGACGAGCGAACACCATGACGCGAGCCGACGGCATGTCGCAAAGGACCCGGCGGCGCTTCTTGGTCGAAACCGCAGCGCTCGCCGGTGCGGCCGGGCTGGCGCTGCGGCTCGATTCGGATCCTGCGGGCGCGACGCCGGCATCCATGCAGGCCGCAATCAGAAATGTTGCTGGCGAGGCCAAGCTCAACAAAGGCAGGGTCAAAATCGACGTACCGGCGCTGATCGAGAACGGCAACGCGGTTCCGCTCACGGTGTCGTGCGAAAGCCCGATGACGCAAGAGGACCACGTCAAGGCCATCCACGTGTTCACCGAGAAAAATCCGCAACCGAATGTGATCGGCGTCCGCCTCGGTCCACGCGCCGGACGGGCGAGCGTGTCGACCCGCATCCGTCTTGCCGATACGCAGAAGATCGTCGCAGTGGCGCAAATGAGCGACGGCTCGTTCTGGTCCGACGAGGTCGAAGTCATCGTGACGCTTGCCGCCTGTCTCGAGGGAGCCTGACCATGGCGCGCGCCCTCATCAATGCGCCGGCGAAGGCCAAGCACGGCGAAGCGATCGAGATCAAGACCATGATCTCGCACACGATGGAGACCGGCTTTCGTCCCGACAGTACCGGCAGGCCGATACCGCGCGACATCATCACCGAGCTCGTGTGCAGGTATAACGGTGAGGAGATCTTCCGCGCCGAGCTGTTCCCGGCGATTGCTGCCAATCCGTTCCTGACCTTTTTCACCGTTGCCACCGAGAGCGGCACGCTGAGCTTCGAGTGGACGGGCGACAACGGTTTTAGCGCGACCGAATCCGTCAATATCACCGTCGAATGATCGCGGCGGCGGCTCTTTTCTTGATTGCGTTGTTGGGCGCCGGCGCGGCGAGCGCCGCCGAAATTCCGCTCGCCGAGCGAAAGTCGGGTTACGAGTTCATGGGCCGCGAGACGCGCGCCATGCAGGACGACGACACGGCCAATCCCGCCATGCTGTCGGTGCTCGACGGCGAAACGCTCTGGCAACGGAAGGATGGCTCCGCCGCCAAATCATGCGCGGATTGCCACGGGGACGCGCGCACGAGCATGAAAGGCGTGGCGGCGCGCTATCCGGCCTTCGATGCGGCGCGCAGACGACCCGTCGATCTCGAGGAGCGCGTCAATATCTGCCGCGCCGAGAAGCAGCAAGCAACGCCGCTTGCCTTCGAGAGCAAAGAACTGCTCGCGCTCGCAGCTTATGTCGGGCGGCAATCGCGCGGGATGCCGATCGACATCGCGGACGACGCGCGCATGAGGCCTTTCCTGCAAGCCGGGCGCGATATGTTCACTAAGCGCCAAGGGCAGCTCAATCTCTCCTGCGCTCAGTGCCACGATGACAATTGGGGCCAAAAGCTCGCCGGCGCTCCGATCCCGCAGGGCCACCCGACCGGATATCCGCTCTACCGCCTCGAGTGGCAAACACTCGGGTCGCTGCAGCGGCGGCTGCGCAATTGCCTGTTCGGCATGCGCGCCGTTTCTTATCCATATGGCGCGCCCGAATATGTGAATCTCGAACTCTATCTCATGTGGCGCGCGCGCCGCATGCCCATCGAGACACCAGCGGTGCGCCCGTAGCCAAGTCTCGCTACGGGAGGCCTCATGCGTCGGTAAAGACGTCCGCAGTCATTGCCGGGCTTGACCCGGCAATCTATCTCCTTCGCAAGAAGATGGATGCGCGGGTCAAGCCCGCGCATGACATGTAGAGGACAACGGCCGCTTCCGTCACGACTGCGTCCGGTGAAAATCGTCCTCCGGCGTCGGTCCCCAAATGCTCGTCTTTCCCGGCGTCCATCGTTTGGGCCGCTGCGGCGTGTCGTGGTGCCATGGGCGCGGCTCGAAATAGCCGAGTTCCTCATCCTTCATCTGGTCGAGCTCGCAGAAGAACTCGACGACCTGCTCATCCTGGTTGCGATGGTAAGTGGCGACGTTGTGCCCGGGACCATGCCGCAACGGCCCCCAGATGATCGGGATCCGCTTTTGGCCCATGACCTCACACGAGTTCTGCAGATGCACGAAATCCTTGAGCTCGAACGCGATGTGGTGAAGCGTCACGTTGGGGCCGGTGAAGAAGTTCACGGTGTGATGATCCGGATTGCAGCGCATGAAGCAGAAGAAATCGCCGATCCAGTCGGAGACGCGAAAGCCGAGCACCCGCTCGTAAAATGCGACGGTGCGCTGGATATCCGGCGTGTAGAAGGCGACGTGTCCGAGCTTGAGCGGCCCGATACCGGCGACATGCGCGTGCTTGCCGAGATAGCCCCACTCCTTGAACAGGTCGATCGTCGTTCCCTTATCGTCCTTGAATGACAGCACCTGGCCCATGCCGGGAACGGAATCGTTGCGCAACTCGCTGCGCACGCCATCCTTGGATAGCTCCCGCGCAAGCTCGCCGAAATCGGAATTGGGCGCGACCTCGAACGAGAGCTTGCTGCAATGCGCGCGATCCGCACGGTTGAGCTCGATCACCAGCTGCCCGATCTTGCTGGCAAGAAAGGCGCGATCCTTTTCGCGTTCGGCCAGGATCAGTCCCATGAACTCGCCATAATAAGCGATGGCCTTCTCCAGATCCGGCGTCTCGAACGTAGCGTGACCGATGCGTCTCGGTCTGATCATGGCGTTTTCTCCTTTTAGCGATCCCGGCCTTCCGCGCCGGCCCCATTTACATCATGTCCTCTCCGATCTTAAGGCTCAACCCAGCTACGCCCTCGACAAGATCGACATATTAAGCAAAAGCTTTTGCGAGCGGCATGGCACGCAACGGAGCAAACGAACATGGCCGGCTACAAGCTCGCGACTTACCAGACCTCCGACGGCCCCCGGGCTGGGCTGGTCATCGACGACACGGTGTTCGATGCCGCCAAGCTCACGGGCAAGGGCGCCTACGCGACGGTGCTCGGCATCCTCGAGGACTGGCGAACGGCGAAAGGGACCCTGCGGAAAGCAGCCGCCGCGGCTGGAAAAAGCCGCGTCAAAGCCTTGCCGCTGGCGCGCACCAAACTTTTGGCGCCCGTGCGCTGGCCCTCCGCGATCTATTGCGCAGGCGCCAATTACGCCGACCACGCCGCCGAGATGGCCCGCCGCATGAACCGGCCGCTCGAACCCGATCCGCATACCCAAGGGCTTAAGGCGTGGCATTTCATCAAGGCATCACGAGTGCTCGCCGATCCCGGCGCCACGGTGAAGATTTCCGGGCTGTCGAACGAGATGGACTGGGAGGTCGAGTTGGCGGCGGTGATCGGCCGGCCGGCCAAGGACGTGTCGGAGGAGAAGGCGCTCGATTATGTTGCCGGCTACACTGCGGCCAACGATCTCTCCGCGCGCGATCGCGGGCGCCGTGCGAACATCAGCGACACTTCTCCGTTCAAGTCCGATTGGACCAAGCACAAGACCTTCGACGGCTCCTGCCCGCTCGGCCCCTGGATCGTGCCGGCGAACGACGTCGGCGACCCGCAAAATCTCGGGCTCAAGCTGTGGGTTAACGACGTCCTCAAGCAGGACTCCCACACCAAGCATATGATCTTCAACCTGGCCGAGCAGATCGCGCAATTGTCGAGTGGCACGACCCTCCACCCGGGCGATCTCATTCTCACCGGCACGCCCGCCGGGGTCGGCGCAGCGCGCGGGGAATTCCTCAAGCCCGGCGATGTGGTCAAGATCTGGATCGAGAAAATCGGAACGCTGACCAACAAGATGGTCTGATTGCGGCCCGGGCCCCTGCGCAAAGCCATGTCGCTTAAGGATGCCCGACCAACGCTTGCCGCTGGTTGTATCCAGCCAATTGTACTATACAAATGACCGTGGATGGCGGACCCGCGGCAAGAAGATCGGCGGACATCCCAAAAGAAGACAATCGAGGAAACCGCACCTTCAAGGAGGCGTCGCAGCATGGCCGAGCAGTTTGTCGGAAAGATCGCCGAGTTCAAGGACGGCGACCGCCGCATCATCTTCGCCGGAGACAACGAGATCGGCATCTTCCGGCACGAGGGCCAGTTTTACGCCTACAGCAATTTCTGCCTGCACCAGGGCGGCCCCGCCTGTGAAGGCCTCACCATCGCCAAGGTCGAGGAACGGCTGTTGCCCGACAAGACCTCGCAAGGACTCTACTTTTCCGAGACCGAAATGCATTTCGTGTGCCCCTGGCACGGCTACGAATACGACATGAAGACCGGCGAATGCGTCTCGGACCGCAAGCTCAAGCTGCGCAAATACAAGGTCGTGGAGAAAGGGGACGAAGTTTATGTCCTCACCTAGGACGGCAAAGACCGCGCGGCGCCCAGCGGTGGCCGTGCCGCCGATGGGAAAGCGCGCCGGACACGCCAAAGCGGCCGAGCGACAGGCGACGGCAAAACGGGCGGGCGAGGCCCCGAACGGCGGTTCGGCGCAGGCGAAGCGGCTCGCGGCCGAGCTCGAGCGCGCGCTTGCCAACGGCCGGCGCGATCTCCTTAGCACCGAGGCGTTGCAGGCGCTGATGGCCGCCGTCTGCAAGACCTACGCGGCACAAATTGAAGCGGGCGAGCAGGTGCTGCCGCTTCCGCAGCGTGGCGGCGCCACCGCCACGGACGTGATGGTCACGGCGAGCGGGCTGCTCAAGGCGGCCAACCTCGCCGTGTTCGAGCTCGGCATGTGGCAGAGCTGGACTGGCCGTTAAGTTTTCAAGCGCGGGCTCGCCCGCCGGAACGCATGCAAGATTTGGAAACGTCAGGAGACAACCATGGACCTCCTCGCTGAACGCGGCCGACGCGTCTCTGTCGATGAGTTGAACACCAGCCGGCTGCTCGCCCATGCTCGCAAACAGGCGGTGCAGCGCAATCTCGACGACCTTCTCATCGTCGACGTGGACGCCCACCATTACGAGAACGAGCATTACAGCGACATTCTGCCCTACATGGAAAACGATGTTTTCCGCCAGTGGACGATGGGCGGTCGTGGCATGACCGACCGCGGCGCCGTTGTGCCGACCAATGCGGGCTTCATCCAGGACATGGGCGGGCGGGTGACCCGCTATCCGCTGCGCCGTTCCGAGAAGACGGAGCAGGGCGGCAAGCATCGCGACGTGCAGCTCGGAGAGCGCTGGATGGACGCGATGAGCGTGGACTATTCCTGCCTGTTCCCGACCGGCATGCTCAATATCGGCATGCATCCGCAGAAGGAGATGGAGGCGGATCTCTGCTGGGCGTACAACCGCTGGGTCACCGAAAAGGTACTGCCGGAAGCAGGCGGCCGCATGTACTCCATGCTGTGCCTGCCGTTTTCCGATCCCGCCGCCTGCGTGCGTCAAGTCGAGGCCTTCGGCGCACGGCCGGGCGTGACCGGCTTCATGGTCACCACCGTGCGGCACCTGCAGGTCAACGATAACGCCTATATGCGGCTCTACCGCATGCTGGAGGAGCGCGGGCTCGCGCTCGCTTTCCATTCCGGACCGAACTGGAACGAGCCGGTGTTCCGCGCCTGCAACCGCTTCTTGTCGGTGCACGCGCTCGGCTTCACCTTCTACAACATCCTGCATTGCACCAACTGGGTGATCAACGGCATGGGCGAGCGCTTCCCCAAGCTGCCGGTGATCTGGATCGAGTCGGGGCTTGCGTGGGTTCCGTTCCTGATGCAGCGGCTCGACCACGAATTCATGATGCGGCCGTCGGAAGCTCCGCTGCTGAAGAAGAAGCCGTCGGACTACATGCGCGAGATGTACTACTCCTCGCAGCCGATGGAGATTCAGGACCGTCAGGCGTTGGAGTGCACCCTCCGCATGATCAACGCCGAGACACAGCTCCTCTACTCGTCGGATTATCCGCACTGGGATTTCGATCTGCCGGCGACGATCTACGACCTGCCCTTCCTCTCGGAGAAGGCCAAGCACAACATCCTCGGCGGCACCGCCGCGCGCCTGTTCAAGCTGCCGCCGCGCAACGAGAAGCAGCGCGACAACCTCAAGCGCTTCGGCAATCTCGCCGCCGCGGCGTAGAACCGCGGGCTTGCAAACGCAGCCGCCTCCCGGATCGCTCCGGGAGGCGACTTTATTTCGGCAGTTGGGTGGGCAAAGGCGCGTGCGCTTAGTTTCGGCTTATGCAAGCGGCTGCGCCTTCGTCCACCCTACGCTCTTTGCTGTGAATTATTATCCGACCGCGGCGAGGCCTTGCGCGCGCCGCTGCATCCGCAGCTCGATCGACCGTAGTCCTGCGACAATGACGACGAGCGGAACGATCTGGATCACGCCGAGCGCCGCGACGGCGCCGTAGCTGCCGCCCTCCTCCCACATCGTGAGACTGATGGT
>Ga0209239_1002498_pt1 | contig 10942 bp, 9 predicted proteins | sample GraSoi013_2_20cm_FD_185824 | JGI IMG/M metagenome (GOLD analysis project Ga0209239, IMG submission 185824) | Grasslands soil microbial communities from the Angelo Coastal Reserve, California, USA - Sample 10_02_2013_2_20cm (SPAdes) (version 2) | ecosystem: Environmental > Terrestrial > Soil >...
CCCCCGCCACGACCGCCAGGATGATCGCCGCGACAATGATCTTCGCCCAGGAACGGCGGGGACGCGTGATACCGCTGGGACCGGAAGAAGTCACTGGGGCATCCTGAACAACAACCACACTTACTCCCCCGTAGGAATACATCCGGCCCTTCCGGACATACCACAATATTAGCCGCCCACCATTGGCGGACCTGTCCCCCGATTGGCCGGCCATACATGGCGAACAGGCCAGAGCCTGCCTGGCTCTGGCCTGATCGCTTCACGGCGTTCCGTACCTACATCGCCGACGCCGCGACGAAGGTGTACCCGGCCGCCTGGATGCCTTCCACCGTCGTCTGCAGGTAGCTGGTGGCGAGGTACGGGTGGTAGAAGAAGCTCGCCACCCCGTCCCGTACCACCGTGTTCAACTGTGCCGAGGCGATGATGTCCGCCGGGAGGTGCGCCGGATGGTTGTTGAACGGTTCCAGCTCGATGTTTCCGAGGTTCTCCGGTACCACCAGAACCCCGTAGATGTCGCGGACGGTGTACGGGAAGAACTGCCCGATGATTCGCGTGTTGTCGAGGGTTCCGCCGCGCAACACACCGGCGGGGGACAGGGCCCGGTCGTACCGCACCGAGAACGTCGCCGCCACCGCCTTGTTGTCCGCGTCGCTCCCCGCGTAGTGCGGGAACTCGAAGACGGTCGGCTTTGCCAGCCCGGCGGCCGCGAAGGCCGCGAAGCTGTCGTCGATCCGGCCCTGGGCCCACGCCTGCGAGTCCTCGCCGACCGGCCCGTCGTAGATGACCGAGTTCGTGGCGTCGATGTGCGCCCGGTAGAACTCGAAGTCATCCGCGCTCACCGCGTTGTACGGGTTCGCCACGTTGCCGTACTGGTGCGTGTAGCCGTGCATCAGCAAGGTACCGCCGTGTGACTGCATGTTCTTCAGCTCCGCGACGACCTGGGGGCGCTGGGCGAGCGTGTAGTCCTCGGCCACGCCGCCGGTGTTCGCGCCGTTCGGGTCGCGGTAGCGGGGGTACACCGCCACCGTGAACGGGATGTTCTTGCCGGACAGGTAGTTGGTGATGGCGCGCAGCTCGGCCGGGTTCGCGTCCGGCCCGACGTCCTCGATCCGGACCAGCGCCCGGTGCCGGGCCGCCGTCGCCGGGGCGAGCACGTCGATCAGCAGGTCGCAGAAGGCGACGTACCGGTCGTCGGTCGTCATGTACGCGTAGGGGATCTCGCCCAGGTACGTGAAGTTGCCGCCCGTCACGCCCCACGGAAGCGTGGTCCCGTCGGCCCGTACGGCATCGCCGATCGACGTCGCCTTGGTGGGGTCGGTGATCGACGTACCCATGATTCCGGCGCCGTTCTGCGGATCGCGGGTGAAGGTCTTGCCCTTGTAGTTGACCTTCGCCACCGAGGCGAGGTCGAAACTGGTCCAGGTGAACCCGTGGTTCGCCACGAAGTTCGGATCGCGGGCGGTGAGCTGCCAGATGTTGTCGTACATCCAGATGACCGGCTTGGTGGTGGCGGCCGCGTCGTCGAGAAGGGCCAGCGGCAGCGGCTCGTCGTAGGTGGAACCGACGTACACCAGCGCGGAGAACGCGGCCAGCTCACCGGCCGTGTAGTTGACCGCCGGCTGCGCGGTCCAGTCGCCGAAGTGCGAAGTGAGGTTCGCGGTGACCGTGGCGTACTGCTCGCCGAGGAAGGCGTACGGCCCGGTGCTGTCGTAGAGGACGAGCGTCTTGCCGGTGGCGCCGGGGATGCCGGTACCGGACGTCGCGCCCGCGAGCGGTGCCGCGGGCGTGCTGAACGTCGTCGCACCGGATGCGTCGGACACGTTACCGGCGGCGTCGAGCGCCTTGACGGTGACCGTGTAGCTGGTCGACGGGCTGAGGCCGGTCAGCGTGACGCCCGGCGTCGTCGAGGTGACCACGGACGGGCCGCCGGTCACCTGGTACGCCGCGACGCCGATGTTGTCCGTCGACGGCGCCCAGGACAGCGCGGCCGAGGTCGCGGTGAGCGTACCCACGGTGGGCGCGCCCGGAGCGGTGGGCGGTGTGGTGTCCGGCGGGGGCGGCGGCGCTGCCGTGGTGAAGAGCACCGGATCGGAGGCGACGGAGACGTTGCCGGCGGCGTCCTTGGCCCTGACGGTCACGGAGTACGCCGTGGCGGGCGTCAGTCCGGTCAACGTGACGCCTGGCGTTGTCGTAGTGAGCACGGACGGGCCGCCGGACACCTGGTATGCGGTGACGCCGACGTTGTCCGTCGAAGCGCCCCAGGTCAGCGTGACGGACGTGGTGGTGGGTACGCCGGCGACCGGGGTACCCGGCTTCGACGGCGCGGCGACGTCGGAGTACCCGGTCGTGAACGACCAGATGTACGCACTGCTCAGGTTCCCCGCGAGATCCTTGACCTTCACCGTGATCGTGTACTTGGTCAGGTCAGCCAACACCGCGCGCGGCGTGAACGTGACCGTCTTCGACACCGCGTCGTACCCGTAGAACCCGGAAACGTCGGCCCCACCCACGGTCTTGACGAACGAGTACCGCAGCGACCCCGGATTCACCGCTTCGTTGAAGGTGACGGTGGGGTGGACGCCGACCGCGACACCGGTCGCCCCGTTCTTCGGGGTAACCGCGGTCACGTTCGGAGCCGCGGCAAAGGCTGGTGTACCCACACCCCCCGCGGCGATGGCGCCGGCTGTTGCCGCCACCAGCAACAGCTTCATCATGCTTCGCACTCATGCCTCGTCTCTGTCATGGCTGAATCTCAGCGGGCCCCGATCTCTAAGGCCCCGGATCTCAGAGGGCCCCGGCCGAAGCCGGAGCCCTCTGCCGTGCGGTTGGTTACGGAGTCACACAGAAGAGGTACGGCGTGACCGCGGCGTTGCTACCGCTCGTCTTGCTCCACGTGAAGACCCACGTGCTGTTGGTCTCGTCGGATTCGAGGTTGTGCGAGGACGACTGCGACACCGAACCGGCCGTCACCACGAACCCGCCCCCGAGCACGATCTGGCCGGTCGGGCAGGACACCATGTCGGTCCGGTTGCTGCCGGTCACGCTGAACGACAACTGCATGACCTTCACGGTGTTGGAACCGGCCGCCCCAGCAGGACCCTGCGGCCCCGTCGCACCCGTCGCGCCGGTGGCACCCGCCGCGCCCGTGGCGCCCGTGGCGCCCTTGATCGTGCCGACCTGGATCGTCCAGGTGGTCGTCCCGGTCTTCTTGTAGATCGAGCCGTCCGTGGTGTTCAGGTACATGTCGTTGACGGCCGAGCCGGTCAACGTACCCGAAGGAGCACCGGCACCGGCGAACCAGTGCGCGTTCGACACACCGTCGGCACCCGCCGGCCCGGCCAGGCCCTGCAGACCCTGGAGACCCTGCGGCCCCTGCGGACCTGCGACGCCCTGGATGCCCTGGGTACCTGCGACGCCGTCCTTGCCGTGCAGCGAGGCGATCCACTCAGCCGGGGTACCGGAGAAGAGCCCGCTGTCGACGGCCAGCTGGTACGCGTCCTGGCCATCGGTACCGTGCCCGACCAGCGACTGGAGCCAGTTCTGTACCGAGCCGATGGTCGGGTCGTTGGCGAGTGCGACGTCGTACGCGCTCGCACCCGCGATGCCCTGGATGCCCTGGATACCCTGGATACCCTGGGCTCCCTGCGGGCCGGTCGGACCCATCAGGCCCTGCGGACCTACGGCGCCGTCCTTGCCGTCGACACCGGGAAGCCCTTGCAGGCCTTGGGCTCCGGTGTCTCCCTTGGCTCCGGTTGCGCCGGTTGCGCCGGTTGCGCCGGTTGCGCCCTGAGCGCCGGGTGCACCCGTGTCGCCCTTGTCACCCTTGTCGCCTTGAGCGCCGGTGGCACCGGTCGCGCCGGTGGCGCCCTTGTCACCCTGGGGACCGGTCGCCCCGGTCGCGCCGGTCGCGCCCGGCAGACCCTGGAGCCCCATCAGGCCGGTGTCACCCTTATCGCCCTGAGCACCAGTGGCACCGGTCGCGCCAGTGTCGCCCTTGGCTCCGGTCGCACCGGTGTCACCCTTGTCGCCCTTGTCACCCTGAGCACCAGTGGCTCCGGTCGCACCGGTGTCGCCCTTGGCTCCGGTCGCACCGGTGTCACCCTTGTCGCCCTTGTCACCCTGAGCACCAGTGGCTCCGGTCGCACCGGTGTCGCCCTTGTCGCCCTGGGGACCGGTCGCGCCAGTGGCCCCGGTCGCGCCCGGCAGACCCTGCAACCCCATCAGGCCGGTGTCACCCTTGTCGCCCTTAGCGCCGGTCGCGCCAGTGGCGCCCGCCGCGCCGGTGTCACCCTTGTCACCCTGAACGCCGGTGGCGCCCGTGGCCCCGGTCGCGCCGGTGTCACCCTTGTCGCCCTGGGGACCGGTCGCGCCGGTCGCCCCGGTCGCGCCCGGCAGACCCTGCAACCCCATCAGGCCGGTGTCACCCTTGTCGCCCTTGTCGCCCTGAGCGCCGGTCGCGCCAATGGCCCCGGTCGCACCGGTGGCACCCTTGTCGCCCTGCGGCCCGGTCGCGCCAGCGGCCCCGGCTGCGCCGGTGTCACCCTTGTCGCCCTGAGCGCCGGTGGCGCCAGCGGCCCCGGTCGCGCCGGTGTCACCCTTGCCGCCCTGCGGCCCGGTCGCGCCAGTCGCGCCGGTCGCGCCAGTCGCACCGGCCGCGCCCGGAAGACCCTGCGGCCCCATGGCGCCTGTGTCGCCCTTGGCACCCTGCGGACCCGTGGCGCCGGTCGCACCGGTCGCGCCCGGCAGACCCTGCAACCCGGTGGGACCAGCGGGGCCGGTAGCACCGGTTGCTCCGGTTGCGCCCTTGGCACCGGCCGGCCCGACCGGTCCGGCCGGACCGGTCACGCCAGTGGCTCCGGTAGCTCCCGTCGCACCCTTCGGGCCGGTGTTGTTCCAGGTGATCATCTGCTCACCGCTCTTGCACCGGACGCCGGCCTGGTAGTCGATGACCCGAAGCGCATCGGTGCTCTTGTTACGGCAACCCGTGATGACGCCGGTATTGCTGTTCGGAATTGCGCCATAGGCGGCCGCGCCCACTCCGATAAACACCGCTACGGCGGTGGCGGAAATAGCCGCGAATTTGCGCCTCTTCGATTCGAACACTAACATCTCCTGTTTCTTCGGCTCCGGCAGATCGAGGGAACTATCGGTGGTACGGAATTGAAGTACGCGAAGCTATTTCTGGGGTACGACGACTCGTTCCAGCGGCTTGACCCGTACCGGCTGCGGCGGTGCCTGGATCTGGCCCTGGCTATGCGATCCGTGCTGCGCACGATTGGCGTGTCCGGGCTGGTCCGGTAGCGAGTAGATCGCTGACCCGATGCCCAGTACACCGAGGCCCAGTACCACGGCAAAGGCGGTTTTGATGTTCACGGTTTCCCCCGCGCGATTGCGCATGAAATAGCGATACTTGCCCGCAGTTCAGCTACGGCAGTTGAATTGGTACGGTGACCTTGCGAACCGGGTACGGTTCAGTGGCCGGTCAGCTCGCGAGACCCGCGCTCAGGTACGGCGAAATGGTGCGCAGGGTCGGGTTGTTCGGACCACGCACGCGCGGGCGGGGGGATGCGGCAACAGAGGACAACAGAAGTCTCCCGAGCACGTCAGTCGTACGGGCTCGGTTTCGCCACTAGCTCCCCGCCGGGCCGATGGGCGACCAGGTACGCCCGGCGGATCAGTGCATTCCCGACAGCCCTGGACTGGGCTGTTGCACAAACAGTAGCGATCCAGGTACGTCCGCGTTGTCGGGCAGCGAGGTGCCAGCTATGACCGAAGGTATCGAATGCCTAGATAGCGCCGAAACAGTACAGAGACGCCGCAAGCTCAGGGTCTGCGGTGCTCAGCGATGCGGCGCAGCGTGGCCCGCAGCCGGGCCCGATCGGCGCCGGAGAACAGCGCGTCGACCTCGCGGGCGGCCTGGGTGGCCCGCCGGACGACGGTCCGACCGGTCGGCCGTGCCTGCTCCTCGTGCGGATCCCAGGCTGCCAGTCGGCCACCGCGAGCGGTGCGCTGGGCTTAGGGTGACTGGAGTGATGCGGGCGTGGCAGGTCACCGATCCGGGCGCCCCGGACATCGGTACGGCGATCCAGCTGCGTACGGTGCCGATCCCCGCCCCGGAGCCGGACGAACTTCTGGTACGGGTGAGCGTGTGCGCGGTGTGCCGTACCGACCTGCACGTCGTCCAGGGCGACCTGCCGGTACACCGGAGCGACGTGGTACCTGGGCACGAAGCGGTCGGTCGGGTCGCCGCGATGGGCACCGAGGTCTCCGGGTTCGCCGAAGGTGACCGGGTCGGCGTGGCGTGGCTGCGCCGTACCTGCGGGGTCTGCCGGTACTGCACCCGGGGCGCGGAGAACCTGTGCCCCCGCTCGGAGTACACCGGCTGGGACGCCGACGGCGGGTACGCCGAGTACGTGACCGTACCGGCCGGCTACGCGTACCGGCTTCCGGAGGCGTACCCCGACGAGCGGGTCGCCCCGCTACTGTGCGCCGGCATCATCGGCTTCCGCGCGCTGCGCCGGGCGAACCTGCCCTCCGGCGGCCGGTTGGGCATCTACGGCTTCGGCGCCTCGGCACACCTGACCGCCCAGCTGGCCATCGCGCAGGGCGCCACCGTACACGTACTCACGCGGTCGGCCGTCGCGCAGGAGCTGGCCCGTACCCTCGGTGCGGCTTCGGCCGCCGACGCCTACGCGACGCCGCCCGAGCCGCTCGACGCCGCGATCCTCTTCGCCCCGGTCGGCGACCTGGTCCCGGTCGCCCTCGCCGCGCTGGACCGCGGCGGCACGCTGTCGATCGCCGGCATCCACCTGTCCGACATCCCGACCCTGAACTACCAGCGGCACCTCTTCCAGGAACGGGCGCTGTTGTCGGTGACCGCCAACACCCGCGAGGACGGCCGGCAGTTCCTCGATCTCGCGGCGCGGCACCCGCTTGAGGTCGCCACCACCGCGTACCCCTTCACCGAAGCCGTTTCGGCGCTGCGTGACCTCGCCGCGGACCGGGTCAACGGCGCGGCCGTCCTGCACCTGCCGTGACCCACGGCCTCAGGTGTGCCAGAGGCCGGTGGCGGTGTCGATGAACCAACGGTCGTGCCAGGCCAGGGAGACCTTGGTTCCCTGCACGGTCAGCGGCAGCCAGATGTACGGCGACGTGCCCAGGCTGCTGGGCTTCCAGCGGTCGCCCATGAACATGAACGTGGTGCCCTGGCTGCCGGCGACCGGCAGCACGAAGGTGGTCTGCGAGTTGAAGGTCTTGGTGCCCTTGGGAGCGAACAGTTTCCACGTCGCCCAGGTGCCCGACAGCGAGGTGGCGGTGGAGTACTCGTTGTCGTTGGTGTTCCAACCGGTGCGGTGCGAGCCGAGTACGTAGTAGCGACCGTTCAGCTTGAACACGGCCGGCGCCTCGAAGTCGGTCAGCACCTTGACCAGGCTGGCCACGTTCAGGTAGTCGGCGTTCAGCCGGTAGATGCGCAGGCCGCCGGCCGCCCGGGCCTCGCTGAAGAGGTACGCGCTGTCGTCGTCGTCCACGAACAGGTTGATGTCCAGGCTGATGTTGCCCTGCGGCTTGGTACTCCCCCGGTAGGTGTAGCTGCCGCACACGGTGGAACTGGTCGCGACGCCCACCCGGGTGTCGGTGTGCGCGGGGGTATCGACGTGCATGTACATCACGTACTGGCCGGTGCTCTTGTTGAAGATCACCTTCGGGCGCTCGATGATGCGGTTGGGCCCGAGGTCGCCGCTGGCCTGCCGGGTCAGGACGTTGGCCTCGAACGTCCAGTGGGCCAGGTCGGTGGACGAGTAGCAGGGCACGTTCAGGAAGGGCGAATTCCCCTTGCTCTCGCCGGTCTTGTCCTCGCCGAACCAGTAGTACGTGGACCCGACCTTGATCATGCCGCCGCCGTGCGCCTGGATCGGGTTGCCCTGGGTGTCCTTCCAGGCGGTACCCGGGACGATCGCCACCTCGGCCGCGGACGCGCTCTGGGCGACGAGGCTCACCGCGGCGGCCATGGCGACACCGACCGCCAACGTCAGTAGCCGCAGCAGGAGCGGTACGCGCCGGGCGCGGCCCGCCGTCGCCACGCCGGCCGGTTGGCTGCTGGGTACCGTCGCGCTCATCTCCCGGTCCTTTCCATCGCTCCCCGCGCTTCGCGGAAACGAGGAGACCTCGAATTAGGTCCGATGTTTGCCGACGAAAGTCGACGTGTCAATGGGCATCGATACGTTGCTCCGGGCAAGGCGGCTGTCGTTGGCCAATCCGTTGGCTGACGTCGATGTTTCACCAGCGCCGAGACATCCGACGAGCCGCTGATCGCTGGTGCGCCGGCTACCGGTCCCGATCCGGCCGGCGGAACTCGGCGCGCCAGCGGCCCACGCCGGGCCGGTCGGTGGCGGGAAAAGCCTCGACGCGTACGGGCTGAAGTCCGCCGGTGGCGAAGGATTCGATCTCGGTACGGGTGAGCGGCCACGGCGGCCCCTTGAGTTGGCCGTCCCGCTCCTCGCGCGCCTTCGCGACCACGAAGAGCGTCCCGCCGACCAGCCCCGCCAGTTGCCCGATGGCCGGCCGGTGTACCGGATCGGGCAACGACTGGATCGTATGGATCTCCACCACGAGGTCGAACGCGCGCCGCCAACCGGACGGCGGGTCCAGCAGATCCGCGGTCCGGTACCGCACGGACGAGTGGGGGAAGCGCCGCCGTACGGCTCGTACGGCCGTCGGCGAGACGTCGAACGCGACGGTGTCGAAGCCGAGACCCGCGACATACTCCGCGTCGGCGCCCAGGCCGCAGCCGACCACGAGAGCACGCCGCCCCACCCCGTCGAGCGCCCGCGCCTGCGCCCAGTCGACGAGCAACGGGTGCGGTGCGGCGCGGTCCCAGGGCACCGCCGTCCCGTGCTCGTCGAGTACCGCGTACAGGCGCTCGTACCAGCCGGTCGGGTCGCCGGCGGCGAGCGATTCGGTCGACAGGCGGTAGATCTGCTCGTGGGCATCGGCTTCCGTCACGGCGCCACCGGCTTCGGTTGCCCGGCCGGCTCCGGGTGTCCGGCCGGCTCCGGGTGTCCGGCCGGCTTCCGTTGCCCGGCGAGGAAGGTCGCGATCGATCGGCGCAGGCCGGCCGGTTCCGTTCTCGTCGCCATGGGCCGATCCTGCAAGTTGAAGCGGACTTCACCTCAAGCCCGGTGAGCTGACACTCACGCATACCGGTCCGGAGCCAACCGAGTCCCGGGCGGCGGCGGTACGGTCGGGACGGGCAGATCCTTGGCGTACGCCTCGACCACATCCCAGACGGCCGGGTCGCCCCAGTAGCCGGTGTGCCGGCCGAGCACGGGCGGCTTCTGGCCGAAGACGTACCAGTTACCCGTGGCCGGAGCGGGCCACATCGGCGCATCAGGCGGACCGGTCAGCCGGTACGGCATGACTGTCCGGAGATTCGACAGAGCGGTGAGCGCTACACCGGGGCTGACTCGCCGAACGCGACCCCGAGGCTGGTCAGGTCGATCGGGCGGCGGGCCCCGGCCGGTACGTGGTCCACCAGGGCACGCATGACCTCCAACGCGGCGAGGATCTCCCGGCCGACGTCCTTCACCGGGCGCATCGCGTCCACGGAGACCAGGATGCCGCGCTCGCCGTACCAGGAGACGATCGGGTGGGTCACCTCGTGGTAGATGGCGAGCCGGCGGCGGATCACCTCGTCGGTGTCGTCGGAGCGGTGCTCCAGCGCGGCACGGGCCAGCAGCCGCCGCCTCAGCTCCCCGTCGTCGGCCTTCAGGTGCAGCGCCACGTTCGCGGTCATGTCCAGCTCCCGGGCGATCAGGTACGCCGCCCGCGCCTGTTGCATGTTGCGCGGGATGCCGTCCAGCACGTACCCGCCGCCGGCCGCCTTCGCCGCCAGCAGCTCCAGCCGCACCATGTCCAGGACGACCGGGTCGGGTACCAGCTCGCCGCGGTCGAGATGCCGCTGCACGGCCCGGCCCAGCTCGGTCTGCCGGGCCACGTGGTCGCGCAGCAGCGCGCCGGTGGCGATGTGCGGGATGTCGAAGTGCGCGGCGATCAGCGCACCCTGGGTGCCCTTGCCCGCCCCGGGCGGCGCGATCATCAGTACCCGCACGTGTGTCCTCTCGCGTCGACTGGCCCTCCTCAGGGTGCCAGACCCGCCAAGGTAGGACGCGGCCGGCCGGACCGACCCGGTCAGCGCCTTCGTCTGCTTCGGCGGCTGACGGAGCCCTGGGCGCCTCCGCTCAGGCCGGGGCGGCGGTCCGGGCGCGGGCCGCGAGCGCGCGCCGCAGGTCGTCGGTCCCGTCCGCGACGGCGCGGCGCAGCCCGGCCGGGAGCCCGTCGTGCTCCAGCAGGCGCCGCGCCGCCGCCTCCGTGTCGGGTTCGACCGCGAACCGGGGGTACGCCGCAACCGCCAGCCAGCCCAGCAACTGCGGCGTGTACCGGTCGGCCAGCGTTGGCAGCTCGGTGAAGTACCGCGGCACGTACTCCCGGGTCAGCTCCTCGTGCTCGGGTTGCCAGAAGCCTCCGGCGGTGGCCAGCAGCAACCGCTGCGACAGCCCGGCACCGTCCACAATGGACTCCCAGGCCGCCGCCTTGGCGTCCGGATCCGGCCGCGCGGCCCGGCATCGGGCGGCGTGCTCGCGCCCGGGGGCGCTGCGGTCCCGCTCCGCCTCCGCCTCGATCTGCGCCGTACCGGCCGCACCGAGCACCACCAGCCGGTTGAGCGCCAGCCAGCGCAGCTCCGCGTCCACCTCGACGCCGGCCGGCCCGCCGCCGTCCAACCAGTCCAGATCGGCGGGGCCGCCGCACCGGGCCAGGCCGCGGGCTGCCGCGAGCCGGCGGTCAGCGCCGGCTTCGACGGGGGTACGGCCACACGCGCGCGCGAGCGACCGCAGCGCCCGATCTCTCGCCTGCGGCGGAAGGTACTGCCCCACCGCCACGGATA
>Ga0209239_1002502_pt1 | contig 10938 bp, 10 predicted proteins | sample GraSoi013_2_20cm_FD_185824 | JGI IMG/M metagenome (GOLD analysis project Ga0209239, IMG submission 185824) | Grasslands soil microbial communities from the Angelo Coastal Reserve, California, USA - Sample 10_02_2013_2_20cm (SPAdes) (version 2) | ecosystem: Environmental > Terrestrial > Soil >...
AGAGAAACCGTTCTTCTTTCAGAAGTCCGAGTTTTTGGAGGAGCGCCTCAACGAATTTGGGGAATTCCAGCTCGGCGGTGGCTTGAGGCTCAAGCTCGATTGCGCGGAACGTATTTCCGACCACATTACTAGGCATGGTGGTCCAGCCTCCTGCCAAAGATCCCAGGTCGCCGGGACCTCGCTCACAATTTGCTTGGGTTGGCTTTTGACATCGATAAGCCCTCATGCCCGACGACACGAGATATGGTCACGCGAATCTAGCGCAGCGGCTTGGCCTTGTCGCCAGCCTCAACCAGCCAGGCGGCAACGTCACCGGAGTGACCTTCCTCACCATTGAGCTGGCGGCAAAGCGGCTCGAGCTCCTGCGCGAGCCGATTCCCCAGGCAACAACGGTCGGCTATCTTGCTGATCTACGATCGGTGGTAGGCGAGGAGATGCTGGGCGACACGCTTGCGGTAGCGGGTGTGTTCGGGCGGCAGATCGCTGTATCGTAGCATTTCCAGTCTGTCAGACCAAGGTTGTCGTTGACGCCACCATCGGACAGGTACACCTTCGTCGTGTACGGCGGCCTGTGATAGAGCTCGCCGCTGGGCGTGCTGAACGCGGCGGATCGAGATCAAGCTTAGCAGGCACAGGACCGGTGGAAACGCCGAGGATGCAGCCATGAGGCTGCCTCTACGGCCGCTTTCGGGGGTAATCCGCACATTGAGATGGGGTAATCGGCCGTCCGACTTGTGGATAGCTGAAGATTTGGGTTTTGCGCTTCAGACTGATGGTGGAAACGAGGTCCGCATTTGCGGCCTCAAGCAATGAGAGGGCGCGCAGTCATGACGAAAATTACGCGCGCGACCGCGTTCTCCAACAATGAGGTCGCCTACATCGCCTGGGAGATCGACGATCCGACCATACCGGGCTGCCTCGGCTTCAACATCGTGCGCGAATTTCTCAACTCCGCAGGAGATGTCATCGAGGCAAAGCCGCTTGCCGCCTATGTAGCCTTCAAGGGTCAGCACAACCCGGAGCGGCTGGCGCAAAACACGACCGTCTGGCCGGTGCAGAAGTTCAATTGGCGCGACCTGACTTTGCGCAAGAAACGCAGCAAGCTGGAGCGGCGTGAAGAAAGGTTGCGGGTGTGCTATTGCATCCGCGCGGTCGGACGCATGCGGGACGGCTTGGAGAAAGTCGAGGTCGTGCCGGAAAGCCATTTTGACCGCATTACCAGGCAGGAGGTCCTGCACACCTACGAAGGCGAACCTATCCCACTCGGCTATCTGACGCCGGCGTTCCGCACCAACGTCATGGACGTGCCGCGCGACCGCATGCCGTTCACCTCGACCTTCACCAACGGCATTTTGTCGACGCAGTTCATCGTGCGCATCTTGGAAGAGGACGGCAAGATCGAGTCCGGCGAATTGGAAGGGCGCCTGAAGAAGCCCGATGATTTCCTACGGAACTATCTGGCCGGCGAGGTTCTTCCGCTCATCGAGAACTTTTTCGCGCAGCCCGGCGGCCGCTTCCACGCCGCCCTCTATGAGCTCGAGGATGAGCAACTCGAGGGCTTTCTCGCTGCCAATGCGGAGCGCCTTGATCTGATCCTTTCGGATGCTGGCAGTAGCTCCGGTGCCGACGACGAGGGAGGCCCGGCACCGAAAAAAACGAAAAAGAAGAAGGCAAAGTCGCCGGTGGCGAAGAAAAAGGGCGCGGTCAAAAAAAGCAAAAAGGTTACGGTCTATGACACGCGTAACCAGCTGGCCCGTAGCCGTCTGCAAAAGCTCGCCAACAAACCTGGCACGAAATTCAAGATTCAGCACCGGATGTTCAACGGGTCGGGCCACATCGGCCACAACAAGTTTATTGTCTATGTCGACCATGCCGGCACGCCGAAATCGGTGCTGACCGGTTCGACGAATTGGACCTGGTCTGGCATCTCGGGCCAGAGCAACAACTGCATCCGTATCGACGACGAGAAGATCGCGGTCGGATTTCTCGCCTACTGGCAGCGCCTGCATAAGGACAAGCTGAAAGTACCGCCGAAGGGCGAGAAAGCGCCTGAAGCCAATCAAGGCGACGAGCTCAAGACCAACAATCGAAAAGCCGTGACAGGCAAGCTTCCCAACGGCGGCGCGTTCGAGTGCTGGTTCTCGCCGAACATGCCTGGAAAGGAGCAGCCACCCGCCAAGACCGTGAAGAAGCCACCTCCGCCCCCGCCCGACATGGATGACCTGTTCTCACTCATGCGCAAGGCGCGCAAGGCGATCTTCTTTCTGGTGTTCATGCCCTCACGCGGCGGCATCAACTCGATCGTGTCCGAAGCCGTCAATCTTGGCCTCAAAGATACGTCGCTCAATGTGGTCGGTGCGATTTCCGATACACAAGCGATGTGGGGCTATGAGGCGAGCCGCAAGACCGAATCAGGTGCGAAAATTCCAGCCTCGTCGCCGCATGTGTTTCAGCAGAACGGCGTCTCAGTCGTGCGCGCCACCGCGCTCACCGACAAGGAGATCGGCCGTGAGCTCGGAGATTTCCGGCTCGCCGAAACTTTGACTGTGGGGCGTGCGATCATCCACGATAAGATCTTGGTCCTCGACCCACTTGATCCGGATAACTGCGTCGTCGCGTTCGGCAGCCATAACCTCGGATACAAGGCCTCTTACTCGAACGACGAGAATCTGACGATCGTGCGGGGGCATCAGGCTCTGGCCGAGGCCTACGCGGTGCATGTGCTGGACGTCTACGATCACTATCGCTTCCGCGCCGCCGAGGCGGAGGCGAATGCCGGCAAGAAGCCGAAGAAGGGCAAGATCAAAACTGGCAAGGAGAAACAGGGCTGGGTCGGCTTTCTCGACACCACCGACGCGTGGCAGCAGAGATCATCGCACCGGCTGTCGCGGTATTTCACAGCGTGATGGAGGCCCTTGGGCCGGTAGCCCGCATGCTCTAGGCGCCGGGATTGAGTCACATACTCCGTCGGACGAAACGATGTAAATTTCCTACGCTGGCAGATGACTCGCCGAAGTCGGCCGACGAACTTGCCAAATGGAATCGTCACCTGACTTATGGCACGCTCAGCCCTGTCGCGCAGCTGTTCATCGACGTTGCCCACGAAGTCGCCAAGCCACTCACGAAGAGAAAGTGATCGCGCCAAGTTCATGTTCGCTGCAATCCGCCGCTGAACGCGCGGGCGATCGCGATTAGGATGCAAGCTCCGATGAAGCCGGCAATCAAATAGCCGATCCAACCGCCGAGCGAGATACCGAGAAAGCCCAACAGCCAACTAGCGACAGCGGCGCCTATGATGCCGAGCACAATGTTCATCACAAGCCCCATTTGGCTCTTCATGAACTGCTCAGCGAGCCAGCCGGCGATCCCGCCGATAATGATGGCTGCGATCCAGCCGACCTGATGCTCTTCCATTGACGTTTCCTCCCAGAGGGTGATTCAAGAACAAATCATAATGTTGTGCTGGCTCGTTGCCCAGCCGATTTCGATGGATTGGCGCGCCCCCTCCTGTCCGAGCGGACACATCGGGCTCGCATAGGCTTACGGCGCCCCGAGCGGTGACTTGCCGGTCGAGCTGTGTACCATGTGGCACAGAGGGTGGTACATGAGCGGGAAACTTGAGCTGGTCCGCGAAGAGAAGCTATTCCGCCTGCTCCCGGGCAGGAAGGAGAGCAGCCGGCTGGAGGCCAGCGGGATCGCGCTGGTCGACGACACGACGGCACTGGTGGTCTTCGACAACCTCAATCAGGTGGCGCGCATCAACCTCTCCCTCAAGCGCCGAGCCAGCAACCGGCTCTTGCCCGCACCGAGCTTGGGATCGGGTTTCGAGGACATCGCCATCGACCACAGGCATGGCCGCGCGTTCTGCCTGATCGAGGCGATGGAGGACTTCGACGGGTTCCTCCGCGGCTTCGTCGCCGAGTACGACCGCGCCGGCCGTTTCCTCCGTTGCACCCGGCTGCACACCCGGTTCGAAGAGGCAAACAAGGGCTTTGAGGGTCTCGCCCACGTGTGGCGCGGAGGCCGCGAGTATCTGTACGCCCTGTGCGAGGGTAACCTCGGCACGGGCCGCCACGCGGGGAGCGGTCGTGTCGACGTGTTCATTCGCGCGCGAGATGGGGGCTGGAAGGCGTCGCACCGAATCCGCCTGCCAAAGCAGGCGGAGTTCAAGGACTATGCTGCGCTCGCCTATCGCGACCGGCAACTTGCCATTGTCTCGCAGGCGTCGGCGCGCCTGTGGGTGGCCCGGGTCGACGAGGAAGCGCGTGCCTTGGTGCCGGGATCCGACGCCGTCTATCGCTTCCCGAGCAAGAGCTACGGCAATGTCGAGGGAATCGCCTGGTTGTCCCGTGACACCTTGGTCGCCGTCTCCGACCGGAAGAAGAGGGGGCAGCCCGCTCGCTGCGCCGAGAAGGATCAGAGCATCCATCTATTCAGGATTCCAGCGGGCTGAGGCGAGAAAAAAGACTTCACCCTGCGCGGGCTGGTTTGCAGCCGACTTCAGTCGATTTGAATATTTGATTTTAAATCATTCGATTTTGCGCCAACACACATGACCGCACCCGACCAATGCTGCATCAATGTAAAAAAGCTCTTGTCAATCAGGCGCCGCCCACACATGAAGCGGCTCGCATTCGCCGGTAAGTAGAAAACGCGGGTTGCAATGCCCCGCGCTGCCCTTGGCGTGGCCACTGGCGCGCCTGATTCGCGCTCCGGGCATCAAGGAGCGGGCAGGGCAGAGGGGACGCGCCGACGGGCTTCCTTGGGCGAAGCGGGGTTACCCAATGCGTTACCCCTCGTTCCGCCTCTTAGATTAAATTATTGATATGTCGGAGAATTATGGCCGATAGCACGTGATCCGGCTTCAGCTATCAAGGATCGGTTGCCCCCTTCCACCGCCTTGATCTCGTCTTCGCTGCGAAACTGCTGGTGGGGGTTGCAAACCAGGTGCACTCGGACCGCGAGGTCGATGCCGATTGCGCATCGGCCTTTGCGGCGCCAAGCTGGCATCGCGGGGTGGGCGGCCGACAGGATGGAGGCTTGGCATGTGCGTTCCCGGCTGTCAGGAAGTGGTGTGGCGTGCACTTTCGCGGCGGGGCTTCTTCAAGGGAGCGCTTGCCACCTCATTCGCCGTCACGGCGACGGTGCCAGAGGTGGCCCACGCCGCGCCCGCGCGCAGCTTCACCTCGGCGATCGATTTGACGCATACCATGTCGCCCGATTTCCCGACCTTCTTCGGTGTGCCGGGGATTGAGATGGAGAAGAAATTCGATCTCAAGAAGGATGGATTCAATCTCTATTGGTGGCGGATCGTCGAACATGCCGGCACGCACTTGGACGCACCAATCCATTTCTCCGAGTCCGGTGCCACCGTCGAAAAAATTCCAGCGGACACGCTCGTCGTGCCGCTCGCGGTGGTCGATGTGGCGGCCAAGGCGGCGCAGAACGCCGACTACTTGCTCACACGCGAGGATCTCGCGGCGTGGGAAAAAAAACACCGCCGCCTGCCCGACAATTGCTGCGTAGCGATGCAGTCTGGATGGGCGCAGCATGTGCGCGATCCAGGTAAATTCACCGGCAAGGATGGATCGGGCATCTTCCATTTTCCCGGCTTTAGTCTCGAGGCAGCCGACTGGCTGATGAAGGAGCGCAAGGTCGCCGGTTTGGCGGTGGACACGCTATCGCTCGACCACGGTCCTTCCAAGGATTTCAAAGTTCACCGCGCCTGGTTGCCCTCGGGACGCTGGGGGCTGGAAAACGTGGCCAACCTCGACAAGGTGCCGGCCTCGGGTGCCGTGCTGGTTGTTGGTTTGGCGAAGGTGAAGGATGCAACCGGAGGGCCCGCGCGACTGATTGCGCTCGTCTAACCATTCTGACGCGTAGCGAATTGTAAGGGTCTGGCGCGAGGGCGGCGTTTCAAGTTGTTTGAAACGCCGCCCTGATTTCTTGTCCCGGCCGTCGCCACCGCCCAGGGCTTCCACAGGCTGACGCAGAATTTGCGTAACCTCGATCTGGCCCTGATCACCCCGATGCTCGTCGCAGCTCCGCTCCAGAAAGCCCCTCAAAAGCCTTTCCGCAGAGAGATCAGGCGAGGTCGAATCGATCGGCGTTCATGACCTTGTTCCAGGCCGCCACGAAGTCCTTCACGAACTTGCCCTTCGAGTCCGCGCACGCATAGACTTCCGCGAAGGCGCGGAGCTGCGAGTGCGAACCGAAGATCACGTCGACACGCGTGCCGGTCCACTTGAGCGCATTCGTCTTGCGGTCGCGGCCCTCGTACACGCCATCTGAGCCAGCGGGCTGCCATTGCGTGCTCATGTCCAGCAGGTTGACGAAGAAGTCGTTCGTCAGCTGCCCGGGCCGCTTGGTGAAGACGCCATGTTTGGACTGCCCGACATTTGCGCCGAGCACGCGCAGGCCGCCGACGAGAACCGTCATCTCGGGCGCCGTCAGTGTCAACAATTGTGCGCGATCAACCAATGCCTCCTCGGGCAACATGAGCTGCTCGCCACGGAGATAGTTGCGGAAACCGTCGGCGACCGGTTCGAGCGGAGCGAAGGAGTCGACGTCGGTCTGCTGCTGCGATGCGTCCATGCGCCCCGGCGTGAAGGGGACCTTGACGTCGTGCCCAGCGTCCTTTGCGGCTTTCTCGATTGCCGCACAGCCACCGAGGACGATCAGGTCGGCAACCGAAACTTTCTTGCCGCCGGATTGCGACGCGTTGAACTCCTTTTGGATCGCTTCGAGTTTCTGAAGGACCTTTGCCAGCTCCGCCGGCTGGTTGACCTCCCAGCCCTTCTGCGGCGCGAGGCGAATTCGTGCGCCGTTCGCGCCACCGCGCTTGTCGGAGCCGCGGAACGTCGACGCCGATGCCCAAGCCGTCGAGACCAGCTGCGACACCGAGAGGCCAGACCCGAGGATCTTCGCCTTCAGAGCGGCAATGTCCTGCTCCCCTACCAGCGGATGGTTCACCGCGGGGATCGGGTCTTGCCAGATGAGGATCTCCTTCGGCACGAGCGGGCCGAGGTAGCGATGGATTGGCCCCATGTCGCGATGCGTGAGCTTGAACCACGCGCGGGCAAATGCGTCCGCGAACTGATCCGGATGCTCGTAGAAGCGCCGCGAGATCTTCTCGTAGGCCGGGTCCATCCGCAGCGACAGGTCCGTGGTCAGCATGGTCGGCACATGCTTCTTCGACTTGTCGTAGGCGTCCGGGATCGTGGCAGCGCCACCTTTTGCCTTCCATTGCCAGGCGCCGGCCGGGCTCTTCGTCAGCTCCCATTCGTTGTTGAAGAGGTTGTCGAAGAAGTGGTTGCTCCACTTCGTCGGCGTCTGCGACCAGGTGACTTCCGGGCCCCCAGTGATGGTGTCGGCCCCGAAGCCTGTGCCATGCTTGCTCTTCCAGCCGAGGCCCTGATCCTCAATTGCCCCGCCTTCCGGCGCCGGGCCCATAAATGACGGATCGCCGGCGCCGTGGGTCTTGCCGAAGGTATGGCCGCCGGCAATCAGCGCGACGGTCTCCTCGTCGTTCATCGCCATGCGGTGGAAGGTTTCGCGGATGTCCCTGGCCGCCGCGACCGGATCCGGCTTGCCGTTTGGCCCTTCCGGATTCACGTAGATCAGGCCCATCTGCACGGCGCCGAGCGGATTCTGAAGCTGGCGTTCGCCGCTGTAGCGTTCGTCCCCCAGCCATGTCCCCTCGGGACCCCAGTAGAGCTCTTCCGGCTCCCAGACATCGGCGCGGCCGCCGGCGAAACCGAACGTCTTGAAGCCCATCGAGTCGAGGGCGACGTTGCCGGCGAGAATCATCAGGTCAGCCCAGGAGAGTTTGCGGCCGTACTTCTGCTTGATCGGCCACAGCAGCCGGCGCGCCTTGTCGAGGTTCGCGTTGTCCGGCCAGCTGTTGAGGGGCGCGAAGCGCTGCTGGCCGGCGCCGGCGCCGCCGCGGCCGTCGGCGATGCGGTACGTGCCCGCGCTGTGCCACGCCATGCGGATCATCAGCCCCCCGTAGTGGCCAAAGTCGGCCGGCCACCACTCCTGCGGGTCCGTCATCAACGCGTGCAGGTCCTTGATCACGGCGTTGAGGTCGAGAGTCTTGAACTCCGTGGCGTAGTCGAACGCCTCGCCCATCGGATCGGACAAGGTGGAGTTCCGATGGAGAAAGTGGAGGTCCAGCTGCTGCGGCCACCAGTCGCGGTTCATGTGTCCGCGGGTGCCGCCCGTGAACGGGCACTTGCCCGCGCTCTCGTCAGTCTTTGCGTCCATTGTTCTCTCCGATCGTGTTCTGGTTTTTTCCCATTCCGTATACCAAGGATCATCGGATCTTGGAAAGTGATCCAGCCTCATGGCCGCAATGACAAGAGCCGCGAGCCGCTCAGGTGGAACTCTGATCGGCGGGGAAGGTGCTGCAATCGGAATAGACGATAAAAAAGAAAATCAGGTTCTTCTCCTGTCCCTTGGCGTCGGTTGAGATTCTCCCAGATGGAGAGGGACACCCTCATCCTCAAACGCGCATCGGCCGCTCGTCCCTGCGGTGAGTGGAACTTCGACGTGCTTGCAGATGGTGCGGTTGTGGGCCGCATCTTCAACCGCGACGCCGGATTGAGGACCGCAACCAACTCGTCCTATGTCGCGAAATTCCTAAATGCCGGCCAGTAGTCCTGGCGGAGCCGGGGCTCATCACCGAGGCGGCCTGACCCCGTTTGCGCCCTGCGCAAAATCGACAGGCCCCGGTCTCGCGGCGCGAGACCGGGGCTGTGCATTTACTGAGCCAACTCGATGTCGATCAGTAGCAGACGTACACCCTGCCGAGGCCAGGGACCCACCGCCAGCAACTGGGTCCGATCACCACGATGCCACCGAAGCCGCCGCCCCAGTAGCCATGGCCCCAATGGCCGTGATGGCCACCCATTCCACCGCCCTTACCGCCGCCGCCGCCGGCGGAGGCTTCGGTCGGGATAAGCGCGGCTGCGCCGATGGCGGCGACGGTGGCGACGGCAAAAATCATCTTGCGGATCATGGGTCTCTCCTCGTTGTTATTGGATGTGCTCGCACATCCTGCCAGTCAGTCGGGCGAACCAACCGGCGGGTTCAATGGCGCGGCAATCACCGCCAGAGTTCTGTTCATCGGCGGTTCAGACTTGCCGGCCCCGTTGCGCTCGGGGTCGCGAGTGCGCACCTTGCCGTGCTCGGACGCCATCGCTATAAGCCGCCCCGGCCGCACATCCTCTCGTTTTCCTCGCTTGAAGAACGATGCCATGGCGATCGAGCGTACCTTTTCGATCATCAAACCCGACGCCACAGCCCGCAATTTGACCGGCGCGATCAACGAGATGATCGAGCGGGCGGGCTTGCGCATCGTCGCGCAAAAGCGCACGCGCATCAGCCGTGAGCAGGCGGAAACCTTCTACGCGGTGCATCGCGAACGGCCATTCTTTCGCGAGCTTGTCGAATTCATGATCTCTGGACCGGTCGTTGTGCAAGTGCTCGAAGGCGAGAATGCCATCGCGAAATATCGCGACGTGATGGGCGCGACCGACCCGGCCAAGGCGGCCTCCGGCACGATTCGCAACACCCACGCGAAGTCGATCACCGAGAATTCCGTGCACGGCTCGGACGCGCGCGAGACGGCGCAACAGGAAATCGCTCAATTCTTTTCGGGCAACGAAATCGTCGGCTGAGGCAAGACACGCGTGCGTGGCGTTTTGGCGCGCTGGCCAGGCCTGGGGGTTCGCTTGTAGATTAGGTCGAGTTTGCGCGGACGATAGAGAAGATCCGCTCGCGCGCAAGGTAAAAGGGACGTCCAGTGGGTTCGTTCGCACAGATCATGGATCCCTCCGCTTGGCTCGGCATGTTCGCGAGCGGCTGGAGCGAGATCGGCAGCGCCGCGTTTTGGGTAGCTCTGCTGCAGATCATGTGGATCAACATCCTGCTATCCGGCGACAACGCGGTTGTCATCGCAATGGCGTGCCGCGGGCTGCCTCATCGGCAGCGGCTGTGGGGCATGATCCTGGGCGCCGGCGTCGCGGTGTTGCTGCGTGTGGTCTTCACCGTTTTCGTAGCGGCGCTGATGCTGCTGCCTTGGCTCAAGATCGTGGGCGGGCTCGCGCTGTTCTACATCGCGGCCAAGCTGCTGGTACCGGAGGATGCAGACGAGAACGAGACCGAGGCAGCGGAGCACCTGTGGCGGGCGGTGCGGATCGTCGCCATCGCTGACATTGTCATGAGTCTCGACAACGTCATTGCAATTGCCGCCGCCGCCAAGGGCAATATGGCGCTGCTGGTGATCGGACTCGGCATCAGTATTCCGCTGATCATCGCCGGCGCCGCCCTGGTCATGGCATTGCTCGACCGCTTCCCGATCCTGGTCTGGGCTGGCGCCGCGCTGCTCGGCTGGATCGTCGGCGAAGTCATCGCCACCGATCCGGTCATCCACGGCTATCTCGAGCCTCGCCTCGGGCCTGACGGCTTCCATTATGTCGTGCTGTTCGCCGCGCTTCTCGGCGCGATCTTGGTTCTGATCGTGGGCGGGTTGTGGCGGCGCTCGAAACTGGCTGGGCACGCCGAGAAGGTGCGCGCAGCGCAGTAGCGCCGGTATCGGCCGGTCAGCGATCGCAGTAGAGCGGGAGCGCCCCCTCGACCGGCTACAACTCCCAACCGAGTTTGCGGTCGAGTGAATAAGGGCCGCCGCCGCGCAGCGCGATGGCGAAGAGGATAAGGCCCCAGAACAGCGGGTATTCCCATCCACCCCTCGACCACCCGAAGCCTTGCGGCCAGTGCGCCACGAACGTGATGACCGCGAACTGGATGGCGGCCGCAGCCGCGATGAAGCGGGTAAACAGCCCGAGCATGATCAGCACCGCGCCGATCGTCTCGAGAAAGAACACCGCATAGGCGGCGTAGATGGCGGGCTCGATCCCGCGGCGGGCCATGCTGCCT